>OBXE01000831.1_pt1 | contig 10858 bp, 10 predicted proteins | sample 1495391 | NCBI WGS metagenome assembly OBXE01 (sample SAMEA2580146, study PRJEB22360) | human gut metagenome | biome: human gut; feature: human-associated habitat; material: faeces | place: Denmark | collected 2008/2010 | reverse complement strand
GCCGTCAGGGGTGGGTGCGCGCGTCGGGGGGGGCGCCGCCGATGCCGCCGGAAGGCTGGTGCATGAGCACACGGGCGTGCGAGGTCAGGTAACGCTTGCCCTTGGTACCGGAGCTCAGCAGGAACTGGCCCATGGAAGCACACATGCCCAGGCCCACGGTCGCCACGTCAGGCTCGATGAGCTGCATGGTGTCGTAGATGGCCATGCCGGCGGTGATGGAGCCGCCCGGCGAGTTGATGTACAGCCAGATGTCCTTCTTCGGGTCTTCGGCGGCCAGCATCAGCAGCTGAGCGCAGATGCGGTTGGCCATATCGTCCTTGACCTCTTCACCCATCCAGATGATGCGGTCTTTGAGCAGACGGTTGAAAATCGGGTCGACGGGGCCGGCCGGGACGTCATCGCCCGCCATGACCGGCAAGGTCGCAAAGGTATTGCTCACCTTGATTCTCCTTCTAATTACTCGAACATTGTTCAGACTACCGCCTTGAAGCGACTGAAGGCGGCTTTTCGCGTGCTTTTTGGCGGGCAGCGTAGGGATTTCGGTTTATTCGAGGGTGTCGAGGACGTCGTCAATGAGGAGGCGGGTCTGGGAGGCGGCATCGTCGCCCAGACGCGGGAAGCGACGGGCGGCATTGGCGGGGCTGGCACCGGCGGCTCGCGCTACGTTGGACTTGCTGGCACCATGGGCCACGGCTTTTTCCGCGAGCCGATCGACCAGTGAATCGGCGACTTGGCGCATCTGTTCGGCCACCCATAATTGGGCCATATCCGCAGGTAAGTCGTAGTCTTCGGCCACATCGCTGGCTGCCTCCTGAATGGCGGCCCATAACACCATGAATGGCTTTCGATAGTAGTCAATCTGCTCAGTGAGCGGCTCAGCGGCAAGCAATTCAAGTGCCGAGCGAATTTCTGTATTTTCTGACATAGCTTTCTTTACCTCGGCTCCCCTCTCTGAGGGGAGCTGTCGCCATAGGCGGCTGAGGGGAGTTTCGACCGGGGCAGCTCCCCTCAGAGAGGGGAGCCAGAATATATGTATTTACTTACGACTCAGCAACCACTTTGATATCAGTGACGACGTGGCCACGGCCATGCCGACCGGCACAAAGAAGGTAATCGGCGCTTCAGAGAGCTCCATCACCAAGCACATGGCCATAAGCGGTGCCTGTTGTGAGGCCGAAAGCAACGAAGCCGCACCGATCAAGGCACACGCGGTTACCGAATCGGTCGGAAACATCAGTATCCATACGAGGCCGAGCATCGCACCCAGCGTGGAACCTAATGCGATGCCGGGCTGCAGCACACCGCCCGACGCACCGGAGCGAATGGTCATCAGCGTCACCAGCGCTTTGGCAACAAAGGTGAGTGCCAACACACCCAGCAACATCCAGATATTGGACTGGGACAGCGGGAAACCGGCGTTCATCACGGATCCAGAAGGGCCGCTCCCACCCTGAAGCATGGCCCAGAACGATGCCATTCCAGAGCCCGCTCCCCCGCCAGAGGCCGAATCGGATACATTACCGCCGCCCGTCAGCAAGTTCCATGGAGAGGCGGCCGCTGAAGATGCCGACTGCATGGCACCAGCAGTGCCGGCGGTTTCAGGAATGAATGTGCTGAATCCAAGTTGCGCTGCGGCACGGCCGTTGCCCATCACCTGCGGCACAACAGTCGCCACCAAACCGGTGATGAGACCAGCCAGCGGCATCTGCCACAGAATAGCCTTACCGGTTGGCTTGTGCGCTTCCGCCCATTGCGAACCTTTTCGGAACAATGCGCCGCCCACTCCACATGCCGCACCGCAGATCAGAGCGAACACCATTAACGTTGGCGTGGATTCCGGTTGCATGGCGGTAATGTCGTAGAACAGGTGATGCCCTTTGATCGCAACCGCCACGAATGCGGCAATGGCAGACATGCCCAGTCCAAACGCAACTTTTTCGATTGTCACATCTACCAACAGGATTTCGACGGCGAAGAACATGCCGGCCAGTGGCGCGTCATAGACGCCTCCTAGACCAGCACCGGCAGCCACTGCCACCACCATGCGCCGGTCGATGCCGTCAACGCCCTCGATATGGAACAGGTCGCAGAAACGTTGCGCGAGCATGGCGCCGAGTTCGCGTGGGGCGACTTCTCGGCCGATCGAGGCACCGGAGCCGACGATGAAAATCTGCAATACCACATGCGCAATGGTTTGCCAGAAAGGCATTCGCTTTCCCGCCACGGCCTTCTTGACTGAGGGCACCGCAGTCGTTTTGTGTCGCATCAGATACCAGATAATGCCTGCGATGCTGAGTCCCACGGTCACCGATATCGCACGGCGTGCAGCGGGCACGCCGAATGGACCAGGCAATTCTGGGCCTTCGATGTAGCCGAGCAGCACATGTTCAACGCCGTAGAGCAACAGGGTCAGCAGACCTGCTCCCACACCGATGAGCACGCCGAGCACAATGGTCGCCGCAGCGAGCCAACCAAGGCGTTTGATAGTAACCGTTGGCTGCATGTCAACCTCCGCACCCTATGCAACGAGTATGCCTTGGGAACTCCCCTCAGTCTCGCTACGCTCGACAGCTCCCCCTCAAAGAGGGGAGCCAAAGAAACAGTCCTTTTGCCAGAATAGGAAGAGCCCGGAACCATGAAACACGATTCCGGGCTCAAACAATCATGCTAACGCGATGAGGCTATGCTCACTCAGCATCCTTGGCGTCATCCTTGGCGGACAGTTCGTCGGCCACGGCGGCAGCAGCGGAAGCGGCCTCGACGGACTCGGACTCTTCGTCCTCAGCGGCCTCGCCCAGGAAGGCGGAGAGGTCCACAACCTCGCCATCAGCGGTGAACTTGACGGCGCGCATGCCGGCGAGCAGGCCCTTGGAACGGCCGACTTCCTGCACAGCGGAGCCAAGCTGGCCATTCTTGATGATGGCCTGGATGAAGTTGTTCGGATCCATGCCGTACTGCTGGGCGATGGAAGCGAGGAAGTTGAACACGTCGGACTGGGACACCTGAACGTCCAGCTTCTCGGCCAGAGCGTCGAGCACCATCTGATCGCGCAGATCCTTCTCCACGGTCTCCTCGGCCTGAGCCTTCTGCTCCTTGGTGGCCTTCTCCGGGTCCGGGGTCATGCCCTTGAGCTGCTCTTCGACCATGTTGGCCTTGACGCCCTTCGGCACCGGGATCTCGAGGCCTTCCTGCAGCTTGGCGATGAAGGCATCGCGAGCCTCGGTGGCCTGACGACCTTCGGCGTCCTGAGCGGCAGCCTTGCGGATGTCAGCCTTGAGCTCGTCCAGAGTGTCGAACTCGGAAGCTTCGGAAGCGAACTCATCGTTCAGCTCCGGCAGTTCCTCAGCCTTGACGGAGTTGACCTTGACCTTCACGGTGGCCTTCTGGCCCTCGTGCTCGCCGGCTTCCAGCGTGCCTTCGAAGGTGGTCTCCTCGCCGGCGGACAGGCCGTCAAGGGCCTCGTCCAGACCGTCGAGCATGGTGTTGGAGCCGAGCTCGTAGCTCACGCCTTCCTGGGAGTCGACGGTCTCGCCGTCAATCTCAGCAGTCAGGTCGATGTTGGCGAAGTCGCCCTTGGCGGCCGGGCGGTCCACGCCGACCAAGGTGCCGAAGCGCTGACGCAGGGTCTCGAGGCGCTTGTCGACGTCCTCATCCTTGACTTCCGGCTTGGAGATGGCGATCTCAAGACCGTCGATTTCCGGCAGTTCGATGTCAGGACGACGCTCGACGGTGGCGGTGAACTTCAGCTTGGTCTCGTCGTTGGCGGACTGCGGAACATCCTGCACGTCGAACTCCGGCTGACCCATCGGACGAATCTTCTTCTCATCCAGGGCCTTGGAGTACAGCTCCGGGACCGCGTCGTTCACGGCCTCACCGGCGACGGCGGCGAAACCGATGCGCTGGTCGATGATCTTGCCGGGAACGTGGCCCTTACGGAAGCCGGGAACGTTCACCTGCTTGGCGATTTCCTTACGGGCCGCATCCAGATACGGGTTGAGCTCTTCCGGTTCAACAGTGACGGTGAGCTTCACCTTGGTGGGCTCGAGGTTACGAACGCTGATCTTCACGCTAATGACTCCTCAAAAGTCGTTATTTCTTACAGTTCTGCCGTAAGGCAACCTCTACATGATAACGCCACTTACGGACGGTGCAATGAGTTTCACTTGCCAGTTCCTTGCGCCCTGCTCGATCAGGAACGTCTCGACGTCCACTTCCACCGGGTCTTCCACCCAGCACAGGTTGCGTAGGATCTGTGGCTTGATGATCATCTCGGCCGGCGTGCGGGTGTCTTCGGCGATGCGGTTGATCACACGCCGCACCCGTTGCAGACGGTCATAACGCTCCGGATGGCGCTGTTGCCACAGCCGCATGGATCGGGGCGCGTTCACCACACCGTTTTCGTCCTGTTCGGGGGCGGGCATGGTAGGCCATTGGGTGGGCTTCAGGGCTATGGCTCGATCGATGGCCTGCTTCCAGACCTTCGGTTTGACCGCACGCTGAATCGGCGCGTACCGCTCGAACATTTTGTCCTGCTCGGTGCCGGTATGGATGCGCACACGCTCGTTCAGGGATCGGAGCGCGCGGAATTGGGCAGCATTGTGCGGCTTGTTGGTCGCCGCCTCGATGATTGATGAATCGGCCAATAACAGGCTGGGCGCAATATCGTATTGCCGGGCGAGTCGGTCGCGCTCCTCCCATAGGGATTTGGCGATGGCCAAGCCCCTTGGATCACGACTCAGCTGGGTGATGCGCGAGATACGCAGCCAAGGAATCGGATGCGGTTTGCGCGGGGCAAGGCCCGCAACCAAAGCGTGAGAAAACTCTTCAGCGGCCCACTCGTCCTTGCCTGCGGCTTTCAGGTCACGACGCATCATGGTTTCAAGTTCGATAAGCACCTCCACGTCGAGCGCCGCATAGTTGCGCCAGTCGCGCGGCAGCGGACGGTAGGACCAATCGGCGGCGGAATGCTCTTTGGCTAGCGTGATGCCGAGGTAGTGTTCGGTGACGGCGGCCAGACCAAAGCGGTGCAGGCCGAGCAATCGCGCCGCTATTTCCGTGTCGAACAGGGCTTTGGGTTTGAGCCCGATTTCGGCGAATCCGGGCAAGTCCATCAGAGAATCATGCAGAATCCACGTGGCGTCGCCCACGGCGTCATTGAATTCATTCCAATCAGCTCCGGCCCGGGTCAGGGCGACGGGATCAAGCAAGGCGATGCCTGCACCCTCACGTTTGAACTGAATCAGCCAATCCTCGTGTCCATAGCGGAAGCCGGACGCCCGTTCGGCGTCGGCGGCCAGCGAGCCCGTCGCCTCGGCCATCGCATCGCAGACACGATGATAGCCGTCCAGCGTCGAAGTGACATCGGGTACTCCCCCGCGAGGCTCTTTCAGCAGTCGGGGTTCGGTGTCACGGACGTCACTCAACTGGCGTCATCCTCCTCAAAACGGATGGTGGATCTGATGAATGCGGCCCACGAGCGGACTTGTGCGCCGGCGTCCATAGTACCGTCCGGCCCGGTCCCGTCAAGCGGGGTCCATGAGACGCGAATCTCACACCCGGCGCTGGTGGAGCCGGCCATCGAGCCAAAAGCCGTGTTTTGGGTCACGGTGACTGTGCCGGATACCGAATCCGGCTCGATGCCGTCGAAATAGTCGCACATGTCATCCCAGTACATGCCGGGGGTCAGAGAATCGTTTTCGGCGGTTTCCAGCGGCAGTCGCGCGAACGCCACGCAACGCCAGTTGGAATCCCAGTCAATGCGCAGCTCATGAGCATAAAGCATCATGATCCAGCCTGTGGCGATTCGTGATTCGGCATCGCTGCCAAGACCGGCGGAAAAGGCATCGCCGAGGGCACGCTCTCCCGCTTCGAATTCCACGCCGATACCATAATCGGCCAAGGTGGAAGGCACGGGAATCTCCCGATAGCGCACGTCATGGATGCGCTTCATGGTGCTGACGGATTCGACGGCTGCCCATACTTCATCCGGCACACCCTGAGGGCGCACGGGGCGTCCGTCGTTGGACTCTCCCGTAGGAAATGCGTAGATGTCGGCCATATCTCTAGGGTATGGGCGAACGGGCCGAATCGTGGTATTTACGCGCGGTTCGGCCCTGCAATTTAATACACGGTGAAGCCGTGGTCCTTGAACTGGTTGGTCACCCGTTCGCGGGTGGCGGCGTTGGGTCCCTTCTGGTTCTCCAGCGGGTATGGGATGCGCAGTTCGTGCCACTTCGGGCGGCCAAGCTGGTGGAATCCCAGCACGTCGATGTGTTCGACGGCATCACCGAAGGACTCGCAGATCTTCGCCACGTTTTCGACGTTCTCTTCGGAGTCGGTCAGGCCCGGCACGAGCACAAATCGCACCCAGATCTTCTTGCCGGCCTTGGCCAGTCGCTGGCCAAAATCGATGGTGGGCTGCAAGGTGCCGCCGGTGACCTTGTGATAGGTCTCCTCGTCGCCGGATTTGACGTCGAGCAGACACAGGTCGATGTCCTCGAGCATCTCGTCGGTGTAATTCGTGTTGAGGAAGCCGGACGTATCGAGGCAGGTGTGCACGCCCATCTCCTTGGCGGCATGGAACACACGCGAGACGAAGGCGGGCTGCATCATGGATTCGCCGCCGGAGAAGGTGATACCGCCATGCGTGGCCTTGAACAGGTCCTTGTAACGATCGACCTTCTTGATCATGGCGTCAAGGTAGACGGGCTTGCCGTCGCGCATCTTCCAAGTGTCCGGGTTCTGGCAGTACTGGCAGCGCAGCGGGCAGCCGGACATGAACACGGTCATGCGGGTGCCCGGTCCATCCACGGAGGTGTTGATGTCCCAAGAGTGGACGAAGCCGATATCACCGGATTTCAGGGCGGAAAGGCGGTCACGTCGGTCGAGTCCGATTGGGGATTCAAAGCCGGAAAGGCCACCCATCAAAGTCTGCGAGGCATAGGTCTTCGATTCCTTGAGCATATGCCTGGTCGTGGTGCGGAACGTGGGTGTTGCGGGCATCGTTGTCCTCCTGTTCCAAATGATGCGAAAGTCTGTGGGAAATAAGGAAGGGGTGGAGCCGTGCCCCACCCCTTCAGTTAGTCATTGCCGCGGTTCGCGGGGTTGGTCATCAGTCGACGACGGCACCCTGGTGGAAGGTACGGGAGATGACGTCGAGCTGCTGCTCCTTGGTGAGCTTGACGAAGTTCACCGCGTAGCCGGAGACACGCACGGTCAGGTGCGGGTACTTTTCGGGGTGCTCGACGGCGTCCTCCATGGTCTCCTTGCGCAGAACGTTGATGTTCGCGTGGTAGAGGCCGTGGCCGTTGCCGGCGTCCAGGATGCCGACCAGGTTGCCGATGCGCTCGTCCTCGTCGCGGCCCAGGCCATCAGGGGTGATGGTGTTGGTCAGCGAGATGCCGTCAAGAGCGTCGTTGTAGTCGATCTTGCCGACGGAGAACATGGACGGCAGCATGCCGTGGGAGTCCATGCCGTTCTCCGGGTTGGCGCCCGGAGCGTACGGGGTGCCCTTGGCGTGGCCGGACGGGAAGGAACCGGTGTTCTTGCCGTACTCGACGTTGGAGGTGATCGTCAGGATGGACTGGGTCGGGACGGCGCCGCGGTAGACCGGGAGCCTCTTGACCTGGCCCATGACCGTGGAGACGACCCACTTGGCGATGTCGTCGGCGCGGTCGTCGTCGTTGCCGTAGACCGGGAACTCGCCCTCGGTGCGGTAGCCGACGATCAGGTCGTCGTCGGCGCCCTCAACGTACTCGTACTCGTGGCCTTCCAGGGTCTTCGCGTCCTTGTTGTAGATCGGGTAGACCTTGGCGTACTTGACGGCGGCGAGGGAGTCGGCGGCGATGGACAGACCGGACATGCCGCAGCCGAGGGTGCGGTACACTTCCTTGTCGTGCAGGGCCATCTCGATGGACTCGTACGCGTACTTATCGTGCATGTAGTGGATGATGTTCAGGGCCATGACGTAGGTCTCGGACAGCCATTCGAGGGCCTTCTCGTAGTTGTTCTTGACCTTCTCGTAATCGAGGGTGCCGTCGGCCTCCGGGGTAATCGGCTCGATCACGCCCTTGTCGATGACCTGCATGCCGGTCATCTCGTCGCGGCCGCCGTTGATGGCGTACAGCAGGGCCTTGGCGGAGTTCACGCGGGCGGCGAAGAACTGCATCTGCTTGCCCACGCGCATCGGGGAGACGCAGCATGCGATGGCAGCGTCGTCGCCCCAGTGGCTACGAATTTCCTTGTCGGACTCGTACTGGATGGCCGAGGTGTCGATGGAGATCTTGGCGCAGAAGCGCTTGTAGGCCTCAGGCAGCTTCGGATCCCAGAAGATGGTGATGTTCGGCTCGGGGCCAGGTCCGAGGTGCTCGAGGGTCAGGGTGTTGAGCAGACGGAACGAGGTCTTGGTGACCATCGAACGGCCGTCATCGCCGAAGCCGGCGTCGGACCAGGTCGCCCAGTACGGGTCGCCGGAGAAGATCGAATCGTAGTCCTTGGTACGCAGGAAGCGCACGATGCGCAGCTTCATGACGATGTTGTCGATGAGCTCCTGGGCGTCGGTCTCGGTGATCTTGCCGGCCTGGAGGTCGCGCTCGATGTAGCAGTCGAGGAAGGCGGAGTTGCGGCCGAAGGACATGGCGGCGCCGTCCTGGGACTTGATGGAGGCCAGGTAGCCCATGTAGGTCCACTGCACGGCTTCCTGCGCGGTCTGGGCCGGGCGGGACAGGTCGAGGCCGTACTCGTTGCCGAGGTTGATGAGCTTCTTCAGAGCCTTGATCTGCTCGTCGTGCTCCTCACGGAAGCGGATCCAGTGCTCGATCTCCGGCTCGGTGAAGTCGTTGCGGTACGGCACGGAGTCCTTGTCGCGCTTCTTGAAGGCGATGAGCTTGTTCACGCCGTACAGGGCGACGCGGCGGTAGTCGCCGATGATGCGGCCACGGCCGTAGGCGTCCGGCAGACCGGTGAGGATCTTGTTGTGGCGGGCGACCTTGATCTGCTTGGTGTACACGCCGAAGACGCCGTCGTTGTGGGTCTTGCGGTACTTGGTGAAGATCTTCTTGATCTCCGGATCCGGTTCCTTGCCGGCTTCCTTGATGGCCTGCTCGACCATGCGCCAGCCACCGTTCGGCATCATCGCGCGCTTGCAGGGAACGTCGGTCTGGAGGCCAACGACCACGTTATCGACTTCCGGGGAGTCGATGTAGCCGGCCGGGAAGGCGTCGACGTCGGCCGGGGTATGGGTGTCCACGTCGTAGACGCGCTGCTTGCGCTCCACGGCCAGGTAGTTGTCGTCGAGGTACTTCCACAGGTGCTTGGTCTTCTCGGTGGCAGGAGCCAGGAATGTCTCGTCGCCCTCGTACGGGGTGTAGTTCTTCTGGATGAAGTCGCGGACGTCAATATCCTTCTGCCAGTTGCCCTCGGTGAAGCCGGCCCACGCCTTGGCGTCGAGCTCCTCCTGGGAGACAGCTGCATTTTCCACTGCGGTCATGTCACTCCTTAAATGGGGTTGTAGGTTTCGCATCTTCACGGAACCCTTGGTTCAACAGTGTAGTTGGCACTTGCTTGAGAAAAGCTGAAATTGGGAGTGAGCTATCTCACATTGTTTCTGTGAACGCTACCATTCCAATGGCTTCTAGATATTGATGGGACTATTGCACGTCTCCAGATATGGGAAACCGCTCATACTGTGATGTTCGTATGAGCGGTTCGGTCTTGAGATTGACAGCAGAACCGTATCCGTCAGTTTTCGACCGTCAATCCTCGGGGCGAGCCTGTGCGGGTTTCACGCCGTAGTTCTTCCAGCGCCGGTTCTCCTCCTCCCATCTGGCATTGCGGTCCACCACGATGTCCCACGCATGTTCGGCGTCTTCCTTGGTCTTGTACGGACCCATGCGCTGTTCGATCGGTGAGACCATGCCCAACTCGGCCTGCTTCTTGACGGTGTTGAAATACCACTGCTTCTTGTTATCGTCTGTCATTGGTACCTCCTCAACGGTATTACTTGCTCCCGCTGGCGGGAGCAATATATGTTTATTCCCTGAATGCGTTGGTGACGGGCAGTCGGCGGTCGCGGCCGAACGCGAGGGCCGTGACCTTCGGTCCCAGCGGGTATTGGCGGCGCTTCCATTCGGCGCGGTCCACCAATCGCATCACGGTGTCTACGGTGACCTGGTCGAAGCCGTCGGCTAACAGGTCGGCGCGGCCGTGCGCGTGTTCGATGTATGCGGCGAGCACCTTGTCGAGCAGCGCGTATTCGGGCAGGGAGTCGGAGTCCTTCTGCCCGGGGCGCAACTCGGCCGAGGGTGCCTTCTCGATGGAGGAGACCGGAATCATCACGCCGTCCTTCAACGGGATGCCGGTGTTGCCGTCCTCGTTGCCCACGATCTTGAGACCGCCGATGCCGACGTCTGCGGCCGCGGCCTTGTTACGCCAACGGCTGATCTCCCAGACACGGGTCTTGAGCAGGTCCTTGATGGGTGCGTAGCCGCCTACCGCATCGCCGTAGATGGTCGAGTAGCCGCAGGCGAGCTCTGACTTGTTGCCGGTGGCCACGGCGAGCAGACCGCGCGAATTGGAGCTGGCCATCACGATCACACCGCGGATGCGGGCCTGCAGGTTCTCGGCGGAGACGCCATCAAGGTCAAGTTGCTGTTGGTAGGCGTTGAACAATGGCTCAATGGGCTGGACCTCGTAATGGGCGCCAATGTTGGAGGCCAAATCGGCGGCGTCGTCTTTGGAACCGTCGGAGGAGTACATGGAGGGCATGGAGATGCCCCAGACGTTCTCGCCGCCGCATGCGTCGGCCGCCATGGCGGCTACCAGTGCGGAGTCGATGCCTCCTGAGAGGGCCCTGAATCAG
>OBXE01000827.1_pt1 | contig 10894 bp, 8 predicted proteins | sample 1495391 | NCBI WGS metagenome assembly OBXE01 (sample SAMEA2580146, study PRJEB22360) | human gut metagenome | biome: human gut; feature: human-associated habitat; material: faeces | place: Denmark | collected 2008/2010 | reverse complement strand
TAACGGAAGAACTACGAAGAAGAGCACAACAGACCGCAAAAGCAATTTATGGAAATAAAATTTATGTCCGCGGTCTGATCGAATTTACAAATTACTGCAAGAACAATTGTTATTATTGTGGTATACGCTGTTCAAATACGGATGCAGACAGATACCGGCTTTCTTTGGAACAGATTCTGTCCTGCTGTGAAACAGGATGGAATCTTGGTTTTCGGACTTTTGTTCTGCAGGGCGGAGAAGATCCGCATTTCACAGATGAACATATTTGTCAGATTGTCCGCACGATTAAAGAAATATACCCTGACTGTGCAGTGACTCTTTCTATTGGAGAAAAGAGTGAAGAAAGCTATCAGACATATTTTAATGCAGGCGCTGACAGATATCTCTTGCGTCATGAGACAGCAGATGAAGATCATTACAGAAAACTTCACCCGGAACAGATGTCCCTGGTTTTCAGAAAAAATTGTCTGAAAAACCTGAAGAAAATAGGATATCAAACCGGATGTGGATTCATGGTAGGATCTCCGGGACAAACTGTAGATACACTTTACTGCGATCTTTTATTTATTAAGGAATTAAAGCCTGAAATGATAGGAATTGGACCGTTTATTCCTCACAAAGACACCCCGTTTGCTAAAGAATCACCCGGAACGCTGGAGCAGACGCTGCGATTATTGTCAATTATCCGCCTGATCCACCCACATGCGCTTCTTCCGGCAACAACAGCCCTTGGAACCATAGATCCCAAGGGCAGAGAGAAGGGAATTTTGGCAGGGGCCAATGTAGTAATGCCCAACTTATCACCGGTCAATGTCCGGGATAAGTATACCCTTTATGATAATAAGATCTGTACAGGTGATGAAGCTGCTGAATGCAAAGCCTGTATGGCAGCACGTATGAAGAGCATTGGTTATGAAGTAGTGACAGACAGAGGCGATTATAAAGCATGACTGCAGTTCACTCCTGAATAACTTAAGCACCCGCAATAAGCGGAACATAAAACTGAATATAGAAAAAACTAATCGGAAAGCGGCAGATAAGGAAGCCCCTGACCGAAAAGAAAGGAAACCAATCTATGTATAATCCAAAATCATTAAAAGCAGAGGAATTTATTTCCGACGAAGAGATCAGAGAAACCCTTGCATATGCAGATGCAAACAAAGAAAATGTGGAGCTGATCGACCAGATCCTTGCGAAGGCAAAAGAATGTAAAGGACTTACCCACAGAGAAGCCTCTGTCCTTCTTGCCTGTCCCATTCCTGAGAAGATTCAGGATATGTATGATCTGGCAGCGGAGATCAAGAAAGAATTCTACGGAAACAGAATCGTTCTGTTTGCCCCTCTGTATCTTTCCAACTATTGCGTAAACGGCTGTGTGTACTGTCCGTATCATAAGAAAAATCAGCATATTGCCCGCAAAAAACTTACTCAGGAAGAAATTGTAAAAGAAGTAACTGCTCTTCAGGATATGGGACATAAACGTCTTGCTATTGAAGCCGGAGAGGATCCGATCAATAATCCCATTGAGTACATTCTGGAATGCATCCAGACAATCTACAGCATTAAACATAAGAACGGTGCCATCCGACGTGTCAATGTAAATATTGCGGCCACAACTGTGGAAAATTACAGGAAATTAAAAGATGCAGGAATCGGTACCTACATTCTTTTTCAGGAGACTTATCATAAAGAAAGTTACGAAACACTTCATCCAACAGGTCCGAAACATAATTATGCCTATCATACAGAAGCAATGGACCGCGCAATGGAAGGCGGCATTGATGATGTAGGACTGGGTGTATTATTTGGTCTTGAACTTTACAGGTATGAGTTTGCCGGGCTTCTGATGCATGCGGAACATCTTGAGGCAGTTCATGGAGTAGGTCCTCATACTATCAGTGTGCCTCGTATCAAACATGCGGATGATATTGATCCTTCTGCTTTTGATAACAGTATCAGTGATGAAATTTTTGCCAAAATCTGTGCACTGATCCGGATTGCTGTGCCATATACGGGAATGATCATTTCCACAAGAGAAAGTAAAGCAGTTCGTGAAAAAGTACTTCCTCTGGGAGTTTCTCAGATCAGCGGTGCCTCCAGGACAAGTGTTGGCGGGTATGACGTTCCTGAAACAGAAGATGAAGTGACATCTGCACAATTTGACGTCAGTGACCAGAGATCTCTGGATGAAATCGTAAACTGGCTGATGGGTATGGGAGATATCCCGAGCTTCTGTACTGCCTGTTACAGAGCAGGAAGAACAGGTGACCGTTTTATGTCTTTGTGCAAAAGTAAACAGATTTCCAACTGCTGCCATCCCAATGCGCTGATGACATTGATGGAATATCTCCAGGATTATGCAAGCCCTGAGACGAAAAAAGTCGGACTAGAGTTGGTTCAAAAAGAACTGGAAAATATCCCGGGCGAAAAGATAAGGAAACTCACAGAGGAACATCTTGCAGATATTGTAAACAGACAGAGAGATTTCCGATTCTGACATTCTCTGCACTTTTAACGATCAATACAACACCTGAAAGAAGGGATTAATATGGCAGTGACATTGAACGAAACACCTTCCGGAAACCGTCTGCATATAGGAATCTTTGGCAAAACCAACAGTGGAAAATCCTCATTTATCAATACTTTTTCCGGACAGAAAGTATCGATTGTTGCGGATGTTGCCGGAACTACCACAGATCCTGTATATAAACCAATGGAAATCTATCCTCTTGGTCCCTGTATCCTCATCGATACGGCAGGATTTGATGATGAAGGAGAACTGGGTGCATTACGAATAGAAAAAACCAGTCTGGCTGCACAGAAAACTGAACTGGCGATCATCCTTTTCTGCGAGGATGAAATGGTACAGGAATTAAAATGGTATAACTATTTTAAGAAACGGCAGACACCGGTAATTCCGGTGCTTGGTAAAGCTGATCTATATACACAGGAACAAAAAGAATATCTGATTCAGATGATTCAGAAAAATACAGGAGAAACGGTCTGTCCTGTCAGTTCTGAAACGGGAGAGGGAATCCGGAAATTAAAAGAACTTCTGGCAGAAAAAATCCCGGAAGGCTACGGTAACAGAATGATCACCGGGAATCTGGTTTCCAAAGATGATCTGGTACTCCTTGTAATGCCACAGGATATCCAGGCACCAAAGGGACGGCTGATCCTGCCCCAGGTACAGACTCTACGAGAACTGCTGGATAAAAGATGTCTCATAATGAGTGTAACTACTGACCGGTATCCGGCTGCATTGCAGACTCTTTCCAGACCACCGAAGCTGATCATCACAGATTCTCAGGTGTTCCCATACATCTATGAGAACAAACCAAAAGAGAGCATGCTTACTTCCTTTTCTGTACTGTTTGCGGCATACAAGGGAGATCTTTCTTACTACATAGAGGGAGCAAAAGCAATTGACAGTCTGAAAGAAACTTCTCATGTACTGATTGCCGAATGCTGCACACATGCACCTCTGAAAGAAGATATTGGCAGAGTGAAAATTCCCCGGATGCTGAAAAAACGATTTGGAGAAAACCTGCAGGTAGAGCTGGTAAGCGGAACCGATTTTCCGGATGACTTTACCGGATATGATCTGATCATCCAGTGCGGAGCATGTATGTTTAACCGGAAATATGTGATGTACCGCATCGACAGGGCAAAGAAGCAACAGGTACCTGTGACCAATTATGGGATAACCATTGCACATCTTACCGGAATACTGGATCATGTGGCATTGCCGGAATGATGATTCCAATCCCGAAAAATAACAGATATTAACAAATACATAAAGACTGCTGTACAGTTAGATTACTGTATGGCAGTTTTATTATATTACAGGAAATTAATCCTGCTAATCCTGCAAGCAGGATTCTTTTTTATAAATAATTGCTTCACAATTTGGATGAATTTCGCAAAATTTTCATGAAGATATTGACAAGCAGCCTATGTTAGTTTATACTAACTTACAGTTAGAGAAAGTTAACCATACCCAAAGTATTATCAATGCCCGATTATCAGGCAAGGGATAAATACTTTCCAATCCCCACATTAATATATCTAAAAGAACAAAAGGAGGATAATACATGAGTATTGTAATCGTAGGCGGACATGACAGAATGGTAGGGCAGTACAAAAAAATCTGTAAATCTTATAAATGTAAATGCAAAGTCTTCACACAGATGGAAGCCGACTTCGGAAAAAAGATAGGATGTCCGGATCTTCTGGTACTTTTTACAAATACCGTATCCCACAAGATGGTAAAATGCGCACTGGACGAGGTTGGCGCTTCTACAGATATTGTGCGCTGCCATACCAGCAGTGGAAATGCACTCAACGGTATTCTCGAAGCACGTTGCTGATAAATACTTTTCTTGTATATATTGCATAATATAGTGATAAATTAATGAAAAAAAATATTAATGTTTTAAACTGAAAAACTTTATCATTAAAAATTTCAATAAAGTTATTGACATCTAACCAAAATTAGAATACACTAACCACATGATAAAGATAATGTTTATCATTAATTAAATGCAAAGGAAGGGATGAAGAAATGCCGTTATCAATGGTAAATGCAGGTGAACCTTTTACAATCAAAAGAATCGGAGGCAAAGAAGTGAAGAGACATCTTGAGGAGCTCGGCTTCGTAGTAGGAGGAGTTGTCACAGTTGTTTCTGAGATTAACGGAAGCCTGATCGTAAATGTTAAAGAATCCAGGGTTGCCATTGGAAAAGATATGGCAAGTAAGATTATGGTCTGAACCATAATTCTTCCTGTGAGAAAAGCATTAAAATTCTAGGGAAAGAAGGGAAATAGGCTTGAAGACATTAAAGGAAGTACGTGTTGGAGAGACAGTCCGGGTTCAGAAACTTACCGGTGAAGGTCCGGTAAAGAGAAGAATCATGGACATGGGAATCACTAAAGGCGTGGATATTTATGTAAGAAAAGTTGCACCTCTGGGAGATCCTGTTGAAGTAACTGTAAGAGGATATGAATTATCCTTACGTAAAGCAGATGCCGAAATGATTGTCGTAGAATAATTTTCTTGACATCGTGTTAGGTCTTTCTAACAATTAGCGTTATCTAATAGTTAACAAAAACTAAGTATTAGTGATGACTAATAACTGTTGAGAATGATATCGACAGCAGAAAGATTGGGTAAAGTGATCAAAATGAGAAAGATCAAGAAATCAGAGGAGAGAGATTATGTCAGTAAAAATTGCACTCGCAGGTAATCCGAACTGCGGTAAAACGACATTGTTCAATGCACTGACCGGATCAAATCAGTTTGTAGGTAACTGGCCAGGTGTAACTGTCGAGAAAAAAGAGGGTAAGCTGAAAGGACACAAAGATGTTATTCTCACTGACTTACCTGGTATTTATTCTTTATCACCATATACACTTGAAGAGGTAGTTGCAAGAAATTACATTCTTCAGGAAAAACCGGATGCGATCATCAATATCGTTGATGGTACCAATATTGAACGTAACCTGTATCTTACAACACAGATTCTGGAACTTGGGATTCCGGTCATCATGGCAGTCAACATGATGGATATCGTTGAGAAAAACGGCGATACAATACATATTGATAAACTGAAAAAGAAACTTGGCTGTGAAGTTGTTACTATTTCCGCGCTGAAAGGAACTGGAATCACAGAAGCTGCAAACAAGGCAGTTTCCATTGCCCAGAGCCACCGGAAAGTAACACCTGTCCATGAATTCTGCGATAAAGCAGAAGAGATCATCGGAGCAGTTGAGAATAAACTGACCGGTGTGGTACCGGAAGAACAGAAGAGATTCTTCGCAATCAAGCTTCTTGAAAGAGATGACAAGATCATTGAGCAGATGAATACATCCGTAAATGTATCTGCCGAGATCAAAGAAATGGAAAATGAGTTTGACGACGATACAGAAAGTATTATCACAAATGAGAGATATGTTTATATTTCTTCTATCATTGGTCAGTGTGTGACTAAGGCAAGAAAAGATAAGCTTTCCACATCTGATAAGATCGACCGTATTGTTACCAACAGATGGCTGGCACTGCCAATCTTTGCAGTTGTAATGTTTATCGTATATTATGTATCTGTAACTACAGTTGGTGCTTTCGTAACTGACTGGACAAACGATGTTCTGTTTGGTGAGATCATTCCTCCGGCAATTGAATCAGGGCTGAATGCGATTGGCTGTGCAGCATGGTTACAGGGACTGATCCTTGACGGTATTGTAGCCGGTGTGGGAGCTGTTCTCGGTTTCGTACCTCAGATGCTTGTACTGTTTGCATTCCTTGCATTCCTTGAGTCCTGTGGTTACATGGCTCGTGTAGCATTCATCATGGACAGAATTTTCCGTAAATTCGGTCTTTCAGGTAAATCCTTCATTCCAATGCTTATCGGCAGTGGATGCGGTGTTCCAGGTGTTATGGCTTCCCGTACGATCGAGAATGACCGTGACAGAAAGATGACAATCATGACAACTACATTCGTTCCCTGCGGAGCTAAACTTCCGATCATTGCCATGATCGCAGGTGCATTCTTCGGAAACAGCGGATGGGTTGCAACAAGTTGTTACTTTGTCGGTATCGTAGCAATTATCTGCTCCGGTATCATCTTAAAGAAAACAAAAATGTTTGCCGGTGATCCGGCTCCGTTCGTTATGGAGCTTCCTGCATACCACTGGCCAACAGTCAGCAATATCTTAAGAAGTATGTGGGAAAGAGGCTGGTCCTTCATTAAGAAAGCCGGAACAATCATCCTTCTTTCAACAATCATTCTGTGGTTCTTAATGAGCTTCGGATGGGAAGGCGGAAGCTTCGGTATGGTTGAAGAACTTAACGAGAGTATCCTTTCTAAGATCGGTACAGCAATCGCATGGATCTTTGCACCTCTCGGTTGGACAAAAGCCGGCGAAGGATGGAAGATGGCAGTTGCAGCTGTTACAGGTCTGATTGCAAAAGAGAATGTAGTAGCTACATTTGGTATGCTTTATGGATTCGCAGAAGTTGCAGAAGACGGTGCTGAGATCTGGGGTAACCTGGCAGCAGCTATGACACCGATCGCAGCTTACGGCTTCCTGGTATTCAACCTTCTTTGTGCTCCTTGCTTCGCAGCTATGGGTGCGATCAAGAGAGAGATGAACAATACAAAATGGTTTTTATTTGCAATCGGATATCAGTGTGGACTTGCATATCTTGTGTCTCTGTGTATCTATCAGATCGGTACACTGGTTACAGGCGGCGGTTTCGGTATCTGGACAGTGGTTGCATTCGCAATTATCATCGGATTTTTATATCTGCTGTTCAGACCTTATAAGGAAAGCGGCAGCCTTAATGTAAAGGTAAAGGGTATGGCAAAAGCCAGATAAAACAGTAATAAGATCAGAGCCTGCGTCCCATCTGGTGGTGCGGGTTCTGATAAACAGAATTGCAACTGTTTCATACCTTTTTCATCGCGGAGCGTGTTACTGAGAACGAAGTGAACAGTAACGTATCTTCACAGTTAGTGGACTGCTGATTATCAGATTGCAGTATAGTGATTATATGTGTATGATAATGATATAAAGCAGGAGGTGTCATTTATGGGAACATTGATTGTAGGAGCAATTTTGATTTTAATTGTCGGACTGATCATAAGAGGAATCGTCAGAGACAAAAAAAGCGGCAAGTCATCATGTGGCGGACACTGCAAAGGGTGCCATTGAGAATCAGGCATATTACTGAAACCTGATGCCAAACAGCAGCCATATGTCAGGAAACAGAAATTAACAAGCGGAAGGATGATGTGATTTTGGGAGCAGCAGCATTACAGAGACAGGAAAATTGTAAAGAGCCCAATTACCAGAGAACCCGAATGCAGAAAGATGTTGTAATCCAGGAATTAAAGAAGCGAGGATGCAGGATTACCAAACAGAGAAGAATGCTGTTGGAAGTCATTCTTGAAAATGAGTGTTCCTGCTGTAAAGAAATCTATTACAATGCATCCCGCCTGGATCCGGGCATCGGATCAGCTACGGTGTACCGTATGGTAAACCTTTTGGAAGAAATTGGTGCGATCAGCAGAAGAAATATGTATAAAATCGTGAGAAATCCGGATTGTAAAGATGAAAGTGTATGCACCATCGAGCTGGATGATAATACAGTCCAGAAATTATCAAAAGACAGTTTTAATAATGTAGTCCTGACAGGACTGAAGGCCTGTGGATACATTGACAAACAGGAAATCGAGCGGATGTTCGTAAATTCCTGTGATTTTAAACATTGAAAACAAGTAAAAATTTAAATAGAGAACGAACTGATGACCGCCGGGAAATACTGAAGAGTATAATTTCCGGTGGTTTTCTTATATTTCTTCAGTTTTTTACTCTCTTTTGGCAATACGGTTTCCGATAACCTTCTTAACATGTCTGAAATGAGAATATTTCTCAACAAGAAGAAAAAAGTAGAAATCCAGAAATTTTGGTTGTATAATACATGAAATATAAATAAGCTGATGTCGCAATAATGCGTTTGCCCATCATATTTATCTGAAAACAGTTCATAACTGTTCAGTACCGAAAGGGTGCTGAGTGGTTACAATAAATTAAAAATCACAACAGGAGGATACATCAATGATCAAATTTGACGGTAAAAAAACAGGAATCTTTGCAGCAGGAGTAGCTTTTGGTACAGCAGGTATCAAGATTCTTACAAGTAAAGATGCAAAGAAATTATACACAAACTGCACAGCAGCCGTTTTACGTGCAAAGGCATGTGTAATGAAAACAGCTTCCGCAATTCAGGAGAATGCTGAGGATATTTATGCAGAAGCACAGCAGATCAACGAAGACAGAGCAGCAGCTGAGGAAGTGGTAGAAGATACAGCTGACGAAGCAGCAGAAGAAACAGAAGAGACAACAGATTTCAAAGAAGAGACAACAGATTTCAAAGAAGAGACAGAAGAAACAGAAGAAGGCAGCGAGGAATAATGAAATTTGCTATTAAGCATGAAATAAAAGGACGAATCCGTATTCACCTTGCCCAGAAACACATGACCTACAGACAGGCAGATATTCTGCAGTGTTATCTGGAAAAACAGGCAAATATCAGCAAGGCATCGGTTTATGTAAGAACTCAGGATGTCGCTGTTGTCTACACCGGCAGCAGAGACGGGCTGATTCGTTTACTGAGCAGATTTTCCTATGAAACTGCTCAGGTATCTGAATCAGCACTTGAGAATTCCGGACGTGAATTAAACGAAACCTATAAAGAAAAACTGATCAACTCTGTAGTAATGCGTACATTAAATAAAATGTTTCTGCCATACCCGGTACGTGTAGCAATCACTACAGTGAAATCAGTAAAATACATTTATCATGGTGTACGTACTCTGATGAAAGGCAAGCTGGAAGTACCTGTTCTGGATGCAACAGCAATCGGTGTATCTATGCTCCGCGGTGACTTCAATACTGCAGGTTCCACCATGTTCCTGCTTGGAATCGGTGAGATCCTTGAGGAATGGACACATAAGAAATCCGTCAATGATCTTGCAAGAAGCATGTCTATCAACGCAGAGAAAGTATGGTTTGTAAACGAAGACGGACAGGAAGTCCTTATACCTGCTTCTTCTGTTAAAGCAGGTGATCTGATACGCGTACATATGGGCAATGTGATTCCGTTTGACGGAAATGTTGCAGCAGGAGAGGCAATGGTCAACCAGACTTCTCTGACAGGTGAATCTGCGCCTGTACGTAAAGCAGAAGGCAGCTTTGCCTATGCAGGAACTGTTCTGGAAGAGGGCGAACTCACTGTTAAGGTTAAAGAAGCAGCAGGTTCCAGCCGCTATGAGAAGATCGTCAACATGATCGAGGATTCTGAGAAGCTGAAATCCTCTGTGGAAAGTAATGCAGAACATCTTGCAGACAGACTTGTACCATACACTCTTGCAGGTACAGGGATAACTTATCTGCTTACCAGAAACATGACGAAAACCCTTGCGGTACTTATGGTAGATTTCTCCTGCGCACTGAAGCTTGCCATGCCTGTTTCCGTATTATCCGCTATACGTGAGGCAAGTACTCACAGTATTACTGTAAAGGGCGGTAAATATATGGAAGCAATGGCTGATGCCACGACGATTGTATTTGACAAGACGGGTACACTTACAAAAGCAAAGCCTGTAGTTTCAGATGTGGTATCTTTCAGTGAAGAGCTGAGTTCAGATGAGCTTCTACGTATTGCAGCATGTATGGAGGAACATTTCCCTCATTCCATGGCAAGAGCAGTTGTCAATGCAGCCAAAGAGAAACATCTTGTTCATGAGGAAATGCATTCAAAAGTAGAATATATCGTAGCTCATGGTATTTCTACAACTATTGAAGGCAAAAAGGCAGTGATCGGAAGCTGGCATTTCGTAATGGAAGATGAAAAGTGTGTAATTCCGGAAGGAATGGAAGACAGATTTGAACACCTGCCATTAGAATGTTCTCACTTGTATCTTGCAATCGAAGGAAAACTTGCAGCAGTTATCTGTGTAGAAGATCCGCTTCGTGAAGAGGCTGCAGATGCAGTACGTGAATTAAAAGAAGCCGGCATTACAAAAGTCGTAATGATGACCGGCGACAGTGAACGTACAGCAGCAGCTATTGCGAAACGTGTAGGAGTAGATGAATATTACTCCGAAGTTCTGCCGGAAGATAAGGCATCTTTTGTAGAGAAAGAAAAAGAACTGGGTCATAAAGTTATTATGATCGGTGATGGGATCAATGATTCACTGGCACTTTCTTCTGCAAGTGTGGGAATTGCTATCAGTGATGGCGCAGCTATTGCACGTGAAATCGCAGATGTTACAATTTCTGCAGATAATCTCCATGAGATTGTTACGTTAAAGAGACTGAGCACAGCGCT
>OBXE01000813.1_pt1 | contig 11044 bp, 7 predicted proteins | sample 1495391 | NCBI WGS metagenome assembly OBXE01 (sample SAMEA2580146, study PRJEB22360) | human gut metagenome | biome: human gut; feature: human-associated habitat; material: faeces | place: Denmark | collected 2008/2010 | reverse complement strand
TACACGCTCATTACGGCGGTCAGGCATACGAAGTTGAGGATTCCGGCGGCCGCGTGCACGCCCACGGAATCGAAGATCTGCACGAACGGGCTGGAGTCGCCGTCGATCTTGCTCCACGGCACCACGGCCATGATCACACCGAGCGCCACGATGTAGAACACGAGGATTCGCCAGATGATGCCGTTCGTGGCCTTCGGGATGGTGGTGCGCGGATTCTCGGTCTCGCCCGCGGTGATGCCGATTAGCTCGGTGCCGCCGAAACTGAACATCACCACGACCAGCGCCATCATCAGGCCGGTCCAAGTGCCGTCGGCGTTACGACTCATCAACCCGTGCGGGAGGAAGCCGCCGTCGATGGTGAACCAGTTGGCGAATGATGCGCGGATGCCTGATGCGGTCGGCACGTTCGCAATGATGACGTACAGGCCGCCGAGGATCATGGCGATCACGGCCACGATTTTGATGATGGCGAACCAGAACTCGAATTCGCCGAACTTGTTTACGCCCATCAGGTTCAGTGCGGCGATGGCCACGAGGAACACGACCGCCGAGACCCATTTCGGGATGTTCGGGAACCAGTAGTTCACGAACGAACCGACTACGGAAAGTTCCACCATGGCCACGAGTACATAGTTGAACCAGTAGTTCCAGCCGGAGATGAATCCGGCGCGCTTCGACCAGTAGCGGGTGGCGTAGTAGCTGAATGCGCCTGCTTTCGGATCTTCTACCGCCATCTCGCTCAGCGCACGCACGATCAGGAAGATCGCGAGGCCGCCGATCAGGTAGGCGAGCAGAATGGATGGGCCGGCGAGTCCGATGGATTCGCTGGAACCGTAGAATAGGCCGGTGCCGATTGCACCGCCCAATGCGATCAGTTGGATGTGACGATTTTTCAGTGACTTGCGTAGCGTCGGCGGAACCGGCACGTCGTCGGTTTCGCGCGGCTTATTCACGGCATTGACGTCGCTCATGAATGGCCTCTTCTTCTCTTGGCTTTGGAACACCACTGATTGTATCCAAGCGCACACATATCCGTACGTCACCGTTCACGGCGAACCAGGGTTCTTGTCTGCGGGGCCTGACGGATGCGGGGGAGAAGATGGAGTTCGTGGCGCCATGTGGGTGTTGTGGGTGCCCTATGCCTATAGCGAACGGCAGGATGATGGCCGTGGTGTCAGACGGTCATGGCGATGGCGAGCATTGTGGATCCGAAACGCTGGAATCGTTTCCAAAAGCATGTCCTATGATGGTAGGACCGGTATGCGGTTGCCGGCGGTACCGCTATGGACTCGATGAAGGAAACGTTCAGGTAAGGGAATTTACGATGGGGTGGTTCCGGTGGCTTCTGACGAGGCGGCAGGGCGTATAAGGCCAACGAGAGGTGGGCAGCGATCATGGAACAGCAGGAAGGCAAGACCGTCGTCACCATACGTGATGTGGCGCAGCGCGCCGGCGTCGCCGTTTCGACCGCGTCTCGTGCCCTGAGTGGCGGCTCGGCGTCCGAAGCGACCCGGCGGAAGGTTTAGGAGGCTGCCGAGGCACTGCATTTCGTGCCGAATCCTGCGGCGAGGCGTCTGACCGGTGGGCATAGCAACGTAGTGGCATTGGTGGTGGACGAGCCCACGGACTTCCTGTTCCGTGATGACTTCCTGGCCGGCATTCTCGGCCAGTTGAGTATGTCGCTCGCTCGGGAGAACCTGCTGCCGTTCCTGATTCTGGCCGAGCCCGATAACGCCAAGGGGTTCGAGCAGCTGCTGCAACGCTCCGGCGCTGAAGGCGTGGTGGTGGCGAGTTTTCATGAGGGCCGTAAGTTCGCCGATATGCTCAAACGGTTCGATAAGCCCACCGTGTTCATCGGCAGTCCACCGAAGGGCTTCAAATGCCCATATGTGGATGTCGACAATTACGACGGTGGTTATCAGGCCGGTAAATTGCTGGTGGAACGCGGCTGCAGGCACATTGCCCTTATCGAGGGACCGCGCGATATGCCCACGCCGAAGGAACGTACGGCCGGATTCCGTGCCGCGTTGAAGGAGCAGGGGCTTGAGCCGATCGCTTCGTATGCGGGTAGTTATGAGATGGATAACGGTCTCAAATCCATGGAGCGGATTATTGCCGAGTATCCGCAGGTGGATGGTGTTTTCGCGCATTCCGACAAGATTGCGGCTGGCGCGTTGCATGTGCTTGACCGGTTCGACAAGCAGGTGCCGCAGGATGTCGCCGTCGTAGGATTCGACGATCTGCAGGCCGCACGTCTGCTCAATCCGCAGTTGACGACGCTCGCCCAACCGCTGGATGATATGGCGGAGGCGGCTACGCGCATGCTTGCGCATCGTTTGGAAAACGGTACGTGGCGCGTTTCGTTCCAGCGTTTTCCAGTGCGTCTGGTCCGTCGCGAATCCGCCTGACGGAAGTGTTTCCCTATCGTCGTACGTGCCGTCTTCATGTTGCGGGAACGGTGCTGCGGTTGTTGCATTTCCTACAGGGATGAGATTTTCACATCGGTGGCTGAGGTGCTTGCAATGCGTGAGATTGTATGGCGCATGTCAAACGTTTTTTGGAACCGCTTGCAAAATAGTTTAGTGAATTGACGATATTCGTCAGTCGACGAAACTATATCAGGGGGAAAGATAGAGTGGCGGTCAATATAGTCAGATATGTCTAAAAGCATTGAAATATCAGCGATTTGTATCGGCTTATGCAACACGCCGAGATGATGGCGTTACCCCTTGAAAGGGTGTATCTTTGGAGTCACTTGATGGAAACGGTTCCATCAAACGTGAGAAAACATCGAGGTTTTCTCACAAGATCGTTGCACACAGCAGTGCGACGAACAAGGGAGAGTGACGTACATCGCAGTGCGTTGCAAGGAAAAGAGGACGAGATGAACAAGTTCAAGCCGGCACTGGCATCCGTCACGGCCCTGGCCATGATTGTTGGCCTAGGTGCCTGTGGAAGTTCCAATAGTTCCAGTGACAGTTCAAGTGCGGACGGCAAGATCACCATCAAGGTGCAGACCTTCAACAATCCGGGTTTCGGCAAGCCGACTTCGGAACGCCCGGGTGCAGACCTCTGGGCCAAGTATGAGAAGGCCCATCCGAACGTCAAGATCGAAGAGACCGCGGCCGCGTCTTCCGATGATGCGCGTGCAGCCTTCAACACCGCAATTTCCACCGGTTCCAACGCCTATGACGTATACGTGGCCGAAGTTGACTGGATGCCTTCATTGCTCGCCATGCCCGACAAGTTCGTTGATCTGAGCTCCTACACCAAAGACAACGACTGGGTGGCGTGGAAGTCCGAAAGCGCTACCGTCGACGGCAAATTGATCGGTGCGGGTACCGACATCGGCCCTGAAGGCATCTGCTACCGTGCGGACCTGCTCGAAAAGGCGGGTTTCCCTTCCGACCGTGAATCCGTGGCCGAATGGCTCGGCGGCGATGATGCCACTTGGGACTCCTTCTTCAAGGCGGGCAAGGAATACACCGAGAAGACCGGCTTGCCATGGTATGACTCCATGGCCAGCAATTGGCAGTCCATGATCAATCAGGTCGAGGAATCCTACGCATCCAAGGACGACAAGATTATTGCCGCCGACAATGCCAAGATCAAGGATCTGTACGACCAGCTGACCGCCACCAAGGATATGTCCGCCCACCTGACCCAGTGGAGCGACGACTGGAACGCGGCCTTCAAGTCCGACACGGGCTTCGCCACCATCCAGTGCCCGGCATGGCTGATCAACAACATCAAGGGCAACACCGGTGAGGATTTCCAAGGCTGGGATATCGCCGACGTCTTCCCGGGTGGTGGCGGTAATTGGGGCGGCTCCTATCTGGTCGTTCCGGAATCCTCCCCGGTCAAGGACGAGGCCGCCAAGCTCGTGGCATGGCTGACCGAAGCCGATCAGCAGGTCTCCGTGTTCACCACCGCCAACAACTATCCGAGCTCCGAAGGTGCGCAGGCCTCCTCCGATGTGTCCAGCAAGACCGACACCTACCTGAACGATGCTCCGACGGGTAAGATCTTCGCCAACCGAGCGAAGGCCTACGACATCGTCCCGTACAAGGGCAGCCAGTACTTCGACATTCAGACCAAGATGGTCGACGCCCTGAATCGCGTCGATGCGACCCAGGAACAAACTCCTGACCAGGCTTGGAAGCAGTGGTTGGAAGACGTGAAGGCCCTAAGCTGACAGACATCCCGTGAAGGACCCGGTCCCGGCCGAAACCCATCATCCATAGGCCGGGTCGGGTCCTTTCTTCTGAGCGCATCGCACTCAACGCAACCGGCATCTTCTGCAATCACAACGACGTGAACTAGGAGCAATCATGTCACGATCAACCAAGCAGCCGACCCCATGGCGCACCCGGCTAGGACAGTTTGAATGGAAGGCGTCTCCATACCTCTATATCGCCCCGTTCTTCCTGCTGTTCGCAGTGGTGGGCCTGTTCCCGCTGCTGTTCACCGTATATATCGCAACGCGCCAATACAACACCCTGACCGGCGATGGCGGCGTAGCCATCTGCGGCGCAACCTGCAATAGCGACGAGCCCAGCATCTGGGCCAACTTCAACTGGGTACTGCACCAGCAATCCTTCTGGGACGCGCTGCGCAATTCCTTCTCCATCTTCATCCTCAGCTCGGTTCCGCAAATCATTCTGGCGCTGTTCCTGGCATGGATCCTCAACGCGAATCTCAAAGCGAAAACCTTCTGGCGCATGGGAGTGCTGTTGCCATACATCGTGGCACCGAGCGCGGCTGGCATCATCTTCTCGCAGATCTTCTCCGACAAGATGGGGGCCATCAACGTGCTACTGACCGATATCGGACTGAACCCCATCATGTGGCATGGCAACACCTTCTGGTCGCATGTGGCCATCGCCACCATCGTGAACTTCCGCTGGACCGGCTATAACACGCTGATCTTCCTCGCCGCCATGCAGGCCATCCCGAACGACGTACTCGAGGCGGCCGTAGTCGATGGCGCCGGCAAATGGCGCACCTTCCGTTCGGTGGTGTTGCCGATGCTGCGGCCCACATTGATCTTCGTGATCATCACCTCCACCATCGGCGGCCTGCAGATCTTCGACGAGCCACAGATGTTCCACAACGGCACTTCCGGGTACGGCGGACCGAACCGGCAGTACCTCACGCTCTCGCTGTACCTGTGGGATATGGGCTTCAACAAGGTCACGATCGGGCAGCCGAACCTAGGTCGCGCGGCGGCCGTGGCGTGGATCCTGTTCCTGATCATCGTGCTGTTGGCCGTGCTGAACTTCTGGCTGACGCAACGACTCGCCTCGGGCGGACAGCCGAAGATCGACAAAATCAAACTGGCCGAACTCAACGCACGGCAGGAAGCCGAATATGAGCTGGCGAAGCGATCGGGAGTCGAGGCCCGTCGTGCAGCCTCGGCAACGGCCGCTTCGACCGACGCCGCCGAAAGGAAGTGACCCAAGATGACCGATATCACCAACGAAGGCAACAAGCGCGATCTGGGCACTCCGGCACTTGAGCAGATGTACGGCAAGGGCGTGGCCCGTTCCGCAGCGAAACAACGCCGTCGTAAGACGTTGGAAGTGACCAGCGAAGGCCGCCGCGCGGGGTGGGGCACGTATGCGATTCTCGTCGTGACGATCCTGATTTTCGTGTTCCCGCTGTATGTGGCGCTTTCGATTGCGTCGCAAAGCAGCTCCAGCACGCAGTACGGCGTGCAGGCGCTGATTTTCGGCAGCGGACTGATCAAGAACATCTCGCGCGCATTCGGCGCCATGAAATTCTGGCAGGCGTTGAGTGGCACCCTGTTCGTGGCAATCGTCACGTCGGTATCGACGGTGTTCTTCTCCACGCTGGCAGGCTACTCATTTTCCAAACTGCGGTTCCGCGGCCGTGGCGTGCTGTTCACCATCGTGATCGGCACCATGACCATCCCACAGCAGCTGAGCATCGTACCGCTGTACATCATGGCCAACAAGGCCGGATTGTTCGGTTCGATCTGGGCCGTGATCATTCCGGGTCTGGTCAGTGCGTTCGGCGTGTTCTGGATGACGCAATACCTGCAGGACGCCCTGCCTTACGAGCTGATCGAAGCGGCGCGCGTGGACGGCTGTTCCATGTTCCGCACCTTCATCTCCGTGGCGGTGCCCGCAGCCCGGCCGGCGGCCGCGATGCTGTTCCTGTTCACGTTCATCGCGCAGTGGACCAACTACTTCTGGCCCATGCTTATTCTCGGCCCGAACAAGAACAGCATGCTCACCGTTGCCGCGGCAACCCTGAAGGGCGCGTACTTCACCGACTACACCATCGTGATGGCCGGCGTGGTGCTCACCACCTTCCCGCTCATCCTTCTCTTCGCTGTCGCCGGCAAGCAACTGGTTTCCGGCATCATGGCCGGTGCGGTGAAGGGCTGATGCGGATTTAGCCTCCGCGGTCGGGCCATATACATGTACCCTTGTGACGAGGGTGCCGGCTACAGGGGTTGCGCTCGCTCTGGCGCAACCTCTGTTTCATGCGTGTTGATGCGTGTCACAGACATATGTTCTCCAGTTTCGTAGTGTTCAATAAGAAGTAGGTTTTTCTTAAGGGGCACGCGTCTGGAGGAGCACAATGGCGTTCGTCAAAGACATGATTCGCATGTGGCTGCGATCGTGGAAGCGATTCGTCTCGATCGCCATGATTACCCTGCTCGGCGTGGCCGTACTCACCGGCATCTACGCGGGATGTCGCGATGCGTTCCTCGCGTCGGACCGGTTCTTCGACGCCCAGGGCATGCATGATATTCAGGTGTTATCGACGGCTGGGCTGAGCGATGCCGATGTCACCGCGTTGCGACGGGTCACTGGCGTACGGAAGGTGCAGGCCGAGCGCTCGCAAAGCGTAACCATCGATGTGGGCGGCGACAAGTCCGTAACCATGCAGGAAATCGGCACGAACGGCATCGACCAGCCATACCTGCAGGAAGGTCGCATGCCGACCAAATCCGGTGAGGTCGCAGTCACCAAGCAATTCATCAAGGATTCCGGCCATACGATCGGCGACCGCATCACCGTCACACCTGAAGCATCCCAAGTGTCCGATTCTCCAGAATCGGACAATCAGGCAGGTACATCCGGTTCCCAGATGTCCGATTCTGGAGAATCGGACACTTCAGGGGTGTCGGATGAACAGACGCCGGAATTCCCGACGGAGCTGCGAATCGTGGGCGTGGTGCTTGATCCTCAGAACCTGAGCAATCCTGACGGATATTCGGCCATGACCTCGTACCGTTCGACTGCGACGAGCGACTACACGTTTTTCGCACCATCCGATGGCGTGACCGGAACCATCTATACGTCGGTCACTCTGCTGGTCGACGGTGCGGCAGACGAAAGCACGTTCGACGAATCCTATGAAACCATCGTCGGCAAAGTCATGAACCGCATCAAAGGCAAAACGAAAACCAATCGTCAGAAAGCACGACGGCAGGAACTCATCGATGCGGGACAGAAGAAAATCGACGAAGCGCGAGACAAAGCCAATCGGCAATTCGCGGATGCGCAGAAACAGATAGACGAGAATCGCAGTCAATTCAATCAACAGATCGATCAGATTGTGGCACAGCAAAGCGCAATGCTGGGCACAGGCGCGACCATGGACGAATCCACCCGTGAAACCATGCGTGAAACAGTGATCTCCAGCAGTCCGCAGCTCCAAGAAGCCAAGGCGCAGTTGGACGCGGCGCAATCGCAATTGGACGAGCAGAGGAACAGTGCCGAACAAACCTTCCAAGATAAGGAAGATGAGCTCGAAAGCAGCGTGCCGAACGTGCGCTGGTACGTGCAGGATCGTTCATCCCTCGGCGGATACAGTGCGCTCAAATCCGACCTGAGTTCGATCCGATCCATCGGCAACGCATTCCCGGTCGTGTTCCTACTGGTCGCGGTGATGATGAGCCTGACCGCCATGGCGCGCATGGTCGAAGAGGACCGTGGTCTTATCGGCACCTACATCGGCCTCGGTTACGGACGATTGCAGGTCGCCGCGCGCTACATGCTATTCGCACTGCTTGCCTGCCTGATTGGCGGCGGCCTTGGGCTATTGCTTGGATTCCTTGGCATTCCAGCGTTTTTGCTGATTGTGATACAAGGCATGTATGTGCTGCCGGGCGTGCGATTCGAGTATGACTGGCTGTATGGATCGCTTGGTATCGCGCTGTTCGTGGTCGGCGTACTCGGTGCGACGATCTACGCGTGCGTCGAAGAGATGCGGCAGACGCCCGCCGGCTTGATGCGTCCGAAAGCCCCGCGCGCAGGTTCGCGCATTCTATTGGAGCGGATTACGCCGATTTGGAGTCGTCTGGGATTCCTAAGCAAGGTTACTGCGCGCAATATCTTCCGTTTCAAGTCGCGCCTGGTCATGACGGTCGGAGGCGTTGCCGGATGCACGGCGTTGATCATATGCGGGCTCGCGATCAACGACACCGTGGCGGAACTTGGCGTCAAACAGTATCGCGATATCTACCGATACGATGTGATGGTCGTTGCGAACGATACCGATGCGGATGCAATGCGGGCGAAGTTGCGAGCGGACGGGCGTACGACTTCGACCATGGACATACGTGTCGAATCCGGTGATCTGGCGAACGATGAGGGAAGCGAGGGCATCCAACTTGTGGTGGTGCCCGAGGGGCATCTGGATGAACTGGGTGAGATGGTTACGCTCAAGCCGGTCACGTCCGGATGGGATGGTGTGCGCAAGTTCTTCGGAATGTCCGATTCTGGAGAATCGGACAGTAAAGCAGTCGAAACCACGTTGCGAATGTCCGATTCTGGTGAATCGGACAAACAGGGTGGTGAATCCGAGGCACGGATGGCTGATTCTGGAGAATCGGACAGTCAGGACGTCAAAACCGGGGCGCAGTTGTCCGATTCTGGAGAATCGGACAAACGGAGTGGCTCGAAGGCGGTGTTGGGCGACAGTGGGGTGATCGTGTCGCAGTCGGCGGCCAACGCTCTGGGCGTTAAGGCCGGCGATACGGTGAATCTCACCAACGGCGATGGCATTCAGGCCAAGGCCAAGGTGAGCGAGGTGACGCGTAACCTCATAGGTTCCGACATCTACGTGAGTGAATCGTATTATGGCAAGCTGTTCGGTTCAGGGTCCGGAATGTCCGATTCTCCAGAATCGGACAAATCGGATTCCGGCAGCTCCCTGACCTGGAACGCCGTATACGCCAAGCTCACCGGATCCGACGATGCGCAGATCGCATACGCCAACACCCTCGAAAAGGATGATTCGGTGATGAAGACGGTGTGCTGCGCGGACATGGCCGCCAGCTTCAAATTTGACCTCATGGGCGCGGTGGTCGCCTTGATCGTTGCGCTTGCGGGCGGGCTGGCACTTGTGGTGCTGTTCACGCTTGCCAATACGAATGTGTCGGAACGCGTGCGCGAGATGGCCACGTTAAAAGTGCTGGGATTCTTCGATCGTGAAGTGCATCGGTATGTGAATCGAGAGATGATGATTCTGACGGCCATGGGAGTGGTGATCGGTTTGCCGATAGGTCGATGGGTCGGTGGTCTGCTCACGGCTGCGCTGAATATGCCGGCATTGTATTTCGAGGGGGAGGTCAAGCCGATGAGTTACGTGATTGCGGCGGCGGCGACCATGGCGTTTGCGCTGTTGGTGCAACTGTTCGTGAATCCGGTGCTTGACCGGATCGAACCGGTCAGTTCGTTGAAGTCGGTGGAGTAATACGACTCAGGGGAGTGTACCCCGCCATTTTCCTCCTTTCTCATGTGTGTCACGTGTTGTGTGGCTTGCGAAACCATTGAAGATAAGGGGGTGTATGGAGCGTGTGTTTGGCGTGATGCCGCAGGCTTCGGTTGGCGTGTCTTGACCGTTGTGCCCGAGTGTTGCGGGTTTCAGCCGTGTGACTCGTTTTTCGTGGGGTTTGCCCGCATTGATTCGTTCCGCTGTAAGCAAGGTGCGGTGCCGTGAATGTTGAGAGCGGCGAGAATATTATGCGGGGGTCGTAGGGAGGGTATCGGAACAAATCCCCCCGATACGATTCGGCGTATCGCAGTTATATGAGGGGTCGCCATATGAAAATACTTTCGCTGGGGGGGGGGCTTCTTTTCTGCCCACATGCAATTTACAGGCGATCTTGCAGGGCTTGCGATGATGCCGGGCCGTACGATGACGCTCGAGCAGGGGCGGCAATGATGATCGACGGTAAGTTCACTGCCAAGGAACGCTCCTATCTGGCCAGTCTGCCCGCGGTCAAAAGCGTCAGTGCATCCCATATTCGCTATACCGACCAATTCCGTGTCGAATGCATGTGCCGTTACCGTGCGGGGGAGTCGCCTGCGGCTATCTTCCGCGAGGCAGGTCTTGATCCGAAACTTATCGGGTACAAGCGCGTGGAACGTTGCATCGCCAGATGGAAACGGCGGCAAGATAAGGAGGCGAAGTCCGGTAAGCGGACGGGTCCGTATGCGCTCGATGCCGATGATTTGCGGATATTGGAACACGGCAATCTTACGCAATCGGAATGGGGGTCGCCGAATGCCGGCGATTCCGAGGAGGGGCTGTCGCAGCTGGCGAGAGCTCAGCTGGCCATCAATGAGCGTGATCTGCTGATTGCACGGCAGGCGTTGCGCATCGACGAACTGGAGCGTGTATTGCGGCAGTTCGTCGAAAGGTAGCGGGATTGCCGAAATGCTGCAGTCAACAGCGTTCGGGCTGAATTTGGCGGGATCGGAGAGTCGCTAATGCGGGAGTCACGGTGCGAAACGGTGCGTGCTGAGGATCTGATGGAATCGGAAACGGCGGGAATGGGCTGGCGGCAGCCTGCGTTTGATGAGGTGATCGACGTTTCCGATGAGATGCGTGAACGCCGCAGGAATCGCCGTAGTATGCGCATGAAGTATGCGATTGGTGCATTGCTGATCGTCGCCGCAATCTGCATTGGTGGGTTTCCGGCGGCATTGCAGTACCGTGCCGCAGTGGAGTTGTCGCGTACGTCGGCGCAATCCGCACGAACGATTGCGGGCTGGCCGTA
>OBXE01000804.1_pt1 | contig 11241 bp, 10 predicted proteins | sample 1495391 | NCBI WGS metagenome assembly OBXE01 (sample SAMEA2580146, study PRJEB22360) | human gut metagenome | biome: human gut; feature: human-associated habitat; material: faeces | place: Denmark | collected 2008/2010 | reverse complement strand
CCCGTTTCGGGTCATCAGCCGGTTGCGCAGCCACTTTTGTCGCCGCGACAACCGCTGTAGTTTAACGAATAACCACACCAGATAACATATAACCGGAAGGGTTATCAGCAGAACGGGAAGGCCCACGGCGGCAATCCGTTAGTTGCCCCGCAGCAGACGCATCATGTCTTCTTGCTTCTCGTCTTCTTCCTCTTCTTCGTCATCGTCATAAGAGAGGCCGAGTTTCTGCATCAACTCATCAATACGATCCAGTTTAGCATCCACCCAGGATTGCTCTTCGGCGCTCAGGGTTTCGCCTGCTTCCAGACGTTCCAGCAGCGCATCCAGACGCTCATCCGTTTCCAGTAACTCCAACTCCGCCTGCGGTGAAAGCATAGGTTTCTCACTCTTCGGTTTGTGCTGTTTGGTGACTTTTTCAGTCACGCCCAATGGAATAGGGGTTTTACTGCCAATACGTGGATCTTTTGGTGCGTTCTGACCTTTGCTGCCTGACGTGGTGTTACCGCCCGCTGCGCGGCTGCCCGGCGCATGACCACGACGTTTTTTCTGACGCTTACGGTCACGAGCTTCCTGATCCAGCTCCTCGCGTGTTTTTCGACGCGCTTTTGCATGACCTTTGCTGCGTGAGTTTGAAGATGATGGTTTCATAATGGTTCGTCTTTTAGCCGTTTTATTCAGTATAGATTTGCGGCGGAATCTAACAGAAAGCAAGCAAAGAAAAAAGGCGACAGATTACTCTGTCGCCTTTTTTCCTGACTCATAACCCTTAACGGGTCTTACAATCCTTGCAGGCCGCCAACACACCCTGTTTTTCCATTAGCCGGAACAATCCGTGTTGATTCCATTTCCATTTAATTACGTCTCCGGACGTTTATCTTCCTGACAATCCTCTGTCTTCGCCTCCTGGCGCTCCTGACCCTCATCCTGAGTCATTGTTCCTGTTAGCGTCCTCGCTCTATGGGTGCTACTTTACGCCTTTGCTTTAAACAAACAATCAACCGCCATCAGTATTTGCACATTTTCAGAGTTTTATATAAAAGCAATTCACTGATTTATATAGCTTATTTGACATGCGTCGCAGAATTTTCTCTGCTATTTCGCATAAAGACTATCGGCAATGTCTCACAAAGCGTATGGCTTTTACTTACAACGCTCACGCCGAAAAATCCGCCTTTTGTTATGGTTCAGGTATAATCGCCGCAAAGCTTTGACTGATGGAGACGACCGCTTTGACTAATTTGAATTATCAACAGACGCATTTTGTGATGAGTGCGCCTGATATTCGCCACCTACCTTCCGATACCGGAATTGAAGTGGCTTTTGCAGGCCGTTCCAACGCAGGTAAATCCAGCGCGCTGAACACGCTGACTAACCAGAAAAGCCTGGCTCGTACCTCAAAAACCCCAGGGCGCACCCAGCTTATCAACCTGTTTGAAGTGGCTGACGGCAAGCGTCTGGTTGACTTGCCTGGGTACGGTTATGCGGAAGTCCCGGAAGAGATGAAGCGCAAATGGCAGCGCGCGCTCGGCGAGTACCTCGAAAAACGTCAGAGCCTGCAAGGTCTGGTGGTGCTAATGGATATTCGCCATCCGCTGAAAGATTTGGATCAGCAGATGATTGAGTGGGCGGTAGACAGCAATATCGCCGTGCTGGTACTGCTGACCAAAGCGGACAAACTGGCAAGCGGCGCACGTAAAGCGCAATTGAATATGGTGCGTGAAGCGGTGCTGGCGTTTAACGGTGATGTGCAGGTTGAAACGTTTTCTTCGCTGAAGAAACAAGGCGTGGACAAGCTGCGGCAGAAACTGGATACCTGGTTTAGCGAGATGCAGCCTGTAGAAGAAACGCAGGACGGCGAATAATTTTCTTGCCTTAATGCTTGTGCCGGATGTGGCGTATCCGGCCCGTAAATTCAATAGATTACAATTCTACCGTTGGCCTGATAAACAGGGCGCATCAGGCATTACGGATCTTTTCTTTCGCCCAATAAAAAACGCCCCAGTCATTACTGACTGGGGCGGCTAAAATATTCAGCCAAATCCGATTACGTGAAGTAAAAGGTCTGAAAGATAGAACATCTTACCTCTGTACCCTACGCGACTAACTTTACTCTTTTTTGTTCAGTTCAGAAAGCATTTTTTGTAATTTTTTTTCAGTTGTTGCATAGGAATTTCTAATAGCCATCACAAAACGTGACAGCTTATGTTGCTTACTTACGAAAAAAGGGCATGTTCAGGCGAATCTTAGTGCGCCTGATCCCAGTTTTCGCCACTCCCCACTTCCACCAGCAACGGCACATCCAGACGGGTACAGTTTTCCATCAGTTGATGAATCTGCTTCGCGACGGCATCGACATCATCTTTATGGACTTCAAATACCAGTTCATCGTGTACCTGCATGATCATACGAACGCGCGGTTGCTCAGCCTGTAGCCACGCATCAACGGCAATCATCGCCCGTTTGATAATGTCGGCGGCGGTTCCCTGCATTGGCGCGTTAATGGCTGCACGTTCAGCCGCTGCACGACGAGCACCATTGCTGGATTTGATATCCGGCAGATACAGACGGCGTCCGTCCAGCGTTTCAACGTAGCCCTGCTCTTTAGCCTGAGCACGGGTGCGTTCCATATACTCCAGCACGCCAGGGTAGCGTTCGAAGTAAAGGTCCATGTACTTCTGCGCTTCTTTACGCGGAATGTTCAATTGCCGCGCCAGACCGAAAGCACTCATGCCATAAATCAGACCAAAGTTGATCGCTTTCGCGCTACGACGTTGCTCGCTGGTGACGGTTTCCAGTGGCAAACCAAACACTTCTGCCGCCGTTGCACGGTGGATATCTTTTCCTTCCGCGAATGCGGTCAGCAAGCCTTTGTCACGCGAGAGATGCGCCATAATGCGCAGTTCAATCTGCGAGTAGTCCGCTGAGACAATCACATAATCCTCTGGCGCAATAAACGCCTGGCGGATACGGCGACCTTCTTCGTTACGCACCGGAATGTTTTGCAGGTTAGGATCGGTTGACGATAAACGTCCCGTTGCGGTTACTGCCTGGTGATAAGAGGTATGTACACGCCCGGTTTTCGGGTTGATCATCAACGGCAGCTTGTCGGTGTAGGTCGATTTCAGCTTCGCCAGACCACGATACTCCAGAATCACTTTTGGCAACGGATAGTCCAGCGCCAGTTCTTCCAGTACCTCTTCCGACGTTGACGGCGCGCCACCCGGAGTTTTCTTCAGCGGTTTAATGCCCTGTTTTTCAAACAGAATGGTTTGTAACTGCTTGGTGGAAGAAAGGTTAAACTCCTCACCTGCAATTTCATGCGCTTTCTTTTCCAGCTCAGCCAGACGAAGAGTGAGCTCTTCAGAATGATTGTGCAGCACTTTCGGATCGATCTTCACACCGTTACGTTCAATGCGTGAAAGCACCGGCACCAGCGGCATTTCGATATTCTCGAAGACGTTCAACGGCCCTTTGTGTTTTTGCAGATCCGGCCACATTTTCAGATGCAACTGCAAGGTGACATCTGCATCTTCGGCGGCGTAACGTCCGGCTTCTTCGAGGGCAATCTGGTTAAAGGTCAGTTGATTTTTGCCTTTACCCGCAATCTCTTCAAAAGTGATGGTTTTGTGCTTCAACCAACGTTCCGCGAGGCTGTCCATATCGTGACGTCCGGCAACGCTATTGAGAATGTAGGACTCCAGCATGGTATCAAACGCAATCCCACGTAGTTCAATGCCGTAGTTCGCCAGAATACCGCGATCGTATTTCAGGTTTTGCCCGACCTTCAGCGCCTTTTCATCTTCCAGCAGCGGTTTTAGCAGCTCGAGTGCACGCTCGCGAGAGATTTGATCGGGCGCATCAAGATAATCATGAGCAACCGGAATATATGCCGCTACGCCTGGCTCGATAGCAAAAGAAAGCCCGACCAGGTTAGCAGAGATGTTATCAAGGCTGTCAGTTTCGGTATCAAATGCAAATACCGGCGCTTTTTCCAGCTTCGCAATCCACTCTTTCAGTGTTTCTTCATCAAGGATGGTGACGTAGTTGTCATAAGAAATCACCGTTGCCGTCACTTCTGGCGCTTCGTCTGCAACACTGGTTTCCTGCGGCCTGGCTGCGGGTTTCGCCCCTTTAGCCTGTAGCCATTTTCCCGCTTCGACATCAGCAGTCCAGCGTTTGAACTCATACTTTTTGAACAGCCCTAACAACTCTTCCGCCGCCGGTGGCTGCACTTCCAGTTGTTCACAGGTCAGCTCCAGTTCAACGTCGGTTTTAATCGTCGCCAGCTGGTATGAGAGATAAGCAACTTCTTTGTTTTGCTCGAGCTTCGCTGCCATTGTTTTCGCGCCACGGAAGCTCAACCCAGCAATTTTTTCTGGCTCGGCATACAGCGTATCCAGCCCGCCAAGACCTTGCAGCAATGCCTGCGCGGTTTTTTCACCGACGCCCGGTACGCCAGGGATGTTATCGGAGGAGTCACCCATCAGCGCCAGGAAATCGATGATCAGTTCTGGCGGCACGCCGTACTTATTCACCACCTCTTCCGGTCCGAGGATGGTATTCGTCATGGTGTTGATAAGCGTAATATTTGGCGTCACCAGCTGCGCCATATCTTTATCGCCAGTGCTGATCAGCACCGGACGCCCGGCTTTTTCGGCTTCGCGCGCCAGAGTACCGATAACGTCGTCCGCTTCTACGCCAGAAACCGCCAGCAGCGGCAGTCCCATCGCTTTAACCATCGCGTGCAGAGGTTCGATTTGTGCTCGCAGATCGTCCGGCATTGGCGGGCGATGTGATTTGTAATGTTCAAACAGTTCATCACGAAAGGTTTTTCCCTTGGCGTCAAAGACCACCGCTGCATGCGTCGGTTTATATTGCATGATCAGACTGCGCAGCATGTTGAGGACACCATACATCGCACCGGTCGGCTCGCCTGCGCTGTTAGTCAGCGGGGGAAACGCGTGATATGCGCGATAAAGATAAGATGAACCATCTACAAGGATAAGTGGATTTTGGGGGATCTGAACCATAATGTCCGTGCCTGTTTATCAGATTATGGGTAAAGGATGCCACAGACAGGATGAAAACATGAGTTTTTCACCGCTTTTCGTGAAAATCTTTTGTAGATCTTCTGGATCGCTCGCAAATCGTCATGTGGATAACTTTGTGCATAAATTATTTACATCGCTTTTAATTTATTATCATGCTTTTTACAGCATGATGTTTGTCTTTGATTTTCATGCAGTTAAAAATAAAGCCATCCCTAATAATTGAGATAATGGGATTTTTTCTAATGTGGATAGATATGAATTATTTTTCTCCTTAAGGATCATCCGTTATTTGGGTCGTTTTCTGCTAAAATCTGCGCCTTGCGCTTCTTTAGCGCACTGTCTATGGCTAACCTTTTGAATAAATTCATTATGACGAGAATACTCGCTGCGATAACCCTTTTGCTGAGTATCGTATTGACCATTTTGGTCACTATTTTTTGCTCCGTCCCGATCATCATTGCCGGGATTGTAAAACTATTGCTTCCTGTGCCAGTCATTTGGCGAAAGGTTTCGCGTTTTTGTGATTTTATGATGTATTGCTGGTGTGAAGGTCTGGCGGTATTACTGCATCTGAACCCACACCTGCAATGGGAAGTTCGCGGGCTGGAAGGGTTAAGTAAGAAAAACTGGTATCTGCTTATTTGTAACCACCGTAGTTGGGCAGATATTGTCGTACTGTGCGTGCTGTTTCGTAAGCACATTCCGATGAATAAATATTTCCTCAAGCAGCAGCTGGCCTGGGTGCCTTTTCTTGGCCTGGCATGCTGGGCGCTGGATATGCCGTTTATGAAGCGTTATTCCCGCGCTTATTTATTACGTCATCCGGAGAGACGTGGTAAAGATGTTGAAACCACTCGGCGTTCTTGTGAAAAGTTTCGCCTGCATCCCACCACCATTGTTAATTTCGTTGAAGGCTCCCGTTTCACGCAAGAAAAACATCAGCAAACGCACTCCACTTTTCAAAACTTGTTGCCACCAAAGGCGGCAGGCATTGCGATGGCGCTAAATGTACTGGGTAAACAATTCGATAAACTGCTTAATGTTACGCTGTGTTATCCGGACAATAACCGTCAGCCGTTCTTCGATATGTTAAGCGGTAAACTGACGCGAATTGTCGTACATGTGGATTTGCAGCCTATTGCCGATGAGTTACATGGCGACTACATCAATGACAAAAGCTTTAAGCGCCATTTTCAGCAATGGCTGAACTCACTGTGGCAGGAAAAAGACCGGCTTCTGACGTCGTTGATGTCATCACAGCGGCAGGACAAGTAAATTTTGCTCGCCTCTGAATGAGCAGAGGCGAGTGAGTATTTTAATGAACAAAACGTCCGGCACGAGACATAAATTCTTCTTCGCTCATCTCCTGTCCGTTAAAAACAACTTTACCCGGTGTATAACGCAGTTGCAGCGAGGCGGTATTGTTGTCAATCGTGATTAACTGAAACATCAGACCTAATGTCATCATCCCGCTGATTTGTTTATCAGCCTGCTTTTGCGCTTTTTCCGCATCCATTCCTTCAGATAAATTAAGCTGTTTTGCGATTTCTGTGGCGACATTAAGCGGTAATTTCACATCAAAATTGAGCGATTTAATATCTTTGTTTGTGGATGATGAAGATTTGGCTGGGTCGGCAATACTGATATCCAGATTGGCATTTAGTTCGCCGAGTGCATTCTTCCATCTTACCGGTTGTTTAATGGTCGGCTCACTTTTTTGTAATAACGGTAAATACTCTTTGAACAATGCAGTATTCACTTCTTGCAGAGCAACTTCATCGTTTGCTAACTCAGGGTGTGCAGCAAGCTGCTTCTGCATCGCAATGTTATACTGGATGATAAATTGGCGCACCGCTGAGGGATCAATAGATTCAGCAATCAATGACCACTCACCACTACCGAGTTGCTGATTCCCTTTTGTTAACTTATCAAGTTCGTAGGTCAGATTGACATTGATATAATCTTTGTCTTTAACGCGATCCAGCCTGGTTTTTGCAACGAAAGCATCGATTTGGGCAACGTCTTCCCCGTGATTGATAATGTTAATCTGATTAAATTTCGACTCGCTTTCACCAACCGGAAATTTCTTTTCTTCTAATCGCGCCAGAGAATCAATGGTAAAACTTTTCGCCGTTACTTTGTTCATTGGTGATAATTGCAGAACAATATCTTCAACTTTGCCTTCAATATCCAGGTTAGACAATGAACTATCATCACCATTAAAAGTAAACTGGCCTTCACCAAAAGAAAACTTTCCATACTCTGCAGGGGCAACATCTAATGTCGTGGAGAATGAGCCACCAAACGCGAATCGCAATGTCGCTTCCACGGGCGATTTATTTTTCGCGGCGATAAATAGCGGTTGTGTCAGCTCATTATTCACTAAGTTCACTTTTGCCGCTGCCAGTGCTGGGATGACATTACCATGCATTAACATTGTGATGGGCAACGGACCGTGCTCAACATCCACATCAAATACAACTTTCTGGCCTGGCTTGATATTGAGATCGGGTGCACCGTTATCAAATGTCATTTGCATTTGAAAACGGGAATTAAAAAAACCTTTGTCAAAATTTTTATAACTTAACGTCATGTCGTAGGCATGTTCACCTTTCTTTTTAGCATCGTTAAAATCTTTAATAAACTTTTCGACACCTGGCTGAATTTGCGTACCTGTGTACCATGTGCCACCACCCCAGATTACGGCTAACGCAACAATGGCACCTGTAGCTGACTTACGTATCATATAAATATTCCCTGATAAAACAGCAAAACTTTGAATATCCACTTATGCTGAAATAATGTCCAGCAGCAGGACGCATTATCAGAATGTATTTATATTTATTAAATAATAAATAAAGCCCATGAATATTCACGGGCTTTATGTAATTTACATTGAATTATTTTTTCTCGGACAGATATTTCACAGTATCAGCATACTGCTGAACAAAAACATCCATATTACTGGTATCCATACCCTGCGGATTCAGCTGATATTTACCGTTAACAAACATCGCCGGAACACCACGCAATTGCACGTCAGCTGCGGCTTTTTCCTGCTGAGCGACCAGAGATTTCACCACGAAGCTGTTCCACGCCGCGTCGTACTCTTCACCTTTAATACCTGCGTTGATAAATACATCGCGGATATCAGATGCTGAACGAATGGTCTGGGTTTTTTGTACGCCTTCAAACAGCGGAACTGTGACTTTGTCTTCCACGCCCAGCGCCATCGCCACAGCCCATGCCTGAGTCAGCTCTTTGCCCAGGTCACCCCCCATGAAGTTGACGTGGTATTTAGTCATCTTCACGCCTTCCGGCAGTTTTTTCTTCACGTTATCAGAAATATGCAGAACTTCTTCAAACTGATAGCAGTGCGGGCAGAAGAAAGAGAAAAACTCCAGCACTTGCGGCGCGCCAGCAACTGGTTTTTCCAGGGTAGTGTACTGTTTACCATCTTCATACTGCGCCGCCGATGCGCTAAACGCTAAAACTAAACCAGCCAGCGCCAGCCAAATCTTTTTCATGATCTACTCTCTCCGATTAATACATAGGTGTTAATTGCAAAGGGGGTTCTTGTAGAACTTTTGCCTGTTCTATAAAAGTCGCCGTCTGTCGTAGCCAGTAATCTTCCCCGGTTAACCACGGGAAATTTTTCGGGAACGCGGGATCAGCCCAACGCCGCATTAGCCAGGCAAGATAATAAACCAAACGCATGGCGCGTAAAGGTTCAATCAGTCCGATTTCAGCGGTGTCGAACTCGCTAAATTCTTCATAAGCCTCAATAATAGTTTCCAGTTGCATCCGCTGCTCGGCTTTATCGCCATTGAGCAACATCCACAAATCCTGAACGGCTGGACCATTACGTGCATCATCCAGATCAACAAACATTGGGCCATCGCGCCAGAGAATATTCCCGGCGTGGCAGTCTCCATGTAGCCGCAGAACGGTGAAATCTTCCCGCCAGTGTGCTGTAACGGCGGCAATCAGCTCATCTGTCGCTTTCAGGAATGCCACTTTCAACCCGGAAGGTATCAGTGTAGCGTCCTCAAACAGCTTGCGTGGCTCAATGAGATATTCATTCAAACCGATGGTCGGGCGATGGATAAAAAGCTGTTTGCGCCCCGTCTGGTGCATACGCCCTAAATAACGCCCAACCGCTTCCATCTGATCGATATTATCAGCTTCGAACTGGCGACCACCGACGCTTGGAAAAACAGCGAAATAAAATCCCTGATGGTTCAATAAAGTCTGACCATTAAAGGCCACAGGTGCTGCGACCGGAACTTCATCGTTAACCAGCTGCAACGCAAATTGATGTTCTTCGAGGATTTGATCGGCTGTCCAACGTTCAGGGCGATAAAATTTGACGACAAAACGTCGACGATCTTCGTCCTGAAATTGATAGACACGGTTTTCATAGCTGTTAAGCGGGGTAAGACCGGAATCCACCCGGATCCCATGCTCAAACAGAGCGTCCATGATGGTATCCGGGTGTAGTGTCTGGAAAGTAAAAGCGCTGTTGTTCATCCCATCATCCGGAAAACATTACGAATGATGAAGGATATCATTTCACGATGATTTTGGTTGCGCCGCTTACAAGCTTTTACTCTTTAATTACGCCACGTGCGCGTAATAGTGCCGTTTTGAAATCTTCTTCATAATCTTTCTGCAAACCCGGGATCACCGCATCTTTCGCGGAATCACGCATTTTCAGGTGATAGATCAGAATGTCATCCGTCAAATCCGCCAGTTCGCCGTCAAAACCTGACTCTTTCGCCAGTTTCTGCAAAAATTGCAGCAGGTTAAGGTCTGGCTCTTTTTGCCAGGCTGGCTGGAGGAGTTCAATAACTTCATTCAGACGTTTACATTTCATAGTAATGCTCCTTACTCTTGAGACAGACACGTTAGCAGGGTCAATCCCACAATAAAAGAGGCGATATCGGTGAATCTGATGACGACGATAACAGGCGTTGTGCTGGCGGGCGGTAAAGCCAGACGAATGGGCGGCGTAGATAAAGGATTGCTTGAATTAAACGGCAAACCATTATGGCAACATGTCGCTGACGCGCTTATGACGCAGCTTTCTCACGTCGTGGTTAATGCTAATCGTCATCAGGAAATCTATCAGGTAAGCGGTCTGAAAGTGATTGAAGATTCACTGGCGGATTACCCTGGCCCTCTGGCAGGAATGCTTTCAGTAATGCAGCAGGAAGCGGGTGAGTGGTTTTTGTTTTGCCCGTGCGATACGCCTTACATTCCCCATGATTTAGCCTCCCGGCTTAATCATCAGCGCAAAGATGCGCCTGTCGTGTGGGTCCACGACGGTGAACGCGATCACCCGACTATTGCTCTGGTAAACCGCGCAATTGAGCCTTTATTACTGGAATATCTGCAAGCAGGAGAACGCCGGGTTATGGCATTTATGCGTCTGGCTGGCGGTCATGCGGTTGATTTCAGCGATCGTAAAGAGGCATTTATAAACGTGAATACGCCAGAGGAGCTTGCCCGATGGCAGGAAAAACGATGATACCGTTACTCGCCTTTGCTGCATGGAGTGGCACCGGAAAAACAACGCTGCTGAAAAAATTGATCCCGGCATTATGCGCCAGAGGGATCCGTCCGGGGCTGATTAAGCATACGCACCATGATATGGATGTTGATAAACCGGGCAAAGATAGCTATGAGTTGCGCAAGGCTGGCGCGGCACAAACCATCGTTGCCAGCCAGCAACGATGGGCCTTGATGACGGAAACACCAGACGAAGAAGAGCTGGATCTACATTTTCTCGCAAGTCGAATGGATACCTCAAAGCTGGATTTGATTCTGGTCGAAGGGTTTAAGCATGAAGAGATCGCAAAGATTGTGCTGTTTCGCGATGGAGCCGGACATCGACCGGAAGAATTAGTGATAGACAGGCATGTTATTGCTGTAGCCAGTGATGTGCCGCTTAATCTTGATGTCGCGTTACTGGATATTAATGATGTTGAGGGGCTGGCTGATTTTGTGGTGGAGTGGATGCAAAAGCAGGACGGATAGGCAAGAGTAGGCTGGAGCAAACGCGCCAGCGTCGCATCCGGCATTTATTCCGCACCAACGCAAAAAGGCCCAGTCTTCCGACTGGGCCTTTCGCTTAATTTGATGCCTGGCAGTTCCCTACTCTCGCATGGGGAGACCCCACACTACCATC
>OBXE01000800.1_pt1 | contig 11300 bp, 16 predicted proteins | sample 1495391 | NCBI WGS metagenome assembly OBXE01 (sample SAMEA2580146, study PRJEB22360) | human gut metagenome | biome: human gut; feature: human-associated habitat; material: faeces | place: Denmark | collected 2008/2010 | reverse complement strand
GGCATTGGGCCTTCTCTAACGTGAGTCAGTAGCCGGCGCGGGCGATCCGTCATCAAGCCGGTCCTTTCCGACTGATTCGAGGCAATCGCAAATCAGCAGGGAAGGACCGGCTTTTTGTGCGCCCGGGTTGCCGTTGGCTCCGGTTGATATCATGTTTCGAATGACTGCTATGGCGGAGCGTCCGAAGTGCCTCCAAACGCTTTGTTCTTCCTCCGCTGTGCTGCAGTCCACATCATATCGGCGTGTCGGAAGACGGTTGCAAGGGTGGAGGTGAAGGTGGGGTAGGTTTCCAACAAATCTCACTTTTACCTCCGGTAACAAAGTGGATAAGTCAAAGATCGTTGAAACTTCAACGGTTTCATCATGTTAGTCCGAGTTCTCGAAAAGGATTTGCGCGATCTTGTGGAGGTTCTGGATTATGAAAGAAGCCTAGACACGCATACCGTGGCGAGGAGAGAAATGAAAGCAAAATTCGGAGGGCGCATGCGGCATCTGCTGGGGATCGTGCCGGTGATTGCCTTGTGCGCATCCATACTACTGGCGTCTTCGGTCGCTCAAGCCGTGGATGGAACTCATCTTCCGATACTGGCCAGACCGTTTCCATAACGATCAACAAGAAATGGCAGGGAGACGCGGGGTGCGAGGGCAAGCGCCCCTAGGCTCACTGTCGGTATCAAGAACAAGCAGACCGGTGCTGTGGTGAAGACCGTCGAATTGACGTCCGACGAGTTCTATATTCGCGTGTCGAACAAGACGCTCGCCTACAAGGTGGACGACGTTCGCACCGTGCTTCCCGAAGACGTTTCATCGCTGTCCATCGAACGTGACAAGGACTACGTGACCTTGGCCACCTACACGCCCTACGGAATCAACGACTACAGACTGCTGGTAAGGGAAACTCGAACGAAATACGTTGCCGAACGAGAGAAGAGCACAGCCAAGAAGACCGTGGTCGCGGGGACCTGGATATCCGATTACGCGAAGTCCATCGGCATCCGGGCGGCGTTTCTAGTGGTCCCGGGCGTCGTCGCGGCAATCCGAAGGTCCACGGCGAAACGGGACCTTCGCGAAAAGCAAGGAGTATCCGCAAGGAAACTGACGAACAGAAAATCCATAAAGGTTCAGACAGATTCCAATCCGAATGATGCCGCATGATTGTTTATGAATCCATCGATGATGAGATTCGCCACCACATAAAACGGGCAGACGCACCTTTACGAGTACAAGACGGTTGTGGAGCCGGACCGCTACCTCGTACCGTTCTACAATATCGAGACCAAGACCAAGTTCGCAAACGAAGGCAATCACATACGATGATCTGTCTGAAGCCGACAAGGAACGCTATGAGAACGATTTCGGTAAGGATGATGGAGAGGAAGCATCGAGGTACCTGACCATATCAATGCTGAATTGTTGAACGGATTTATCATGAACTCCGACACAGTGGACATAGTGTTGCAAGAACTCATGGAGCGCGGCATCAAGACCAAGGGCGGCGAACAAATCGGCAAGACCATTCTTCAGGTCAAGGCATAGGAGAGGATGGTTAAACGGATTGCCGATGATTCGGAATACCTCGATGGTGCTTCACTTGAAGAGTTGGAACGGATTCGAGTTACGTTGCGTGGGCTGATTCGTTTCATCGCGGATTCCAACGCTAGAAGGACGATTATCACGGATTTGAAGGATCCAATCATTGCTCGAGTGGAGGGGCAGGATTTCGACATCACCGAACATTACGAGGATTGCAAACAGAAAGTCAATCGGTACATCAATGAGCATAGCGACGATGATGATATCCGAAAGCTTCCCTACAACGAGCCTCTATTCGGCGAGGACTTCTCGAATCTGGAGAACACTCTGATTTATGAACTCGGTTCCGAGGAGGAATATCAGAACGCGTTTGACGACGTTCCGCTCGGATTGTTGGTGCGACGCATCGTTAAGCTTGACCATCAAGATACCATGGATGCGTTTGGCGAGTTCATCAACAACCATTCGCTCAGTCCGTCGCAGAATGCCACGCTGAACAGGATCATTAGTTATGTTGAACAGAACGGATATATCCAGTTCGAGCAGCTGAATCAGCCGCCATTTGATGGGCTGAAATCCTTGATTTTGGTGTTTGGCAAGGGATTGAAGGACCTGAAGGTAGGTATCGATCGATTGAACCATAATGCATTGGTTCCTACCGCGTAATGTCTCGAAGGGAATGCGTTCGGGAAGCTGAGTTTTCAACGCGGCGGCGAAATTGGGTTATTCTGTCCGTCGCACGTCAGTCCCGTTCATTGTTCCGGTTACGGTATTCCTGCGCGCTCATCGCGCGCTTGCGTTGCATGGTGTTCTGCAAGGCTCTGGTGTCGGGAAATCCACATTCCTTTGCGATGGCGGCCACGGAAGATGATGAATTCAACAGTTTTCTGCAGGCGTCGTCCAGCCTCAATTCGGTCAGGAACTCCTTGAATGTCGTTCCGGTCGCCTTACGGAACATGCGGCAGAAATGCTCCCTGCTGTAGCCGAATTCCCGGGCTACGTCGGCCGCGTCAATTCTTTGCCTGTGATGCGAGGTTACATATCCGATGATCTGCATGGTGATATTGCGTCCAGAGCGTGTCAGTTCCGGACTGCGTGTTCCGGAAACGAATTTCGAATACAGCAGGGACAACAGCTCATACAGCAGCATGTTGAGTTTGAATCCTCGGATGCTTTCGTCGGATCGTTGCCAGCGGATGATGTTTTCCGCTAGTTGCATGAGTCGGGCCTGGTCGTCCCTGGTGACGCGAGGGGAGTGCAGGGAGAATTCGTATCTGTCGGCGAAGGGATAGAGACGCTCTAGAACCTCGTCGTTGAACGTTACGGACAGTATCACTGGAGATGTTCCATCCGTACTCTTCGGTATGCCATAGTGAATCGAATACGGGTTGATGAGCAGAAGATCTCCGGTGTTGAGTGCCATTTCCCGCCCGTCCACGATGAATGGGCAACTGCCATGGGCCGAGTAGACGAATTCCATTCCCGGATGCCAGTGAGGCTTCGCTCTTTCGTCCAACGAATCATGGACGATCACCAATCCGGGAAATCCTTCCGGATAGACATTCTCCTCACGGTAATCAGGGCCTATCAGGGTGTTGTACGTCATTGGCATAGATGCGACGGCCATGAGTCCCTCCACTTCATCGTCAACGGATATTTGCCGGCGGCCTGTGACTTCAGTATGGCAAAATGTGATGTTAATTATACAGGGATTGACAGTAGGTCACAATTATATGACTAAATATCACATATTGTGTGATCATTAGATTCGTGTGGCCATATCGTTGATGTTGTCATCGCTTACAAGATAAGACGAAGGAGTCAACATGTCATCTTCGAATCTGCCAGAGCAGGCAGGCGGAGCAGTTGAGGTCATCGCCCCGACCATTAAACGCCGTATCATCCTCGTATGCCTCGCAGGAGCTACGGGCGGACTGCTGTTCGGCTACGACACGTCCGTAATCAACGGCGCGGTCGATTCCATCGCAGGCAGCAAGTCCGGATTCGGCCTCAACGATTTCATGAGCGGCCTATCCGTTTCCGGTGCATTGGCCGGATGCGTATTGGGTGCATGGTTCGCCGGAAAATTCGCTGACCGCTACGGTCGTGTCAAAGCGCTGCTCACAGCGGCTATCCTGTTCATTATCAGCTCCCTCGGTTCCGCTCTGGCCCCTGCCGTCTGGCCCTTCATAGCCTTCCGACTCATTGGCGGTCTCGGTGTGGGCCTCGCATCGGTCGTCGGCCCTACCTACATCGCGGAAGTATCGCCAACCAAGATGCGCGGTTTCCTTGCCAGCTTCCAGCAGTTCGCGGTCGGTATCGGCATGTTGGGATCCACCATCGCCAACAACCTGCTCGCCAAAAGCTCAGGCGGCGCCGACAATACGCTCTGGTTCGGCCTCTCCACATGGCGTTGGATGCTGATGGTCATGTTCGTTCCCGCCATCATCATGCTGGTGGCTGCACTCCGACTGCCGGAAACCCCGCGCTACATGGTCATGAAAGGCCATTACGACGAGGCCGCCGAACTACTCAAGCGCATCAATGGCACGCAGAATCCGCAAGATAAGGTACGTCAGATCCGCGAATCCATCGGCAACGAGACCTCTCCGAAGCTTTCCGATCTGCTCGGACGCACTTTCGGTTTGAAGAAGGTTGTCTGGATTGGCGTCCTCGTGGCTCTCTCCCAGCAATTCTGCGGCGTCAACGTGATTCTCTACTACGATTCCAGCCTGTGGCGTTCCATGGGATTCTCGGAACAGCAGGCGCTTGACATCGCCATGATCCGCACGTTCGCAGCGTTCATTCCGATGGTCATCTCCATGGTTCTCATCGACCGTATCGGACGCCGTAAGCTTCTCGCCTTCGGTTCTGCAGGAATGGCAATATTCCTGTTCGTCGCAGCATTCGGCTTCGCCCACGCCACGATGGATGCCTCCGGCCTGCATCTCAACGATGCGTGGGCTCCGATCACGCTCATTGCCGTCTACCTGTTCTACCTGACGTTCTGCGGTACATGGGGGCCCGCCATGTGGGTCGTGCTTGGAGAGATCTTCCCGAACAGCATCCGTGCCATGGGTATGGCGGTGGCTACCGCATTCAACTGGATCGGCAACTTCATCGTATCCACTTCGTTCCCATCCCTGCAGCACGGCGTCGGACTCAGCGGCGCGTATTTGATGTACGGCGTGTTCGCGGCCATCAGTTTCCTGTTCGTCACCAAAGGTCTGCCGGAGACCGCTGGCGTAGCGCTCGAAGACATGAAGGCGGAATGACGTGCTCAACAACATTGTGATCACCGACGAGGAGCGTAAGCTGTTCCTCAGCTGGACCGCGCTCGACGAGGACCTTGCCGAAGTCGAGCCCGACCTTGCCGAAGCGGTATTGCGTTCACGTCTCGACTTTGCCAGGGGGGACCTATCGCGAACCGACTACTGGCATGATCCCGAAGGAATCGACGTCTTCGAAGACGTGCCATACGTTGATGACGGAACCCGTGCACACAGACTTGACCTGTACCTGCCCCACGACAGTGTAGTCAGGGGAGGCAAGACCACTCCTGTGTACATCGACATCCACGGAGGCGGATTCGTCTACGCATACAAGGAGCTCAACCGCAATTTCTGCACAAACCTCGCCAAACTGGGATTCGCAGTGTTCTCCGTGAACTACCGGCCCGCACCGGAAACCGATTTTCTCGGACAATTGGAGGACGTCGCGGCGGCATTTCGTTGGATCCGGATACATCGACACGAATATCCCATCGACCAGAACAACGTGTTCCTGACGGGAGATTCGGCGGGCGGCACGCTCGCGCTCTATATGACGGCAATCGAACGATCCGGCAAATTTGCCAAAGCAATGGGTGTCGGCCAGTCGGGGCTTACCGTTGCTGGTAGCGCGTTCGTTTCGCCATTGGCTGATCTGACGCCCTATCTGGCGCTGTGCGAGCCGGGGACGCGAAAGACTATTGAAGAATCCAAGGAAACTTCAATCGTCGAACATATCGCGCCAACGTTCTTCGCGAAGTTACACGCCAAAAAAACAGAGCTGACGAATCTTGCGACCATGGCTGAGGAAGTGGAATTCCCGCCGATCCTCATCAACACCAGCAGTGACGACTTCATCCACGTCGAATCATTGAAACTGGCTACCGCGCTCGTTGCCGCAGGGCACGATGTGGAACTGCATGACTGGTATACCCACAAAGGCCAATCACTCGGACACGTATTCCCGGTGTGCATGTCCTGGCTCGACGAAAGCCGCGAAACGCTCCGCATGATCCACGACTTCGCATACGCGCGGATCTGAATCAAGCGGACGGAGAGCAATGGCTTCCTGTGATCCGTTGATTCATGACCGCTTTGCAACGGCTGGATTGACGGCTCGAATAATGTGGCGTGAGATTCTGACGAATGGAATCCCACGCCACTTTTCGTATCGCAAGAGTTTCTACTCATTGAGCTGTTTATTGGGAAGATTTGTGATGGGGATGCAATCATGGTGGTGTGAGCGAGATCGATATTGAAGATGTTGACAATCCGGAATTTCGCAGGTTTGCGCGTGTGGTAGTCGAATGCGATGGTGCGGGTTTCATCACAAGGGTGAATCACAGCGACTTTCATGGCAATGCGGTTTCGCATGACGTTGAAACCATGGCCGGTAGCAAAACCATGTTGCACAAGAACCTTCCACCGGACAAAGTGCACACCGTGTACCGGTGAGTTTCTTCTTGACTCATCACCTCCGACCCAGATTCCTCGTGTCCACGTCTGTTCATCGCGCAGTCGGCTGACGATGATTCCATGCAAAGGCTGTTCGATGCCTACGAGCCCGACTGGGATTCCTCGGAATGCGTCACATATCTCTATGCTAGTTATGAATACGCATATGCTGCGGAGCGACTCGACTTCATCGCTATGGCACGCATTATCGGAACGCTTCTTTATGCAGCGTGTGTCTCGCCATCATGCGCGTTATTCGACTGGGCTTCGTCCGTGGCGTCATCTGTCGCGGTTGGAGATGAAATCACGCTCCCATCCTTGCCGGTGGGACTTGCATGCGAGTGTGCCGGGGCTGAGTCTCGGTCGTCTCGCAGTGCTCCCAGTTCGATCTTTCCAACGTAATGGACGAGTCGAAAAGCGTCTTCTCTATGAACCGGTTCAAAGGTGCCGGATCCTTGAAATCGGGGTCGGAGGTGTTGTCCAACGCGAGGGCGTCGCGGAAAAGCCGGGCGTTCGAGGCGAACGGCTTGTTGACGACCGTGAATCCGAGACATCTGAGATATATGATTGTGAACACCGCGGTCGTTCTGGTGTTCCCCTCGCGGAACGGATGGATCTGCCATAATCCAGAAACGAAGTCGAAATACCTCCTAGGTACCGCAGAAAAACGTTGGGGAAATGCCGAAGATGGCTGCATTTCAACGTTTTAGATTCCGTTTCATGTTGTTGGATAGATTGCCATTTTTGACTATTTTCGGCTATGAAAGGCAGAGATAAGTACACCTACGTTCGGCTGGCATAGTCCCATGGGCATGAACGAAACGGAACGCATGCCCAGATGCACACTCACACTGGTCGACTCGGCCGGTGACATGAAACTATATACTCATGGACGCCGACCGCGCGGCACGGATAGCATATCGGCCACGCCAAAGGGATTCCGGGCATATGCGACGGTAACCGACCCGCTGACCGGCGGGGACCACCGCGTATCCGGTTTCGGACGCACACGCACATTGGCCGAAAACCGGTTGAAGGACAAGCTCGCCGAGTTCGACTGCACCCACCGCGTCGGCTACGTGAAGCCGCCCACCGTGGCCGAATGGCTCGGTCATTGGCTGGATGACATCTGCAAGTCGAAGCTCAAGTCCCGCATCTGGGACGAACTACGCATGGACTGTGGCCGACTGGACGACGTGACCAGCACAGCCATCATGGGACACAGTGAACTGACAACCGTGTCGCAAACAGGCAAAACCCCAAGTGTGCAAGAAACCGGGCACTCACTACCATATCTGGACGCAAAAATGAACGATCTCCATATAACGACTAGCATGAAAGAACATTATTTGTAAAACATAAAAGAAAGTCTGTTCATGTGAAAAAGCTGAGCAATATCAAGAATGACTCCATATCAGTTAATTATTTTTTAAATAGTGCTGCATATAGCGGGCTTTTTCCCTTTTTTCGGTTATCCTTACTGGTCAGGTTTCCGCAACGTCATCACTATATGTTGGATTAGCACTTGGAATTTTATCTCTTTTTCTAGAGGTAGTACTATTTTTATAGGCAGTTTGATTGAACGCTCATCAACCTTATCCCTCACTGAGACGGGTTTTGGATTCATAGTTTTTTCGCTTTTGCTACTACAGTCGGCAATGAAGAGTTTTATCGGCTTCCTTTTTTTTGATTTAGCTTTGCTGGGACTTGGACTCTCACTGGTTAATTTTGCCCTAAGAGGACATATACTTGCTACAGTAAAGGATAAAAAATCTCAGGCTACTTTATTTTCTTTAGTGACAATGACGGCCAATCTTGGATCCGCAATTGGTCCTTTGGCTTCGAATTATATATATAAATCTTTCGGGCAGACACTCTTTTTTTATAGTCATTATTGGACTCTATGTTTTTTCTGCTTTACTAGCTCCGATTGTGCTAGCTCATCATGTCTTTATACGCAGTGAAGAAAGTAGTAAGCAAAATACCTCTTCTATCGTGAAGACCATTAAAGACTCAGTGAAGAGTTCTGGCACTATTCTTGCTATCCTGGCGGTGTTTGTGGGCAGTATAATGAACGGTCAGCTTTTTGCAGGAATGGCATTGGAATTCTATTCGTTATCCGATAGCCCAGTCATAAGAGGATTGTTCTATTCTATTGATGCCTTGTCAGTCATAGCACTGCAAATGCCAGTGAGTAAATTTATTTCACGAGGTATGACTAATGGGCATAATGCTACCTCATTCATAATCAAAAGCTTGGGGATCTATGGCATTTCCTTTGCGATATTTGCCTGTGGAGTTTCGTCCTACTGGTGGATATGCATTGTATCATTGATTGTTATTTCCATTGCAGAATGTATCTATGCACCATTAATCAATATTGCTCTAGTAGAAGTACAGCCAGATAAACCTTTGGTGGACATTCTGAATTATCGGTTGATAATTGCGGCTATTGGTGAATCAGTAGGTTCATTCCTTGGCGGTTGGATTGTTCCGGCACTACGCCCTGCAGGAATGACACCTTGGTACTGGTGCACATTAGCGTTGGTGGGAATAATGCCGGCAATCGCTGCTAACCAAATTGACAAACATGGGAAAAGGGCTATCTGCCACTAAAAGAGGAGTCACATGCACCCACAAAAAATATTCATACTTGAGAAGATATTGACAAATGCCCTCGAACATCCCAATAGCGAGGCTGCTAAGGATAAAAAAGGAAGAAAAACGGTAGAGCGGCTTCCCGATATTAAGAGAAATGACAGTCTCTCTGCTTCCTGGTGTTCTGAAAGCGGTGGAAGTAACTCCGCAGTTTCATCACCGCTGTGTGGTATCAGCGATAACTCCATCTGTTCGCTGCAAGAAAGGGATGGAGGACAATATGGCCTATTGGATAAACTTTCCTTAGCAGCGTTGACTAAAGCAGCTTCGAAATGCCTCAACCTTGACAACATTGTTATCGATGTAACTCGAAATGGACGCGAACAAGTTGGCTGCCCTGTTCTTCTCTTCAATGACGGGTTGGATTAGCAGTTCGATTCCGTTTTCCACCATCACGGCAGATTTAATGCAGTTAATGAAGAATTACTTGCTATTAGTGCGGAATATGAAAAAATGTTACGTCAAGAGACCGTTTGGAACTCATTTCGAGCAAACTCTCCGCATGCATGTCCAGAAGCTTGTCCCACATACTTTCTGAATGCAACTCGTTCTTCCCATAGGAACGAAGTGTCTTCACTTTTAGCGGATTTAACCCGAGGGAAGCAATTATCCGTATTCATATGGTTGTCCAATTGAAGTGAAGGCGCAATATTTTAATGATGAGGTCAAAGTTAATGTCTCATGCTTTGGCGAATACAACAGGGGGAAATGATATGAAAGTACTATTGTTACAACAACCCAAATCTTTCTCGAATTATCCAAAATGGATTGAAGAAGTCCAAGAATGCTTTGATTGTTTAGAAGTTATAGTCTTAACATCGAACGATCGAGCCATACGCCATAGTTGGCCGAATTCCGTCATCCAAAAAATTGAAGTTTCTAATTATTCCTCTGATAGCGCTACTGCAGAATTCTTTGATGTTGTTAAGAAATTTAGACCAGATAGGATAATTTCTGGCTCGGAAGAAGATGTGCTGAGGGTTGCGGAGGCGAGAAGTTTATTTTGAAATTCCCGGTTTAAAGTATGAATTAGCGTTGAGCTGTCGAGATAAAGTTACGATGAAGCAGTCAGCCCTTAATGCTGGGTTAAAGATTATTCCCTATACCTCTTGCAAATGCTTTGGAGATATTATTTCGGCGTTCGATCGTTGGGAGACGGTTGTTCTCAAGCCTCGATGGGGTGCAGGGTCTGCAGGCATTACGATACTGCATTCGAAAGACGACTTATCTGCTTTAGCCGCTAAGCCGGAAATTGTCAGAAGCGTACATTCAAACCAGTATTATCTAGAAGAATACTGCTCTGGTTCTGTCTATCATGTGGATGTGGTCTATATCAATTCTGGTTTGATCCTGATTTCGCCATCACGATATTTTGTCCCACCGCTAGATTTCGAGAAACAAAATACTGGTTCCGTAATGTTAGACGAGAACAGCGCTGACTACTCTGAACTACTCCGACTGACAAAGCAATTAATTAAATCTTTCAAAGATCAGACGGTCCCAAATGTGATGCATATTGAATTCTATAAGAATGAAACTGGTGATTTCATATTTGGGGAAATGGCGGCACGCAGAGGAGGAGGGCTAATTAAGCAAGAGCTGATAGCCGCTTATGGCGTAGATCAGAGTAAAGTTAACTTTTTATTGGAACTTGGCCTTGTCGATGCGAATACAAATATCACACGATCATCCCAATATGGCATGCTACTAGAAACTGCTGGATTGAACTGGCCAAAGGAAAGAGAAATTCCGGATTGGGCAGTTTTAGAATCTGTGGGGAGGAAAAAGGTATCGCTCATAATTCTGTTGATTCTGACAGGAAATTCCTCATTTCTGGTAATAATGAAGCCGAAATCATTCAACGTTCCAATCATCTTATAAACGGCTGATACGACGATTGAGAATTTGCTCTTTGCGAGGGAACGATTGTGACTAATTTTGTGACAGCTTCTCGAGGTGATGAACTGTTATTCAGAATTGATGATTCTGTTGAATCTAAACCCCTCCATACAATAGTGACACTGGTATCGCTAGGGATGCCGGAGGCGGCCGCCTTGTGCGGTTTGACGGAGAAGACCATCCGTCAGGCCATGCGCCGCGGCGACCTCATCGCCTGCTACGCCTACACGTCGACCGTGCGCATCCGACGGCGCGGATTTGGATGAATGGCTCATCTCGCTGACTGCATGGCAGGCATGAGAAAACCCCACTCGCGTCCGATTGTGAACGAAGTGGGGTTTCTCGTGTTCCGATAGGTGCAGCATAGGTGCAGTAGGTCACTCTGAACAGTGCGAAAAGCCTACTGCCGACTACGTTTTGCCCTAATGACTATCAGATGTGGAAGTACAGCTCGTACTCCAGCGGAGTCGGGGCCCGACGAGCCCG
>OBXE01000790.1_pt1 | contig 11375 bp, 10 predicted proteins | sample 1495391 | NCBI WGS metagenome assembly OBXE01 (sample SAMEA2580146, study PRJEB22360) | human gut metagenome | biome: human gut; feature: human-associated habitat; material: faeces | place: Denmark | collected 2008/2010 | reverse complement strand
GAGCCGGGCGATAGCCGACGGGCCGGGTTCGGCATTGGACGAATCCACGCTCGTCACCCTCGCCCTGCGTGCACGCGACACCGATGCCGGCGCCATCACCGACGACGGGCCCGACCTGGCCGGATACGACCGGTTCATCACCGGGAACGGCGGAAAGGAGACGGAACGATGAACGACGCGACCGGACGGAACACGGCACGCAGGCGCAGGGCCGACACCATCGCCAGATGCGGGAGGATCATGGGACGGGCTCGCCGAGGCCATCGAGCGGGCGACGCCCGTCCAGCCGGATCTGATGGAAAGCCGGCTCGACGCGGAGATCGCCTCCAGGGAGCGGTCGAAACGGGTCCGGCTCCTCAAGGCCGCGGGATTCCCGAACGCGAAGGACATCGAGGGATACGACTGGTCCAACCTGCGCATGCCCGCCGACTGGGGACGCGCGCAGCTCGAGACGCTCGACTTCATAGACCGTTGCGAGGACCTCGTGCTCTACGGGCCCGTCGGCATCGGCAAGACCCATCTCGCGGTCGCGTTGGGCAGGCTCGCGTGCATGCGCGCGATACCGGTCAGGTTCTTCACCGCGACCGGGCTGCTCATGCGGCTGCGCCGCGCGAAGCGGGAGGACCGGCTCGACACGGAGCTCCGGCAGATCGCCAAGGCCAGGCTCCTGATCATCGACGAGTTCGGCTACATGCCGATCGACGAGGAGGGATCCAGGCTCCTGTTCCAGGTCATATCGGATTCCTACGAGACCCGGAGCGTCATCTACACCACGAACATCGAGTTCTCCGGCTGGGGACGCGTGCTCGGCGACAAGAACATGGCCGCCGCGCTGATCGACCGCACCGTGCACCACGGCAGGCTCATCAGATTCGAGGGAGGCTCCTACCGCAGCGAGCACGCCCTCATGACCAGATAACCAAGAAAAAGGCGGCGGACCCGACGACGCAGTTTCTGCTGGAAACCAGCCGCCTATACTGCTGAAAAATAGTGCCCATACTGTGGACGCCAATTTGCAGAAACACACAGGGGCGGGCTGATCTGCCCGGAGCATGCCATCAACGAAGACCTCAAGTCACAGGACGAGGACGCGGTGCTGGCCGTGATGTTCGGCGCGTGGATGGGCCTGCGACGCTTGGAGATGGCGCAGATCAACATAGCGACCGACATCGAGGACAACCCCGAGGAGATGCGCCTGCTCGTCCACGGCAAGGGCATCAAGGAGCGGGTGTTACCTGTGCCGGGTGAACTCGCCCGAGCGATACGCCGGCGCGGCGGCGACTGGATCTTCCCCGGACGCTTCGACGGCCACGCCTGCGGGATTACGTCGGTACCCGCATCAAGGAGGCCACATCGTTCCCCAGCCACAGCCTGCGGCGTAGGTTCGCCACCTTCGCCTACTACCGCACCGGCTGCGACATGCTGCTGGTGTCCCAACTGCTCGGCCATTCCAGCGTCAGCACGACCATGCGCTACATCGGGATCAACACCGACCTCATGCGCGACGCCGTGGAAGCCACGACAAGGGCCGACGTGTCGGAATGCCGACAGAGGGAGGCCGTGACCGCGTTCATGCCGGCCAAAACCATGCAGGGCCTCACGTTCGGGGGCTAGACATCCTGATGACCCTCACCGCAGTTTTCGGCATGCCGGATATGAGGTAAATACCGGCATACCGAAAACCGACAGTTCATTTGGTGTCAAAATATCTTCTTCACCGCGTTGACAACCAACGGCCCCACCTTGCTGACGACCTTAGGACCATATTTCTTGGCGACGGCAAGGGCACCGCCGGCAAGGCCAACGGCCAGGACCGCCTTGTTTCGATCCTTTTTCGTGGAGCAATCCAGGCACAGTCCCAATTCCCTGCGGGACTCCGGTATCGCGTGCCTGCACACGGAGCAAAGAGCTTGCTCGGATGACGAAGCGGCTCGGGATTCCACGTCAGTCTTCTTCTTGAATGGGTTCATCTTCCGTTTCCTTATCGGTGATCGCAGAGGCCCCATCCGGTCGAGGCCTATAGGGTTCGAGCAATCCCGACGGAATGCCTTGCTCCAAAGACATGCCGCCAAGGAGCGAGATTCTCTTGGAAAGCTCTGCGAACTGGTCCACAAGTTCCGGCATCTTCCTCTCGGATGGAAGTCCGCCGTCGATGACGAGAAGGGTATCCTCATCGAGTCCGTTCGCTTTGATGAATTCGCTGAACTGATCCAGGCAGGCACGGGCGGCACGTTCCTGGCCAAGCATCGAATATCCCTCGCCCTCCACACGCACTACATTCGTGATCTGCACGAGGTCATCGAACGCATCGGCAGCCGCCTGATGTATACGTTCGTTGCCATTGAGAGATTCTCCCAGACGTCTCACAAGCGCCAGCGGGTTCCGATTCAGATCGATGTCCGACTGCTCAATCAGGTAATTGGCGTTCTGGGTGAAGTTACGCATCAATGTGCGCTTTGCATCGGTGGCGGAGGAAAGAGCCTGCATGATCAAAGCATCCCTCAGCCGCGAATCCTCGACCTCCCTGGCCTGCATGAGCTTGTCCCACGCGCCCTCGGCCAAAGCAAGCCGATCATTCTGCAGCCCGATCCTGATGCCCTCCAACTGATCACGCAAGCTTCGAACCTCGGCAAGGACCATGGAAAGCGCCGCCTGCGTCTCCAATTGACGCATGGCATTGGTCACGTCCGGCGGCACGGTCTCCATATTGAGACGAACCTGCTTGTATATGCCCTTGTCATCGTAGACAAATGGCATGATGCGTCCCTCGGAGTCCGGACGGAAGCGCAGTCTGCCCTCCTTGACCATCCTCATGATCTCCGCTGGCAGATCGGCGACCATCCGCACTTTGTCATCGCCGAGGAATTCCTTGACGAAGCCCACTAGGGCGGGAGCGACGACTTGCAGAGACTCCCAGTCCTTCAAAGACCCCAGCCATCTTGCCACGGCCCTTCTTGCCTGGATTGGCATCTCCGACGTTTCCTCCGTCAGAGAACGAGACTTGGGATCCCAGCGTTCTATGCTCATCTTGATGCGCGGGACCACTTCGTATCCGATGGATTGGTCCGCTATCGGCGTGGCCGGATCGTTCCCCGCATAACCGCAATACGGGCATGTTAAGGCCTTGTCGGAGATACTGGTTCCGCAATCCGGACACATGATCATTGCCACGCCTTGCTCCCCTCCTGATCAGCGTCCGTATGGGCCCATGAACCTGGATCCGTTGAAGTGCATCATATGATCCGGGGTGTCGGCGCACCAAGCCTCGGTCTCCCATGCGAGTTGGGCGAGGTAGCGTTGCATGGTGCGTCGGTCTGGGAAGCAGGAGACGAGCACTGCATCGTTCCACTGGTCCGCGAACAGATCATGCAGCTCGTTCTTGCGGGTCACGTCCACCGGTCCGTGCGTGCTGGCGGCTTCCATGAGGAACAGCCATCTCCTGCGCTCGTCCCATGCGATGACATCCGGGGCCTTCTCCCTTGCCTTGAGACTGATGCCGAGGTCGTCGAGGAGATCTGCGTCAATGACGCCGTGCTTGTGGTCGGTGTCATCAATGAATGCCACTTGGCATCCGGGAGCGAATCGTGGCAGCATTTCCTCGACCATCGCCTTGATCAGCACCGACTGGCCGCTCGGAGACAGTTCAAGTTCCTGTCCCGAGGGAAGATGCACCGGGGTCTTGGGCATGTGGCGTCGCTCCTCGACCAAGGAACGGTAGGACAGGTGGTCGGAGAGGAACCGTTCGATCTCGGATTCAAATCTCGGTTCGCGATAATGACGAAGCACTTCCAAGGCTTCGTCGGTCACGCGGTAGTTCCATTTCGGGGAGTTGATGGGTCGGTCCGGTCGGTCGGCGTTCTCCTCGACCAGTTGCGCGATGACGAACTGGTGCAGTGTGAAGCGTCGGATGGTCTCTCGCGTGTTCGCTGCGTATTCAACACCGTACTGGTCGCGGATCCAGTCCATGATGGCACGGGTTCCCAGCATGGGATTAGTGGCCCGGGCCCAGTCGTCGCCGGGCTTGAGTTGTAGGAGCGCGAGCAATGTCATGGCGCTTCGCTCGTTAAGTTGTTCCCTGCCGACCTCGAAGTCACGCAATGCTTCGATGGCTTCCTCGATCAGCTGGCTTTTGTCCATGAGAACATTCCCTCCAAGGTATGGTCAATGCTTTGCTGGTCCACCGCGTCGTTCACGGGCAGCAGGTCGGATAGTTCTGCCAGCTGCCCCGGTGATGGGCACGGCAGCTGGCGTAGGTCGGTGGCGTTGACCTGTGTGCTGCCCGACACCTGGCGGTACCATTCATCAACGATGCTTGACGTCAGCCAAAGGGTCAGGCCTCGCGCGACCTTGTCGTTCAACGGCACCGTCCGGCGGGAGGTGCCCTGGTGGACGTAGTTCAGCTTGTTGTCCGCCACGTACTCCGTATCGCTGCGCAGATACGAGGCGTAGATGCGGTGCCGTTGTTCCTTGGCGGAGAACCTGTTGACCAGGCAGTAGCTGCCCGAGGGCAGCACAACGTTGCGTGAATCCGCCTTGCCCGTGACCCACTGTTCTCTGTCGCACTTGACCGGATGCACGGTCGTCATGCCCCGCTGGTTGTCGGACCAATACAAAGGGTGGCTTCCCGGCTTCTCGGTGGCCGACAGCAGGTCGCGGTTGCGGAACCACACGAGCTTGCCGGTGGACACCCACATACCTTGCTCGGACAAGGTCTTGAATCGGGAGAGCCGAGGATCCTGACGTTCGACGCGCAGGATGCGGTCCCTACCCATGGTCAGCGCCTCCAACGGAATAAGCTCGTGCGGCTGCCGGCCCAACGGAATCTCCGGGGAGATCCCGTCATAAACGGCGATTGAACCGATTTGCTTTCGCTTGGACACCTTGAGCAGCATGATCTCCTGGAGGATGTCCATGTCCTTGAAGTGGTCCTGCCGCGAGCCGTAAACGGCCAGAACGTCAAGGCTGCATTCGTCGAGCAACCATTTGCGGAAGTCCTTGAAATACTCGCCGTTCATCCATGAACGAGGAATGATGGCCACGCATTCCCCTCTTTCGGCCAATGCCTGGATAGCGATCACCAAAAAAGCGGTGTACAGGTTGGTGATCTTCACGCCGCCGCTGGCAGTGGGAATGGTTACGGGACTGATCTTCTTATACGGCGGGTTGAGAATCACGCGATCGAATCTGTCATCGAGCAACACATCGAACACCGATTTGGCGATGACCTCGACATCATCACAGACCTGTCGGATCGAAACCTCGGACGCCTTGGCAAGATCGGTGTCCTGTTCGATGGCTGTGACGCCACTGCCGGCTGGCGCATGCGCGGCGACCATTGCAGCTAGGATCCCCGTGCCCGAACCGAGATCAAGGATACGCACGGGCTCAACGGCAGGAGTGAACAGTCCGGCCGCCTGCTCGGCAACAGGGGCGGGCGTCAGAAACTGCTCCCACTGCTGCTTCCGCTCCGGGGAAAGAGCGGCAGCAGCCTCGTTACGGATCTGCGCGATGGACTTGCTCATATCTACAAGACTAATACGAGTTCTGTCCTATGCTCACTGCGCGTGGGAAAGATTAGCCATCGCTCTACTCTCGGCATATGCCACGAGCTCTTCCTTCTTATGGGAAACGCGCAGCTATGCCCAATGAGCCGGCATCGCTAGATATTCTCGGCGTTGCCAGCGCTACCGGAGGATTCAATGGCTTGGATCGCTTCTCCGGCATAGTCTTTTTGGGAAACGCCCTTGACAAATTCCTGATAGCGTTCACGACTCTGAGCGAGCATGTCACTGAAATACAGGAATTTTGCCCGGAACATTTCGACTTGCGCGTTCGCCGCTCCCGGAGACATCGGCTTGCCACGGTTGTCAAGCACCCGTCTGACGATGATGAGAACGTTGACTCTCTCGTCAATGCCGGACGCATTCTTTCTTCCCTCGGCTCGGTCGGTCCGGGCATCGTCCTTTTCCAGAATCCGAGTCATCGCCTCCGCATAACGCCATACCTGCTCTCGTATCTCCTCTATCTTGATATCACGACCATAGCGTTTGAATTCCACAATGGTCTCACGGTCAGGAGCCGTCAGATATTTGATATCCACGCGGCTGTTCGACTCCGAATCCGACGAAAAGTCCAGTTTGTATTCTTCTTCGCCTATTGTCCGGAACGCTTTTTCCTTCTCAGCGTTGCGCGTTGCGCGCTCCCATGCTGGATCGAGAAGCCAAGGATTGTCCGAAACGAAGTCACGCGTGGCGTTTTCAAGCTCATTGGCTTTCAACATGGATTCCAACTTGTCTATCACTTCGAGGCGCGTACGCACGACCTGCGCGTATTCCATGTTTTCGTAGTCTTTGTAAGACGTCAATATAGCAAGCAGCTGTTCTGTCGAAAGCTCGCCTACATGGTACAGTTTCTCGATGTCGTCCCGTTGAACCAGTCGGGTGAAGGCCATGATTGATGACTGATACAGTGAACGGCGGTCGGCTTCTGGAATGCCGTTGATACGCGAAACCCGATCAATCAAATCTCGTGCCGGCTTCCTCAGCCCCTCTGTCAAAGAGTCGACCCAAGCGGCAACCTCTGGGATATCAGCCATCAACTTCTTGGTGTTGGCGTCACTCCTCGCACGGGACCATTCATCAGAGGCCCGATTGAATATGTCTTTCATCTTCTCGTTGAAAGCCTTGACTCGCTCGTCTGACTCGACCAATCGCTGCCTATCAGATGTTGCGATGTCATCCTGCTGGGAGTCATCGAGAAAATCCGCCTGCACCTGACCTGTGACATAGCTGGCAAAATTTCTATTGAAGTCCAGATGATCCAGCAGTCCCTCCTGGATGGGACGTTTACGCGCCATGACGATAATGTTCTTCATGCTTTCCGTGTCGTCGCTGAAGGCTCTGTCAGACGGTCTACGGACCGTTCCAATCCATCCTGACAACTTCCAGCCAGGATGTCCGTCGAACGACACATCCTCGACACGGTGATGTTCGGCTTTTATGCTGTTCTGCTGCTCTTTCGAGGGGGAGAAATTGCCCAGATACCAGATGTGCTCAAGCCGCTGCAGATCTCCGCGATCCTCATACGTGACGGGTTTTCCATTGATGACGATACGAAACGCCCCCTCTTCCTCGCTTTTATCAGCGAGATCAAGCACGTCGAAGCGACGAGCGATACGCCGCCGCAACGCTTCCAAGGTCAGGCCGATCCGTTTACGTCGAAGACTCGTCAGGACTATCTTCGTGCCATGCTCACAGTCGTTCAACGTCAATCCGTCCCGACTGATAGGAGCCGGGTGGTATTGGCGTTCGTTTGGATCCGAGCTTTTGATCGCTTCATCCAATCGGGCAACGTCAATCGTGAATCCCCTGGCCTCCGCGCCTTCTCTTTTGGATTCAACCTGCATGATATCGGCAAGGGAGAAGGCTGACAGCTTGCCGATGCCCTTACGTCCCATGTATTTTCTGTGGAAACGGAACGATTCATCGCCTTCCCGTTTTCTTTTTTGATAGCCGACGGTCAGGAAACGAGAATTGAGCGTATCGGTGTCCATCCCGCACCCGTCATCAGTGATGGTGATGCTGCCAGAGCCTTCATCCGGCTTGTAGTCAATGCTCACGTTGTTCGCGTCCGCGTCCCAAGCGTTGGCCACGAATTCGGACAACACGGCCGCCGCATTGGAATACAGGTTTCGTCCCAGTGAGTCCACGGTCGCCATATCGACCGTCAAAGTGTATTCGTCACTCATTATCACTATTTCCTATCATCCAATGTCTTGATGAACTGCCGAGCTATGGCCTTGCCAAACACCGGAGGCACCGCATTACCGATCAGACGCCCAACGGTGCTCAACGTGATCTTCTCCGAAGGTCCGGTGAACACGAATGAATCCGGAAAGCCTTGAAGGCGGGACGCCTCCCGAAGCGTGAGCGCACGGTCCTGCGCCGGGTGGGTGAATCTCCCGGCTCCGGGATTATAGGATTGCGTCGTGATCGTGGGAGAGGGCTTGTTCCATTCCATTCGCCCATAGAACGATTTGAAGGATTTGCCTGAATCACGGGTCTGGCAGGGCGCTCTCAACTCCTCCGGCCAGTCTTCCCATGTTCCACCCGGCTTGGAGGCATGAGCGCGTTTCAGATTGGTCGGGGAAAGATTCCGAGCGAAATGCAGGGAGTCGTCATCGTCTTTCTGCCCTGCTTCCAAGGACGGCAGGTCGTGGATGGCGTCATACACGGTTCTGTACCGGTCCGCTCCCACCGTCGGCTCAGGCATCTCAATATGATCGTTTAATGCGGCCAGCAGCACCAGCCTCCGACGGCGCTGCGGAAGCCCGTAGTCGGGGCCGAACAGGACACGATACGTGACATCGTAGCCGGCCTGTTTCAGGCGTGCTACGAATTCATCGAAGATCGGCGAATACTGGACGCGCGGGACGTTCTCCATCGTCACGAAATCCGGCATGGTCTCCTGCACGAGCCGCGCAAACTCATTTAGCAGCGGCCAGCTTTTCTCATGGGATGTGTCCGCGCCACGTCGCTGCGAGGAAAAAGGCTGACAGGGCGCACAGCCGGCCAAGAGACGAACATCCGCTTGCCCCCACAGGCGCTTCAGATCCTCGCCGGTCACATCGCAGACGGAACGCTCGATGAACTTCGCCTTGATGTTATGGCTATACGGGTATGAGCAGGCTGAAGCGTTGTCGATTCCCGCGACGACTCGTATCCCGCCCTGCTTCAAGCCTAGGGACAGGCCTCCCGTTCCGCAGAACAGATCAATAGCTGCGATTTTGCTCCTCTTACCCATGAGGGGAATTATAACCTTCAAGGTCGGCAAATCACCTATTCCAAAGGCAGCCGCATGACCTGAAATCCCAATGCTTAGGCACTATAGAGACAGCCACGCCGATCACCATTCCGACCAGTGGCACACTATGCTTGCCCGCGCCGGTTGACTCCATGAAGCAGCAACCATACGACGAAACTCACCCGATGATGTTGATTTCATCAGTCACATAGACGACCCCGGTCATACTCTGCTTGACCAGACATGGCTGTCCCTCTGTTATTTGTCATTGAACTTGAACCGAGCGCCGCCTTCCTTGTCGAGGATGAGCATGGCGTCGAATTTCCGGCCAGCTTTCGATATGAATCCCTTAAGGCGGATCCGTCCGTCGGCCAGGAAACGGCGCGCGTTCGCGTCGGTGAGGGTCTTGCCCGCGATGGTGGAGAATAGTTTCCAGCCACAGCCGCCCGCATCCTTCCATGTGCCGTCCGGTTGTTTCTCTCGTTTGTTGGTCGAGCATTGCCAGACCTTGCCGGTCTTGACGACGGGCTGGCCGCAGCGCGGGCACGGGCCGAACGATTCCGTCACGCGGCTTCGCCTCGCTTGCACGAGCTCGGGCTCTGCCGTGGACTGCGCGTCGGCGGGGATACCGGCGGCGAATGCCCGGAATCTGGATTCGGTCTGCGTTGGGTCGGCGTTCCCGTGTTCCACGTCGGAGAGGACCTGTTCCATCTCGGCGGTGAGAGCCACGTCCTTCAGGCGGAGCGCCACTACGTTGATCAGATTCCGCCCCTGTTCGGTTGAGCGTAGTTGCTTGCCCTTGCGCTCCACGTATGCGGATCGGATCAGTTTCTCGATCACGTCTGCCCTGGTGGCCGGCATGCCGATGCCGCCGGAATGGGATTCGTCGTCGTCCAGCGCGGCCTTGAGACCCGCGTCGTCCAGGAGGCGGCTGGCGTGTTCCATCGCGGCGAGCAGCGTCGCCTCGGTGTAGGGCTTCGGAGGTTTTATCTTCCCCTCCACGAGTCGGGCTCCGCTGCGTGGCATCGGCATGGCGTTCGCTCCGGTGGCGAGGTTGACGGGAATGAGGTTGCCCGCCGGGGCGTCCTCCTCGTCTTCCCCGCCGTCATGCTCTTGGGTCTTCGTGGGTTCGATGCCCTTCCATCCGAGGGAGATGGTCTGGTCGGAGCAGCTGGTGAAACGGGAATCCGCTTCGCTGATCCGTAGGAGGTTCGGATGGCTTTCATCGTAATCGGGGTCGATGTTGGCGACGACGAGGGTCACGTCATGCACATGGTCGTCGGCCACCGCCTCCCACATGCGGCGAACCACGCGCGTCAGCACCAGGCGTTTGTCATCACCGAGTTGGCCGAGTGTTTCCCGCTTGCCTGGAGCGTGGGCAGGATCGCGGTGTGGCCCGTGACCTTCGCGTCGTTCACCGTCAGCTCCAGTCGGGGCTGAGCGGGACGGACGGCGGGATCAAGGAACCCGGAGGCCAGCCGGTCCCCGTTGGTGAGTTTGCGTAGGGCGTCCAGGTCGTCGTGCGTGATGAATCGCGAGTCGGTGCGAGGGTAGGTCGTCAGACGCTGTTCGTAGAGGCTTTGCAATGCCGTCAGTGTGTGGGCTGCGGTCAGGCCGTGCAGTTTCGACATGTCCTTCTGTAAGTTGGTCAGGTCGTAGAGGCGTGGCGGCGCGTCGTGCTGGCGGTGGCGTTTCACGGCATAGATTCCGAAGGCGAAGTCCGGCTGGTTCACGATTTCGAGCAATGCTTCGGCGGTCCCGTGGTTTTCGAGATGGGTTCCGGTCAGGGTCCAGCTCCCCATCGGGGCGACGACCTTCCAGAATGGCGTGGGCTTGTGCGATTCGATCTGCCGGTCGCGTTCCACGATCATCGCCAATGTGGGCGTCTGCACGCGTCCGACGGTGAACCTGGTGTTGTAGACGAGGCTGTAGGCGCGGGAGGCGTTCATGTCGATCAGCCAGTCGGCCTTCGCGCGGATCATGGCCGAGTCAGCGAGTCCACGGTAGTCGCCTTCGGGTTTCATGGCGGCCAATGCCTGGCGGATGGCCTCCTTCCTCAAGGGAGGCCACCCACAGGCGGCGTGTGGGCTTGTTGACGCCGGCATGGTGGATGATGCGGCGGAAGATGGCCTCGCCCTCGCGGTCCGGGTCGCATGCGTTGACCAGCAGGTCCACGTCGTTGCGGCGCAACAGCCGGGAGACGATCTTGTATTGCCTGGCCGCGCCCTTTTCCGTTCAGCCAAGAGCACGGAAAGCGCATCGAAGCCGCCATCGCATCGAACGTTCGCGTTTATCTTGGTCTATCCGGAAAAAGCCAGACGGACCTGGGAAACGCACTGGGAATCACACGAGGCTCAATGTCTCAGAAAATGGTGGGGCGAACTGGTTGGTCAGTCACAGACCTGATTGGCACCGCTGATTTCCTTGGCGTAACCCCGGACGCACTCATGGACGACTCCGTCCTCATTCGCGCTGAGGCGGGATACAAAAAAGCCCCCGTCGAAGCGAGGGCCTTGGAAGCTCCTGCGACTGGGCTTGAACCAGTGACCGTCCGATATACGGTTCTGGCTCGC
>OBXE01000789.1_pt1 | contig 11443 bp, 8 predicted proteins | sample 1495391 | NCBI WGS metagenome assembly OBXE01 (sample SAMEA2580146, study PRJEB22360) | human gut metagenome | biome: human gut; feature: human-associated habitat; material: faeces | place: Denmark | collected 2008/2010 | reverse complement strand
TCAGTATCCTATTTTCATTATAGGCTGAGATAAGCTTTCATGATTCGTTGACAATCGAATAGACAGCACAACAGGTACATAACCCATGTACGAGCGAATATGAAACGCCGCGAAGATGGAGCAGTCAGGGAGGTGATGAAAAGACTTCTTCGGAGCAATCTACGATTTCATAAAACGGATTGTGGCAGATTCGGCGCGATGACTGCATGGGGGCTTAAAGATACTTCCTCACGGCCCGCCAAAGACTTGGGGGGAACCCTGCGGCACACTTACATTACCAATCTTCTCTATGCTGGTGTTGATCCAAAGACCGTCCAATACGTTACTGTGAACGAAGTGAACAGTAACCAAAAGTTTGACTTGATTCGAAAAAGTATATTGAGTATATTGCAAACAAAAAATGCATATGATATAATGCCAGTAGGCAAAATGATAAGGTTAAATTCATTTATAACACAGCAAAAGCCCCAGAGTTGCGACCTCTGAGGCTTTTTTATTCCGTTTGGGCAGGGTGGCTTATTCCCCCAGGCTGGCTACCAGCTGCTATTTTCTATCCAACCATTTGCAAATGTAGTAGGCGATTACACTTGCCAAGATAGAAAGCATAAATGATAAGATCATATCCATTTACAACACACCCCCTTTCTGCACCTGTCTAGGGGTGGTAGCTCAACTATTATATCATAGAACAATGTGTACAGAAAGACTATACTTGAAATATATACTGGGATAGTGGTGTGTGAACAGTAACTATGTTACAATTAAGTCTGTAATTATTATTAGTCTTTGACATTCCCGCATCTTTTTGATACTATAGAATCAGTAAAAAACTAGCAGACCTCCCATGGGAGAAATCCTATGGGAGGTTTTTGTAACGAGGTGAGGTGTATAATGAAAAAAGAAAACAATTCTGCACATAACCATAACAGAGGAAGCTTTTCCGGAAGGATTGGTTATGTGCTGGCAGTTGCAGGTTCTGCAGTAGGACTGGGAAATATCTGGAGATTTCCGTATCTTGCAGCGAAATATGGAGGCGGAATTTTCCTGCTGATCTATATTCTTCTGACTGCATCATTTGGTTATGTGCTGATCATGTCAGAAACAGCCCTTGGACGAATGACCAGAAAGAGTCCGGTAGGTGCATTTGAGCATTTTGGAAAAACGAAATCATTCAAAATCGGCGGATGGTTAAATGCAGTGATTCCAATGCTGATCGTTCCTTACTACAGTACGATTGGCGGATGGGTAATTAAGTATCTTGTGGAATATTTCAAAGGAAATGTCCAGGCAGTAGCGGAAGACGGATATTTTGGAAACTTTATTTCCGATTCCTGGCAGGTGGAACTCTGGTTTCTGGTATTTGCGGCGCTTGTATTCATCATCATTCTCGGTGGTGTACAGAACGGTGTAGAGAGAATGTCAAAGATCATGATGCCGGTTCTGGTAGTTCTGGCAGTCGTAGTTACAATCTATTCTGTCACACGTCCGGGCGCTGTTGAAGGTGTGAAATATTTCCTGATCCCGAATGTGAAAAATTTCTCCTGGATGACAGTAGTAGCAGCGATGGGACAGATGTTTTATTCTTTGTCCATTGCAATGGGAATCCTGTATACTTACGGTTCCTATGTCCGTAAAGATATGGATATCGAGAGATCTACCACACAGGTTGAGGTTTTCGATACAGGTATCGCAATCCTTGCAGGTCTGATGATTATCCCGGCGGTATTTTCATTCTCCGGTGGAAATCCTGAAACACTTCAGGCAGGACCATCTCTGATGTTTATCACATTGCCAAAAGTATTTGCAAGTATGGGATTTGGTACTGCAACAGGAATCGTATTCTTCATACTTGTATTACTTGCAGCTCTGACAAGTGCAGTTTCCCTGATGGAAACCAGTGTTTCCACATTCATGGACGAACTTCACTGGAGCCGTAAGAAATGCTGCGGTCTGATGGTTGTGATCATGATTGTACTTGGAACCGCATCTTCCATGGGATATGGACTTCTGGATTTCATTCGTATCTTTGGAATGAACTTCCTTGATTTCTTCGATTTTATGACAAACTCAGTAATGATGCCGTTGGCAGCACTTGCAACCTGTATTCTGATTCTTCGTGTTGTTGGTATTGATGGAATGGAAAAAGAAATTGAACAGTCTTCTCCATTCCGCAGAAAGAAACTGTACAGAGTATTTATCAAATACTTTGCACCGATTTGCCTGATCATTATTTTGCTGAGTTCTATTGCAAACGTTTTGGGAATTATCAGTATGTAAAAAATATATGACTCTTTTTACAAAGAATGCAGCATGAATCAACTGCAAGACAAGAGAAGAAGCAACTGCACAGTTCACCAGGAAGAATGGCTGGCAGGCAAACATGGCAGGAAATCTGCCAATGAATGTGTGAAATGTGGTAAGTGCGAAGAAGTATGTCCGCAGCACATTAAGATCAGAGATGAGCTGGAGAAAATTGCAGCAGAACTTTTGGAGTAAATTGCTATAGATAAGAGTAGAAAAGAGGAGTGAAACATGAAATTCGATAAAGAGAAAATGCGCTTATACGCAATAACGGACCGTCACTGGCTTAATGGGCGGAACCTTAAGGAAGTGGTAAAGGAGAGTCTGGATGGAGGCGTAACCTTTTTGCAGCTCAGAGATAAAAATTCAGATGATGAAACTTTCCTGCAGGAAGCAGCTGAACTTCAGGAATTATGCAGAGATTATAAGGTACCTCTGATCATAAATGACAATGTGGAAATTGCTTTGAAGATGAATGCAGATGGTGTTCATGTAGGGCAGAGTGATATGGAAGCAGGTGCTGTGCGTGAGAAACTTGGACCGGATAAAATTCTGGGAGTTTCGGCACGAACGGTAGAGCAGGCATTGCTTGCACAGGAGCGTGGTGCAGATTATCTGGGGGTGGGTGCAGTATTTGCAACCGGTTCAAAAGCAGATGCGGCAGAACTTCCCCATGAAACACTGAAGGCAATCTGTGAAGCGGTATCTATCCCTGTGGTGGCAATCGGGGGGATCACAGCAGAAAATATATCTCAGCTAAAGGGAACAGGGATTTGCGGTGTGGCAGTGATCAGTGCCATTTATGCTCAAAATAACATTAAAGAAGCAGCAGAAGAACTGAAAGAGGCAGTAGATAAGATTGTATGATAGCAGAAATGAGAGGAAGACAATTATGAGAACTGCACTGACGATCGCAGGAAGTGATTCCAGCGGAGGCGCCGGGATCCAGGCAGATATTAAGACAATGATCACAAACGGTGTATATGCCATGAGTGCCATTACCGCATTAACTGCACAGAATACAACCGGTGTACAGGCAATATTAAATGTAACACCGGAATTTCTGGGGCAGGAACTGGATTCTGTTTTTCAGGATATTTATCCGGATGCGGTAAAAATCGGAATGGTATCAGATAAAGATCTGATCCATGTAATAGCAGAGAAACTGAAACAATATAAAGCGGAAAACATTGTTGTGGATCCTGCTATGGTTGCAACAAGCGGTGCCAAGCTGATCAGTGATGATGCAGTGGAGATATTGAAGCAGGAACTGTTTCCACTGGCTGATGTGCTTACTCCGAATATTCCGGAGGCAGAGGTTCTGGTTGAAATGTCAGTGACCAATGCAGAGAAAATGATAGAGGCTGCCGGAAAGATTTCTGAGACATATCATTGTGCAGTACTTTGCAAAGGCGGACACAGCATTAATGATGCAAATGATCTGCTTTACTATGATGGAAAATATTGCTGGTTTGAGGGAAAGCGTATCGATAATCCAAACACACATGGAACAGGCTGTACGTTGAGCAGTGCCATTGCTTCCAATCTTGCAAAGGGATATGACCTGCAGACTGCTGTAAAACGTTCCAAACAGTATATTTCAGGAGCACTGGCGGCAATGCTTGACCTGGGAAAGGGAAGTGGCCCTATGGATCATGGATTTGCAATCCGAAATGAACATGTGAAAGAAAGTGAAAAGTGAGAATAGCTATGGAAGAAAATAAAAAGAAAGGCCTCGGAATGGTTCTGGAAGGTGGAGGTATGCGGGGACTGTATACAGCCGGAGTTCTGGATGAGCTGATGGAGCAGGGGATTTATGCAGATTCTACAGTTGGCGTTTCCGCCGGTGCAATTTTTGGATGTAATTATAAGTCCCGCCAGATTGGACGAACCCTTCGTTATAATACCAGATTCTGCAAGGATAAACGATATATGGGATTGAAAAGCTGGATCACTACCGGCGATCTTTACAGCAAAGATTTTGCATATGGGGAGGTGCCCTGGAAGCTGGATGTTTTTGACACAGAGACATTTGCCAGATCACCCATGAAGTTTACGGTTGTATGTACAGATATTGAAACAGGAAAACCCTGCTATCAGGAATGCAGAATGGGAGACAGGCTGGATGTGGAATGGATGCGCGCATCAGCTTCCCTGCCACTGGCCGCCAGACCGGTAAAGCTGAATGGAAGAATGTATCTGGACGGAGGCATCTCAGATCCGATTCCTGTAAACTGGATGCTTTCACAGGGTTATGAGAAAAATGTGGTAGTATGTACCCGCCATCCGGGATACAGAAAAGAACATAATAAGCTGATGCCGCTGCTCAGACTGAAGTTCAGGGAGTATCCGGAGCTTGTAAAGCTTCTGGATGAACGTCATATTCAGTATAATCGTATGCTGGATAAAATCGCATATCTGGAAAAAGAGGGCAGGATCCATGTTATCCGCCCGGACAGAGACATCAGTGCAAAACCGGTTGAGCGTGATCCGGCCCATTTAAAGGAGATTTATGAGGTGGGACGGAGAGTGATGAAAGCTGATATGGAGAAACTGAAGGCGTATTTGGCAGAGTAATGTTCAGTCTATCAGCAGGTAGCGAATCCGATGATAGATTTCCATCTGATTACAATCGACTTTGAGTGAGAAATTATGAACAGTAGCAAGTTATCAGTAAAGCTGTCAGATACAACGAAGTCAGTAAAATCAGACAAGAATAAAAATTATATAAAACTGGTACATAAACCAATTAAAACAGTACTGATTTATCAGTTGCTGTTTTTTTTGTAAAATAATACTTTTGTATTATTGCTGTAAATAGCAAATATATCAAAGTGTTTTCCTAATCTAAATGCTATAATCCGAAAAAAGTCCCATAGAGAAAATGCTATTAATGGCTATATAATAAAACCATCAAAAACAAGCGCGCTGATAAAAAACAGGAGGAAATTTTATGAAGAGAAGAGGAATGGCTTTAGGTCTGGCAGCATTAATGACCTGTACTGCTTTATTTACCACAACTGCGAAGGCAGAAAACAAGGGTAGTGACGAGAAAGAAACTATAAAATTCACTTACTGGGGAAGTGGAGACGAAAAAAAGGCTATTGAAGAATCTGTAGATAAATTCATGGAAGCAAACCCAAATATCGAAGTGAACCTGATGCATATTCCATCTGAAGATTTCCTGACAAAATTGAATGCTATGATTGCAGCCGGCGAAGCACCGGATGTAAGTTATTCAGCTTCATGGAAATGTCAGATGGGTGAGGATGGTCTGATTTATAACTTCTATGATCTTCTGGATGATATGGGACTTAGTAAAGATGATTATCTGTCTACCTGTTGGTGGAACTGGAGTCCTACAGAATCAGCAGGACCTGTTCAGGCCAATGTTACAACAAACCTGATGTATAATGTAGACTGCTTCGAAGAGGCAGGGGTAGATCTGCCGCCGACTAAGGTAGAGGATGCCTGGTCATGGGATGAATTTGTAGAGATGGCACAGAAACTGACACTGGATACAGAGGGAAGAAATGCAGCTGATCCGGATTTTGATGCAAATAATATTAAACAGTACGGTGTAATGTTTGGAACAGATTGGAATGTATATATGCCGTTTATTTTATCAGCAGGCGGTGGTTACTTAAATGAGAGTATGGACGGACTTGGATTAAATGATGAGAAGTCAGCTCAGATTTTACAGAATTTTGCAGATCTGATCAATGTGTATCATGTATCTCCTACAGCAGTACAGAAGAATGCAATGCCAAGCGCAGCAACAGCACTGGCTGCAAAACAGACAGCAATGTACATTGACGGAAGCTGGAACCATCTGGATCTTATGAATTCCGGATGCAACTGGGGCGTAGGTGTTCTCCCAATTGATGAAAACTATACTACTTTCTTTGATGGTGGTTCTTTGATTATATTCAAGAGTACAAAGCATCTGGAGGCTTCTGAAAAACTTTATCTGTGGCTTACAAATCCAGAAAGTTCAGAAAGAATCACAGAATTATACAGAACTTTATGGATGCCTGTACAGACAGAATATTATACTGATCCGGATAAGATTGATTTCTGGGCATCTGAAGAATTGCCTGCAAGACCAGAGGGCTTTCAGGACGCTATTGTAAAGGCAACTTATGATCATGCAGTAGTGGCAACCGAAATTAACGTAAAGAATTTTAATGAGATTAATACATTAGTGGGCTCTGCACTGGAACAGGTGTGGTCTGGAAAGAAAACAGCAGAAGAAGCAATGACAGAAGTAAAAAGCCAGACGGATTCTTTGGTAGAAGGAACCTATTCAGGAGAACGTTCTTAAAGTATTCAAGTGAAAGGCTGCTTTTGGCAGCCTTTCCTGATTGAAATAGCTATAATGCCAGAAAGGAATAAATATGCAGACGAAAATAAAGTATAAAATGACAAATCGCGAGAAAAGAGAAAATCGTTGGGGAATTTTATTCAGTCTTCCCTGTATTCTGGGATTTTTGATTTTTGCATTGCTTCCGATGGTAGTTAGTCTGGGACTGAGTTTTACAAATTTTAATTTTACAACAGGCGGACAGTTTATAGGAATCAGCAACTATAAAAATCTGTTCAGTGGAAGTGATCCGTATTTTTATAAATCATTACTTGTAACAGTAATTTATGTTGCGCTTTCTGTACCGACAGCTATCATATTTTCTTTTTTTATAGCAATGCTGTTAAATACAAATGTAAAAGGAAAAGGATTTTTCAGAACAATCTTTTATCTTCCGACTGTAGTTCCGATCGTAGCAATGGCAGCGATCTGGATGTGGATTTTCAATCCGGACATGGGATTGGCAAACAATATTTTAAAGGCAATGCATTTACCTGTAAGCACATGGCTTTCAGGTGAAAGTTCAGTTATTCCCACACTGGTTTTTATTAATCTGTGGACTACCGGATCTACAATGGTAATTTTCCTTGCCGGAATGCAGGATGTACCGAGACAGCTTCTGGAAGCAGTTGAGATTGATGGAGGCGGATTCTGGGCAAAGCTGCTTCATGTTACGATTCCTATGATGACTCCTACAATTTTTTATAATGTGGTAATGGGAATCATCAATGGATTCCAGATATTTACCCAGTCTTATGTTATGACACAGGGTGGACCAAACAATTCCAGTTTGTTCTATGTATACTATCTGTACAGAGAAGCATTTGAGTTTGGAAGAATGGGAAATGCCTGTGCAGTTGCCTGGGTATTGTTCCTGATCATTATGGTGCTGACTGCAGTCATATTTAAGTTTTCCAACCGTTGGGTTTATTATGGAGGAGAATGAATATGAAGAATACAAAGAAAATTATTTCAAAAATACTAATATATTTTGCGCTGATTTTAGGTGTTTTGTTTTGTCTGGTTCCTTTGTACTGGATGATCAGAAGTTCACTGATGAACACAGTGGAAGTGTTTATGATGCCGCCTCGCTGGATTCCTTCTAAATTTATGTGGGAAAACTATCAGGAAGTTTTTGATACACTTCCCTTTGGAAAATATTTCCTGAATTCATTTATTGTAACCGGAGGATGTGTAGTGGGAACAATGCTTACCAGCTCCATCTGTGCATATGGATTGGCAAGAATTAAATGGAGAGGCAGAAATGTGGTATTTGCCTGCATCATCAGCAGTATGATGCTTCCAGTTGCGGTTACTTTGATTCCTACATTTCTGATGTGGAGAACTATTGGAATAACAGACAGCTTTATTCCACTGATTGTTCCGGCATGGTTTGGAGGCGGTGCATTTTACATATTCCTGCTTCGTCAGTTTTATCTGGGAATCCCGAAGGATTTTGATGAGGCAGCATATCTGGACGGTGCTTCCCATATTCAGATTTTTACAAAAATTATCCTGCCAATTACAAAACCGGCCCTGGCTGTTGTAGGTATGTTTGCGTTTTTAAATTCCTGGAACGATTTCCTGAGTCCGCTTGTATATTTAAATTCTGAGAAAAAATATACAGTTGCACTGGGACTTCAGTTGTTTACTGGTTCTTACAGAGGTGAATGGAATTTAATGATGGCAGCAGCCTGCCTGGTGCTTGCACCTGTTGTGATTGTATTTGCCATTGGTCAGAAGTATCTTGTTGAGGGTGTAACAATGTCTGGTGTGAAAGGCTAAGAATAGGAGGAAAAACAATGCATTTAAGAGGAAATGTGATTTATAATACATGGGAAAATTTCTGGAAAAAGGCATATAAGTCTTCTTATTTCAGAGCACAGTATGATGAAACTTCGGAGCGCACAGACTGGTCATTAAGTGAGAGACAGCTATTTACACAGTCAAATGGAAGAACACTTTTGGGCCAGGATACCATGGGCAGACTGCACTTTTTGTGCACTCCTCATGATAAAATTTATGCAGTACCATCCGGAGGAACAGATCTGGGAGGACAGTTTAAAGGATACATAGGTCAGTATTATCAGAATGATACAGCATTACTTCTTGGAAAAATGAAATATGATCTGGAGCTGGACAATGGTCTGATGATCTCAGGTGCAAATAAGCAGTCATGGACAACTTATTATGATGATTTTCTTCCGGTTACTGCTACAGAGCATCCGGAACTGGAAACCAGAATATTCTCTTTTGCGCCGATTCTGGAGAAAGAAGCAGTTCCGGCATCATCAATCCATCCGGTTCCTGGACCTGCAGGAGCATTCTACTGTATAGAAGTAAAAAATATTTCCGGATGCAAAATGAAAGGAAAACTTCGTCTGTCATTTGACCAGAAGTTTGTAAATCAGTTTGAGCATTATGGGAAATATTTCGATGATTATACAGTAACACCATATAAATCAGAATGGGATCAGAAATTGCTGGTATTATGGCACCCGGAAGCCTGTGCAGCAATTCAGCTTCTGGATTCCGTATGTGAAGGCCAGGGAGATAATCCTAGAATTTATGTACCATTTGAATTAAAAGCAAATGAAAGCAGAACATTTACAACAGTAATTGCTCTTACTCCAAAGAGAGAAGAGATTTATTCTGCCCTTGGAACACTGTATCAACATACACCGCTGGAATGGTTGAATGTTACTGATGATTTCTGGAAAGAAAGATTTGGAAAAATCACTACAGATATTCGGGAAAACCAGGAGGCTGGTGAGAAATACCGTGATATGCAGGTACGGTTTATTCTTGATAATTTTAACTGCCTTTCTTTCAGAGAAGATGGAAGTCTTCTGACCAACTGGCAGGGGGCACCGTCCCATAGTCTTTCGAGGCTCTGGGGAATTGATATTACTCCTGATGTGGTAAGTGTTATGTATGCAGTACCTGAGGTAGGAAAAAGTGCAATGTTTTATCTGGCAGAAAGAAACCGGCCACGTTATAGCCTGTATTCGGATCATAGTATGTTTTACTATATTTCTCTGCTTGTAATAGCAGGAAAATATCTGGAGCTGACAGGAGATGAGAAATTCTTCAGAGATCATCCGGAACTGGTTGCTGCTATTGATGAGATCTACGATGGAATGATGAAGCATAAACATAAAGAAAAAGCACTGATTTCTAGCAGATACGCCAGCGATCTTATTGTATTCCGCAAGTATGATTACGGTGCAAATGTACAGTGTTATTATGCGTTGAAATCTTACAGAAGAATTCTGAGACTTCTGGAACGGGATGCGACAGATGTGGACAGATTTATGGAACAGATGAAAGCAGACATGAAAGAACTGATGGAAGGTAGCGGACCATTCGGCAGACAGATTACAGGCGGAAACAACTTAGGTGAGAATGAGGAACGCTTCTATATCCAGGATGATCTGAATTATTATGGCGGTGAGGATACTGCTACAGTTATGGCACCTTTGTATGGACTGTATGAGTTTGATTATGAGCCATATGTAAACCTTCACAGATATGCACGTTCTATGTATATCACAAACTATGATCCGGAATTCCAGACAATGCGTGAATTACATTTTGGCATGAATCCATCTGCAACAGGCTGTACTTTAAAACTTGGCGGAAGTCTTACCAGACAGGAAATGCTTGATAACCTGAATCTCCTTTACGAACGTCTGGATGAAACAGGCTCACTTTTCTGGTGGCCAAGAGCAACAAATAAGAAAAGATGCCTGACTAGATGCAGCCAGGGACAGGGTGCATGGATTCAGCAGAGTGTTGAGCAGTGGTTTGGCCTCAGGATGGATGGAACACAGAAAACGCTGGTCATCAAGCCACAGGGATTGCTTTCCGGTTATAAACTTCAGAAAACACATCTTGGAGCTTATGTTTTTGATATTGAATATAGAGAAGAAAAAGGAAAAACTGTTATTAATATTAAAAACTATAATGAGGAAGCAATAAAGGTTATTTTTGAAGTACGTAAGTACGGTGCAGGTGCACAGGGAGAATGTAGAAAAGTAGAGGAATTAGTATTGGCAGGAGCTCTTGTTGAGAAAGAGTTTGTTACAGAGACAATGGCTGTGCAGGAAACGGATATTGCAGGAGCTGAGTGCAGCACAATGACAGAGGATGGAATTTTGTTTAGTCCATATGGAATTATCATGCCTAAACTTTATAATTCAGACTGTGGAATCTTTTTATTCCGTTATCTGATCAGCCAGTCAACAGACACAGAATGGAAAAATGCAGAAGTGAAGATAGAAGTTCCTGATGGATGGAAAGTACAGTATAAACAATTCTATCACTGGGATTATCAACCTGTATTTTCAGACAATAAGGCAGTATGCATGGTGGGAGAAGTACCACAGAATACCCATAAGGTAGCTGGTTTTTACATCAGTTTGCCAGATGAACTGGCAGGAGGCGAGAAGAGCGTGATGCTGTCAGAGCATCCTTTCCCTCAGGATACACAGCATAAAATGAAACAGGTAACCCTGTATGTGGAGGGACAGAAAACACAGGCAGCAGGAGTGATCAGTGCAAGTCTTGAGACGGATGGAAAACAGTGTAAGGTTTCAGAAATACCGGTACTGATTCTTTCCAAGGAAGACTATGCCGATGCATTGGATAAGATGTATCACGGAACAAAAAAATAGAATTTGTAAAGACAGGTGTGCAATTGTTCATGCACACCTGTTGTGCTATAATCCCATCTTTGACAGTTGCTGAGATAAAAAATCGCTGTATCCCTTGTGTTTA
>OBXE01000785.1_pt1 | contig 11527 bp, 7 predicted proteins | sample 1495391 | NCBI WGS metagenome assembly OBXE01 (sample SAMEA2580146, study PRJEB22360) | human gut metagenome | biome: human gut; feature: human-associated habitat; material: faeces | place: Denmark | collected 2008/2010 | reverse complement strand
AGGCAATCTGGAATGAATTTTGGCTACGTTACTGTGAACGGAGTGAACAGTAACGAAAAAGCTGAAGAGCGGATTGTTGCGCGGATGTGTTTTGTGGTGTATAATTAAATGCAATAGGCTTGTGAACAGTAGCTCTGTAATTTAAGCAAGGATATAAGGTGAACAATTTTGAAAAAGACGATAGAAGAACTATTAAGTGGAAATTTCAGACATGAACATCCGCAGCTCCTTTTTTCGCAGGACAAAATAGAAGTGACTCTGAAAGCAGGTGATGTGTACAAAGGGGAACTGTATTTCGGAACAGAGGATAATCAGAAAATACGTGGATATATTACATCTTCCAACAGGCGCGTGGTACCGGGAACCGAGAAATTTTCGGGAACTACGGTGAGACTGCAGTATGGAATTGACGGTGCGGGGATGCACCCGGGTGAGAGACATGAGGGATGGCTTTGTTTCACCACAGACATTGGAGAATATAAGCTGCCATTTCTTATTCAGACAGAGAAAGCAGAACTGAAAAGTGCAGCCGGAGATGTGCCGGATATGGATACCTTTGTGAATATTGCAAAGGACGATTTTAAAGAAGCATATCGTGTCTTTACAGACCGCAGATTTGAACTTCTGTTAAGAAATGCCGGACAGAAAGAGAAAGCTCTTTATAAGGGACTCTCAAAACAGCCTGTGACATTTCAGCATGTAGAAGAGTTTCTGATCGGAACGGGAAAAAAGGATCCTGTAAAAATTGAACTGAAGGCAGATCAGAACAGCTTTTATGATATCAGTGAATCTGTCCGCGAAACTTTTGCAGTCCAGAGGAGCGGATGGGGACATCTCAGGCTGGAGGTAGAGGCAAAAGGCGATTTTCTGGAAGTTTCCAGGCATGTGGTCACAGATGAGGATTTTATAGGAAGCTATTATCAGGTGGAATATGTAATCCGTAAAGAAAAGCTGAAAAAAGGACGTCAGTTTGGTGAGATCACTGTGAAGAGTCCTTATCAGCAGCTGACTTATCAGATCACTGCATCCATGGAATCGAAAGTGCAGCTCAAAACAGAGATTCATGTGAAACGGCATAAGCTGGAACTGTTACGTGACCTTGCAGAATACTCCTGCAAAAGAATGGACAGTAAGACATGGATTGGCAGCAGCAGATTTGTCCTTAATCAGTTAAGGGAAGAAGGCTGTGATTATCCGGAATATCAGATGTATGAAGCATACATTCTTCATATGGAAGAAAAGGATGAGCAGGCAAGAGAAATTCTGAAGAAATTTAAACATCAGAACTTTGTCAGAGAGAATCTGGAACTGGCAGGTGCTTACCTTTATCTCTGCGTTCTTACAGGATTGCACAAAGACAGAGAACAGGCGATAAGACGTCTGTACAATTTCTTTCTGCAGAAGGAAGACAGTTTCCTGTTGTTCAAACTCTGGCTGGAGATGAATCCGGAGGATAAGGGTTCCCCTTCAAGGCTGGTATTTATGATGGAGGAACTTTTTGAGAAAGGCTGCAGGAGTCCGTTTCTGTATCTGGAAGCATGGAATTATATAAGCAGTGATACAACACTTCTTCACAGAATGAGCAGTTTCTGGACACAGGTATTTTTATTTGCGGGAGAGAAAGGTCTTCTGACAGAAGAACTGGTGATGAGATTTGCTTATCTTACAGGGTATGAGAGAGAATTTTGTACCAGTATGTACAGAGCACTGGCAATGGGATACGATGCTTTTGAATCCGATGATACGCTGGAAGCAATCTGCAGATATATCATGCTTGGAAATCCGAGAAAACCGGAATATTTCAGATGGTTTTCCCTGGCAGTGGAGAAAGGGATCCGTCTGACAAGGATATATGAATATTATGTGGAAACAATGGATACATCTTATCAGAGAGAACTTCCAAAGCCCCTTCTGATGTATTTTACCTATAATAATACTTCTCTTGCAGATGATAAAAAGGCATTTATTTATGCAAGTATTGTGGGAAACAGAGGCCGTCAGCCACAGACATATGCGGATTACAGGGATCATATGAAGATTTTTGCCATGCGCAAGGCGAAAGAAGGGCGGATGAATGAGAATTATGCGGTCCTTTATCAGGAATTTTTAAGCAATCCCAAAACAGAAGGACAGGCAAAACTGCTCGCGCAGAAGCTGTTTACACACAGACTGTACTGTGATGATAAGAAGATACGCTATGTGATCGTGCGCCATGAACAGCTCAGGGAAGAAGAAATTTACCCATGTATCCAGGGCGTAGCTTATCCAAGAATTTATACAGATGATGCGGTGATCCTGTTTCAGGATGGGAAGCAGAGAAGATATGTATCAACAGTAGATTATAATATCAAGAAATTATTCGATGAGCGTGAACTGACAGATAAGGTTCTTGGTTTTCATATTGAAGAGCCGGGACTGGTACTTCACTGCAGTGAGCATACAGAACTGAAACCGGAGAATCTTCAGGCATTCCAGAGGATCCCGGAGTCAGAGGAATTTTCAGATGAATATCAGAAATGTATCAGAGAGAAGCTGCTTTCTTATTATTCCGAACACACCAGAGCAGAAGAAGCAGATAATTATCTGAGACGGATGGATTATAAGAAATATGCGGCTGCTCTTCTGGAAGTACTGATCTCCAGAGGAATGTATCAGCAGGCAATGTCCATTGTTTCCCAATTCGGATATGAAGGAATCCGCATAGAGAGCCAACTGAAGCTGACCAGCAGAATGCTGACAAGATGTGAGATGGAGGAGGATGACGAATTGCTTGCCCTTGCATCGGATGTATACAGACGCGGAAAATATGATGAAGTGATCCTGAAGTATCTTATGGAATACAGATTTGGTCCTGTAGATGAACTGATATCTGTATGGAAAAGTGCGCAGGGCTTTGAGATGGATACTTATGAACTGGAAGAGAAGCTTCTTGGCCTTCTGATGTTTACTTCTGATTACAGGAAAGAGGGAGAGAAGATCCTGGAGGATTATGTTCATCACAGCGGAAAGGAACGTATTACAGGAGCATATCTTACGCAGACTGCATATGGTGCATTTGTAAAAGAATATCCGATGAGTGTTTTTGTAAGAAGTCTGCTGGAGCGGGCTTATGATGAAAAATGGCCGGTTGATTTTGTATGCAGTCTTGCTCTTCTGGAAGCGTATTCCAAAGAAAAAAAACTGGAGAAAAAACAGCTTTGCAATGCAGAGGAGATTCTTCAGAAATGTGTGAAACAGGGAATGTACTTTGCGTTCTTCGGGAAACTTCCGGTATCTGTTTTAAGTCCCTATCAGCTGGATGATAAAACCTTTGTGGAATACCATGCAGATCCGTCTGCAAAGGTGACACTCTATTATGCACTGGATGCAGGCCTCGGAAATCAGGTGAAATATCAGACAGAGCCTCTGCGTGATTTATATGAAGGTATTTTTGCAAAATCATTTACATTGTTCTACGGGGAGACATTGCGGTACTATTTTGAATCAGTAACAGGAGAGCGGGTAAATCGGACACAGGAAAGGGTACTTACAATGAATAAGATTGAGGGTACACCTGTAAGCAAATATCATATGATCAATCAGATGCTCTCTGCACGCAGACTGGATAAAAAGAAAGAAGTGTTTTCACAGGTGAAGAAGTATCTTCGCCAGGAACAGTATGTGAAGAAGATGTTTGTGATCGAGAAAGAAGAGCAGGAACAGATTGTCCTGAAACCGGGAGGAACAAATGAACGAAATTCGTGATTTGATCGTGGGAATTGATTTTGGCAAAGAGTATTCTCAGATATGTTATTATGACAGAAAAGGAGACGAGGCACGTTCTCTTTCTATGAAAGCGGGTGGAAATCAGTATGAGGCTCCCTGTATTCTGTGCTGGAGACCGGAGCAGAAAGACTATTGCGTAGGACTGGAAGCAGATTACTTTGTCCGGGAAAAGGGCGGAGTCATGATCGATGATGTCTATGGAATCTGTGAAAAAAGTGATTCTGTGCTGGTGGAAGGACAGGAACTTGCACCATGGGAGATCCTGGCCCAGTTTCTGCAGGGAATGCTTAAATTTCTGGGAGTGGCAGAACTGGTCAAAAATACTAAATGTGTGGCGGTGACACTGCCCGGGCTGACGGAAATTCAGGTTGAGAATTTCCAGAAAGCATTTGAGATAATTGGATTTCCACATGAGAAATATATGCTGCTGGATTATGGGGAAAGCTTCTATTATTATGTGCTCTCACAGAAAAGAGAAACCTGGAACCGCAGTGTGGGATGGTATGCCTTTACACCGGAGAACGTGTCTTTTCGCAAGATGACAATGAACGGTGCAACAAAGCCTGTCACTGTAAAACTGGAAGAAGCTGTGGAGACAGAACTTCCTGCTGAGGGACAGGAGAGAGATTCAGAATTCGGTAAGTTTGTCCAGAAAACACTTGGCAGAGATCTGTTTTCCAGCATTCAGATCACAGGAGATGGATTTTCACAGGACTGGGCAGAGCAGTCTGTAAGGTTACTTTGTTATCAGAAAAGAAAGGTTTTCTATGGAAATAATCTTTTTGCAAAGGGTGCCTGCGCTGCAGGAAAAGAGAAAACAGAAAACAAGGCATTAAAGGGATATCGCTTTTTAAGCGATTCTCTGGTTATGGCTGATGTGGGGATGGAAATGAGAGTGATGGGTTCTCCTACCTATTATCCGCTGATCGAGGCAGGAAATAACTGGTATGACAGTAAGGCATCCTGTGAATTTATTCTTGATGATACAGAGGAGCTTGTGTTTATTGTAAGCACGTACCACAGACCGGAGAAAAGAAGGGTAGGAATGATGCTGCCCGGTATTCCGTTGCGTCCGGACAAGACTACCAGATTACGGCTGGAATTACAGTATATCTCATCTGCAGAATGTAAAGTGACGGTTACAGATCTGGGATTCGGAGAAATGTTCCCTTCCAGTGGGAAAACCTGGACAGAGACAGTAGAATGGTAAAGGAGATGGAGCAATGAGCGGATATATTTTATGTCAGACAAAAAAAGCACAGCGTCCTTATTTTATAGAGAATATCAGTATGAATATTTATTCTATAGAAGAACTCTGTTATTATCTGTACCACAATCTTTACCTTGCTGATCATACTGTTTTTAATGAAGAATTATGCAACTGGCTCAGAGATGAGCTCGAACTTGTGCATCTGGCTGCAAAGCTGAAACAGAATCTGGAGAGAAATGTAAGTGTGGAAGAGATGATCTATCCTGTTTTCAAGGAGATCAATTACCTTACCTATGAGGAGATGAAAGGCTTTAACAGCAGGATTGTGACTTATGGAAAAGAAAAAGCGGCGGTTCGTCAGAAGAGAAAGGGAGATGCACTGACAGAAAACGGAATGTATGTGAATGCCATCCGGGTATATCAGAAACTTCTGGAAAGAGAGGATCTGTCTGAGCAGAGAAAAGGATTTGCAGCTTTAGTGCGCTATAATCTCGGCTGTGCATACAGTTATCTTTTTCAGATGGAAAAAGCACAGGAATGTTTTCTGGAAGCATACAGAGAAGCACATTCAAAAGATGCCTTAAAAGCTTATATCATAGCATACAGCAGTGTTCATGATAAGACAGATTATGATAAGGTTATGGAAGAACTTGAAGTAGATGAAGAACTGAAGAAAGATATAAAAGAAGAAATCAGGCAGTCTATGAAAGCTTTCGAGTCTGTACCGGAAGAGAAAACAGATGAAAAAAATCTGGATGCCCTTCTGGAGAGACTTATGAAAGATTATCACAGAAGTACAGGTTCATAACTTACTCTTGACAGAGGCGGAGGTGTGTGATAGGATTAACACATACTTTCACATGGTAGAGTGGCTGTGTGATAAATAACAAAACAGATAAAGAGGAGATATTTATCATGAAAAAGAGATCTTTAGCAGTACTCATGGCAGGAGTTATGGCAGCTTCTATGATGACGGGTGTTGTTTCTGTATATGCAGATGCTGACAGTAAGACATTAACTGTAGGATTTGATGCACAGTATCCTCCTTTCGGATAAAGACGATAATGGAGAGTATGTTGGTTTTGACCTTGACCTTGCACAGGAAGTATGCGACAATCTCGGATGGGAACTTGTAAAGAAACCGATCAACTGGGATTCCAAGGATATGGAACTGAATTCCGGTTCTATTGACTGTATCTGGAACGGATTTACCATTAACGGACGTGAGGATGACTATACATGGTCAGATCCATATCTGAACAATGAGCAGGTGATGGTTGTTGCAGCCGATTCAGGAATTGAGAAGTTGGATGACCTGGCAGGCAAGAATGTAGTAGTTCAGGCCGCTTCCGCAGCACTGGATGCATTAAACAGCGATGATAATAAGGATCTTACAGCAAGCTTTGCATCACTGACAGAGAATCCTGATTACAATACAGCATTCATGAATCTGGATTCCGGCGCTGCAGATGCCATCGCAGTAGATATCGGTGTTGCCAAATATCAGCTTTCCCAGAGCGAAGAGTATGGAATCGGCTTTAAGAAGGGTAACGATGAGCTGAAAGATACTGTATGGGAAGAAGTTCTGAAACTTTATGATGCAGGTGAAGTTGATAAACTTGCTGAGAAGTATGAAGTAGCAGATATGCTCTGCATTGGAGATGATGAGAAATCTGATGATAAAAAAGATGATGCAGCAGAGGATGATGCTTCCGATGCAGACACAGCAAAAGAAGATACAGCTGATACAGCGAAAGATGCTGAATAGTCAGCCGGAACAAAAACAGTTATGATACAAGAGGACAGATCTGTGCAGGCTGTCCGCATTATAAAGGAATGGAGGGTACATTTTGTGCACCCTCTTTTCTTACTGTACAGGAGAAATTTTTCAGGAGGAAAGCTTATGTCTTTAAGTGTAATGCTGCAGCAGCTTGCCAGTGGTATGGTAGTTTCTGTAGAGATTTTTGTAGTGACATTACTTTTTTCACTTCCGCTGGGACTTCTGATCTGCTTTGGCAGAATGTCCAAGAATCCGGCGATACGTGGAATTGTGTCTGCCTACATATCAGTTATGCGTGGAACCCCGTTAATGCTGCAATTGATGGTTGTGTATTTCGGACCATACTTTATTTTTGGAATCCGTATTTCCATGGGATACAGCCTGATCGCTGTGTTTATTGCATTCAGTATTAACTATGCTGCATATTTTGCGGAGATTTACAGAGGAGGAATCGAATCTATTTCAGCGGGACAGTATGAGGCTGCAAAGATCTTGGGATACAGCAAAGCCCAGACATTTTTCAGGATCATCCTGCCGCAGGTGATCAAGAGAATCCTTCCATCTGTGACAAATGAGGTTATCACACTGGTAAAGGATACGTCACTGGCATTTGTTGTTGCTGTTTCGGAGATGTTTACAATTGCAAAACAGATTGCAAGTGCACAGACGACTATGATGCCTTTTGTGATCGCTGCTGTTTTCTATTTTGTGTTCAATCTTCTTGTTGCGATTGTAATGGATAAGATTGAGAAAAAACTGAATTATTATCGCTGACAGGCGGCTGGGGTTATAAAATATTTTTTGACTCTGACATTTTTTTATTTAAGAGGAATAATCTGTGATAGGAATATTTGCTATGGTATTATTTGAAATGAAAAACATAAAGAAGAGCTTCGGCAGCCTTGAAGTATTAAAAGACATTTCACTTCAGGTAGAGGAGGGTGAGGTTCTTAGTATTATCGGACCTTCCGGTTCCGGTAAATCCACACTTCTCCGCTGTGCCACCGGTCTTGAGACACCGGACAGCGGTGAGATCATCAAGCAGGGGGATGTGGGACTGGTATTTCAGAACTTTAATCTTTTCCCCCATTTTTCCGTACTGAAAAATATCACAGATGCTCCGATCAGAGTGCAGAAGAGAAAGAAAGAAGAGGTTTATGCACAGGCAAGAACTCTGTTAAAGCAGATGGGACTTGCAGACAGAGAGAATGCATATCCGTTTCAGCTTTCCGGCGGTCAGCAGCAGCGTGTCTCTATTGCCAGGGCATTATGTATGAATCCGAAGATCCTGTTTTTTGATGAGCCTACTTCCGCCCTTGATCCGGAGCTTACGAGTGAAATTCTTAAGGTAATCAAAGATCTGGCAGCAGAGCACATCACTATGGTGATCGTCACTCATGAGATGACATTTGCAAGAGATATCTCTGATCATATTATTTTTATGGATAAGGGACTGATCGCAGTTGAGGGGAGTCCAAAAGAGGTATTTGAATCAGAACATGCGAGAATGAAAGAATTTCTTGGTAAATTCCATCAGGGATAAGGTTTTTGTGGTTGCTTTTAGAGGAATGATGTTATATAATTTCAACGTACGTGGTTGAGAAAAACGTACGTACAGAAGTGAAATAAAAGGATTAAAAATAATATCCTATAAAAAACAGGAGAGTGAAGATGAGTACAGACAGATATGTAAGTCCTTTATCAGAACGTTATGCCAGCAAAGAAATGCAGTATATTTTTTCCCCGGATATGAAATTCCGCACATGGAGAAGACTCTGGATCGCACTTGCTGAGACAGAGAAAGAGCTTGGCCTTAACATTACACAGGAGCAGATTGATGAACTGAAGGCACATGCAGAGGATATCAATTATGACGTTGCAAAGGAACGTGAACGTCAGGTGCGTCATGATGTTATGTCTCACGTATATGCGTATGGCGTACAGTGCCCGAAAGCAAAAGGGATCATCCATCTGGGAGCAACCTCCTGTTATGTAGGTGATAATACAGACATTATTGTAATGACAGAAGCATTAAAGCTTGTGAAGAAGAAACTGGTCAATGTTATTGCCGAGCTTTCTGCTTTCGCAGATAAATATAAAGATCAGCCTACTCTGGCATTTACACATTTTCAGCCTGCACAGCCTACTACAGTAGGTAAGCGTGCAACACTCTGGACACAGGAATTCCTGCTTGATCTGGAGGATCTGGAGTATGTTCTGGGAACAATGAAGCTTCTGGGATCCAAAGGTACAACTGGAACACAGGCAAGCTTTCTGGAACTGTTTGACGGAGATCAGGAGACTATCGACAAGATTGATCCGATGATCGCAGAGAAGATGGGATTTAAGGAATGCTATCCGGTATCCGGACAGACCTATTCCCGTAAGGTAGATACACGTGTTGCCAATATTCTTGCAGGAATTGCAGCAAGTGCACACAAGATGTCCAATGATATCCGCCTTCTTCAGCATCTGAAGGAAGTAGAAGAACCATTTGAGAAATCTCAGATCGGCTCCTCCGCAATGGCGTATAAGAGAAATCCTATGAGAAGTGAGCGTATTGCTTCCCTTTCCAGATATGTAATGGTAGATGCCCTTAACCCGGCGATCACATCTGCAACTCAGTGGTTTGAGAGAACTCTGGATGACTCTGCAAATAAGCGTCTGAGTATTCCGGAAGGTTTCCTTGCTATTGACGGAATCCTTGACCTCTGTCTTAATGTTGTAGATGGATTGGTTGTTTATCCGAAGGTTATCGAGAAACATATGATGGCAGAGCTTCCGTTCATGGCTACAGAGAATATCATGATGGATGCTGTAAAAGCAGGCGGTGACCGTCAGGAACTTCATGAGCGTATCCGTGAGCTTTCCATGGAAGCCGGAAAGACTGTCAAGGTAGAAGGCAAAGATAATAATCTGCTGGAACTGATCGCAGCAGATCCTGCATTCAACCTTTCTCTGGAAGATCTGCAGAGATCCATGGATCCGAAGAAATATATCGGACGTGCCAAAGAGCAGACAGAGAGATTTGTAAATACAGTAGTTCAGCCGATCCTCGATTCCCATAAGGAACTTCTGGGAGTGAAAGCTGAGATCAATGTCTGATCAGTAAATACTTAACATAACGGTTTGGAATATTACAGAATCTGATATAAAGATAATAAGCGTTGCTGTTTCCTGATGATGTCCGGCAGGTCATTCTGCAAGGCCGGGTAAACAGTAATCGGTAAATACAGGAGGAATTATATAATGGTAAAAGCAGTTGTTGGTGCTAACTGGGGAGATGAAGGTAAAGGTAAGATTACCGATATGCTCGCTGAGAAGGCTGATATTATCGTAAGATTTCAGGGTGGTGCAAATGCAGGTCATACAATCGTAAATAACTATGGTAAATTTGCCCTTCATACTCTGCCGTCAGGTGTGTTTTATGATCATACTACAAGTGTGATCGGCAACGGTGTTGCACTGAATATCCCGGTATTTTTCAAAGAGTACAATGAAGTGGTAAGCAGAGGTGTTCCGGCTCCGAAGATCCTTATCTCCGAGAGAGCACAGATGGTTATGCCATACCATATTCTTTTTGACCAGTATGAGGAAGAACGTCTGGGTGGCAAATCTTTCGGATCTACCAAGTCAGGTATTGCTCCGTTCTACTCAGACAAATATGCAAAGATTGGTTTCCAGGTAAGTGAACTTTTTGATGAAGAACATCTGAAAGAAAAACTTGCAAGTGTATGTGCGACAAAGAATGTTCTTCTTGAACATTTATATCACAAACCGCTTCTTAATGTGGATGAATTATTTGCTGAACTTATGGAATATAAGAAAATGGTTGAACCATATGTATGTGACGTATCCCTGTATCTGTGGAACGCATTAAAAGAAGGTAAAGAAGTTCTTCTTGAGGGACAGCTTGGTTCTCTGAAAGATCCGGATCATGGAATTTATCCGATGGTTACATCTTCCTCTACCCTGGCAGGATATGGTGCAGTAGGAGCAGGTCTTCCACCATATGAGATCAAACAGATTGTTACTGTATGCAAGGCATACTCCAGTGCAGTAGGAGCAGGTGCATTTGTTTCTGAAATCTTTGGCGATGAAGCAGATGAACTGAGAAGACGTGGCGGTGACGGCGGTGAATTTGGTGCTACTACAGGCCGTCCAAGACGTATGGGATGGTTTGACTGTGTTGCTTCCAAATACGGATGCCGTCTTCAGGGAACTACAGATGTTGCTTTCACAGTTCTTGATGTTCTTGGATATCTGGATGAAATTCCGGTCTGCACAGGATATGAGATTGATGGAAAAGTAACAACAGAATTCCCGACAACTACACTGCTTGAGAAAGCAAAACCGGTTCTGGAGACTCTGCCGGGATGGAAATGCGACATCCGCGGAATCAAAAAATATGAAGATCTGCCGGAGAACTGCAGAAAGTATGTTGAGTTCGTTGAGAAACATATCGGATTCCCGATTACTATGATCTCCAATGGCCCGGGACGTGACGATATCATCTACAGAAATAAATAATAAAGATAAATTACCTGTCTGATCGGCAGACGGTAAATAAGACTATACGCCGGGGAATTTCTCCGGCGTGTCTTTTATATAACTGGAGGCTTATGAAAAAAGATAATAATAAGATAAAAAAAATCGGGGCATGGATCGCAATCATAATCCTGCTTCTTGCATGTTGTATGCCGATGATTTTTGCATTCGGGAATGGAGAAGATTCGCAGGTCTATTTTAAAGCCTCGCTTGCAGTGGCGATT
>OBXE01000782.1_pt1 | contig 11561 bp, 9 predicted proteins | sample 1495391 | NCBI WGS metagenome assembly OBXE01 (sample SAMEA2580146, study PRJEB22360) | human gut metagenome | biome: human gut; feature: human-associated habitat; material: faeces | place: Denmark | collected 2008/2010 | reverse complement strand
AGAGAAACTGAAAGAAGCTTTTGCCGACAAGGAAGAGTGGCTTGCAGTTCTGGGTGAGGCTGTATATCAGTACCAGAAGAAGACTGTCCGCAAGATGATCTTAAAAGACCACAAACGTCCGGATGGTCGTGCCATTACTCAGATCCGTCCTCTGGCAGCAGAGACAGATATTATCCCGAGAGTACATGGTTCTGCTATGTTCACACGTGGACAGACACAGATCTGTACCATCACAACTCTGGCTCCTCTTGCAGAAGCACAGAAGCTTGACGGACTTGACGAATTTGAAACTTCAAAGAGATATATGCATCACTACAATTTCCCGTCCTATTCTGTAGGTGAGACAAAACCATCCAGAGGACCGGGACGTCGTGAGATCGGACATGGTGCACTTGCTGAAAGAGCATTAGTTCCTGTACTTCCAAGCGAAGAGGAATTCCCATATGCGATCCGTACTGTATCTGAGACATTTGAATCCAATGGTTCTACTTCTCAGGCAAGTATCTGTGCATCCACAATGTCTCTGATGGCAGCCGGTGTACCGATCAAAAAACCGGTAGCAGGTATTTCCTGTGGTCTGGTAACAGGCGATACAGATGATGATTACATCGTTCTGACAGATATCCAGGGACTTGAAGATTTCTTCGGAGATATGGACTTCAAGGTAGCCGGAACTCATGACGGTATCACAGCAATCCAGATGGATATCAAGATCCATGGACTGACAAGACCGATCGTGGAAGAAGCGATCAGACGTACAAAAGAAGCAAGAGAATATATCCTGACAGAAGTTATGGAGAAATGCATCGCAGCTCCCCGTACATCTGTAGGAGAATATGCTCCGAAGATCATCCAGATCCAGATCGATCCTCAGAAGATCGGTGATGTTGTAGGTCAGAGAGGAAAGACTATCAATACGATCATCGAGCGTACAGGTGTTAAGATCGATATCACAGACGAAGGTGCGGTATCTATCTGTGGAGTTGATCAGAAGAGCATGGATGAGGCAGCTAACATGGTTAAGATCATTGCAACTGATTTTGAAGCAGGACAGATCTTTACAGGTAAAGTTGTCAGCATCAAAGAGTTTGGTGCATTCGTTGAATTTGCACCGGGTAAAGAGGGAATGGTACACATTTCCAAGATCTGTAAAGAAAGAATCAATCGTGTTGAGGATGTTCTCACACTTGGTGATAAAGTTAAGGTTGTCTGCCTTGGCAAAGACAAGATGGGAAGAATCAGCTTCAGCATGAAGGACGTACCGGAAGAAGCGTAAAAAATTATGAGATATCACAATATTACCAAGGACGATATGCTTAATGGCGACGGACTTCGTGTAGTGCTCTGGGTGGCAGGATGCAATCACTGCTGTCCGGAGTGCCAGAATCCTGTCACCTGGGATCCAAACGGCGGACTGCCTTTCGGTGAGGCAGAACGCAAGGAGATTTTTGCGGAACTGGATAAGGATTATGTGAGCGGAATTACCTTTTCAGGTGGAGATCCACTGCACCCGGCAAATATCACTGAGGTAACAGCGAAGGAGATCAGAAAGAGATATCCTGGTAAAACAATCTGGCTTTATACAGGTTTCCTCTGGGAGGAGATCTGCAAAGAAGAGATAGTGCGTTATCTGGATGTCTGCGTAGACGGTGAATTTGAGGTGGACAAGAAAGAACTTTCCCTGAAATGGAAAGGTTCCAGCAATCAGAGAGTGATCGATGTTCCCAAAACTCTTCATGAAGGAAAAGTCGTATTGCATAAATAAGAAATATACAGGCAGTTCAAGTATGCGTCAGGTGTACCTGAACTGCTTTTTTACTGAATCAGTCAAATATTCAGCTATGAGTGTACTGCGAAGCAGGAGTGTCAGCTTTGCATGACCAGACAGGAGGAAAAACAGATGAAACGAATCGCAAAATTTCATAAAGTAAGCAAAGAACGCTTCACAGCAGACTGGATTGATACCTTCGCACAGTCTCAGGAAGAAGCAGAGAAAGTATACGAGGCTATCCGTCTGCCGAAGAGAGCGACAGCAGGAAGTGCCGGCTATGACTTTTTCGCACCGGCAGAATTTACTCTGAAGCCAGGCGAAACAGTAAAGATCCCGACAGGAATCCGGGTGGAAATGCAGCCGGAATGGGTGCTGAAATGTTATCCGAGAAGCGGACTGGGATTTAAATACCGTCTTCAGCTGAACAATACAGTTGGTATCATTGACAGTGATTATTTCTATTCAGATAACGAAGGCCACATTTTTTCAAAGATCACAAATGATTCCAATGAAAACAAAACTCTTACAATCCCGGCAGATACAGGATTTATGCAGGGAATCTTTGTAGAGTATGGAATCACAGTAGATGATGATGCTACAGAAATCCGTAACGGAGGATTTGGAAGTACTACTGCGAAATAGTGGGTAAAAGTAATGTAATGTTCTGGCGGAGCATATTTCACAAAGTTTATAGATGAAATCAGAGCCAGAATGTAAAAAAAGTAGAACATAGGGAAGAATCTGAGATTTTTACTTTACGTTCTGCTTTTTCTTTGCTATAATATTTTGAGATTCAAAATATTTGCAATACATACAATTCAAGCGTATATACTGCGGAGCAGTTATTCGATTATGAACAAGTAACGAAGCGGATGATTTTATCCGCTTGACTAAAAATATCAGGCAAAGAAATAAATTCAGGGAGAAAAGTTATGATCATCGAGCCAAAAGTAAGAGAATATATCTGCACAACCGCACATCCGCAGGGATGTGCAGAGAGTGTGCGCAACCAGGCAGATTACGCCTGTAAACAGGGAATGGTAAACGGAACAAAAAAAGCACTGATCATCGGATGTTCTACAGGCTACGGCCTCGCATCACGAATCTGCGCACTGGAAAACTGTGGTGCGGACACCCTTGGGATTATGTTTGAACGTCAGGCAAATGGCAGAAGAACAGCGACACCGGGATGGTACAACACTGCGGAATTTCATCGCCTGGCAGCAGAAAAAGGTGCCTATGCCAAGACTGTCAACGGAGATGCTTTTTCAAAAGAAATAAAAGATAAAGCAATTGAGCTGATCAAAAAAGATCTGGGAAAGGTGGACCTGGTAGTTTACAGTCTGGCAGCGCCAAGACGTACAGATTCTGAAGGAAAAATCTGGTCCTCCTGCCTGAAGACTACAGGTGAGGCTTTCACAGAAAAGAGTCTTGATCTGCGAAACAATGAGATTACAGAGAAAACAGTAGAACCGGCTACTGAAGAAGAGGTTTTAAGCACAGTCAAAGTTATGGGCGGCGAAGACTGGGCAGACTGGATTGATGCGCTGAAAGCGGCAGATGTACTGACTGAGAATGCAGTGACCGTAGCATATTCCTACATCGGACCGGAACTGACTTATCCAATCTACTATCATGGAACCATTGGAACTGCCAAACAGCACTTACAGAAAACAATGTCAGAGATTAATCAGGCACATCCGGATGTCTGTGCAGTAATTTCTGTAAACAAAGGTCTGGTAACTCAGGCAAGTGCAGCAATTCCGGTTGTGCCGCTGTATTTCGCAATCCTCTATAAAGTAATGAAGAAAGTCGGAAATCATGAAAACTGCATTCAGCAGATTGCCAGACTCTTTACACAGAAACTCTACACACCAACAGGTTTCCGGACAGATGAGAATGGTTTCATTCGTATGGATGATTACGAACTGACACCGGAGATTCAGGAAGAAGTAAAAAAATGCTGGAAAGCAGTTACTACAGACACTGTAAAGGAATATTGCGATATTGATGGCTATTGGGAAGATTTCTATCATATGTTTGGATTTCGATATGAAGATATCGACTATACTCAGGATGTGGATGCTGATGTAGAAATTGATGGAGTTGTAATGTAATAAAAAATTCTCTCTTAACAAATGATCATGAAGTATATCAGTTCATAAATGTTAAGAGAGAATTTTTTATTTTGCCTTATGCACCGGATCTGCCGGGTATCCGCTACGAAGTTTCTGCATCCCACGCTGGAGAGCATCTTTGGAGTTTTTCCAGTCAGCATCCTTATTCCTGTAATCAAACTTATCCGATAGCCATACCAGATCGTCTTCCATACGCTGAAAGTTTTCATCCATCAGCTTAAACATAGCAGGATAAAACGCAGCCTTTTCTTTATCATTCAGATACTTATCCGCACCGTCGCACAGAATTCCGAAGTGATGCAGACAGAAGCCTTTACTGCGCAGAATTTTACTCTTAAATTCATTATCCTGCCGATACAGCCAGAAAAAAGTTTCCACATACCGCTTGAAGGTATCATCAATATTCTGACAGATAAAACAACTGCAATCCTTAGAAGCAGTCCATGCAGCAATCGGATTCTTATCTGTGCTGGAATCTGAACGGTGGAAACGCGCGAGAATCGAGGATTTTCCGGGCGAAAAAGAATCAAACTGCTTTTTCATCTCTTCCCGAAGTTTATGATAATGAGTCTGAAGGATTAATGCATTCCCAAGAGTATTCCCATAATCAAACATTTTCTTCATATGTACCCTGCAAAATCCCGCCTTATCCGTCTGATCCCGGATGTCACTTTCCATATAAGAAGAACTGTTTCCCAGCACAAAATCCAGCGAGTTCTGCTCCAGTTCCCGTTCAATAAAACAGAAAGGACACTCGTCACTGGCATTTACCGCATCATTAAGTGGAATGGTATATAACTTTTCTTTCATTTCTATATACTCCATACATCATAGTTTCTGTTCCCTTTATTGTGCATAGAATTCCCGGGAATGTCAAGCAGAAGATTTCCTGTTACTGTAAACGGAGTGAACAGTAATGATTTCTTTTGCAGAGTTGATTCAGAAAAGGGCAGTATGCTATTATATATATAGTTGAATGCAAACATATGTAAAAAATAATCAAAGGGGGATAAGACAAATGATAAAATTACAGCTTCATGAAAACTGGCAGTTGTGCAATATCAGACAACTGGACTGGATTCCGGCACAGGTTCCGGGGGATATTTATGCGGCACTTCTTAAGACCGGAAAGATGCCGGATCCGTTCTTTGGGGATAATGAATATCAGGCGAAAGCACTGATGGAGGAGGACTATGAATACAGAACGGTATTTAATTATGAAGAAACGCAGTTTAAAGATTGTCAGGAAGTGATCCTGAGATTTGACGGGATTGATACGATTGCGGATATCTATCTGAATGGATGTTGTCTTGGAAAAGTTGATAACATGCACAGAATCTGGGAATTTCCGGTAGGAGAGCTGCTTGAAAACGGCAAAAATACCTTACGTGTTATCATCCGCTCTCCGTTGAAATTCATGGCAGAGGCATTTAAGAAATATAAAAACAGGGGAAATGAAGACACAGTTGAAGGATTTATGCATCTGCGCAAAGCTCACTATATGTGCGGCTGGGACTGGGGCGCATGTCTGCCGGATGGAGGTATCTTCCGTCCTGTAACACTTCTGGGAATTGAAACTGCCAGACTGGACAGCGTGTATATCCGTCAGGTACATGAGGATGGCAAAGTACTGTTGGTTCCGGAAGTAGATGTGGAGACTGTCGATGAGGAAGAGAGTGAAGCAGATGGGTATGAAGGTGCACAGGCACTGGAATATCAGGTGACTGTAACTGCACCGGATGGAACAAAAACCATATGGGATGACTGTCCGGATGAAATTGAGATTGAAAATCCGCAGCTCTGGTGGCCAAATGGACTGGGAGAACAGCCGTTATATCAGGTGCAGGTAGACCTGAAGACAGGAGATAAGATCGTGGACACCTGGTGCAGAAAGATAGGTCTTCGTACGCTGACCATGCATGTAGAGAAAGATCAGTGGGGCGAGAGCTTTGCTCATGAAGTAAACGGTTATCAGGTATTTGCCATGGGCGCTGACTATATCCCTGAGGACAATCTTCTGCAGAGAACATCCAGAGAACGTACTAGAGAATTACTTCTTCAGTGCAAGAGAGCGAACTTTAATACAGTACGTGTCTGGGGTGGCGGCTATTATCCTGAGGACTGGTTCTTTGATCTTTGTGATGAACTGGGGCTGATGGTATGGCAGGACTTTATGTTTGCATGCTCTGTCTATGAATTGACACCGGAGTTTGAGGCAAATATCCGTCAGGAATTTATTGATAATATCAAACGTCTCCGTCATCATGCATCCCTTGCCCTGTGGTGCGGAAACAATGAGATGGAAATGTTTGTAAAGCAGGGCACCTGGGTGACAAAGCCGACAGAAGTGAGAGATTATCTGTTTATGTATGAGCGCATTATTCCGGAAGTACTCAGCGAATACGATCCGGATACCTTCTACTGGCCTGCAAGCCCGTCATCAGGTGGTTCCTTTGATGAACCCAATGATCCGAACCGCGGAGATGTGCATTACTGGGAAGTATGGCATGGTAATAAGCCATTTTCAGAATATCGTAAATATTTCTTCAGATATGCATCTGAGTTTGGTTTTCAGTCATTCCCGTCTGTAAAAACGCTTGAAACAGTAACAGATGATCCGAAAGAATTGAATCCATTTTCTTATGTGATGGAGAAACATCAGAGAAATTACGGAGGAAATGGAAAAATTGCCAAATACATGCAGGCAGCATACCGTTATCCTGAGAACTTCAGCGATTTTGTTTATGCATCTCAGCTTCTTCAGGCAGATGGAATCCGTTATGGAGTCGAACATTACCGCAGAAACCGGGGACGCTGTATGGGTGCAATTTACTGGCAGTTAAATGACTGCTGGCCTGTTATTTCCTGGTCATCCATTGATTATTACGGACGTTGGAAAGCGCTTCATTATTATGCGAAGAGATTCTTTGCACCTGTGATGCTTTCCTGTGAGGAGCAGAGCTGGATGACAGTGGAAGCGGATATGAACCGTCAGCATTTTGAATTTGAAAAATCCATCCGTCTGAATGTGACCAATGAAACGCTGGATGCTCACAGGGTCCTGGTGAAATGGGCAGTGCGAAAGACAGATGCCACAATTCTGAGGGAGGAAGAACAGTGGCTGGAAGTACCGGCATTGTCTGCTGTATGGATGGATAAGGTTGAACTTCCCCAGATTGACTGTTTTAATGAATATGTAAGTTATGAGGCATGGGAAAATGATCAGATTATTTCTCAGGGAACTGTGATCTTTTCCTATCCGAAATACTTCCGCTATCTGAATCCCGGACTGACTGTGCGTGTAGACGGAGATGAGATAGTTGTTAAGGCAGAAGCATATGCAAAGAGTGTGGAAATCCGGAATGAGAATGATGATCTGATTCTTGAAGATAATTATTTTGACATGAATGCAGGAGAATACAGAGTGAAGATACTCGATGGAAAGCCGGATGGACTGAAAGTGCGCAGTGTTTATGATATATAACCTTTATTCATAGCAGTATTTATGGCAGTTTGCGACGAAATTCTGTATAGTAATCCTCTTATATTTACTGCAAACAATCCAGTCCATCATAGCGTGAAGTCCTGTGTCAGATATCTTTGCCGTGCGTCAGCACGCCTGCAGGTATCTTCCTTGTCCTTCGCACTCTGCTGAACTGTCTTGATTGCATTATTTTATGGAATTGCTATAAGATAAAAAATAAGAACCACCACACATTTTATGAAATGATGATGGTTCTTATTTTTTATGAAATTCTGTAACGGATCAGTCAATCTTCTCCATAGAATCTTTTGCATTCTGAAGCACTGTGTCAAAAGCAACTGCGGCTTTTGCGTATTCTTCATCGCTTTCGATATTGGAAAGCATTGGATCACCGTTTTCAGTACGGGCAAATGCGTAGAGATAAACCTCGCCGCTTTCATTCTGACCGTTCTCATCAAGTGGGAGAAGTGCGATATATTCCTTCGCATCTACCGGGAAAACGGTGAGGATCGCACATTCTACCTCTGTGTCGTCTTCCATGGTAAGGGTGATTGTTTTGTGGTTTTCAACAGGATCGCATCCGCCGGCTGAACTGCATCCACCACCGCAGGAAGCGCAGTCACTTGGGTTACATCCGCCAGCTGTAAATTCGTCACTCATTTTATATTCCTCATTCTTTCTTATTTATCAGGGACTATGTTTATCTGATGTCAGTTCATTGTAGCAGAAACAGCAAAAAAATGCAATGAGCAGAAACCGGAGAAAAAGATGTTTTTTACAGTCATGAAACGTGCTATAATAGACCAGAAGCGTTCAGGGGAGAATCGTTAGCAAATGCTGAACAGGGCTAATAAGAAAACAAAGGGGATCAGTTGATTATGAAATTAATCTCATGGAATGTAAATGGTATACGTGCATGCATTGGCAAAGGGTTTGAAGAGAGCTTTGCAGCACTTGATGCGGATATTTTCTGCCTGCAGGAAACGAAATGCCAGCAGGGGCAGGTGAAGCTGGAACTTCCGGGATATTATCAGTACTGGAATTATGCCAACAGACGGGGATATTCCGGAACTGCTGTTTTTACAAAGAAAGAGCCACTGTCTGTGGCGTATGGAATTGGAATTGAGGAACATGACAAAGAAGGGCGTGTGATCACCCTGGAATATGAAAAATTTTATCTGGTGACTGTATATACACCAAATTCCCAGAGTGAACTGCGCAGACTGGAATACCGTATGCACTGGGAAGAGGATTTTCTGGCATACTTGTTGAAATTGCAGGAAAGTAAGCCTGTGATCTGCTGCGGGGATTTCAATGTGGCACATCAGGAGATCGACCTGAAGAATCCTAAGACCAACCGGAAAAATGCCGGATTTACAGATGAAGAGAGAGCATGCTTTGGTAAGGTGCTGGAAAGTGGATTTATCGATACATTCCGTTATTTTTATCCGGATGTAGAGGGCAGATATTCCTGGTGGTCTTACAGATTTAAAGCAAGAGAGAAGAATGCAGGGTGGAGAATTGACTATTTTATCACGTCTCCACAGTTGAAGGATAAGCTTGAAGGCGCAGAAATCCATTCTGAAATTATGGGTTCCGATCATTGTCCGGTAGAACTTCAGATTACATTATAGCGTTGTATAGTGTTTCTGAAAAGTGTAATGAGCAACAAGAAAAAATATGAAGGAGAGAAAGAGATGGCTGAGAGCAGAAAGATGAAAACAGAAAAGGGGCTGGCTCTTGTGCCTGGTGCAAATCCGTTGGCAGATGGCTGTAATTTTGCAGTTGAGGTACCGGAAGACAGCAGAGCATCTCTGATTCTCTACAAAAAGAGATCAGCAAAACCTTATGTGGAGATTCCTTTTACAGAAGAAAACAGAACCGGAAATGTATATGCAATGTATATTCCGGATTTTAATCTGAAAGAGTACGAGTACAATTTTCTGATAAATGGAAAGGTGTATACTGATCCCTGTGCGTACAGGATTCTGGGACGGGAACGCTTTGGTGCAGAGGTGAGTACGAATCCGCACAAAGTCAGGGGAGGATTTCTTAAAAAAGAAGTTTTTGACTGGGAGAACGACAAAAATCCGGCTATTCCATATCACGAAATGATCCTTTATAAACTGCATGTGCGCGGATATACAAAAGCGAATCGGACGATAACCGGTACAAAGGGAACTTTTCAGGCACTGGAGGAAATGATCCCGTACTGGAAAGAGCTTGGTATCAATACAATTGAACTGATGCCTGCATATGAATTTATGGAAAGCGGTACCTGTAAGAATTCTGAATCTGAGAAAATGGTATCTGAGAAGCATACACAGGGACGTGTTAATTTCTGGGGATATATGTATGGCTATTATTTTGCACCCAAGAGATCTTACTGTGCAACAGATGATCCGGAGAAAGAGTTTAAAACATTCATTAAAAAACTGCATCAGGCCGGAATTGCCTGTATCATGGAAATGTATTTTCCACGAGAATGTAATCCTGTGACAACACTCAGGGCATTGCAGTTCTGGAAGCTTTACTATCATGTAGACGGATTTCATGTATTGGGTGAGGGAGTTTCTGCCAAATTGCTGATGCATGACGGGGTTTTAAGTGATACCCGGCTGATGTTTCACGATTTTGATGAGAGCCAGATCCGGAAAAAGAAGAAACCGGAAGACAAATGTATTGCACAGTATAATCCGGGATTTTTGCAGGATATGCGCCGTTTTCTGAAAAGTGACGAGGATATGGTCTCAGCGGCTGCTTACCATATCAGAAGGAATCCAAATATCTATGCAGTCATTAATTATATGGCCTGTCAGGATGGCTTTACCATGAATGATATGGTGACCTATAATTACAGACATAATGAAGCAAATCAGGAGAATAATCAGGATGGCAGCAGTTATAATTATTCCTGGAACTGTGGCGTGGAAGGGCCAAGCAGAAGGCTGCAGATCAGACAGATGAGAGAACGTCAGATCAGAAATGCTTTTCTTATGGTGCTGCTCAGTCAGGGTGTTCCTATGATCTATGGCGGGGATGAGTTTGGAAATTCACAGAACGGAAATAATAATGCCTATTGTCAGGATAATCAGGTTGGATGGATTGACTGGAAAGCACTGAAGAAAAATGAATCCCTGTTTCAGTTTGTAAAGAATGCCATTGCTTTCCGGAAAGAACATCCGATTCTTCATGTTCCGGGAGAAATGTACGGAGTGGATTATCAGACCAAGGGACTGCCGGATGTTTCCCTTCATGGAGAACGCGCATGGTATATGAATTCTGAGAACACATCCAGACTGCTTGGAATTATGTATTGTGGCGCCTATGCGCACCGGGCAGACGGCAGCGAGGATGCTTCCATATACGTTGCATATAACTTTCACTGGGAAGATCGTATTTTTGCGCTTCCTAATCTGGCAGGATACAGAAAATGGAAGAAAGTGATTGATACCAGTGCTGTGAAAGAGAATGGTTTCCTGGAGCAGGAACAGGAAACTTATAGTAAAAAGCTGAAGGTCACACCGCGTACGATCGTGGTGCTGATGGCTGTAGAGGAGGAGAAGAAAGATGCATCCGTGGCTGCACTTTAAAACAATAACCAGACATAAGCTGTTGGTTATGCATTACTGTTTCCGGGCTGGTATGTATAAACAGGGACTGCTTCATGACCTGTCCAAATATGCACCTGTGGAATTTCTGGTTGGATGTAAATACTATCAGGGAGACAGAAGTCCCAACAATGCAGAAAGAGAAGATACAGGAATATCAAAATCCTGGCTTCATCATAAAGGGCGCAACAAACATCATTTTGAGTACTGGGTAGATTATGCACCGGGAGATGAGCATATCATCAATGGTGTGCCCATGCCCCGTAAATATATTGCGGAAATGGTGATGGACAGGATCAGTGCTTCCAGAAATTATCTGGGGGATAAGTATGATCAGCATCAGCCTCTGGACTATTATCTGAAAGGTAAGGAAAAACTGTGGTTTATCCATCCGAAGACAAAGAGAGATCTGGAGGGACTGCTGCGGATACTTAATGATCATGGGGAAGAGGTGCTGATTTCCTATATTAAGAATGTTTATCTGAAAAAAGATAAAGCCCTGGAGCGTGTCTGAAAAATCATTCCCGCAATCTGCACGCCCCACTTTGCGGTATATT
>OBXE01000772.1_pt1 | contig 11942 bp, 10 predicted proteins | sample 1495391 | NCBI WGS metagenome assembly OBXE01 (sample SAMEA2580146, study PRJEB22360) | human gut metagenome | biome: human gut; feature: human-associated habitat; material: faeces | place: Denmark | collected 2008/2010 | reverse complement strand
AGAAGGGGGACTGGGCGCGGGCGTTGAGGGGGGCGATGAGCCACTTCGGCTTGCGGCCGCGGCCCGTCCAGGTATTGCCGTCGGCATCGCGGTACTTGACCATACGACCGTCGTCGTCCTGTTCGCCCGGAGCGGGGACGGTGATGTCGTCCGTCGTAAGATGGTACGTGCGGATCATGACCTTAACGCGTTCCACAACCTGCTTCTTAATCGCAGCGCGGCGAGCATCCAGAGCACGCTGTTCTTCTTCAATCTGGGTCAGTTCATGTACGAATTTATCATCGGACATATTATTCTCCGAAAAAATGGGAAAAAGTCTTGTTGGAACGAATAATACCAAATTTAATCTCAAAAGCAATATCTGACTTGAGAAAAAAGTTATTCAAACTCGTGTTCGATCAGACTGTTTAGACATATCGAGAAAGAGAATATTGTGATGCAATGGGATGAAGAATTCTTATTGAGCAGGTTTTGTAAGCAAGAATACTAAGATCAAAGCTGAAGACGGCGCAGAGAACCGCAAGCGATTGAACTATTGTGAGCTGCAGAAAGATTCAATCTGAAGTACTTGGCCGAATGAATGCCTTATGCCGCGCTGCGTTTGACTTAAAGTTCCTTTTGCCCTGAATATTTACGTTGTTACTGCCGCACAACAAGACTTAGCGGGAGTACTTGCTCTCAAAGCAAGACTTTTCGTGCCGCAATTGCATACAATTTCATAAAACGAAAGTTGTATTTGCCGTCAATGCATCTCGATTGGTATCGAAAAACATGCCGCTTCACTATGAACTCTCTGATCTGCGCCTTCTTTTGATTCTCATGCGTACGCGCAGTTTGTCAGCGAGCGGAGAAGCGGCACATTTGACAACTTCAGCCGTCAGTCTTCGCCTCCGGAAACTCGAAGACGGCATCGGCGCGCAGCTTTTCACGCGGACCGGGAAAGGACTCGTGCCGACTGAAGCCGGAACCGCATTGGCCGAAGCTGCAGTGCCCATTCTTGCAGAAGCGGCGGCGCTCGACGCACGATTAAATCCCTTTTCAAAGCATGATCCGGAGCCGCTTCGCATCTTTTCAAACAGCACAGGGCTGCAGAATTTTCTCTGCCGAATCGCGGCCGATTATCTGCGCGAAAATTCAAGTTTCCGCGCCGTATTAACTGAACAGCGAAGTTCATTGACGCCTGAGGCAGTGCTCACCGGTGAAGCCGATTTGGGACTCATCGGCGGAATTTGGGAACTTTCGCCGGCCTATCGGACGAAGCTCGAACTCGTTCAATTTGTCGAAGATCGCCATGTGGTGATTCTCCCGAGAGACTCCAGCGCGGCTCAGCAGTTTAAAAATCGGCCGATTCTATTTGCCGAGCTCCTCAATCTTCGATTTGCTGCACTCACTGACGCGAGTCCAATGACCGCAGCCATGAAAGAGCGTGCATTGGCCGCAGGCTTTCGCTTTGAACCGATTATTGAGGCCCCTTCCTTTAGTCTGCTGGTTGAACTGGTGGCTCGAGGGCCGCTCGCGGCAGTCGTTCCTGCGTCGGCTGTTCCGCCAAACGCACCGGTAGAAGTGCGCGAGCTGGAGGACAGCTGGGCGGCACGCCCGCTTGCTTTCGTATTACCTAAAGCGCGCCCAGCTTTGCCTTCAGCAATTGATTTTGTCGAATTCGCATTGCGTACTCAAAAAAGATAAGCATCATTGCGTCACCATTTGTATACCAATAAGGGCATAAAGAATACCTCAACGCGCCATTGAGTATCTCTCAACGCATCTGACGCTCGCGAGGCGGATACTGTCGGGCAGATTCAATGCATCCAACACCGCCCTATGACCGAGTGCGGCCGCGGATGCAGCATTTCGACAAAATGCTCGGCCACATTCCGAGCACACCCTCAAGGAGAAATTCTTTATGAAGCGCACTTTCATTGCCGCCGCCCTGGCACTTTCCGTCGGCGCAGCTTTTGCCAATCCCGATGCCGTTGTGATTGGTGCCGGGGGAGCTGGACTTTCCGCAGCCGTTACGCTCCACGACCTTGGGCGCGAAGTGGTGGTTTTGGAAAAGATGCCGATGATCGGCGGCAATACAGTGCGTGCCGAGGGCGGCATCAATGCCGCGGAAACGCCGCAGCAGAAAAAGGCCGGCATCCCCGACACGATCGATCAGTTCTATGCCGATACGATGAAGGGCGGCCACAACCTCAATGACCCTGCGCTGGTGCGCACGCTGACGACGCATGCGAAGGACGCCGTCGCTTGGCTCGTTTCACTGGGTGCTGACCTCAATACCGTTGGGCGCGCGGGCGGCGCCAAGTATCCCCGCGCTCACCGTCCGACAGACGGCTCCGCCATCGGCCCGGAAGTCATCCGTGTGCTCTGGAAGGCCGCCAAAGACCGCAAGATGGACGTCCGCACGCAGACGCGAGCTACCGAAATCATTATGAAGGACGGCCGCGTAGCGGGCGTCAAAGCCACGACCAAGGACGGCAAGGTCTATACGATTGATGCCAAGGCCGTGGTGCTCGCCACCGGCGGCTTCGGCGCCAATCAGGATATGCTCGTCAAGTATCAGCCCAAACTCAAGGGTTATGCGACGACCAATCAGCCCGGCGCAACGGGCGACGGCATTATCCTGGCCGAACATGCCGGCGCAGCGCTCGTCGATATGAAGCAGATTCAGGCGCATCCGACGGCTGCGCCGGACGGCACGCTGATTTCTGAAAGCGTGCGCGGCGACGGCGGCATTTTGATCAACGCCGAAGGCAAGCGCTTCACCAATGAGCTCCTCACGCGCGATGTGGTTTCGGCCGCTGAACTTAAGCAGCCCGGCCGCTTCGCCTGGGTCTTCTGGGATGATGCTACCCGCAAGTCCGCCAAGCTCATGGACTCCTACATTTCGATGGGTCTGGCCGTCAAGGGCAATACCGTCGCCGAAATCGCCAAGGCGATGAACGTGCCGGCGGCAGAGCTAGAAGCCACGCTCAAGGCTTATGCGGCCGGGAAAGCTGCGGGCAAGGATGCGTTCGGCCGTGCTGATATGCCGCAGGCTATGCAGACCGCCCCGTTCTTTGCCGTCAAGGTTCAGCCGGCCGTTCACCACACGATGGGCGGCGTGAAGATCGATACCAAGGCCGAGGTGCTTAATCCTGCCGGTCACACGATCCCGGGTCTCTTTGCGGCCGGTGAAGTCACGGGCGGCGTCCATGGCGGCAACCGCCTCGGCGGCAACGCTCAGGCTGATATTGTGACGTTCGGCCGCATCGCCGGTCAGTCCGCTGACGCTTATCTGAAGACGGCCAAGTAATAAAAAGTAATGCTCGCCCCCTGACGCTCAGCCCGAGGGCGGCTGAAACTAAAGAAAAAGCTTCCCGACGCACGTGAGCATTGGGAAGCTTTTTATATTGCGGTCGACGGAGAGGAAAAACCGCCGCAGTCGGGTGCGGAGATCTGCATAGAGGCGGGGACTGCGGGGGGGGGGGAATGTCGATGAGCCGAACGTCCCCCCGGGGGCGTCCCAGCCCGCTGCCGCTGTAGCCTCGCGAATCTTGGGCGCCGGCGCAGCCGAAGGCGTGAATTCGGCTGGACAAAGGAGCGATACGGAATAATCCTCAAAAAGTGAGAGCCGAGCTGCCCGCTCAGCGAGCAGTGCGCCGTTGGTACGGTTCCACGCTTGAGCCGAGGCCGAGTCGCGCCAGATGGACTTCACCATAATGCGGCGAGCCTCATCGACAGCCATGAGCTGTTCGGTGGAAAGGCATCCGTCAGCCGCAGCCAAATCCCTTTGAGCTTCAAGCGCATAATGGACGTAAGCTTCAAGGCGCCCGGGCTGAACCTGAGCTTCAAACAGCAAGACGACTGACATGCAACCTCCGATGAGGAATAACCTCATTCGGATGCTAAAACGCGGTGCAAACAATGCCTATTCACCAAAAGAACTCCGCCAAAGTAATTAGATGCTGAGCGGCATGCCCTCGGCTCGATCGGCAGACGGCCAGATGGTGTTGGGTCAGCTATTACCTCATTTGTCTGATGCACTAATGGGAATGCCTGAGCCGCATGCACTTTTTCGGTGCGCAGAAGTCCTAGAATCGATCTTCCAACGAATCAAACTCCCATTTTGCCCTATGACAAAACCTACTGAAGGCGCCTTGTCCGCCAAAGACGGTACGTCTTCCGAGCGCGTTCAAACGGACGCAGAATCGGCCGGTTCTGAAGCTCTCTCCTCTTCCAAAGCCGTGAGCCAATCGGACCATGAGGATGCCTGGTCCGACTTTTGGGCCGGCGCACGCTCAACCCTGCCGATCATGATCGGTATTTTGCCGCTCGGCTTTATTCTCGGCACGCAAGGCGCGCAGCACGGGCTCTCAGCCATCGGCATGGCCATCATGTGTGCCTTCAACTTTGCGGGCGGCAGTGAATTTGCCGCTGTGGCGCTCTGGAGCTCGGCACCGAGCTTTATTGTTATTGTCTGCGCGACTTGGCTGATCAACTGCCGGCATATTGTGCTGGGCGCTGCGCTCACGCCTTTTATGCAGAGCGCGAAAGTGTCAACGCCAAGGAGCCTCCTCGCCTTTTTCGTCATGTGCGATGAAACGTGGGCACTGTCCATGCAGGAAGTGCATCGCCGCCGCAAGGCGGGGCGCCCTGCTGCTGAGCTCTTCTCCTTTTCCTACCACATGGGCGTCGGCGTAACGCTTTGGACCTCGTGGTTCATGGTCGCTGCGATTGGCGCCGCTGTCGGCGGGTCGCTCGGCGACCTGACCCGCTGGGGGTTCCTGATGGCTTTCCCGGCCACCTTCATCGGTCTCGTGGCGGCGATGCGGCCGGCGCTTTCCAAATCCGGCCCGATGGCCGCCTCGGCGCTCGTCGCGGCCGGGTCGAGCCTCTTTGTGCCGCTTCACTGGAGTATTCTCCTCGGCACCATTACCGGTCTGGTTCTGGCAGCGGTGAGCGAATAAGGAGAACACGAAGATGTCCGATACGCTACGCACTATTTTCGCCCTGCCCTCGCTTCAGGAATTCATCGTTATCTGCGGCATGCTGCTTGCCACCTACTCCACACGCCTGATCGGCTGGCTGGTGCTTCGCCGTCATCCCGTGTCGCCGCGCATGCAGCGCATTCTGGATGCCGCGCCCTGCTGCGTAATGATTTCCATCGCCGCACCGGCCTTTATGACGACAAACATTGTGACGCTCGTGACGCTCGCGGCCACGGTCGTTGTGGCCCTGAAGACCAATTTGGCGATCACGATTGTCTTCGCGGTGGCCTTCAATGCACTCCTGCAGACCTTCTTCTAAAGTCTGGGAAGCACCAGGGCTTTAAATGCGGCTCGACCTTCGCATGTTCGAGCCGTTTTTTTAGGGGTTTGAAGGCTCGAGCAGAATCGTACAGTTCTTTGCGGCGATCAGCAGGGCGGGCCAAAGCCTGCGGTCTTAGAGTTTGAAGCGATTCATCATCGCTGCCCGACGATGCCCCAAAGAGATGCCGGCATCGCTTTTTTTCGGGTGAGCCTCACCATTCAAACAGGACAAAAAATGCAGATCCTCCAAAATGTCGAATACGGCGGTGAGCGCCCGCTTTTTGCGCTCCGCAGCGCGGAGCTCGACCACGTTGTCATTCACCCGGGCGAATCCGCCTTAAAGCACGTCGAAAACATCACTGCCCGAGAATGCCTCTTTGAAGGCAAATACCCCTTCTGGCACGCCAAACATGTGGTGCTCGAGGGCGGCCGCTTTTCGCCCGGCGCCCGCGCCGCCATCTGGTACGCCGACGATGTGCGCATGAAGCACACCCGAATCGACGCGCCGAAGATGTTCCGCGACATGGAAAATATCGACCTCGAGCAGGTAGAACTCTCCGACGCGATGGAAACGCTTTGGAACTGCCGCAATATCAAACTCAGGCACGTGTCGGCCGATCATGCCGATTATCTCTTCATGCATTCGGCCAACATTGATATCGCCGACTATGTTCATCACGGCAACTATGCTTTCCAGTACTGCCGCAATGTGGTGATCCGCGACGCCGAGATTCACGCCAAAGACGCCTTTTGGAATTCGGAGGACGTCACGGTGTACGACTCGGAAATCGACGGCGAATTCCTTGGCTGGCACACCAAGCGCCTGAAGCTCGTCAACTGCCGAATCAAGGGCACTCAGCCGCTTTGCTATGCAGAGGATTTGGTGCTTGAAAACTGCACGATGGATCCCGACTGCGATCTCGGATTTGAGTATTCCACCGTGAATGCGGATATCCGGAGCCCCGTAACGAGCATCAAGAACCCGATTCACGGACTCATCCGCTGCGAATCGCTCGGCAAATTGATTCTCGACGAACACCGCCGCAGCGGATCGGACTGCATCATTGAAACCGGTACGGCACAATAGGCGCTTTCGTTGCCGAAGAAGGGGAAATTCAGCATGAAGGCATTCAACTTCGACGAACCGACAGAGCGTCGGGGCACCGGTTCCTACAAGTGGGATTCTGCCGACGCGGATGTCATTCCGCTTTGGGTAGCGGATATGGATTTTCGTACGGCCCCCTGCATCATTGAAGCACTCAGCGACCGCGTCCGGCACGGCGTCTTCGGCTACGAAAAAGTGCCCGACGCCTGGTACGAAACGCTCCAAGGATGGTTTGCCCGGCGACACGGCTGGCAGATCCGCCGCGAAGAAGTGCTCTGTACCACCGGCGTGGTCCCCGCCGTCTCCGCGGTCATCAAAGCCTTTACGCGGCCGGGCGACGGTGTGGCGCTGATGACGCCCGCCTACAACTGCTTCTTTTCGAGCATCCGCAACAACGGGTGCTTTGCGGCAGAAACTTCGCTTCTAATGGGCGATGCCGGCTGGACAATTGATTTTGCGGGGCTCGAAAAGACGCTCGCCGACCCCAGAGTGAAGGTGCTCCTTTTTTGCAGCCCGCACAACCCGGTGGGCCGTGTCTGGACGGCCGACGAAATTCGCCGGACGGCTCAAATCGCCCACCAGGCCGGCGTGCTCTTCGTTTGCGACGAAATTCACGGCGAGTTTGTCTTTGGCGGCAACCGTTATCTCCCTGCGGCTCAAGTTGAGGGCGTCGATCCCCTGCGCACGGTGATCTTGACCTCCCCCACCAAGACCTTCAATCTGGCCGGGGCCGGCATTGCTGCCATTATTGCCGCCGACCCCAAGGTCCGAGCGAAGATTGACCGCGCGGTCAATGACAACGAGTGCTGCGACGTCAATGTATTCGGCGTTGCTGCGGATATTGCCGCCTGGAACCAAGGGGAGGAGTGGCTCGAAGCCCTGCTCTCCTATCTGGAGGGCAATCTGGCTGCCGCTCAAGCCTTTTTTGCCGAAAAACTGCCGCTCTGCCGGCTTTCCAAGCTCGAAGGCACTTACCTCCTCTGGGCAGACATGCGGCCAATGCTGGGTGCGGACCTAGACACGGACGCCTTTTGCGAGTCGCTTAAAACGCACGAGAAAGTCTGGGCTGCAGCAGGCTCGCATTACGGCCGAGACGGCGAAGGGTTTGTGCGCATCAATATTGCGACGCAAAGAGCCCTGCTCCTTGAAGGTCTCACACGGCTCGCTGCCGGCGCAGAACGCTGGCAGAACCGCAAAAAAGAATGAACGGATCTTTTCTCTGGTTTGGAGGACGGGCTTCAATGTGAGGTATTACCGATGAAGAGTGTCTTTTTTACCAAACTAAGATGAATGTCTTATTGACGGTTTTACTAATTCATTCCATGATTACCCCAACAGCACCCAAAATGATGGGTGCGCAAAATTGAAAGCGAACTTTTCATTTTTTAGAAATTCTCGTTTTCTCACGACTTTTTGGGAACTTTTATAACCATGACCGAGCGTCGCTACAAGCTGATGTGCTGCACCATGTGCGCGTGTCTGATGTGCTGCTGCACGCAGACCGGCCGCGACGCATGGTTTCGATGTCGTGAGACCTGAACTTCCGGAACATTCAGCCATATTCCGGTGAGTCAGGTTTATCTCAGCGGGATCCAAAAGGCGTCGCGGAAGCGGCGCCTTTTTTTAGACTCCGAATTCAATCCGTTTCGTAATTTGACTTTCCGACAGAAATAACTGACAGAAAGCGGGGCTTCCTTTACGCCTAAAAACACCAAAAGACTTCGGTAATACATCATCAACTCATTTTTTAAAAGCTTTACTTATTCATTGACGTCCAGGGCCATCATCATGAAGATCTCTACCATTGCCGTTCACGGCGGTCTCACCGACACTTCCCACTACGCTGCCGCATTCCCCGTTTATCTCACATCAACCTTTATCCAAAAGGGGCCGACGGAGTTCCGCGAATACGGCTACAGCCGCACAGCCAATCCGACGCGTTCGGACGTTGAAAAGCATGCTGCCGACATTGAGGGCGCCAAGCACGGCATCGCCACTGCCACCGGCATGGCCGCGGTTTCGCTGGTCTTTGAAACGCTCAATGCCGGCGACCGCGTGCTGATCTCCAACAACGTCTACGGCGGCACCTGGCTTTATGCGACCGAGCTCTTTAAGAAGCGCGGCGTCGAATTCACGGTGGTCGACGACTTCAATACCTACGACTTTGAAACGGCGCCCGCTGACGTCAAGCTCGTCTACATCGAAACGCCCTCTAATCCGCTCCTCGAAGTCACCGATATTGCTCATGTGGCCAAAGCTGCCAAAGCCCGCAACTGGCTGCTCGCCGTCGACAATACGTTCCTCACGGGCGTCAATCAGCGTCCGCTCGACCTCGGCGCCGACGTGGTCATCTATTCAGCCACTAAATATTACGGCGGTCATTCCGACCTTCTCGCCGGTCTCGTCGTCCTCAATGACGACAAGCTCTATGAAAAGCTCAAGCTCTACTCGAAGGCCCTGGGCGGCGTCCTCGATCCGTTCGACTGCTTCCTGCTCGAGCGCGGCATCAAAACGCTGCCGCTGCGCCTGGCCCGCCACGAAGAAAATACCCATGCGATTGCGCGCTACCTTTCCGCTCATCCCGGGGTTGAAGCCGTCTTTTATCCGGGTCTTGAATCCGATCCAGGTTATGCCGTCAACCGCCGCCAGTCCAAAGGCGCGGGCGGCGTGCTCTCTTTCCGCTTCAATGAAGAGGCCTATGACCTTGAAAAGTTTGTGAAGGCCTTGAAGCTCTTCCAGTTTGCCGTGAGTCTCGGGAGCGTTGAAAGCCTGATCAGCATTCCGGCCACCATGACGCATGAGTCCTATGCGCCGGAACTGCAGAAGAAACTCGGCATTACGCCGAATCTCATCCGCGTCGCCGTCGGCATTGAAGACATCGAGGATCTCATCGCCGACTTTGAGCAGGCCTTTGCCGCCGCGAAGCGCTGATGAAGCACTCCGGCCGCTAAACCACATTCACCGAGCTCACTCATCAAAAGTGACGGTCCGCACCCGCGGGGCTTCCGGCAGGGTCACGACCCTTTTTTTCCGACCACCCGCCGCGGCTCTATCGGAGGCCCCGCCGGTGCGGACCGTTATTGAGCAAAACGCATCGAATTCGCTAAGTTCAAAGGATTTTCATCATGACGCACTCCATTTCCGCTTCTGCCCATTCTTTTTCACTGCGCGCGGTCTCTCGCCGCTGGACGCTCGGCGCCGCGCTTGCACTGACAGCAGCGTTTGGCTTCGCCGCGAACGCCGCACACGCCGAAGATCTTGATGACATCAAGGCCCGCGGCGTCCTCACAATCGGCACGGAAGGGGTTTATGCGCCCTATACCTATCATGACGAAAAAGGCCGCCTCACGGGCTACGACGTGGAAGTTGGCCGCGCCATCGCCAAGAAGCTCGGCGTTGAAGCGAAGTTTGTCGAAACCCCGTGGGATGCACTCATTGCGGGCATTGACGCCAAGCGCTATGACATCGGCATCAACCAGATCGGTCTTTCGCCTGAGCGCCTCGCGAAGTACGATTTCACGAAACCTTATGTGTCAATCAAGGGCGTGCTCCTTGTGCGCAGCGACAACGAGAAGATCAAGGGATTTGAGGACCTCAAAGGCGTCCGCATGGCGCAGACCATCACCTCCAACTGGGGAAAGATTGCGGTTAATGCTGGCGCTGAAATCGTCGGTGTGCAGGACTTCGCGCAGTCGGTTCAGCTGATTGCTCAGCGGCGCGCCGATGCTGTGGTGAATTCCGAACTCGCCTGGGTCGATTACCGCAAGGCGCAGCCCAATGTGCCGGTGAAGGTGGTCGCCACGACCAAAGAGGGCATTGACGTGGCTATTCCGGTGCGCAAGGGCAACCCGAAGCTTCTCGCGGCGCTCAACCAGGCGCTCGATGAACTGCGCGCCGAAGGCGTTCTAAAGGCGCTTTCCATCAAGTTCCTCGGCATTGACGTGTCAACGAAGTGATCTTTGGCGGCGTCGGACCTCAAGGAAAAGTTTTTCTGCCCGCACTCTTGACCTTAAAGGACAGAAAAGCCCCCAAAGTCCGGCGCCGCTTCCCTATCATTAGACACTTCCTGCAAGCTCCCCGCCCAAACCGCTGAAAACGGCCGTGTACTCTCCCAGAGGGCAATCACGGTTGTGAGCGGCCCCCAAACCGAGCACGTCATGGACCAGCGCATTATTCAAATATTGTCGGACTCCTTCACTCAGCTTCTCATTCCCGGGATCTGCGTAACGATTCCGCTCACCCTCATTTCTTTTGCCATTGGCCTCGTTGTCGCCGTGGCCATTGCACTCATTCGGACGGCGAAGACGCCCGTTCTCGAGCCGCTCGCCCGAATCTACGTCTGGATCTTCCGCGGCACGCCCGCGCTCGTACAGCTTTTTGTCATCTTCTTTGGCCTCCCGAGCATCGGCATTGTCATCGACGCCTTTCCGTCGGCCGTGATCGCCTTTTCGCTCAATGTGGGCGCCTATGCTTCTGAAGCGCTTCGCGCCGCCATCGGCGCGGTGCCGAAGGGACAGCTCGAGGCCGGGCTCTGCGTCGGCATGAGCTGGACGCAGACGATGTTCCGCATTGTGCTGCCGCAGGCCTTCCGCACGGCGTTCCCGCCGCTCTTCAACGAGTTCATTTCGCTCGTGAAGAACACTTCGCTCGCCTCGTCGATTACGGTTTATGAAATGTTCATGAGCGCGCAGCGCATCGCCGCCCGCACGTATGAACCTTTCTGGCTTTACCTGGAAGCGGCCGTTATCTACCTCGCCTTCACAACGATCTTGTCGCGCATTCAGGTTTGGGGCGAAAAGAAACTCCAGCACTACGACTATTAATGAGGGGCTCCCCAAAGATGCTTGAACTCAAGAATATTAAGAAGTCTTTCGGCGGCACCGAAGTGCTCAAAAATGTCGGCCTCAGTGTGGCCAAGGGCGATGTGGTCGCCATCCTCGGTCCTTCGGGGTCCGGGAAGACAACGCTCCTCAGAATTGCCAACTTTCTGGAAACCGCTGACGGCGGCGAAATGAATTTCGAGGGCGAGGTGCTCGACCTCCCGAAGGTGAGCCACCGGGATGCGGCCCGCATCCGCCGCAAGACGGGTTTTGTCTTTCAGAACTACAACCTCTTTCGCAACCTCACCGCACTCGAAAACGTCACCGAGGGGCTGCGCGTCGTGCACAAGCTTTCCGCTGCCGAGGCCGAACGCATCGGGCGGGAATGTCTTGAAAAAGTCGGCATGGGCGACCGTGCGGATCATTACCCAAGTCAGCTCTCGGGCGGCCAGCAGCAGCGCGTCGGCATTGCCCGAGCCATCGCGGCCAATCCCGACGTCATTTTCTTTGACGAACCGACCTCCGCGCTCGACCCCGAACTCGTGGGCGAAGTGCTCGCCGTCATCAAGAAATTGGCCGAAGAAGGCCGCACGCTCGTCATCGTCACCCATGAGCTCGATTTCGCCCGTCATGTCGCCACCAAGGTGACCTTCATGGATAAGGGCGTCGTCGTCGAAGAAGGCGCACCGGAAGTGTTCTTCACGAATCCGAAGGAGCCGAGAACGC
>OBXE01000760.1_pt1 | contig 12191 bp, 7 predicted proteins | sample 1495391 | NCBI WGS metagenome assembly OBXE01 (sample SAMEA2580146, study PRJEB22360) | human gut metagenome | biome: human gut; feature: human-associated habitat; material: faeces | place: Denmark | collected 2008/2010 | reverse complement strand
TACATCGGGGGCGGTGGTTCTGCAAGTAGAAGCGGCGGTTGCCGGTGCTGCCGTAGGTCTTGTCGAACGTATAGGTATAGTTGATCGACGGTACGAACTGGTTGCGGAAACTCATGGCGATGGCCGGGTTCTCGTCCATCGTCTTGTCGAAGGCTTCGGTCGTGTGCAGCAGCTTGTTGTAGGTGAGTTTGAATACGGTCAGCGAATGGCGGCTGTAAGGCGAGGTCTGGAAATTGTATCCTGCCGAGCCGCTGAACGCGATCAGCCGGAAGAAGCTGGGGCGGTTCATCAGGTCGACCCCGAGTTGGAACGTCGTGCTCCCGGGGTATTTCAGCCTGCGCGTGATGAACGACGGCAGCAACAGCCGCGGAATGCTGAGGTTCGCATTCAGTCCCAGTTCATAGGAGTTGAGCCGTGAGGAACGGCCGCCGGAGTTTTTGTTGCCCGTCTGCCATTCGTACGAGCCGTTCAGTTTCAGGGCGAGGACTTCGCCGCCCCGGAACAGGTTGTTGTTGCTGACCTTGAAGGTGATGCCGGGGCCGATGAAGCTGTTCGACTTCGAGGTTACGTCCGTTTCCAGGGCGGCTTCCAGCGGATAGTCGAACTGCGCGTCGATGGCGACGTCCAGCGTGTCGGAGCCCCGCAGCGAGTCGAGCGGCGTGACGCTCAGGTTGACGGAACGGAAAATGCCCAGCTTGTTGAGGTCGGTCTGCGTGCGGTTTTGGGCATCTACCGTGAAGAGTTGCCCGCTTCGGAGTGTGAGGGCCCCGGACAGGATCCTGGGGCGGATTTTCATCGGCCGCTGGGCGATGACCGTCGCATTGGGCAGGCGGAGCGTGTCCGTCGGGCCGGGTTTGATGTTTGTCAGCCGCACCGTGATGCCGCCCACCCGGTAGGGCTTGAGCGCCACCTCCGGCAGGTTGGGCTTGAGGTTCAGGCGCAGGTCGACCTGCCGCAGACCGGAGGTCGTATCGGCCAGGTATTCCAGGTATTCGGGACGGAAATAGTAATATCCCCTGTTGCGCAGCAGCTGGGAGATTCGTTTGCGTTCGAGCGTGAGGCTGTCCATGTTGTACTGCGCCCCCACGCGGAGCAGGGACGTGGCCCGGAGGCTGTCCATGAGATGCTCCATGCCGCTGTCCACCTCCGGGTAGGCGATCTTCGAATAGTGCCAGGGCGGCGCTATGCCGAGCGTATAGTACACCTTTGCCTTCCGCCCGTGTTTGCGGTAGAGCAGGGAGTCTGCGGCGTGCGAGCCGAAATAGCCGTAATTTTCGAGCACCTGTTCCGCGACCTTCGTCCGGAGCCGGGGCTGTACCTTCGAGATCAGCACGGGCTGTTTGGCCAGCCGTTTGAATAACCAGTATTTGAATCCCTTTTGCCTGGGCGTGTAGAGGTAGTTGTAGGCCCACAGCCCGATCGGCAGCGGGGTGCGGATATAGGGGCTGTAAAGCGGGTTGTTCGGGGCGACCGACAGCGGTTCCTTCACGGCCGATTCGGCTGCGGCGGAGAGCACGACGCCCGAGTCGGGTTCGATCCGGATTTTCTTCACGCCCGTATACAACACCTCGTCCGACCCCAGCCGGCGGGTGGTGGAGCAGGCCGCTACCGACAGCACGGCGCAAACCAGGATGCAGGTATTTCTAATGTGTGCCGGCCTCATCTCGTTTCTGTTTTTTCGCTTTGGGTTTCGTCGACTTGAACAGGTCGCCCAGCCTCAGCAGTTTTTTCCGGATCACGAAGCCCACGCCCGTTTCGGTGATTTCGCCTTCGAGGATGCTTTCATACCCGGTGTGGCGGAATACTTTCAGGTACATGTTGTCGCGCTTGGTCAGCATGTATTCCAGCGAAATGTCGTCGATCAGGTTCTCCTTGAGGTTCTGCGACGGGTCGGCGTCCGTGCTGAACTTGCCTCCGATGACGGCGCGCACGCGGTTGCTGAACAGGTTTTTGGACAACCGGTAGGAGTAGTCGGTGCGCTGGCCGTTGGGGTCGTCCTCGCCGTAGGAGTTGATGCCGAAGCTCAGGTCTACGCCCTTCAGGTTGTTCTGCGCCCACTGGTTCAGCTCCTTCTGGATAAACGAGTTGAGCGGGTTCTCAGAGCTGACCTTCGCCGTGGTTCCGGGGCCCGTGTAGGTGTTGTATATCAGCAGGTTCATAGCCTGGTTGGCGCGTTGCTCGGCCGTGAGCGAATTCAACTGGTTCTGCATGGTGAGGTCTTCGGGGGCAGAAAGTCCGAAGCTGACCTCCAGGTTGTCGAGCGAATTGCGGATGTTGATGGAGATGTCGAAATTCACCGCACGGTTGTCCTGCCCGTCCGAGGAGACGTTGGCACGTACGGTCTCCACGGCCGTGATGTTGAAAGCCGGGTCGGCGATGTTCCCTATCCATTCGACATAGCTGTCCGGCGTGATCTTGAAGATTTTTTGGGAGATGATGGGCGGATTGTAGCGTACGCTTCCGCCCGAGAGCACGTATTTCCCCGACAGGCGGACGTCGCCCAGCGGGTTCATGGTATAGGTCAGGTTGCCGCCTCCCTTCAGGTCGATCCGGTTGTTGCCGTCCGCCGAAAGGTCTACGGCCGCCTGTACGTCGTTGTTGATGTCGACATTCACCAGCACGTCCATGCCTCCGATGCGTATTGCCTGCGATGTTTCTTCCTGTCCCTGGGAATCCAGTTCCCGGAACGAGACGAACGTCACGATGTTTTGCGGACGTTCCTTCACGTCCATCGGGGAGTCCTGCATGACGTAGTTGATGTCCGTGCCGCCCAGCAGGGCTACGTTGCCGCGGACGACGAGTTCGTCCAGGGGGCCTTTGGCCGTCGCGTCCAGGTCGAGGTAGGCCTTTCCGTAGACGGCCGTACCATCCTTCCGGGCTACGTCGACTACCTGGAAATCCGACGCCCGGAGCGCGATATCGGCCGTCATGCGGCTGAAATCGGCCAGGTCGACCTCGCCGACGATCGTCAGCGGCTTGCTGTTCGGGGCGAGGAGCGTGTAGTCGTCGAATATGACGCGGCTGTCGTCGATGCGGATCGTGTCGGACGACAACCGGAACGACGTGCCGATCATCGGTACGCGGATTTCGGTCTGTGCGAAGTGCACGCCCCCGTCCAGCCTCGGCCGGTTAGCGGTGCCTCCTGCGTGGATTTTCGCCTGCAACCGGCCGGAGAGGCGGATGAGGTCGTCGGGCAGGAACACGTTGGCCTGCTGCAACGGGAATCCGGGGATCGTCGCCGTGAGGTCGAGCGGGCTTTCGCGCTCTGCGCGGTAATCTCCCCGGACGGTCAGTACCTCGGCGCCGTCGAGCGTCAGCCGCGCATCGGCCACATGTCCCTGATCCTGCTTGTAATAGAGTCCGAAGTCGACGTTGCCGAAGCGCCGTTTGTCGTACGACAGTTCCGCGATGGACAGGTCGCCGCGCAGGGTCAGGCTGTCGGGCGTCATGCCCAGCGTCATTTCCGTACCCAATACGCCGTCGACGGGCGGGGCGGAGGGCAGCAGCCCCAGTGCGGAACCGATGTTCAGGCCCGCGATGTCCAGCCGGATGTCGTCGGACGCCCCCTCTCCGGAAACCGTTTGGATTGCGAACCGCTGGTCGCCGTGCCTCATGTCGAGGTCGGCGTCGATGCTTTTGCCATACCTGTAAACGAGGTAATTGCCGGGGTTTACCGTCCAGGGTTCGTACCCGAATACCGGGTCGGGCGGCGTTACACCCGCCCTGACCAGGCTGTCGTTCCATTCAACGTCCAGCCCGAAACGGAACCCCTCGCGTCCCGCCCGGTTTTTCTGGCAGAGGTTTACCTGGCCCCTATTTCCGGCCACATGGCCGTACAGCCCTGCGAGGGCTACGTTGTCCAGGTTCCCAGGGACGTTCGCCGTGCGGAGGAAATAATCCAGCCGGCGGCCGTCCTGCGCGATGCCTGCCGTCAGCGTGTCGAGGACGACGCCTCCCCAGGTCAGCCTCTCCGCCTTTATCCGGAGGGATACCGGCAGGGAGTCGCAATTCACGCCTTCGATGTCCAGCGCGCCGAACGACATTTTTTTTGTTTTCAGAAAATTATTCAGGATATTTTCGCGTCCGGCCGTGACACTCAGGCTGAAATCGGGCAATGCGGGTTTCAGGGTCTCCATGTCGACGCTTTGTGCCCGTATCTGCCGTGCGAGTATGTCGGCGCTCCGCGTCAGGGCCGGAACCAGCGAGTCCACGGGCCCGGGGGAGACGAATGCCAGCGACAGGTCGCCGGATGCCAGTTTGGCCCGCGTCGCCGTCGTGTCGGAGCTCAACGACAGGCTCGTCGGACGGATGCGGTCTGTGCGGTGCCGGGTTCTGACCTCGATGCTGTCCAGGGCTATCCGGGCCGTATAGCTGCCGGCGTCCGAGGCGGACGCCCCGGCCTCCAGCGCGAACGACCCGCCGATTTTCTGCGGGGAGATTCCCAGCTCTGCCAGGTCGAAATCGAAGACGTTGCCCGTGAGCCTGACTTCCTGTTTCCGTTCGGTCAGCGTGCCCGAGACCAGCAGCAACAGCCGCAGTGCCTCGTCCCGGTCGGACAGGCGGCCGGAAAGCTGTCCTCCTTCGAGGTTTGCGTTCAGCTCCACGCCTCCGAAATCCCTGCCGCGGAACTCCGCCCGGTCAACCTGCAGGCGGATGTTCCCCCGGGTCTGCGCCCGGAGCGGATCGAATCCGCTGCCCCCGGCTTGCAGCGCCAGGTCTAAAAGGCCCAGCGAATCGGCCGGCAGAAACCTGTTCAACGGAAAGCTGTCGCACCGTAATTCGATTTCGTAGGCCTCGCTGCGGGTATCCAGCTGGCCTTGCAGGGCTATCTCCCCGCCGTCGGTCGAGAGCGTCGAAGCGGCCGAGAACGCCCCTTTGTCTGCGCCGGCCGTTCCGCGGAGCCGGATGCGGTCGGGGATCGCTATGCGCCGCCGCAGGGCGGAGTCGGGCAACAGCGCTTCGAGGAACGCCATATCCCTGAAATCGCCTTCGAACCGTGCGGAAGCCTCCATGCGGTCGGGGTCGAGCACGTTTCTCGCCGCCCCGTCCGCCGTGAATGCGACGTGTCCGGGCGAGGAGATGTCCAGCCCGGCTTTTCCGATGTCGCCCAGCGTCCCCGCTGCGGTGAGTGCCAGGCTGACGATGCGTCCGTCGAGCATGGGCGGTATCAGCGCCGGATAGAGGTATTTTAGGTCTTTGGTGTTCACGTCGGCCGTGAGCGCTGCCTTGAGCGGCGAATCCGGAGCCAGTGCCAGAATCCCCTCCCCGGCGGAGATGTTGGCCTCGATCCGGGAAAAGGGCGTTTTCAGGGTGACGCCGGCAAGGGATATGCCCGAGGCGTCCATGCCGATGTCCCCGGTCATGTCGCTCACCGTGAGCCCGCTGCGCTCGGTGAACGCCATGCGGCGGATTTGCAGGGCTATGTCCGCACCCCGGTTGTAGATCGAATCGACCGCCAGGTCGAGCGTCGAGAGGGCGATGAACGACGGGTCGAATCCCGCTGCGGGACGATGGTTCAGCAGCCCGTATTCCGCCCGGTTGTCGTCCAGCACGACGCTGCCGACCCGAACCGTCCAGGGGAGCGACGGCGTGCTGCCGCCGGGGACGGGAGCTGCCTCCTGTTTCTCTTTTCCGGGCACTGCCGGCCCTGTCAGGTAGGAGTAGCCGCCCCGGTTCAGCAGTACGCTTTTCACGGATGTCGAGCCGTACCCGGCATTCATCCACCGTGCCTTCGGCCAGGCGGACGGAGAGTTCCGATACGGCAGGTGCCGTCCGCATCCCGAAAGCCAGGTTTCCCACCGAGAGTTTCCCGATGCCGATCGTCCACGGCAGTGCGGCCGTGCTGTCCGCTTCCTCTTTCGGAGCCGCTTGCGTTATGTCCAGCCGGACATCGGCATCCGACAGGACGAGGCTGGCGATGCCTGCCGTATTTGCCGAGAGGTCGGCCTTGGCCGCATCCAGGGACAACAGACCCGCCGAAAGGCGCATGTCCATGCCCGCCAGCGAATCCTTGTAGCGGGCGGCGACCCGCTCCAGCCCGAAGCTCCGGATGACGACCTCTTTCCGAACCAGGGGCCACAGGGCGACATCCAGCGAGAGCCTGCCGCAGCTGAGGAGCGTATCGGCCTTGTCGACCAGCAGCGTGTTGTCCACCGACAACCGGAGCGGAAAGGAGAGCCGGAGACGTTCGACGGACAAATCCATCCCGAGCGCCCGCGAGGCATAGCCGACCGCGCGCTTCCGAACGAAATCCTGTACGGCCGGTATGTAGAGCAGGGCGGGAACCAGTATCAGGACGACGAGGACAACGAGCAGCGCACGGAGCGTATATTTGATGATCTTTTTCAGCATTAAAATATAGTGTCGTGTATTGTAACGCCGTATAATACAATGTGTTGGTGCGTGAAAGCGCTCTTGGTTTTACGGGCAGCCCGTAAAATCGTGGCAAGTTACTAAAAATCCGATGATTGCACAACGGCAATTCCCCCGATAAACGGGCTTATTCGAGGTCTCAATCGTCTTTTTTGATTTCACCCAGCTGCCCGGGCGGTGCCTAAGCGGCTGACACAGCCGTTGCCGGGGGACATATATCGCATATCCCCGCCGGACGCCGTGCCGCGCCTACCGGAAGAAACTGACGAGCAGCATTACATTCAGGACTGTCACTACGGCCCCGATCCCGTAGAGCAGGTATTTGGTGAACCGCGAGTTCCGGTATTTGCCCATCACACGCTCCGAAGAGGTCAGGTGTACCTGCAGGAAGACCGTGAAGGGCAGCTGGATGCTGAGTATCATCTGGGAGTAGATAAGTCCTTTGAACGGGTCGCCGATCAGCAGGATGATCAGGAATGCGACGACCAGCGAAACCATCACGCCCGTCCGGGAGTGGTTGTCCCTGATGTCGTAGGGCTCTTTGAATATCCCGGCGAAGATCGAGCCCGCGGCCATCCCCGAGGTGATCGTCGAGGAGATCCCCGCGAAGAGCAGGGCGACGGCAAAGATATGCGTCGCGCTTCGCCCCAGGAGCGGTTGCAGGAGCGAATCGGCCTGCTGCAACTCCTCCACAGGTGTTTTTGTCACGAAGAAGGTCGCTGCGGCCAGCAGGATCATCGCGCTGTTGATCGCCCAGCCCACCAGCATCGAGAAGATCGTGTCTGCGTACTCGTAGCGCAGTTGCCTGCGGATGACCGCGTCGTCGCTCAGGTTCCACTGGCGGCTCTGGATCACCTCCGAATGTAGGAACAGGTTGTGGGGCATTACCACTGCGCCCAATACGCTCATGATGATGACCATCGAACCTTCGGGGAACGAGGGCGTCACCCATGCCCGGGCGGCTTGCGGCCAGTCGATCGTTACCAGCGACAGTTCGTAGATGAACGACAGCCCGATGATCGAGACGAAGGCAATGATCCATTTTTCGATCAGCCGGTAGCTGTTGGTGAAGAGCATGACGACCACGAACACGAGCACCAGCAGCGCGCCGATGCGCACCGGTACGCCGAACAGCATTTGCAATGCGATCGCCCCGCCCAGGATTTCGGCCAGCGAGGTGGAGATCGACGCCAGCACGGCCGAACCCAGCAACGGGCGCGACCATGCGGGTTTGAGGTATGCAGATGCCGCTTCCGACAGGCAGAGGCCCGTGGCGATGCCCAGGTGTGCGACGTTGTGCTGCAATACGATCAGCATCACGGTCGAGAGCGTCACCATCCATAGCAGCGTGTATCCGTATTGTGCGCCTGCGGCCAGGTTTGAAGCCCAGTTGCCGGGGTCGATGAACCCCACGGTGACGAGCAGTCCCGGGCCGATGTATTTGAAAATCTCCAACCCGCCCATCCGGGGCTTGTGATCCGGGCCGAAGAGTCGAGACCAGAATGACATAGTTACATAGTTTATTTCGGCCCGCAAAATAAGAAAAATAAATCGTTTTTACGGGTTGCCTGCCGGACAACTTCGTGCGGGCGCGTCAATTGCCGGCTCGGTTTTCGGTTATAGGTGCAAGTGGAATAATTTGGCGATGCCCGTCACGACGATCTGCACGCCGACGCAGAAGGTGAAGAAGGCGACCATCTTGTTGATGACGATGCTGCCGCTGGTGCCGATTTTCCGTATGATGCGCTCGCCCTGCGACAGGAACAGGTAGAGGATCAGGCACATCAGCACGATTACCAGCGCGATGATCGCATAGGAGAGCAGCCCTTTGGCCCAGCCGTCCTTCATGCTCACCGAGGCCATCAGCGTCAGGATGACCGAGACGCTGCCCGGGCCGATGCTGATCGGGAAGGTGATCGGGTAGAAGACCTGCGATTCGAGGGCTATTTTGTGGAGCGGGTTGACATCCTTGCCCTGCGCGTGCCCCACCGAGGAGTCCGAGTCGCTGAGCCATTGCAGGGCGGTGCGGCAGATCAGCAGCCCGCCGCCCAGCTGGATTACCGGCAGCGAGAGCCCGAAGAGCGTCAGCACGAAATGCCCGACGGCCAGGCTGCCCAGCCCGACGAGCAGATAGTCGGTGATGATCCTCCGGATGATCGACTTGCGGTCTTCATCGTCCAGCCCCGACAGAAGCCCGTTGACCAGGAAGCCCGCACCGACGGGGTTCGCCACCGGAAACAACGCCATGAAGGCGGATATGAACGTGAAAAGAAATCCTTCCTTTAACATCTTGGGGTTCGGAACTTTGTATTGTGGTGCGAAAGTCATCAATAACTATTCCAAACCTCCGGTATGTCCGCATAATATGTTCCGGGGCGCAAATTCGCGGGCGGCCTTTTCCCTGCTGCCGGTTTTCCCTGCTGCCGGCGGCAGCGCCCTGTCGCTGTCGCCGGGACGACGTGAGGCCGCCTGCTCCGGTTACGGAACTTTTTTCGGGCTCCTTTTCCTGCGGCCTTGCCCGCTGGCATTCGCTCCATGCCCGGGGAGCGGCGATGCTCCTTTGCAGGGCTTCGAATCCGGCTGTGGGCGGGGGCGTGCGGCGCCGCACGCCCCGGTGCGGATATTCCGGGCCGTATCCCATGCCGGTTCCTCTCCACCGTCCCGTATACGTCGTGACGCGGTGCTCAGCGCATGATCCTGGCGGGCTCCACGGCCTCGTCCTCGGTATCGCCGGGGCTGAACTCCTTGTCTGCGAAGAGTTCGGCGAGCCCCGTGATCTGTTTCAGGCGCAGCAGTTCGTCGCGATCCATGCCGATGTGGCGCATGATCCACTGGTCGGACATCTGTGCCCGCGTCAGCTCGGCGACGATTTCGCTCATCAGCTCTACGTTGTGTGTGCCGCGCGCCCGGTTGTGGCGGATGGTCGAGGCCATGCGGTTCGAGATGTCCTTTTCGATCACCGCCACGGGCAGCAGGCCCCTCTCCCGTTCGTAGATGCGTTTCGACCGCTTGAGCACCAGGTAGCGGTGGTAACCGTCCACCAGTTCGTAGAGATCCTTTTCGGCATCGTAATAACAAACGCACGGCATCGTGTAGCCGTCCTCCCAGATCGACAGCTCCAGCAGTTTCATTTCGGGCGGGGCTACGACGTTGGGGTTGTAGCTGTTCGCCACGACTTTCTCCACCGGCACGGCTCTGACGTCATAGACAGGGCTCCGGTACGTTGCTTTTGTCGGAGGGTTGCAGTAACGATTCATATTTTTCCATGATTTTATTTCGGCGCTGCGTCTCGCTTTTGTTCGGCGAGAATCCCATGTATTTGCAGGCATGGTCGTTCTTCAGGATGCAAATGCAGATCCGCTTGAACGTCGGCAGCCGGCTGAATTCCGGAAGGTCTATGTCGTCGAGGTATTCCATGCGCACCGGACGTTTGTCCGTCCGGTAGGCGCTCTTGCCGCCGATTTCAATCCGAATACCCGCCTTTTGCAGCTTTGCGATGGTTTCGTCGGGGAGGCACCCGCCCTTCTCGCGCCAGAAACGGATGCTTACGGAGAGCTTTTCGAGGTAGTTATTCCGTGTCCGCTCCGGAAGCGTCGAGAGCAGGAAATGCATGTAACCTTCCCAGGTCATCCCTTTCGGCAGCTTGACCGATTGCCAGCCGGTGGCAGCCGTCCGGCCGTACAGCGCCGCGAAGTTGGCGCCGTTGACCCGGCCGATCATGCGGCCCCACGTGTCCGGGTCGATGGCCTTGTAGAGATGCAGGCTCGAAATCGCCTGCGAGATGAAAGGGCTGGCTACGCGTTGGCTCTCCAGCGGTACGCCGGCCATGTAGAAGAGGTCGTAAATACGGTTGTAGGGCCAGCCGAACCGGCCGTTCGCCGTCCAGATGTCGGTCGTGAGCCAGTCGTAGAGCGGGTAGGCGTTGCAGATTCCGCCGCCGACCCATTGGCGTATCCACCGCTTGCCCGAAAATCGGTGGTGGTTGCGGTCGCTGTATATGGTGCGCCAGCGGTTGAAACTCTCCTGCGTGCGGATGCCGATCAGGCAGCACGTGCGTGCCGCCCGGTTGCGGGCGTGGAGCCACTCGGCAAAGCAATTCTGGAATTCGTAGTCCCACATGTCGTCCCTGAAGAACGGGAAGTCGCGGTGCGTGAGGCAGTCCGCAGGCATCTCTCGCACCCACAGTTCCCGCTTGGACTCTTCCCACGGCCTCCAGTACTGCTGGAACATCGAGGTACAGGTCAGCACCTTGAACGGCACGCAGACCCGGTAGACGTCGAGTATGTCGGCGTTCGCGGCCAGCGTCCGGTTGACATAGTCGACCGTGTCGCGGTACTGTATCTCGTAGTCCATGTGGAATACCCCGATGCGGCGTTTCAGATGGTGCCGCCGTATGTAGTCGATGCACAGGTTGAGCAGCACGCCGCTGTCCTTGCCGCCCGAGAAGGAGACGTAGACGTTGTCGAAGAGATCGAATACGGTTTTCAGCCGTTGCTGTGTCCGCTCGTAGACGTTCATGGCTGCGGACGTTTATTGTCGTACTGCATCGCGACGTACTGCTTCCACTCCCGGATTGCGGCGAACCCCTCGGTGCGGAATATCTCCGCATGGCGGATCAGCGTGACGGAACGTATCGTATAGTCGCGGCCATAATACCGGACGACCTCCCGCAGGAACCGCGCGAGCAGCTGCGGGTCGTCGCCCGAGACATAGTAGTTGTTGATCCTTGCGATCCCGCTGTCGGTAATCTCCACCGGCACGAATCCGTAGACATTTTCACCTTCCCAGGCGACGAACCACGTATGCGAACGCGAAGTCCAGAACGGATAGTTGTTGTTCTGGCGCAATACGCTGCGCCGCATGACCAGAGGCGCGACGAGTGTGTAGAGGCGAGGCGAAGTTCCGTCCAGTTTTTCGATTGTCATATCCCCGATGCCGCATTTGCGGACTGAATGTTGTATATTTGCGACTGAATGTTCCGAATATATGGGTTGTCATCACAAATATAACAAATTACGCCCGTTTTCTCAAATTTTTCGGCCTCGGGGATAGATGTTTCAATCCGGTTTCCGTCCGGAAAGCACCGCCGGAAACCTGTAAGAACGACGGGGAAAACCCGGACGGGAAATTCAACCCCGGCTTTCCATGCTGTCAGCCGAGGGATTGACGCTCACCACGTCCTGCTCTATTTGCCGCTGCGTAGGCGTTCCGTCTTCGGTGGCAGGGGTGATGGGGCCGCCGTCGGCGAGTATGTCGTCCGGGGTGATCTGGGTGACGGGGATTTCCTGCATGCCTTGCGATTGTCTTACGTCGGCCTGCGCTGCCTCTTGCCGGCAGGACGGATGGTGTTGGTCGGTGTTTTTCATCGGTTCTTTTTTGGAAAGTGTGCTGCAAAGGTCGTACCGCGATGGGGAAGGGCGTTGCTGAAGGCATCCAAGCCCGGCATATCGGGGTTTGTCCGAGGTTTTTTCCTTTTTTTCCGTTGGACGGCACCCCGGAAATGGAAACCCCTGCAAATGTTAATTTGCAGGGGTTTCGCTCGATTTCGCGGAGAGTGGGGGATTCGAACCCCCGGTACAGTAATCCCGTACGTCAGTTTAGCAAACTGGTGGTTTCAGCCACTCACCCAACTCTCCGGGCAGCTAAAACTAAATATTGCTATCGTTAAGCGGGACAAAAGTAAATCAAAAAAGGGGAATTACCAAATAAAAACCGGAGAAAAGTTTTCGCCCTGCATTCTGCCGGGGGAGGCCCCGCGGCATGGAGCCCCCGTGGCCGAAGGCTGCGTCCCGCCGATACGGCCTGTCGGGGTTTCGGTC
>OBXE01000752.1_pt1 | contig 12369 bp, 8 predicted proteins | sample 1495391 | NCBI WGS metagenome assembly OBXE01 (sample SAMEA2580146, study PRJEB22360) | human gut metagenome | biome: human gut; feature: human-associated habitat; material: faeces | place: Denmark | collected 2008/2010 | reverse complement strand
TCCTGTCAGTAGGAACCCCGGGAATCCCGGGCGGTGCCATCGCATCCTTCGCAGCACTGGCAACCATGGCAGGTCTGCCTGCAGGAGTTATGGGCGTTTACATCAGCATCAATACACTCTGCGACATGGGCGCAACCTGCGTTAATGTTATCGGAGACATGGCAGGATGTGTGGTTCTTAAGGAGAAGATTAAATTAGAAGATTAAGCAACCCCTAAATCTGTTGTTTCCAATCGACTTAACGCAAAAAAGCTGCTGTGCATTTCTATAACTGAAACGCACAGCAACTTTTTTATTTACAGCAATCTCTTCGTCACGTTACTCTACACCGAATAACTGCTCCGCGGTTTATCGATTAAATTGCTGTCTGTCTCTATTTCTTTAATCCGGTTGTAACCTTGCAGTTAGTTACTTTCAGGCTTCCTTCAGAAGCAAAGAGTGACAGACTTTCTCCCGGACGTTTATATGCTCTTGCATTTAATGCAACACCGTCTACATAGATTGTAGCAATTGTATCATCTACGATCATTTTGATATTGTATTTCTTACCAGGTACCAGTTCCAGCGGTCTCTCCAGTCCGATATTCTGGTTTGCAGGCCATGGCCAGTTTGGTTTTTTCTCAAATACATATCTGTCTTCTGTTACATTAAATACGAACTGGTAAGACTCAGCTTTATCCTCATCTTCATAGAATCTCACACCGAAAGTTCTAGTTCCTTCTGTGAATTCCACATCTGCTTCGAATTTGAAGATATCTCCTGTATCTTTTGCAACTACTTTTTCTGTACTCTTAGTTGGAGTATCAATTACAAAATCTTCTGTCTTTTCTTCTTTATCAAATGCATTCCATACAGTTTCCGGAATTCTTACACCAAGGGTTCCATCTTCTCTCTGGTAAACCTCATGTGCCATAAATGTTCCTGCCCAGATGAAGTTATTGTCATCATCATCCTGATCCTTGGTAGCAACCCAGCCAAAGAGGATTCTCTGTCCGTTCAGTTCAAAAGTACGTCCTGCATAATAAGATCTGCCGTCAAATGCATCATCTTTCGGTGCGATCCATGGACCTTCCAGACTCTTGCTCATACGGTATACCATTTTACTTCTGTCACTGTATTCTGTCACAATATGATACCACCAGTCACCAATCTTAAATAAGTCTGGCATCTCATGCATAGTATAGAGATCCGGTGCCCAGAAATCTCCTTCAAACTTCCAGTTTTTCAGGTCTTTAGATGTGAATTTAACAGTTCTTCCTGTCTGTCTTGTCTTTGGTCCCTGTAATCTTGCACCAAGGATCAGCAGATACTGATCATTTTCCTCATCGCGGATCACCCATGGATCTCTCCAGTCATCCGGGTCATAGCCTTCCTGTGGAGTGAAGGTAAGTGCATCCTGAGTTTTGTGCCATGTTACAAGATCATCGCTGTATGCATGCATCAGAACCTGAGATGGTTTTCCAAGTGCCGGATAATCACGGTTATAACCTGTATAGAAAATATGATACTGTCCTTCTGCCTCGAAAACACTTCCTGCAAAGATAAACTGATCCTGTTCTTCATCTGTTCCTCTCGGAATTGCCACGCCTTTATCTTCGTAATGTACAAAATCAGAAGTTGTTGCCAGATCCCAGCCAAATGGTTCTCCAAATGGTCCCGGTTTTCTGGTATCTCTCTGATGATATAAATAGAATTTATCTCCATGTCCAAATGGCATGCAATCGCCAAACCATGTTCCCGGGAACTGATAGTATAATTTCTGCATAGTCTTAATCTCCTTTTTTATACTTTATTTCACTTTACAGGCCTGCTTGTACTTTTCCGGCAAGCCTGTTATTTACTCATAAATCAAACTACTGTTATCAGGTAATTCTTGCATATTATCAACCTTTTACTGCACCTGCTGTCATACCTGCCAGCATCTTCTTGCTGCTGAAGAAGTAGAAAATAAATACCGGAAGTACTGTTACAGTGATGGCTGCAAATGTACCACCCCAGTCTGTCAGTCCCATGCTTCCTACGAAGTCATTTAAACCAAGTGTAATGGTTTTCATATCTGTAGATCTGGTAAATGTATAAGCATTAATATACTCATTCCAGCAGAATACTGCCTGCATGGTTGCTACTGTGATAATAGAGTTCAGTGACATCGGAACCACCATCTTAAAGAAACATCCTATCGGTGAACATCCATCAATGATCGCTGCTTCCAGCATTTCTTCAGGGAAGAATTTGCTGAATGAATAAAACAGCTGAATAGAATAAGACAGTGAAAAAGCAATCTGTGGCAAAATAATTGCCGGGTATGTATTGATCAGTCCCATCTTATTAAAAATAGTAAACAATGGAATCAGTGCAACCTGCATAGGAAGCATCAATCCAAGAAGGAAATAATTAAGGACAAATTTTCTGCCTTTGAATTTGATTTTGCTTAATGCAAATCCAGCCATCAATGCAAATAAAAGCAGAGGAATCAATACACCGATCAAAACAATGATACTGTTTTTAAAATAAGTCAGCATATGGCTTTTTGTAAAAACATTGATAAAGTTTGTCAGCACCCATTTTGACGGGAGTGCATATGCCGGTAACTGTCTGAAATCATCCAGTGACTTAAAGCTTGAAGTAAATACATAGAAGAAAGGATAAACCTGCATCACAACAAGGATTAATGCTATAACCCATTTAATGATGCTCGGAATGGTTGGTTTTTTCTTTTTCATTCGTCATCCCCTCCTCCTGTGAATTTACGGAATAACATTCCAACTACCATACAGATGATTACGATCATGATCGCTACAGAACTTCCGTAACCATATTTCATACTGCTGAACGCCTGTTTATACATATAAGTTGTCATAAGTTCAGAAGCATTTCCCGGTCCTCCATGTGTTAACAGATAAGAGAACTCGAAAGATCTCAGGGAACCATTCAGTACCAGCAGACAGTTTGCAATGATAACCGGTTTAATATAAGGAATTCTTACATAAAGATATTCCTGCCATGTTGATGCTCCATCGATCAGTGCTGCTTCTCCCAGTTCATCCGGAACACCGATCAGTGCTGCATAAAAGATAACCATATACAGTCCCAGGTATTTATATGCTTCTACAAAAGCTGTTACATACAGTGAAATCTGAGGATTTGAAATCCACTCCATCAGTTTCAGAGATGGATCGATGAATGATAATACCTGATTCACAATACCGGTTGGAGTTACTGATAATAACTTTGTAAAAATCTGGCAAATCGCTACAGAAGAGATAACTACCGGAATATAATACAGAGTCTGTAAAGCAACTCTTCCTTTTTTAATACGACTGAGGAGAATCGCAAATAATAAACCTCCAAATACCTGAATTGCCACATTAATTACAGTATAAACAAGAGTATGCCCTATTGTAGCTCTGAAAACTTCATCCTGCGTAACAAGTTCTATATAGTTTTTTAATCCTACAAATACTTTCTCTCCAACACCACCCCAGTCAAAAAAGCTATAATAACCAGCCCATATGATGGAAACAATTACAAATGCTGTATAAATAAGAAATGCTGGAAAGATGAATAAAAGGATGACTGACTTTTTTCCAAATGCTTTCTGCACAGTTCTTCCTCCTCTCTTTCTCTGAAAGAGACTGACAAGGCAGCTGTCAGTCTCTGTTTATTATTATTGAAAAATCACTTACTTTTTACAAAAGAATCACAGGTTTCGATAAATTCATCCGGAGTGGTAATTCCCTGAGCCAGTTTCTGCTGTTCATCTGCAATTTGGGTCAGATTTTCTGAATCAAGCTTATCATCCCATGAGGTCCATGCTGTTTCAGCATTTTCAAATAACGGCTGAAGATCATAGAAAAGCTGTGGAAGTCCTTCTGGAATATCATCGTTAAACGGTGAGAAAATATTTCCTTTGTTGTAACAAGCCTCTGAATAATGTTCACATGCATAATCAAAGAATTCCTGCATAGTGTCGTCATATGTAGCCTTATTATATCCAATACCAAATCCTGCGTGAATTGGAATATTTGTCTCCATATTATCCATTTCTTCTGTGTCAGGCACAGGGAAAAATCCTATCTGACCTGCATCATACATATCCTCAGCAAGATTGATCTGACCTGAACCACTGTAGAAAATTCCACCAGTGCCACCATAGAATAAGTTTGTGGCTGAAGTGTAATCTACACTTGCAAATCCTGGTTCAAAATATCCTTTTGTTCCAAGATCATAAACCAGATTTACACCATATTTGGCAGCTTCATTTTTGGCAAAAGAGTCTGTTTCAGCCTGATATCCAGTGATAAATTCCGGACCTGTTACTCTCCATGGAGAGAATGAAAGATATCTCATAATCTGCCATACATCTGAACCACCGATAATAACCGGAATTTCTCCTATATCCGCAAGTTTCTGACAGTCTTCTTCAAATTCTTTCCATGTTGTCGGAGTTTCTTTAATACCGGCTTTTTCAAAGAGATCCTTCCTATACATAAAGAATTCACAATATAATCCCTGTGGGAAAAGATACAAATTACCATCATCTGCATCTGTAAGGAAATCTCGTACCGCACCATTCATCTTATCCGCATATCCATTTCGATCTAACTCAGCACCTAAATCCACTAATGCATCAATGTCTTTACATGCTTTAGAAAGTGTTCCATTGGGGCATCCGAAGATATCTGGTAATGTATCACTATTGATATACATCTGTAATTTCGTAAAATAATCTTGTTTATCATTAACCATTTCTATTTCATAGTCAATGCCTTTCTCATCACAGAAATTTTTCAACAAATAGTCATAAACCTGATACTGTTCTGTCGATTCTGTTGAGTTTAATAAAGCAGTAATCTTCGTTCTTTTTCCATCATCCGATTTCTTCGCAGAAGCTGTAACTGCTCCCATGCCTGTCAGAAGACTGGCTGTCATAGCTGCCGTCATGGCAAGTGATAACACTTTTTTCATTTTCCTCATTTACTTGTTTCCTCCTTTTAATTTGTGTTTCCTCGTTCTTGATGATTTTATTTTAGTCTTTTTGCCTTTTATAAACAATTGGAAATAAAAGTAAAAATAGGAGATTTGTGCACAAATTTTATACTGTGCACAAATCTCCTGTTCTATCGTCAGGCAGATAAAATCATCCGCCTCGCTACTTGCCTGATTCGATTAAATGACTTACCTGATACAGTTAACCTCGCTGTTTATATATATTTCCTGAATTCATTGGGTGTAATACCGTAACGCTTTTTGAATACTTTTATGTAATATCCAAAGTCTTTGTATCCTACCATTTCTGCGATTTCATATTGTTTATATTTATTATCTGCAATCAGTTTCTCCACCTGTTGGAACCGGACATCTGTCAGATATTCCAGAAAACTCTTTCCGGCATATTTCTTAAGAAGGCGGCTGATATAGGTTCTGCTTACATGGAATTTCTCAGTCAGATCATCCATAGATAAATCTCCTGAATAATTCTTCTCAATGTAAGAAAGAACACTCTGAACCAGTTTCCGGTTCCGTTCATCAGTTCCTTCTGTATTCTGTTTAATCAGCGTTCCAAACAGATTCAGCAGACAATTCAACACCTCTTCTGTGTTCTCGCACTGACAGATTCTTTTTATTCCATCCTGAAGCACAGAAAGATTCCAGTTTTTATTATGAATTTCACTGTCAACTGCACAGATATATGGAAATTTCATACATCCCAAAAGTAAATCCATTGCTGCAAATTTCACCGGAGATACATCTTCCGGTGCGTTTCGAAATATCTGATGAAGTTCATCCTCCGCTTTCTCAAAACTGTCCTGAAACAAAGTCATCATAAAATGTGTTTTTTCACCGGAAGTAATCACAAAGTCTGTCTGTTTTTCATATTGCAGATCTTCGTATCTGAGTATGATATTCGTACCCAGATAAACACATTGCCTGCATGCTGTCTGTGCCTTACGGTACTGTGCATTTGCCTGATATTCGTCCACTTCTACATCGCTCAATCCAAAATTCATATGTGCTTTCAGATACCGTTCTACTTCTACCTGTATCTTACTGCATGCCTGCAATGCTTTTTCCATACATACTGCGTTTTCTTCTTCCTTTTCAAACAAAAGAATAAAATTATATTCTGCAGTTGCTGTATTATAATCGCTCAAAACATGAATTCCAAAATCATTAAAAATTTCCTCAAAAATATTGATGCATGCAAATTCCTCTATCCATTTATCTCCTGTATGGATTTTATTTTCTCCAACAACTTTTCGCCCTACACACACAATATATTTCTCTATTGTCAGATTCAGAGATTCTGCCTGCTCTTTTACAACTCCTTTTCCCTGGATTCTTCCATACAGAAGATTTCCCGCAAATTTGGATCTCAGCTGCGGAACTGACCTGTTGAAATATTTCTTCAGATCCCGGATTTCCTGCTGTTTTTCCTTCCTTGCATGAATTTCCCCTGCAATCCGGGCAGCCATTGCCTTTAACTCATCATAGTCCACCGGTTTGAGAAGATATTCTTCCACACCAATGCTGATTGCTTTCTGAGCGTAGGCAAAACTGTCATATCCTGTCAGTATCACTATAACCGCATTGGGATAAATCTCATGTGCTTTTTCTGCAAAATCCAGTCCATCCATTCCCGGCATCTTCACATCTGTAAGAATCAGATCCGGTTTCGCCTGCTCTAGTTTCTCCAGACCCTCCAATCCGTTCCTTGCAGTTGCGGATATATGGTATCCATAATCGCTCCATGGAAACGAACATAAACCATCCAGAATAATATATTCATCATCTAATATCATTACCTGCAATTCCATTATCTCTCGTCTCCCCTTTTTTTGTTATTTTCATTAACAGGTTCATCACATTTCCTGTAGGTAACTCCGACATTACCGTTCATCGGGATTTCCAGTATTACCTGTGTTCCCTTCCCCGGTTCTGATGTAATGCTCATCCTTGCCTTGTTCTGATATACATAATCCAGTCTCTTTCTCACCGCATACACTCCCAGATGAGTATGTGTCCGCTCTGCTTCATGATCTGGCTCTTCCTCTGTCCCCATCAATTTCTCCAACTGTTCCTGTGACATTCCAACTCCATCATCCTTTACTGTAAATACTGCCATTCCATCTGTAATTTCTCCTGAAACATAAAGGAAACAGTCCCATGTCGCATTTTCCACACCATGAACTACCGCATTTTCCACCAGTGTCTGAATAGTCATCTTCGGAATCTCTAATTCATTTAATCTCTCATCCACTTCAATATAAGATGTAAATTTATCTCCATATCTGGTTTCCTGTATGTAAAGATAATCCTGTACATATTTTATTTCCTCACGAATATAAACCATACTTCTTTTATTGCTGATACTTGCACGCATCAGACTGCTGATAGAAGTAACCATACGACAAATATTATCCTCACCTTTTTTTCGCGCCATCCAGTTGATTGTATCCAGTACATTATAAAGAAAATGCGGATTGATCTGTGCCTGTAAAGCCTGGAATTCAATATCTTTGTTAACTGTTTCCATCTCCACAACCTGTTTTATCAGCTGCTCTATTTTCTCTATCGTCTGGTTGAAAACAGAATTCATGGCTCCAATCTCATCCCTTCTTCCTTCCGGAAGACGGACAGAAAAATCCCCCTCCGCAAACTGCTGCATTGCTTTACTTGTACGCTTGATCGGACCGGCGATTCCCTTTGCCAGAATATCAGCAAGAAAAATACACAACATCAAACTTGCCAGAATAAGCATGATTGTCGTTTTCTGTAATCCTCTGGCTGTTTTCTGTAAGAAACTCATAGGAATCATTCCTACAACTGTAAGTCCTGTGTCAGAACTTCTCTGATATACACAGTCATAACCCTGTCCATCTGCAGTAAACAGAAAATCTCCTGTGTTACCTGATATTTTTTCTATCCAGCTTCTGTCACTGATTGTCGCATCATTCTCTGCGCTCTCTATCAGAACATTTTTGTCACTGTCCAGAAGAAAAATATGTGCAGACAAAGAATCTCTGGCTGTGATCGTCATTTTTTTCAGATAGCTCAGCTTAATAGATGCTCTCAATATTCCCACTGGCTTCATAGTCAGAGAATCTTTGATCTGCTTTGCCATATACATCAGGCCTTCCTCAGAAGCATTATAATAAATACAGCGTCCTTTTGCCTGCTCCGCCAGTTCACAGGATGTCTGAGCGGTATTTTCATTAATCTCATGATTATTTGCCAGCAGATGATTTGCTCCGTTATAACCATACAGCTGGATATCATTCATATAAATACTTGTATATCCCTGCAAAAGCAGCCTTCTGATCTGCCCTGATCTTGAATAATAGGAATACAGCTCTGTGCCATCCGATTTATATGGTTCATCAGACTCCAATTCCTCCTGAACCGTATTGTTATTTGCAATATACTCAAATGAATTCCTCACCATATCAAAATAATGATCCAAATTCACCGACAACTCGTTCACCACTCCCGCAGACTGCTTCCTTGTCTGTTCTGTCACAATTGAAGATGCAGACATATACTGCGAAACACTGGCAGCCAACAGAACAACCAATGCTACCCCTAACGTACAATACAGAATTTTTCTCTGTATCGACAGATTAATATACCACTTCTTTAAATTTTTCATCTCTCTTTTCCCTTTAATGCCCCTTTACTTTTCCCGTTTTTCACTGCTGCGATCTATTCCGGACAGCTAAAAAGCCGACACACTGCTTCCAGTCAATGTATCGGCTTTACTGCTTCATTTTATTATACAGGTATATTCCGTAACTTTTTCTGTTTTACAGATACTGACTGAATTCCACTTTCTCCTTGTTCGGACCTTCAATGGTAAAAAACTTCACACCATTTTCCCAGAATGGCAGGAAATGAATGATATCCTGTGTGGAGTTTAAACCAGCTTCATTAATATACCGGAAAATCTCCTCAATATCTCTTACATCAAGTGCAACATGATCGATCGCTCCATGCTCCATCTTCGCCGCATGATTCTCATAAGTCTCCACTACCAGAGTTCCCAGTTTCAGAAACACAACCTTCTCATTCGCTTCCTCATTTACAGTCTCAAATGCAGTCTCAAAACCAAGTTTATGATAAAACTCCACAGTTTTATCAATGTCATTTGTCGGAATCCCGATATGCTGTACCCCTGTTGAATAATTCTTTAAATCCATGATCTTTACCTCTTTCTGCTCATCTTTGTAGCTTTTACTCATTTATTTTCATAATTTTACTTATCCAAAATATACGCAGAAAATCATTCGATTGTCAAGAGTAACAACTGATTCTTTTCACTTGACCCCTCCGCTCCCACCACCTCATCCATTTTCTCTTACACAGCCAATAGCCAGCGCGAAGCAGCATCTCTCTGCAGGTGAATCTGGAGGGGGCTTAGTAACTCTAAGGTGGGGGAAATCCGCGTTATGAAGAAAAATAGCAACCTGTCTGAGCGGAGTCTGCGACGGAGCGAGTTTTGCATTTTTCTTCATGCTTTTAGCGGATTTCCCCCACCTTAGAGTTACTTAGCCCCCGGAACTGAACCTGCAGAGAGATGCTGCTTCGCGCGTTCCCTCTTGCGCTGTGTACGCCCCACACCAACAAACTTCCCCCAAATACTTACAAAAACCTCTTGACTTTCAAAACAAACAGCGTTAAAATTGCTTTAGCTTTTTAAACAGCTAAACCTATAACGCATAAATTCAACGAAGGGAACCAGTAAAAACAGTCCCCCCCCTGTCCTCAGAGAACTGCAGTCCGGTGAAATGCAGTGACAGACCTGTTTCGAATATCATCCCCGAGAAGGAAAGCCGAACCCTTGAATACAGCCATCACAGATATTGTCGTATTCACAGTAAGCTTCCCCGGCCGCCCCCCGTTACAGGAGCCGCGTATATCGGTACGTTGCAGAATCGTACTTGTTTCAAAGGTGAAACAGGGTGGTTACGGAATATCATATGTCCGTCCCTGCGTGGGGCGGACTTTTTTTATGTTATAGGAAATTACTCCATAATATTCCCATAACATAAAAAAGCCCTGACACACGAGACATACTTTCTTTTCCAGGCTGTCGATCTGAAACCGAAACACCACTTCTGTTTTTCGCAGACAACAGAATTCACCACAGATGAAAAATGTAACTAATTACATATTATAACCATTACATTCCATCTGCCTTGAATCTGCTCCAAATTCCGAAAAACAGCAGCAAATTTTTTGAGAGGAGTAGAGAGCATGAAAATCTACAAAAAAATCATGAACGCACTGGCTGCAGTAGAAAAGATCGTCCTTGTGATCTCCACACTGCTGATCCTGGTGCTGACTGTGGGAAACGTATTTTCCCGTAAAGTCATCCACCGTTCCTGGTCCTTCACAGAAGAACTTGTAGTAGCGGTATTCGTACTCATCACCCTGCTGGCAGCCGCACTGGCCTGCCGCGAAGGAGAACTGGTCAGCCTGACACTGGTCACAGACCGCCTTCCAAAGAAACTGAAGAAACCATCCGTAATTCTGATCACAGTCCTGAGCATCATCTTCAGCGTCATCCTTTTCAAATACGGAATGGACAAGGTAATCACTCAGCTTCAGAATGGAAAAAGAACCTTCGTATTAAACTGGCCTGAATGGATCTTCTGGTCCTTCGTACCCATCGGTGCAGGATGCATGATCCTTCACTTCATTGAATTCTGTCTGGACTTCTGCTGCAAAACCGACAGTGCCAAAAATACCGACAACAGCACAAAAAGTAACATGAACACAATCACAACAGACAAAAAGGAGGCCAAATAAATGATCAGTGCAATCTTATTTATCTCCTTCTTCATATTCCTGATCCTGGGTGTACCCATCGGAATCTGCCTCGGACTTTCCTCCGTATGCGCAATCCTCTACTCCGGTACATCTCTGACGATCGTAGCAACAAATATGTACTCAGGAATTAGTAAATTCCTGCTCCTGGCAATCCCATTCTTCGTACTGTCAGGAAACATCATGGCAAAAGCCGGTATCTCCAAGCGACTGATCAAATTCGTTGATACCTGTGTAGGACACAAAAAAGGCGGTATCGCCATCGTATGTGTTATCGTAGCCTGCTTCTTCGGCGCCATCTCCGGTTCCGGCCCTGCAACTGTTGCAGCTCTTGGCGCCGTACTGATCCCTGCAATGGTAGAACAGGGCGGTTTCTCCGCACCATTCTCCACAGCACTGATGGCAACCTCAAGCTCCATTGCCATTGTCATCCCGCCAAGTATCGCCTTCGTTGTATATGCCTCCATCACAGGCACATCCATCGCAGATATGTTCATGGCAGGTATCGTACCAGGTCTTCTTATGGGCGTGGCACTGGTAATCGTAGTAATGCTGGAAGCAAAGAAACACAACATCAAACCATCCAGAGAAAAAGCCTCAGGCAAAGAACGCTGGGACGCTTTTAAAGATGCTTTCTGGGGATTCCTGATGCCGGTCATCATTCTGGGCGGTATCTACGGCGGTATCTTCACACCAACAGAAGCAGCAGCCGTATCCGTTGTATACGGTCTCTTCGTAGGTATGGTCATCTACCGCGAAGTTTCCATCCGCGATATGTTTGACATCCTGGTAGACTCAGCAAAGACAACCGGTGGTATCATGCTCATCGTAGCAAGTGCCTCCCTGTTCTCGTTTGTATGTACCAAATTCGGTATTGCAGATGCAGCCTCCAATTTACTTGGAAGCATCGCACACAATCAGTTTACCTTCCTGCTGATCGTAAATATCATCTTCCTGATCGCAGGATGCTTCATCGATGCAAACTCCGCTATGTACATCTTCATCCCGATCATGCTTCCTGTATGTAAGGCTCTTGGATACGATATAGTAGCATTCGGTGTTATGGCAACTGTAAACCTTGCAATCGGACAGGTAACTCCTCCTGTAGGTGTAAACCTTTTCGTAGCAATCAGCATCAAGATCAAAAAAGGTCTGGAAGTTACTCTGCAGGAGATCTCAAGGGCAGTTGTGCCAATGATCGCAGCCTGCGTTGCAGTTCTTCTGATCGTTACATACATCCCGATCACCTCCACTTTCCTTCCGAAAGCTCTTGCAAAAGAAGGCTCCTACACAGGTGATCAGTCCTCCGCTTCCTCTGACACAGCTTCCAAGGACGCAGGAGACGGCAATAACTCCTTTGACACAATTGCAGATTACAGCGACCTTGACTGGCCGGAAATGACCTGGAACTTCGCATGCTCCACTACTGAGACAAGTACCTGGGCTGATGGCGGACGTAAGTTCGGTGAACTGATGGAAAAAGCTACAGGCGGCAAAGTCAAAGTCAACATTTACGCTGCTGACCAGCTTACAAACGGTAACC
>OBXE01000749.1_pt1 | contig 12536 bp, 7 predicted proteins | sample 1495391 | NCBI WGS metagenome assembly OBXE01 (sample SAMEA2580146, study PRJEB22360) | human gut metagenome | biome: human gut; feature: human-associated habitat; material: faeces | place: Denmark | collected 2008/2010 | reverse complement strand
GTCACACTGAACGCTGGCGTGTGAAAAGCGTTGCCGGCGGCAGCCGCATTCCCGAACTCGTTGAAGCGGTTCGGGCTACCCATGCGAAGCAGGCTGCTGTCGCGGATCCAGCAAAGCTGGGAGCGCTGCGGGCAGCTTTGGATGCGGCGGGCTGCCATGACGTCGAGGCGCTCGCCGGCGCAGATGCCGTTGAAGCGCTCGCTGCGGATCCGGAGACGGATGCCGTACTGCAGGCGATTGTGGGTGCTGCCGGGGTGGCGCCCACCTTTGCGGCTGCTCGTACGGGCAAACGGCTGATGCTTGCCAATAAGGAAAGCGTGGTCTGCGGCGGGGCGCTGCTCATGAAGACGGTTGCCGAGTGCGGTGCAGAGCTCTTTCCGGTTGACAGCGAACACAGTGCGGTTTTTCAGTGCCTTGCGGCAGCTGACCCCAATGCGCGCAGCCGCGCAAGGATCATTCTCACCGCTTCGGGCGGCCCGTTTCGCGGGCGAAAGACGCTCGAAGGCATCACGCCTGCCATGGCGGTCAAACATCCGAAATGGAGTATGGGCCGCAAGATCAGTGTTGACAGCGCGACTCTGATGAATAAGGGACTTGAGGTGATTGAAGCCTCGTGGCTCTTTGACTTTCCCGAAGACCGCATTGACGTTGTGGTGCATCCGGAATCGGTGATCCACTCGATGGTGGCCTTTGAGGATGGAGCGGTGATGGCGGAGTTAGGCGACCCGGACATGCGCACGCCCATTGCTGCGGCGCTGTCGTGGCCGCAGCGCGTGAGTTCCGGCGTGGGTGCTCTCGACTTAACGCGTGTCGGGAGGCTCACTTTTGAGGCGCCGGATCTTGAAACATTTCCGCTCCTGGAACTTGCCCGAGAAACACTTCGCCGCCGCGACGGATCCTCTATTGTGATGAATGCGGCCAATGAAGTTGCTGTCGCGGCATTTCTTGATGAAAGAATTTCATTCACGGGCATCATGAAACTGGTTGAAATGACGACAGAACGCTTCAGCGCGCCGGCGCCGCAGTCCGTTGAAGAAATTTTTGCAATTGATGTAGAAGCGCGTACACGTGCCGCTGAAATACTGTCGGTCTCCGAATTCTTTAACTGAGTTTTTTGTTACTTTCTTTTTAGTCGTAGCCAGCCATCCGAATGACGCTTTCTGTACTCCTGAGCCTTGTGGGCTTTCTTCTCACCATCGGCATCGTGGTCATGATTCACGAGGGCGGTCACTATTTGGCCGCCAAGTGGCTCGGCTTCGGTGTCAAGCGCTTTTCAATCGGCATGGGCCGCGTCCTTTGGCGTCGGCGTGCCTGGGATCGGGTGTTGGCCGGGTCGCTGCTGCCGATCGGCGGGTATGTGGCCTTTGAAGAGGCTGATGAGCTTCGCGAGCAGGGCCGCGAGCCGACCGGCGTGTTGTTTGATTCAGGGCCGCGCTGGAAAAAGGCGATCGTTGTGACGGCAGGGCCGCTCATGAATTTCGTGCTGGCCGTCATTCTGTTTACAGCTTCGGGTGCTATCGGCGTGCGGGACATTGCGCCTTATGTGGAGCCGGCACCGGCCTCGCAGGCCCAAACGCAGGGGGTGGGCGCGATGGATCTGGTGACGGCGGTCGACGGCACATACCCGGGCTCTGGAGCGGCCGGTCGACGGCCGACGCATCGTGGGCGTCATGGACTTCAATTCCGCGCTTCTCGAGCATACGGGTAAGGCTGATGTGCCGGTAACGTTCTCGCGGGCAAAGACAGGCGAATCCTATGTGCGGCACTTTGATTTGTCAGGTTTGTCGCTCGACGAGGCGGCCAAGACCAATGGGTTTGTGCTGCAGAAACTGGGGTTTCTCCTCGCCGGCCGCGGCGTCACGATTCTCAAGGTTGAGGCTGACGGACCCGCCGCCGCTGCGGGCCTCAAGTCGGGCGACGTCGTTGAAAAGATCAACGGCAGCCGCGCCGACATGCAGGGATTTGCAGCCGCTATCCGAACGTCGCCCGAAAAAACAGTTCAGCTTTCAGTCAATCGTGCCGGAACGCCGGTTGAGATTTCGCTCGTGCCAAAGCGTATCCTCAACGAGAAGACTCAGTCTGCGGTCGGCCGTGCAGAACTGCGGTTCGGACCCGGCATTGAGTTTGTGACCGTTCGTCTCACGCCGCTGCAGTCGCTTGAAACGGCGTTTGACAAGGTGGTGGGGCTCACGCGTTTCCAAGCGGCGGCCGTTGGGGGCATGGCTAAGGGTGAGGTGAGCACCGAGAATCTCTCGGGGCCTGTCGGCATTGCCGGCATGGCCGGCAGCGCACTGACGGCGGGCGTCAGCGCCTTTTTGGAATTTGTGGCGCTTATTTCGATCGCCATCGGCTTCATGAACCTTATTCCGATTCCGGCTTTGGACGGCGGACAGCTCGTCATTTTGGGCATTGAGGGCCTGATGGGACGGAGTCTTGCCAGAGGACTGAAGGAAAAACTCGGTGCCGTCAGCATGGCGCTCCTTCTGCTTCTAGCTGTTTACGTGACTATGAATGATATCGGCCGACTCGGCGGATGAATGGGCCGCGCAAACGGAGAAGCGTTTCGGAGGTTTTCAGCACGCCGCGGCGGCTCGAACGGTCCGTTCCTTGTGCTAACCTTACAACAATTTTTTTCGGGCGCTGCCGGCTGACGCTTTTGTCGTTGATGCGCCCGGGGAGCCGTGCTCCCAAGCGGCCGGATACAGAATTCAGTGTTGAGAGAGAAATCGTCTTGCAGCTCCCCACTATTACCCGCCTGACGGCCGCGCTTGCCGCCGCATTCGTACTTGCCGGCTCTGCTTCGGCGTTCACGATTTCCGACATCCGCGTCGAGGGTCTCACGCGTACGGAGCCCGGTACGGTCTTTTCGCATCTTCCTTTCCGCGCCGGTGATGAATACACGGCCGAAAAGGGTGTCCGCGCCATTCGTTCCCTTTATCAGTCCGGACTTTTCCGCGATGTGTCGCTCACTCAGGACGGCGATGTCGTGGTTGTTCACGTGATGGAGCGTCCGGCCGTAGCAACCATTGAAACGCACGGCATTAAGGCGTTTGACAAGGAAGCGGTCGAAAAGAGTCTTCGTGACGTGGGGCTTGCCGAAGGCCGCATTTTCGACAATGCGACGCTCACCCGCGCCGATCAGGAACTGCGCCGTCAGTACCTCGCCCGAGGCTATTACGGGGCTTCTGTCAAAACGACGGTGACGCCGCTTGAACGCAACCGCGTGCGCATTACTGTCAATGTTGACGAAGGCAGTGCCTCGTCCATTGCTTCGATCCGCATTACCGGCAACCACCTTTACGATTCGGATGATCTGCTCGACCTGATGCAGCTCGGAACGCCGAACTGGTTCTCTTGGTACACCAAGCGCGACCTCTACTCGCGCGAAAAACTCGCCGCCGACCTTGAAACCATCCGCTCGTTCTACATGAATCAGGGCTATCTGGACTTCAAGATCGATTCCGTGCAGGTGTCGGTGGCGCCGGATAAGTCAAACGTTTACATTACGATCAACCTGACGGAAGGTGAAAAGTACACAATCCGCAGCGCTAAGCTTCAGGGCGATCTGCTCGGGCTTGATGATCAGCTCAACGCGCTCGTTACGCTCAAGGCCGGTGAGGTCTACAACGCGCAGGCGGTGAAAGACGTTTCCACCGCGCTGACCGATAAGCTTTCAACGCTCGGTTATGCCTTTGCGTCAGCCAACGCCAATCCGATTTCCAATGCGGAAGACCGTACGGTCGATATCGTTTATACGATCGATCCGGGACGCCGCGCTTATGTCCGCCGCGTGAATATCACCGGCAACAACCGCACGCATGACGAAGTCATCCGCCGTGAAGTCCGTCAGTACGAATCCGCCTGGTTCGACAGCGACAAAGTCAAGCTCTCGCGCGACCGTATTGACCGTCTCGGCTACTTCGAGAGTGTGACTGCAGAACCGAAGCCTGTGCCGGGTACGCGCGATCAGGTCGACCTTGAAGTGAATGTGAAGGAGCGTCCGACTGGCTCCATTTCACTCGGCGCCGGCTACTCCACGTCTGAAGGCATCATTTTGTCGGCAGGCTTCGCGCAGAATAACGTTTTCGGCACCGGCAATTCGGTGTCGGTCGATGTCAATACGTCTAAGTCGCAGCGTACGTATGCGCTTTCCGTGACGGAACCCTATGTGACGCCCGAAGGCATCAGCCGCACTTATGACCTCTATGACCGCAAAGTCGACTTGGAAGAGCTCGACGTTGCCGATGTGAAGTATGAAACCCGCGGTGCGGGCGTGTCTTGGGGCATTCCTTTCACTGAACTGGACCGCGTGTTCCTCGGCACCCGCGTGGAGTCGACGCACGTTGATGCGAATCCCAGATCGCCGCGGCGATATCAAAACTACGTTGAGAAGTTCGGTGATAATCCGGTGAGTGTGGCGCTCACGCTCGGCTGGTCCCGCGACAGCCGCGACAATTCACTCGCGCCGACCCGCGGCGTCTATCAGCGCCTGTCCGGTGAATTAGGGCTCCCCGGTCTTGACATTCAGTACTACAAAGCCACTTACCAGTACCAGCACTACATTCCGCTCTCGCGTACCTGGACTTTGGCTCTTAACGGCGAGGTCGGCTGGGGCGACGTCTACGGCAGTACGGATCAGTTCCCCTTCTTCAAAAACTTCTACGTGGGCGGCATCGGCTCGGTGCGCGGCTATGATTCGGGCACGCTCGGTCCGAAGGATTATTCGGCCAATTCGGACGGCGACAATCTTGGCGGTGACCGCATGATTACCGGCAATATCGAAATCCTTGCTCCGCTCCCGGGCGGCGACCGCACGCTGCGAATCTTCGGCTTCCTGGATGCCGGCTACGCGTGGGGTTACGAAGGTGATCAGCACGGCAACTACACTCGTCAGAAGATCGACTTTGCTGATCTGCGCTATTCGACGGGCTTCGGCATTGCCTGGATTTCGCCCTTGGGCCCGCTCAAGTTCTCCATTGCATTCCCGCTCAATGACAAGGAAGGCGACGATACTCAGCGCTTCCAATTCCAGATCGGTACGGGTTTCTAAACCGTTCCCGTTCGTCGGCTGACTTTAAGCCTTTTCAGACCGCTGCACCTCTTTTGGAGCTGCAGCGGTTTTGCGTCCTGTTCCGATCAAAAAGGAAGCCTTCCCCCAATAATAGGAGAAGGCTTACAACCTTCCGGCTTTCCTCTCGGAAGGACGCGTCGCCGGGTGCTTAGAGCCCGGCAGACCGCGGCAGAAAATCTTCCCCGCAGGAAAGAATGACGACATTCTATAAACGAATAGCGGCAGGTGAATTCACGTCCTAAGCGAATACAATATTATACAAAAGAACTAGTCCTTAAGACACTGATTTACAGGATTTGAAATTTATTGGTACAAACCCTAATCATGCAAACATGGCTGAATCGGCTCTCAGATAAGGTGAGGATCGGAAATAGGCAGGATCAAAAGCCATAAGGAAAAGGTCAAAGACGGACGGCGGCCGGGTCGTTTTGTTAATATGACCGATTCCGTTCGAGGCGCCCGATAAGGTGCTGAAAACAACAAAAATGATTCGATAAGGAACATCCTCGCCGTGGAACTTCTCAACACGCTCGTCTCTGCCGTCAATAATGTCCTCTGGTCATACGTCCTGATCGTCATGCTGGTGGGATTGGGACTTTGGTTTTCTTTCCGCACAGGTTTTGTGCAGATCCGCCATCTGCGTGAGATGGTGCGTCTTGTTGCGGAGGGCGCAACAGCCAAGACAAAGAAAGGGCATATCTCTACCTTTCAGGCCTTCTGCGTTTCCACGGCGTCGCGTGTCGGCGTGGGCAATATTGCGGGCATTGCCATTGCCGTTGTGGTCGGCGGTCCGGGTGCCGTCTTCTGGATGTGGGTCATAGCGCTCTTAGGCGCGGCAACGGGGTTTGTGGAATCGACCCTTGCGCAGATCTACAAAGTTCCGCGCCGCGGCGGCGGCTTCGTGGGCGGTCCGGCTTACTACATCGGGAATGCCCTGGGCTCTCGGTGGGGTGCCTGGCTCTTTGCCGTGCTGATATCCGTCACTTACGGCCTCATTTTTAATTCAGTGCAGGCCAACACGATGGCGCTCTCGCTCAAGGCATCCTTCGATGTGGATCCGGCTTGGACAGGGTTAGGCATCGCAGTTCTGACGGGGCTGGTGATTTTCGGCGGCTTGAACCGCATCGCACGAGTGGTGGGATGGATGGTGCCGCTGATGGCAGGGGCTTACCTGCTCCTTGCTGCGGTGGTCACCGTGATGAATATCACGCTCGTTCCGGAAGTTCTGCTCTTGATCGTCAAGAGTGCTTTCGGTGTGGACGCAGTAACCGGGGCTGCTTTCGGCATGGCGCTCATGACGGGTATTAAGCGCGGTCTCTTTTCCAACGAAGCCGGTATGGGTTCCGTGCCTAATGCTGCGGCGACGGCGGATGCGTCCCACCCCGTCAAACAGGGTTTGGTGCAGGCCTTGGGCGTCTTTGTCGACACCATGTTCGTCTGCACGGCCTCGGCCATGATTGTTCTGCTTTCGCCCGATTGGCACAGCGCCCAGCTCACTGGGATCGAACTCACCCAGCATGTGCTCACGGGGCAGCTCGGTGCTTGGACCAACACCTTTATGACGGTGATCGTTCTCTTCTTTGCTTTCAGTTCGATCATCGGCAACTACTTTTACGGCGAGGTGAACATGGACTTCATCAGCCGCCGGCCGACTGCGAGCTGGATTTTCCGCGGCTGCGTGCTGGTGATGGTGTATTTCGGCAGCGTCGCGAGTCTCAATATTGTCTGGAATCTCGCTGATCTCTTTATGGCCTTGATGGCGATGCTCAACCTCGCAGCCATCGCTCTCCTTGGCCGCTATGCGTTTGCGGCAATGAAGGACTATTTCAAGCAGCGCTCAGAGGGGGTGGAGAACCCCGAGTTTGATCCGTCTGTGCTGCCGGCCACCCGCGGCATCGTCTGCTGGCCTCGCAAGAAGGATGAAGAAGTGAATTAGTTGGGTGGAAGCATTTCGTAATATTTGCTTCACAACTTTCATGATTTGCGGCCGTCGAATGTGTTTGCATTCGGCGGCCGCGCGTTTGCGCCCCCTCGATTGGGGGAGTCGGGTTAACCCCCGAGTCAACACCCTATATACCTATTTATTGGTAAATAGGGGCCAGCTATCGTTTCTATATCCCTGTGGCAGTAGCTAACAACAGAGTTGAGAGGGGTTCTCAATTAGAACTAGACCTCTCCCATCAGAGGTCTTTAAGGATGCTGTAAGGAAAAATACAATTTCACACGAATAAAAAAAACCGCCGAAATGCAAGCCCATCAAACACCCGTTGAAGGGCCGCGGCGGCAGAGCTTCAAATGCTCTGGAAGGAGACCTCTTATGAACACGAAGCCTATGTTGACGGCTGTTGCCGCCGCGCTCTTTTCTCTGGGCGCATGCGTTTCCGCTCAGGCCGCGGATCTGTCGACCTGCACGACCTGCCACTCCAACATCACCAAGGCGCACGCCGGCGCTGCGCACAAGGACATTGCCTGCACGTCCTGCCACTCGGGCGTTGATCAGCACTTGAAGAAGGTGACGGATCGTCCGACGGTCAACATGGATCCGGCTACCTGCGGCGGCTGCCATCAGGCGCAGTACAAGTCCCTCTATAAGGATGACGGCCGCGCTGCTCGTCAGTCGAAGAAGGCGCCTAATGGCCCCGCTCCTGATCCGTTCTTTGACCGCGCGCTCGGCGCCCATGGCTTCACGGTCGAGCATGATCTGCCGCGCGCCCATGTGTGGATGGCCATCGACCAGTTCATCGTTGACCGTGCATTCGGCGGCCGCTTCGAACCCAAGGACGGCTGGCTCTATGCCACGCTTGACGGTGGCAAGTCCTACAAGGTTTGGGATGTTCTGAAGGACAACTATCCGGACAACAACGCGCAGAAGGTCCACAAGCCCGGCACCGCGGCCGCTGCCAATGCCGTCTGCTGGTCGTGCAAGTCCACCGACGTCATGATGGACTGGGCCTACCTTGGCGACAAGGTCGAAGGCGCTCAGTTCAGCCGCTCTTCGAATCCGGTTGATGTGGTCCGCAAGGTCAATCACGCCATCAACTGCAACTTCTGCCATGATCCGCATACTGCTCAGCCGCGCGTTGTCCGCGATGCGCTGATCGATGCCGTGACGCGCGACGACAAGTCCGTGCCGAACGTCTACCGCGATGTTGCTGCACATCCGACGAAGCTCGATGTGAAGGATGTGGGCGTTCGCGGCTTCACCCGCAAGATCGCCTATATGGACAAGGCGGACTCCAACCTCATGTGCGCTCAGTGCCACGTCGAATACATCTGCAACCCGGGCTTTGATGCCAAGACGGGCGCCAAGATCGGCTTCGACAGCCGCCTGACCAACCACTTCCCGTTTGTCAATGCCGACGAGATCGAGCAGTACTACGACAAGATCGGTTTCCGTGACTTCAAGCACAACCTTACGGGCGCTGCGCTCGTGAAGATGCAGCATCCGGACACTGAAACGTACTTCGGCTCTACGCACGACAAGGCCGGCGCTACCTGCGCTACCTGCCATATGCCTAAGGTCAAGGACGAAAAGACCGGCAAGATGTACACGGTTCACTGGGCTACCTCGCCGCGCCACTACATGCAGGAAACCTGCTTGACCTGCCACAAGGACAAGACCGCCGAACAGATGAACAAGGCGATTGATGCCATGAAGGGTCACTATGACGGCAAGGTTCGCGAAGCTGAAGCCCGCATGAACGACATGTTCAATGCCTTCGAACTCGCGATTGCCTCGGGCGTTGATGAAAAGACGCTGGATGAAGCTCGTAAGCTTCACTCCTCGGCTCACATCAATTGGGAATACTGGACGGCCGTCAACGGTGCGTACTTCCACAATCCCGAAGAAGCTCAGCGCAGCCTCGCCAAGAGTGCCAAGGCCGCTTCCGATGCGACCGCTCTGCTCCGCAAGGCCATCGCTGCCAAGGCTTCCGCCAAGGCCGGCAAGTAATAAGGCCTTTGAAGGCTGAGTCAAGTGAGAGTGTCGATTGAAAACGACGCTCTCACTTAGAGAAAGAAAAGCGGCACCGCACCGGTGCCGCTTTTTTTCGCTACAGTAGCGTTTCCACTGATCTTTCCGCCAACACCATGACCTCCACCTGGCTTCTCTACGTTATCTGCGCTTTGATGCTGCTTGCCGCCATCGCTGCGGTGCTCCCAACAGTTCTGCGCACTAAGAACGATGTGAACGGCGAAGCGCTTGACCGCGAAGCGACCGCTTTGGCCACCAAAGCGCTGCAGGCAGAAAAAGCCAAGCTTGATGCTGACCGATCGCTCGGGCGCATCTCTGAGGCCGAGTACGAGTCGCTTTTAACAGACCTGCGCCGCCGCGTGATTGAGGAGCAAAAGCCCGCTGCGGATCCGACCGGAGCGCCGTCGTCCTCAGCGAATGCCAAGCCCTCAACGCGGCTTTCCCGCGTGCAGCTCGCCGTTTCGGTAGCAGTGCTCATCACCGTCGTTGCGGGGGGCTCCTACGCGTTTCTCGGGTCTCCCGAGATGCTCGAATTAACGAATGCCCAAAAAGTGATGGAGGGCAACGCCTCAGCAGAGTCCATCGAAGCGTATCTGAAGACTGCGCCCAAAGACGGCCGTGCCTGGGTGCTCTTCGCACACAAGAAAATTGAAGCGGGCGACTTCCGTGCTGCGGCACGTGCGCTTCGCACGGCCAGAGAAGTCGAACCGAAGATTGCTCGTGACCGTGACGTGATGCTCGAATACGGCGCTGCAGTGCTCACGGCTCAGGAGTCCGATTGGTATGCCGACGCGAACCGCGTGGTCAAGGAAGCGTACGGACTGATGTCGGATGATCCGCGCGCGGAACGTCTCGCGGTGATGGCGGCCATTGCTGCCGAGGATTGGGCATGGGCCGTTGACGTGGTTCGTGCGATGCTCCCGCGAATTCCGCCCGACAGCGGAGAATATATGCAGGCGCGTGAAACGCTCGTGATGCTTGAGGCGCGTGCCAAGGCAGCGGCTGACCAGAAAAAAACGGAAGTGAAGCCTTAAATCCGGCTCTGCGGCGATTGAGCATCTTCGGGAAGCTCATTGCTGCGGTCAAGCCCAAAAAAACGGCGCTCTGAGGGAGCGCCGTTTTGTTTTGGGAGGGATTTATAGGAGTTCTTAGAGCTCAGCCCAGAAGATCAGAAGCAGTGCCTGACCGGTCAGAATGCGCAGGAACATCGCGAGCGGATAGACCGTTGAGTACGCCACAGCGGAGCTGTTCTTTTCTGAGAGGGTTGCCGCGTAGGCGAGTGCTGGAGGATCAGTGGTAGTGCCGGCCATCATGCCGACGATCGAGAGGTAATTGAGCGAGAAGAACCTGCGTGCAACATAGCCTACGATGAGGAGCGGAAACATTGTGATGCAGAGGCCAAGCGCCATGTAGGCAAATCCCTCGCCGGAAACAAACGCCTGCAGGAAGCCGTCGCCGGCGGCAAGCCCCACGCTTGCCAGAAAGAATGCAATGCCGAGTTCGCGGAGCATCAGGCTCGCCGAATTGGTGGTGTAGGTTGCCAGCCGCAGATTCGGTCCGTAACGGCCTAGCAGAATGGCCACGATCAGCGGACCGCCCGCCAAGCCGAGCTTCACCGGCACCGGAATGCCGGGGATGGCAATCGGCAGGACGCCGGCAAGAATGCCCAGTGCGATGCCCACGAAGATCGAGATGATGTTCGGATGGTCGAGTTTGTGCGACTGGTTGCCGACGCGAGCCGTAAAGCGCATGATGGCGCGCTCCGGCCCCACAACGCGCAGGCGGTCGCCGAGCTGCAGATGGATGCTGCGGTAGGGAAAGAGTTCCATGCCGGCGCGGAAAAGGCGCGTAATGTTGAGGCCGTCGTAGTGCGACAGGTGCAGATCGCTGATCTTGAGGCCGTTCACCTTGGGGTCGGTGACGAGCACGGTTTCGGAGTGGATCGGCGAGTGCTGAATCTGCAGGTCAACGCCGAGCGCCTCTTTGCCGAAGAAAGCGACGATGCCGGCCTTGTGTTCGCTCTCCGAGACGATGCGGAGGATGTCGCCCTTGAAGACTTCCGTATCGGGGCCGGGACTGCGGATTGGGCCGCCGGGAGACTGAATGCGGGCGCAGACAAACGGACGGTTGATGAACTGACGAATCGACTGAATCGTCTGGCCGTGGAGAAAGTCGTTGACGACTTCAACATAAAAGGAGCTGGGGGCTTCATTTTTGTCCGCTTCGTCGGCTTCCCAGGCTTTGTCTTCTTCTGCGAGATTCACGCGGAAGAGGATGCGGATAATGATGGCGGAAACAATGATGCCGACGACGCCGAGCGGATAAGCGCAGGCATAAGCCACCGCAATGTCCGCTCCTTCCCAGCCCATAACGGCGAGCGCCTCCTGCGTGGCACCCAAGCCGGGGGTGTTGGTGACGGCGCCAAAATGCACGCCGAGCATCGTCGGCAGGTCAATCAGGCCCGCTGTGAGTGCCCAGAGCAAAATCGTCACCAAGATGGAGAGCACAATGGCACCGGCAGCAAGCCCATTGAGGATGATGCCGCCCGACTTAAAACTCGAAAAAAACGAAGGGCCGACCTGCAGGCCGATGAAGAAAATGAAAAGTATCAGACCGAAGTCGCGCAGGAAGGTTAAAACGTGCGGTTCGATCGCCATGCCGAAGTGTCCGGCGGCAAGTCCGACAAAAAGCACAAATGTGACGCCCAGAGAGACGCCGAAGACTTTTATTCTCCCGAGTGCAAGCCCGACGGAGATAACGAGCGCGTACACCAAGACGATGTGCGCGATCGACGTGGGGGAGGTGAGAACGGATTCCATGGTGGCGGGTGCGGCTCAAGTGCTTCGCGAGGGCAAGCCTTGGACGCTTTAGATTTGTGATGAACCCGCACAGTCTAATCCGTTGTAGGTATCTCTTAATGAGGAGTCTGGGGACGCCTCAAAGTTTGAATGTGTCTTTACGCGATTACAGGACCAAAAAGGCGATAGGGTTTGTGCGCCTTATACGTAAACTGTCGGCGGATTGGCATCCGCTTTTTGCTGCACCCACGGCGTCCTTCCCCAAACGCCTTCGGGGGAGAGCAGCGAGTCGAGCGCCTGCTCGGCCTGCCGGAGTCCTTCGGCAGCCTGCTGTTCGCCCACTTCGAGTGTTGTCCAGAAGGTGCCGAGCAGCATTGCGCGGGCGAGCGCTTGTCGGGAAGTCATGCGTAAAAGCAGCTCTCCGGCGATACGGCGGAAATAGTCAAGCGCTTCTTCGTCGGTGAGCATATCCGCAGCCTGAGCTTTGGTGATCAGCGCTGCACCGAGCGCCAGATCCCAGCCGCGAAGCGCCGTCCAGTCGAGTTTGCCGCGGAAATGGTCAGCCGCCATCCGCTTGCGGCGCATGCGCTCGAGGAGTTCAGTATTTTTAGGCACCACTTCAAAGCCGCTCCAGCCGAGACCGGCTTCGTTGCGCACGAGGGGCTTCACTGACGATGCAGCCATGATGCGGCGG
>OBXE01000721.1_pt1 | contig 13241 bp, 7 predicted proteins | sample 1495391 | NCBI WGS metagenome assembly OBXE01 (sample SAMEA2580146, study PRJEB22360) | human gut metagenome | biome: human gut; feature: human-associated habitat; material: faeces | place: Denmark | collected 2008/2010 | reverse complement strand
TTCCACCCATTTTTTCAAATGTGCTTTTCATGTGTTATTCCTCCTTGAAATCAGCAATGTCCTTAGATCATCGCAAAATATTTCAGGGCAGCCTTAATTGCTTCTTCTTTCTCTTTCGGACACTGTGGCACTTTTGGATTTTCTGTCTTTGGCAGATTATAGTTCTCTCCTACTTCGATTCCACATTTCCTTTTGATTTGAGAAATATATAAATTTGAAACCTTCAAGCCAAATTCTTTCAGCACATAATCTTTGATTTCCTGATAGGTTGCTTTCAACTCGGCACTTGTAGCATCCAGCTCGTCCAAGTCTAAGTCGATCTCTATCGTGTCATCCGGCTTTTGTTGGGACAAAAGAACAACCGTCTCCACATGAACAGTCATCCCAAATTGATCAACCGGACATACTTTTCTAAGCTCATATCCTCTCTCACACAGATACTTCAGATCCCTTGCCAACGTCGCACTGTCGCAACTTACATACACAATCCTCTCCGGGTTCATCTCGACCATGGTCTCCAGCAGAGTTTCATCACAGCCTTTTCTTGGCGGGTCTACAACGATAACATCTGCATAAACACCATTTTTCTTATACTCTCTTGGCAGCACTTCTTCTGCCTTACCCACAAAGAACTCTGTATTCTCCAGGCCATTAAGTTTCGCATTTTCTTTCGCATTCTCTATAGCTGCCGGAACAATTTCCACACCGCGGACAAATTTTGCTTTCTGTGCCAGGAACAGGGAAATGGTTCCGATCCCACAGTAGAGATCCCATACTGTTTCCTGACCGTGAAGATCTGCGTATTCCAGTGCCTTTGCGTAAAGCTTCTGGGTCTGCATAGGATTTACCTGATAGAAAGACAGAGGAGAAATCTGATAGGAAATATCTCCGATCCTGTCTGTGATATATTCCTGACCCCAGAGCAGACGAATTTCCTCACCAAGGATTACATTACTGTGTTTCTTATTTACATTGATGGTGATGCTTGTCATTCCCGGAATCTCACACAGAGATTTTACAAACTGCTCCTCTTTCGGAATCTTATTTCCGTTCAGAATCAGACAGACCATCACTTCTTTTGTGAAGTATCCGTAACGGATCAGGACATGGCGCACCAGCCCTTTGCCTGTTGCTTCATTATATGGTTCAATCCCGTATTTCTCCATATGTGCGATCACACGGTCCAGAACTTCTTTATTCTCAGCTACACCAAGTGCACAGTCACGGTTTTCGATAATATTGTGGGTTCTTCCCGCATAGAAACCTGTAACGATTTTTCCCTCTTTATTTCTGCCTACAGGAAACTGTGCCTTATTTCTGTAATGAAAAAGTTCATCCATGCCAATGATCGGCTCCATGGGGATATCTGTAAAGCCACCGATACGTTCCAGATGTCCCTTCACCTTATTTGTCTTAAATACAAGCTGTTGGTCATAGGAAAGTGCCTGAAGCTGGCATCCGCCACACTGACGGGCAAATTCGCACTTGGGCTCAACTCTGTACGGAGATGGCTTCAGCACCTCCATAAGACGTCCGTAACCATAATTTTTCTTTGCCTTGATAATTTTGGCTGTTACTGTATCTCCGATCACTGCGTCCTTGACAAAAACGGTGAAGCCATCGGCTTTTCCGATACCTTCACCGTCAATTCCGCAATCTTCTATCTCTAACGTAACAAGATCGTTCTTACGAAATTCCATAAAGATTACACCTCATCTGTTCTTCTTAAGTTGGATTCAAACAATTTATTATATCCAAGCCATTCTTTTTTGCTCTTGTTTGCTGCAAAAATCTCTGTGATGGTTTCCATTCTTGCATCTGTATTATCTGCAAGATTGAGGGCTACAGCCTCCACCAGTGCAGGTTTCTTCGGGGAACCGTATTCCAGTTCTCCATGGTGGGACAGGATACAATGAATCAGTTCATTCTTAAGCACCTCCGGGAATTCCGGTATCTGGCGTGCAAGATCATTGATCATCTGCGCTCCCATATAAATATGTCCCAGAAGCTGGCCTTCATCTGTATAATCATTTAACGGAAATGCAGATAATTCTTTTGTCTTTCCAATATCATGAAGAAGTGATGCTGTAATCAGTAAATCCCTGTTGATGACGGGGTATGCCTTTGACATATAATCGCAGAGTCTGGTCACTCCCAGAGTATGCTCCATCAGACCGCCGATAAATCCGTGATGTACTGTCTTCGCTGCAGAATGTCCTTCAAACGCTTTCACAAAAGCTTCATCTTCCACAAATAATTTCTTCAGAAGTGCAGACAGATAAGTATTCTCCACACTGTCAATAAATGCTCTCAGCTGGCTGTACATATCATCTGTGCTGTTCTCACTTACAGGAAGATAATCTGCCGGGTTGTACTCATCTTCAGCAGCCTTGCGCACACGCTTGATATTCAGCTGCATAGCCCCTGCAAAGCTGGTCACATCTCCCACAACATCTATATAATCCAGTGCATCAAAATCATCAATTCCAAGAGAATTCGGATCCCAGATCTTGCCATCTATGATTCCGGTTTTATCCTGTAGGATAATATTCTCATAGGGTTTTCCATTCTTCGTTACCGCAGACTGTTTCTGCTTGCACAGATAAATCCCATTAATTCTGTCTCCCTCATGTAACTCATTTAAAAAACGCATAAAGCCTGCCTCTCTATCCTTTATTTTTAGTATTATAACAATTCCACAAGAAAGAATCCCGCTTGTAGGATTCTCCGCCTGTCACTATCTCTCTCCAACTGTTACCTTATAATCTTTCTCCGCATACTCACCATCGGAATTTTTGCGAAGAACCGTTATGGTAAGATTTTCTCCCTGCTTTTTTGTCTGAAGATATGTATAGTAAGACTGCATACTCTCTGTGGGAGTTCCATCAATCTTACTTATGATATCTCCACACTGTATCCCTGCCTTCATCGCAGGAGATTCTTCTTGTGTACGCTCCACGTAAAGTCCCTGATCAATTCCCAGTTTTCTACATTGTGCCTGAGTTATCTCTGTTCCATAAATACCTGTATATCTGATTGTCTCTTTGTTAGCCAGATGTTCTACCAACGGAAGAATCTGCGAAATGGAAACTGCATGAATATTATCTCCATCGTTTTCATTCTTCTTCAGTATCATACCTGCCACATTTCCGTCAGAATCAAGCAGCACACCACTTCCATCTTCATTCGCGTACACATCTGTAGCCAACACATTATACTCCGTATCCGCTACCGATAGTTTTTCAGAAACAGAAGTGATCATTCCATAAACCACCGCATCACTGTCACCGGCAGGACTTCCGATAGCAATTACTATATCGCTCTGTCCCAGTTTCTTTGTGTCTGTCAGATCAGATACCACGATACCTTCTCTTGTACTGTCATTGAGAAGATTTTTTCTCACAGTTGCAACTGCGAATCCGGAATCTGCATCTCCCCTGCATATCTCTCCCTGCACTGTCGAACCATCTGCAAAAGTCACCTGCAGTTCCTGCAGATTTTCCAGTTCTTCCTCATAGGTCAGGATATAAAATTGTGTCTCTGTTTCAAGAAAGACAAGACCTTCCGTATCTTCCTGCTGCAAATAAGAATTATTCAGCAAATCCTCATCCTTTGAAATTCCTCTCACGTTTACAAGAGATTTTCGGGATTTTTGGGAAACCTTCAGCACTTCCCTATACACCTCCTGACGCATTGCCAGAAGACTCTTCTCCTCTTTTTCAGAAACTGAAGCGACAGATTCCCTCTCTGTTGCCTGTTCTTCAGATATCGTCTCCGCTACATCCGATCCTGTCAGTTCGATTTTCTGCTGTGTATTCTCTTCTCTGTCCGCCATAACCGGAAACACACTGGCAAAGGTTACGGCTGCGCAGCCTCCAAACAAAACGCCACATCCTGCTATCATAAGCAGCCTGCGCAACAGACTGCCATTCTCTTTTGGCTGTTTTTTTACCGTTTCTTTTATAAACTGATATTCCTGTGTGTCCATTTTGTTTTTTTTCATACCTGATTCTCCTGCCGCACTCCATTCAGGATAACTGCCCAGTGTCATACAAAACAGCAATCTGCCAAACAGTTACCATTCAGGTTCAATATCGCTTGTATTCAAACAAATTATATCGTAACAATCTACGCATTATTTTAACAAAAAGATATGAATTTTTTATGAATATACTATAAGTAATTTCCCACAGTACAAAAAAGAAGCTCCTACTGAAACACTTATCGTATCAGCGAAACACTGCAGCTCAGGTTATTATGATGACACAAAAAAACGGTTTAAATGCACATATAATAGCATTCAAACCGTTTCTTATGCGGAAGATGGGACTTGAACCCACACGAGCGCAATGCTCACAAGATCCTTAGTCTTGCTCGTCTGCCAGTTCCGACACTTCCGCATATCGCATTTCTGTTATAAGTTTTACTTATTGTTGCGACAATTGGTACTATACCAAAAACTATATAAACTGTCAATAGCTTTTTTGAATTTTTTTTATTTTTTTTGTAAAAACTATCATTTTTATGTATTTCTATCCTTTTTGCTTTCCATAGATTTCAAAATCATATATAATAGGAAAAGTATTTGTAACTGCTTATTTCACAGTAACACAGTTACAATTATGTTACTGTTCACACACCACTATTCCGCGAGGTGTTTTGGCATGAATATGCCAAAATCCCGAGACATACAAGCCAAAATTCCATTGCCGCAGGCAATCTGGAATGAATTTTGGCTACGTTACTGTGAACGGAGTGAACAGTAACACAATTATTTTTTTAGAATTGCTATAATCCCGGAGTACATTTCCATAACAAAAAATGCTATAATATCAGGGACAGCAAATTATAAAGATATCTATCAGGAGATTTAAACAGACAATGAATCAGAAAGCATATAAAGCACTTGAATATTATAAAATCATCAATATGCTGACAGACAAGGCTTCCTCTTCCATGGGAAAAGAAATCTGCCGGAAGCTGGAACCATCCACAGATATTGATGAAATCCGACATATGCAGACTCAGACCAGAGATGCACTTACCCGTCTTTTCCAGAAAGGAAATATTTCCTTTGGCAGCGTCAAAGATGTGCGTGGTTCTCTGAAACGTCTGGAAATCGGAAGTTCTCTGGGGATTGGTGAACTTCTTGCCATCTGCAGCCTTCTTGAGAACACCAATCGTGTCAAAGCTTATTCCAGAAGTGAGCGCGGTGATTCTCTCCCGGACTCTCTGGACGGGATGTTCGAGGCACTGGAACCACTGACTCCTCTTACAACAGAGATCCGCAGATGCATCCTCTCAGAAGATGAGATCAGTGATGATGCAAGCAGCAACCTCCGCCAGATTCGAAGAAACATGAAGATTACCGGAGACAGGATCCATACACAGCTCTCCTCTCTCGTAAACGGAAGTGCCCGCAATTATCTGCAGGATTCCGTTATTACCATGAGAAACGGACGCTACTGCATTCCGGTCAAGGCAGAATACAAAGGACAGGTTCCGGGTATGGTACACGATCAGTCCTCCACAGGTTCTACTTTATTTATCGAACCTATGGCAATCGTAAAACTAAATAATGACATCCGCGAGCTGGAGCTGGAAGAACAAAAAGAGATTGAAGTGATCCTTTCCACCCTGAGCCAGCAAACTGCAGAACAGACCGACTCTATCCGCGCAGATCTTAATATCATGGTACAGCTTGACGTCATTTTTGCCAGAGCATCCCTTGCCATGGATATGAATGCAACAGAACCAATCTTCAATGATGAAGGACGCATCCGTCTGAAACAGGCACGCCACCCTCTCATTGATAAGAAGAAAGCTGTTCCCATTGATATCCGTCTCGGCGATGATTTCGACTTGCTTGTTATCACCGGTCCGAACACCGGTGGTAAAACTGTATCTTTAAAGACTGTCGGACTTCTCACTCTCATGGGCCAGTCCGGTCTTCATATTCCCACACTGGACCGCTCAGAGCTTGCACTGTTTGAAGAAGTTTATGCTGATATCGGTGATGAACAGAGTATTGAACAGTCATTAAGTACATTCTCCTCACATATGACCAACGTGGTTTCTTTCCTGAAAAAAGCCAACCGTCACTCTCTTGTCCTTTTCGATGAGCTCGGTGCAGGTACAGATCCGACAGAGGGTGCTGCCCTTGCCATTGCGATCCTTTCCCATCTTCATGAACAGGGAATCCGCACTATGGCAACCACCCATTACAGTGAGCTGAAGGTATATGCACTCTCCACCTCAGGTGTAGAAAATGCCTGCTGCGAATTTGACGTGGAAACGCTCCGCCCGACCTACCGCCTGCTGATCGGTGTTCCCGGGAAAAGTAATGCATTCGCCATTTCTTCCAAGCTTGGACTTCCGGACTATATCATCGATAAGGCCAAAGAACAGATCAGTGAACAGGATGAATCTTTCGAAGATGTTCTCAGTTCCCTGGAAAGCAGCCGTATAACTATTGAAAATGAACGCCGCGAGATTGAACAGTATAAACAGGAAATTGCCTCTCTGAAATCCGAAATGGAATCCAAGCAGGAGAAGTTGAACGAGCAGCGAGACCGCATCATCCGTCAGGCCAATGAGGAAGCTCATGCAGTTCTCCGCGAAGCCAAGGAATATGCAGACCAGACTATGAAGATGTTCCACAAATTCCAGAAAGACCATGTGGATCTCTCTGCTGTGGAAAAAGAACGCCAGAATCTGCGCAAACATATGAATAAAGCAGAGAAAGGCATGACTCAGAAAACTGCTGCAAAGAAACCGAAGAAGGAACTCACAGCCAAAGATATCTCCCTCGGAGATGCAGTTAAGGTTCTCAGCATGAATCTGAAAGGTACTGTCAGCAGCCGTCCGGACAACAAAGGTTTCCTCTTCGTTCAGATGGGTATCATCCGTTCCAAGGTTCACATCTCTGATCTGGAACTGATCGATGAAGCAGAGATCACCACACCAACCATGCAGCGTACAGGTGCAGGTAAAATCCGCATGTCAAAAGCAGCCCATGTATCTACAGAGATCAACCTGCTTGGCAAAACGGTAGATGAAGCAGTTGCAGAGCTTGACAAATATCTGGATGATGCTTATATCGCTCATCTGAAATCTGTCCGTATTGTTCATGGTAAAGGAACCGGTGCTCTAAGAAAAGGTGTACACAATTATCTGAAGCGCCAGAAGCATGTGGAATCCTTCCGCCTTGGAGAATTCGGCGAAGGAGATGCAGGTGTTACTATTGTAGAATTTAAGAAATAGGAGGGACCGCCATGGTTTCCAAACAGAAAATCCTTATTGTTGATGATGATAACAATATCGCAGAGCTTATTGCCCTGTATCTTACCAAAGAATGCTTCGAGACAAAAATCGTAAATGACGGAGAAGAAGCGTTAAGGGAATTTGCCTCCTTCCGCCCGGATCTGATCATTCTGGATCTGATGCTTCCGGGAATTGACGGTTATCAGGTATGTCGTGAAATCCGACATACCTCTGATGTTCCCATCATTATGCTTTCCGCAAAAGGCGAAACCTTTGACAAGGTTCTCGGACTTGAACTGGGTGCAGATGACTATATGATCAAACCCTTTGATTCCAAGGAACTGGTTGCCCGTGTACGTGCTGTCCTGCGCCGTTTCCAGGTTAAACAGCCATCGCCTTCTTCCAGTGAAAAATGTGTTACTTACCCGGATCTGACCGTTAATCTGACAAACTATGCAGTCACATATATGGGTCGTCAGGTTGATATGCCGCCAAAGGAACTGGAACTTCTCTATTTCCTTGCAGCATCACCAAACCAGGTATTTACCCGTGAACAGCTTCTGGATCATATCTGGGGTTACGAATACATCGGTGATACCCGTACTGTAGACGTTCATATCAAACGTCTTCGTGAAAAGATCAAAGACAATCCTCACTGGTCCATTGCCACCGTATGGGGAATCGGATACAAATTTGAGGTAAAAAATCCATGAAACAGCATCATCTTTCCACAAAATTCCTGAGATTTTATATTCTCATCGGAATTTTGGGATTTTTCCTCATAACCCTCGGCGGTTCTTATATGGTGGAAAAGCATCTGGAACACTCTTTAAGTGCCGCACTCTATACAGAAGCGCACAATATTGCATCTAACGAAGCAGTTAAAGGCAATATCTCTTCCAGTACAGTAGATACTCTTCAGGAACACTTATGTGCAATTTCCGATTTTCAGGATGCTGTATTGTGGATCATCAACAGTAACGGTGAAATCATTGTAAGTACACAGAAAAATATTGATGTCCGGGATCCAATCCCACTGGAAGAATTCGATGCTTCCAAATGGGGAAGCAACTATTATCAGATTGGAAAGTTTTATGGTTTCTTTAAAACAGATCATTTGAGTGTTATTGCCCCGATCACCTCTGATATGGAAACCAAAGGTTACGTGGCAATCCATTATTCGATGACAAACCTTTATCAGAGCCGAAGCAGTATTCTTTTTATCATGCAGGTAATCTTTCTCCTGTGCTATGCAGCCACCAGTCTTCTGCTCTGGGCTTACAGCCACTACATACGTAAGCCCCTGGCCAGGATCATGAAAGGTGCCAGTGAATATGCAGGAGGTAATCTTGCATATAAAATAGACGTTACTTCTGATGATGAAATGGGATATCTTGCCAAAACTCTGAATTATATGTCCGATGAACTGAACAAAAACGGAGAATATCAGCGTAAATTCATTGCAAATGTCTCTCATGATTTCCGTTCTCCCCTTACCTCCATCAAGGGATATGTCAATGCCATACTGGACGGTACCATCCCCTATGAGATGCAGGAACGGTATCTGAAGATCATCGCTTTTGAATCTGAACGTCTTGAAAAACTCACCCGCAGTCTTCTGACTCTGAATGAACTGGATATGAAAAAACGGATGATGCACATTCAGCGTTTTGATATCAATGATACCATCAAAAACACAGCAGCTACATTTGAAGGCATCTGCACCAGCCGCCAGATCCGTCTGGAGCTGCTTCTCTCCGGACATGAACTTTATGTCAGAGCTGATATGGAACAAATTCAGCAGGTTCTTTACAACCTTCTTGATAATGCCATTAAATTCAGCAATGATAATTCCTCTGTTCAGATTGAAACAACTGTAAAAAGCGGTAAGGTCTTCGTTTCTGTAAAAGATTACGGAACCGGCATTCCCAAAGAAAGCCTGGGCAAAATCTGGGATCGTTTCTACAAAATTGATGCATCCCGCGGAAAAGACCGTAAAGGCACCGGACTTGGACTTTCTATAGTCAAAGAGATCATCAATGCACATAACCAGAATATTGATGTGATCAGTACAGAAGGTGTGGGAACCGAATTTATCTTTACTCTGGAGAAAACGAAATAAATTTCTTTCACTTGAAAAATATTGTCTTAAATATACCTGTAACAACCCTCTTACCTGGAGCGTGTCTGAGAGGACTGCTATAAAAAATACCGTAACAAAAGTATATATCATTTACTTTTATTACGGTATTTTTTTTATTCTATGGCAATCCTCGTAAATAATGCATTTAAGACATTTCACCCACCTTAACTAAACGGTGTTCTCAGCATTCTGTCTTCATTTACGAGATAGATTCCTCTCGGTGTGATCCTGATTTCAGGAATCACAGGAAGTGCCATAAATGACAAGGTGATAAACGGATCAAATCCTTCTTTCACTCCCATCTCATGGGCCTTCGGAATCATTTTTGCAAGTGCTTCGTTTACACTCTCATAGCCGGCATCGCTCATCAGTCCCATGACAGGAAGTGGTAAGGTTCCATAAATCTCTCCATTGCATACCAGAGTATAACCACCTTGCGTCCGCATCATTTCTTTTACAGCAATAGCCATATCACGATCATTATCTCCTACTACAATAATATTGTGGGAATCATGAGAAACACTGGAAGCAATGGCTCCGCCGCGGATTCCATAGCCTTTTATAATGCCCACTCCCATCTTGCCCGTATTCTTATGACGCTCGATCACTGCAATCTTCTGATATTCCCCGTCCGGAGCAAAATATTTCTCACCATCCGATTCTATCCATGGAACCTCTTCCAGAACATCCCTTGTCACAATCTGTTTCTCAAGCATCTGAATCACTCTTGCCTTTGTTCCCGGATGTTTCAGTTTCAGACGTTCCTCACTGAAACCTGATACATGAACTGTATTTTTCAGATATGGAGGACATGGTTTCAATTCTGCTTTCTCATCTTTAATGATCTTCTTACCACAATGATATACATCTACAACATTCAGATCTGCCACATTATCCAGAATGACAAAATCTGCCTGTCTTCCGGGTGCGATCATTCCAAGTCTGTATAAACCATAACATCTTGCAGGCTGGATCGTTGCCATCTGCAGTGCTTTCTCAACAGGAAGTCCAAGCTGTACTGCACGCTTTACATTATAATTGATATGCCCCTCTTTACGGATTTCTTCAATATGTTTATCATCAGTACAGAAGCAGAAACCTGACGTATCTGTATGGTGTTCCACAATCCCCTTCACAATAGCATCCAGATTTCTTGCTGCACTTCCCTCACGTATCAGTACCTGCATTCCATTTCTTGCCTCAGCCATTGCATACTCATAATCCACACACTCATGATCTGTATCAATTCCGCCAAGTACATATGCAGCCAGATCTCCAGGTGCCAGAAACGGTGCATGACCATCCTTCACTCTGTCCTGAAACAGCTGAAGCTTTTCATGCATGGCAACACTTCCGTTAATCACAGAAGGCGCATCCATCACTTCACCCAGCCCCAGAATCCTCGGATGTTCCAGATATCCCTTCATCTTTCCTGCTGTAAGAATACACCCGTTATCATCCACATGAGTCGCCGGAACACAGGAAGGCATCATTACATATACATTCGCCGGTGCATCTTCTGTCTGATCCAGGATATAATCAATTCCATCTGTACCGGATACATTTGCAGACTCATGAGGATCTACAATAAATGTTGTAGTTCCACACTGTGCAGCCTGCCGGACCAGCTCCCCCGGCGTCACCAGAGTAGATTCCAGATGCAGATGACTGTCGATAAACCCCGGACAGATCACTTTTCCTTCCAGATCAATCTCTGTCTCTCCTTCGTATGTACCGACTCCGATCACAATTCCATCTGCAACAGCCACATTACCATCAATAAATTCTCCTGTACCAGAGCTGAACACACGCCCATTTTTAAACACCAACTCAGCCTTCTCAATACCTCTTGCCATCTGCGAATACCTGCGATACATCTCAAGTTCCATAAAAAAACCTCCCTTCACTCCCTTGAAAGCCCTCCTGCGCCACACATTCATTATTACAGTAAAGCTTCCAATATATTATCATATTTACTTGTTTTTTTCAGACTTTTTATTGTCCCAATCATTTTTTTCTATATATTTCATTATATATTATCATCTGTCTTTTTAATTTGCAACCTGTTTTTTCTTTACCAAAGCAACTTTCCATCAACTTTTAACGGCTTTACAAAAAGGCTGCCGGATATCTCCTGCAGCCTTTTCATATCACTTACATCTCTATATTTACATCATATAATCTTTGATCACATCATGATCTCTGAGTACTTTCTCGACCACAGTTCCCTTAACAGCTTTCAAAAGCGGTTTCTTCAGCATATCCAGTGGTCCCGGAAGTTCGATCTCCAGTGGAGATTTTCCATCCATCAGCTTCACACTGCTATCCAGTAATTCTCTGATATCATAAACACTGCCCCATACTTCCGGCACACCTCTGTCAACACCAAGAAGTCCATATACAGCCTCCATAGCAGTTCTTACGGAATATTCAGTAGTAAATACAGTATCTCTTGGTGTATCGGCAAACTGTCCGAGGAATGCGAAGTTTACACAGCCATCCGGAATAACATCAGGTCTGTCACCCTTTGTTCTCGGCATAAAGAATGCTGTAATATAAGGCATCATGGTCGGTACACAAACTGCACTGTTCTCAGCCATGTCTTCAATCTGGTCAACCGGAACGCCAAGATGATACAACCATTCTTCTGTGATCTCCTTACCTGTACACTCCTTCATAGGCTTCTTGATATAATCACCAGGTACATCTGTAAACAGACCATATACCCATACACAAACCTTGTCTTTATCCTGATCCTTGAACTGTCCCTGTCTGTTGATTGTCCAGCTTAATAACCAGCTAGAATCCTGACAGCTTACAATACCGCCTGTAACAACCTTGCCTGTTCTCGGATCACGTTTGCAGATATCTGTAATATAAGGAATGATCTTATCATCCAGAGTAGTCACTGTTGCTGACTCCCAATTTGTCTTAGCAATATCAGAACAGAATTTCTCAGGATGTCCGAAGGACGGATCCTGTTTTGCAATATTTTTCCAGAGGCTCCAGCATCCGCTTGTACGAACTTCTGCATCTCCGTTCGGTGCATGATTCTGATCGCCATAGATGGTTCCCTCTGTACAGCTTCCGTTTGTCACAAATACAAAGTCGTTTTCTGTAAGAACAATTCCCTTTTCTACGCCATTCACCTTACACTCGATTGCTTTTGCAATCTTCTTATTGCCTTCAAACTCAAAGAGTACGTTTGTAACCTCTGTATTGAACTGGAATTCAACGCCTGCTTCTTCCAGATATTTCTGCATTGGCAGAATCAGGGATTCATACTGATTGTATTTAGTAAATTTCAGGGCGCTGAAATCCGGAAGTCCGGAAATGTGATGGATAAATCTCTGGAAGTACAGTTTCATTTCCAGTGCACTGTGCCAGTTCTCAAATGCGAACATGGTTCTCCAGTATAACCAGAATGTGGAATCAAATACCTCATCGTCAAATACATCTTCAATTGTCTTGTCATAAAGATCTTCATCCTTTGTCATGAACAGCTTCATGATCTCCATGCAGCCCTTCTGGCTCAGATTGAATTTACCGTCTGTATGAGCATCCTTGCCTCTCTCTTTTGTTGCACGACAGAGAGAATAGTTGGGGTCTTCCTTATTCAGCCAGTAATATTCATCAAGTACAGATACACCAGGTGTTTCAATGGATGGAATACTTCTGAAAAGATCCCATAAGCACTCGAAATGGTTTTCCATCTCACGTCCCCCACGCATCACATATCCGCGGCTCGGATCAAAGATACCGTCACATGCACCGCCTGCAATATCCATTGCTTCCAGAATGTGGATATTCTTTCCGGGCATCTGTCCGTCACGTA
>OBXE01000719.1_pt1 | contig 13293 bp, 8 predicted proteins | sample 1495391 | NCBI WGS metagenome assembly OBXE01 (sample SAMEA2580146, study PRJEB22360) | human gut metagenome | biome: human gut; feature: human-associated habitat; material: faeces | place: Denmark | collected 2008/2010 | reverse complement strand
CTTAGTGATCGAGCCCTGACTTACAACGTTCAACAGATGGGAGTGCATTTCATCGTATGATTCAAGCCCAATGAAGTTCTACATGGTATTTGTGTGTATTGGATTAAAAAGGATACTTGACTTTCACTAACAAACGTATACAGTAAGACATATGAAAACTCCTGCCGGTTCCAGCAAAACCGGCAGGAGCCCCGCTAGCGGAAAGGAGCAACATGACGCATGCGACTATGCTCATACTCGCCATCACCGTGCTCGTCCTCTCATCGAGATGACGAGCCGCACCCCAGTGTAGCGCAGCCCGCAGGATGCGGTTACGCCACGCCACGTATGAGCCTATTCGTTGAGGAATGGTATTTGTCTGGATCGGGTTCCATATCCCGACCATTTCCTTTTCTAGGTATTAATGGTGACGAAGAGTGTTTCAAGACGAGGCATGGGTGAGCTCTGCGTTTGTGTAATTCTGGCTGAATTGGTTAAATGAACAACCTCGAGGCATGAAAATGCCTGTCTGCCGCATTGATGCACTCCACGAAGAGTACGCCGCGTTAATCGCCCTGCAGCCTTTATCGAGGTTTGTCTCTTTGCTGAGCTGGACGGAGATTTAACCGCTCAACTGGATGAGGCACTCCAATTTATGGGATGCATCCAGTGCTAGCACAGCATGACGAGCCCACTGAATCCGAATGTGAAGCATCCTCATCAACTGTGGCCTCGTTCTCAATGAAAGCCTGAGCAACAATGCTCAGGAGATTTGACCACGACGCACGCAATCTGCACGCCGGTCGGTCCCAGAAAACCTGAGCATTGCCGTTCAGAAACATCTAGTTCAGGGTGCCCATGAACAGGAAATACGTTCCTCAATGAAAGCCTGAACATTATTGTCCAAGAATCTATACGCACTTCATATGCAGCTGGTATGCAGTTTGCCTCAATGAATTCCTGAGCATTACTGCTCAGGAATTAGATCCCTGTCCGCACGGTGTCATTGAAGACGGGCCGTCCTCAATGAAGTCCTGAGCATTACTGCTCAGGAATGAGAGATGCCATTGTCTTTCATGAACTGTTCCGGCGTTCCTCAATGAAGTCCTGAGCATTACTGCTCAGGAATTCGCGGGTGACGTAATGTCGCCACACATATTTCACTCCTCAATGAAGTCCTGAGCATTACTGCTCAGGAATCTTGCAACTGGCGTGCGCAGTGTGGGCATGTGCCGATCATCCTCAATGAAGTCCTGAGCATTACTGCTCAGGAATCTGAGGGTCAAGCACGTCCTTCATGCCTAGTCCTTTCCTCAATGAAGTCCTGAGCATTACTGCTCAGGAATTTGAAATGTTTCTCGGCGTCCTTGCCGGTCTGCGCCAGTCCTCAATGAAGTCCTGAGCATTACTGCTCAGGAATACGCTGCGCCGCGCTGCCCCATTCGACGACGTCGCGTCCTCAATGAAGTCCTGAGCATTACTGCTCAGGAATGTTCGGCGCTGCTCTTGTTGGTGGTGCTGCCGCTTCCTCAATGAAGTCCTGAGCATTACTGCTCAGGAATGGAATGCGGGTGAATCTTACCTACTGTCATCAGCATCCTCAATGAAGTCCTGAGCATTACTGCTCAGGAATTTCGATGCCGGTGCCGGTTTCTTCTGCGATTTCCTTTCCTCAATGAAGTCCTGAGCATTACTGCTCAGGAATTAAGGATCTTCAGGCCTTTACTTCCCAGCCACATTCCTCAATGAAGTCCTGAGCATTACTGCTCAGGAATTCGGCGAACTCGATCCAGGACTGTTCGATGTTCGATCCTCAATGAAGTCCTGAGCATTACTGCTCAGGAATCTGACCGGAGGGTTCGACATCTTCGACACGTCCGTTCCTCAATGAAGTCCTGAGCATTACTGCTCAGGAATCGGTCAGACTATCGCTAGTGGCCTTGAGATTAGTCTGTTCCTCAATGAAGTCCTGAGCATTACTGCTCAGGAATCTCGCAACGCAATGCGAGCGCTACCAGTACTTCAATCCTCAATGAAGTCCTGAGCATTACTGCTCAGGAATAGTCGCATACGTGGCGTCGGCATTGGCCTTGGTCTGTCCTCAATGAAGTCCTGAGCATTACTGCTCAGGAATTGTGTCATACCGACTGACGCCACACCCCTCTTCATTCCTCAATGAAGTCCTGAGCATTACTGCTCAGGAATGGTGTTCTTACGACGGTGAATCACCATCTCGTTGAGGATCCTCAATGAAGTCCTGAGCATTACTGCTCAGGAATCCGTCCATCGCGTCGTTCATCGACTCCCTGGCCAGCGATCCTCAATGAAGTCCTGAGCATTACTGCTCAGGAATGGAACATTCTTCAAAACAGACCGCCGCAAACCCACTCCTCAATGAAGTCCTGAGCATTACTGCTCAGGAATTCAAGGCCTGCATGAGTCCAAGGCCGTAATAGTTGTCCTCAATGAAGTCCTGAGCATTACTGCTCAGGAATGTAAGCTGGGAGCAGCCGTGACACCGGTGATGTCTCCTCAATGAAGTCCTGAGCATTACTGCTCAGGAATCTGTCCTGCTTCCGGCGCTTAAGGCGCAATGTGCGGTCCTCAATGAAGTCCTGAGCATTACTGCTCAGGAATCTCCGAAGCCGTCTGCTCGACACTGCTCTTCGTAGCTCCTCAATGAAGTCCTGAGCATTACTGCTCAGGAATGGGCCCTTGCTCCTTCAGCAGCTCCACGGCGGCGATCCTCAATGAAGTCCTGAGCATTACTGCTCAGGAATACTGTGTGAGCGCGGTCTGCGAATCATTGTAAGCGTCCTCAATGAAGTCCTGAGCATTACTGCTCAGGAATGTAGTCGGCTAATTCCAGGCAGATGTAGCCTGCGCAGTTCCTCAATGAAGTCCTGAGCATTACTGCTCAGGAATTATCCGTCCCGCAGGTCGAATGGCGTATCGTCCTTTCCTCAATGAAGTCCTGAGCATTACTGCTCAGGAATATTCTTCTCGATATATTCGTCATAGGAATAACCATATCCTCAATGAAGTCCTGAGCATTACTGCTCAGGAATCCCTTAACACAACAGACAGCACACCACGCAATAAGATCCTCAATGAAGTCCTGAGCATTACTGCTCAGGAATGTGTGGAGCGGATCCAATCGGCCACCGGCCTGTGATCCTCAATGAAGTCCTGAGCATTACTGCTCAGGAATACCAGGAGCTGCTTCGTGAGAATTATGACGTGACCATTCCTCAATGAAGTCCTGAGCATTACTGCTCAGGAATGGCCTCATTCTAACTCAGCCTATCGATTAGCTCAATCAAGAGGTTTGCGAGAACTCGCTGTAGTCACACACTTGAACAACCATCATTTACGATGCAAACACATATGAGTCGTTATCCTATATGGTGCGAGCGCTACCACTTTACATTTCCACCGATTCAGCTCTCGCATATCAAGAATCAGCATGACACACTCTTTAGTTTTCAAACAACATTTCCATATGTGATAAAACCGCTAAATGACAGTAGGAATATCCAAATCGTTATACCCACGCCTGCCAAGAAAGTTCATCCCATCTTTCGCTTGTTCCTCTTTCCCAAGGAAACAAACAACCACGGAATCACAGGATCCATCAATTTCACACTCAAGCAGATTCTGAATCTGAAGCATCTTTGATGGACGCACTCTTAGCAAAAACACACTGTATTGCAATCGTTCACCGCAGCGTTGCAGTATTTTTGCCACATGACTACGCCGGCGATCATCGTTGATATCATAAGCGACAAGATAACTGCGTTTTTCATCACTCATTCAGGACTCCTCTACCTTATTCGAATTCCTCGATAGCTGGCCTGTGTCCCATCTAGATAGCCTAAAATCATTCGAGCTTGGATTTCAACCACTCGACGCCACGTAGCTTTGTACTTGAATAACGGGTGAGTAATCTCTGTAGACATTCGTCTTTCATACGCTTTGACAACTGCCTTGCGTGTGCTATCAGTCATTCTTACCGACCCAAGCGCATTAGTGAAACCTTTTATACTGACTTCACCGTTATTAACCACTGTCTGAACAACTGAATCCGCTATCGGAGCTCTAAATTCTTCCATTAAATCCAGAGATAGTGCTGGCTTATTTCGTTTACTACTGTGTAAAAAGCCAGCATGTGGATCAAGCCCGCACGATATTAGGGCTCGTGTACAATCCGACAGTAATAATGTATAGGTAAAATCAAGCAAAGCATTTAATGGATCGGGAGCCGGTCTGCGCATTCGGGTAGCCCACTGCCAATTCTTTCGCTTTTCTTCCTTAATCAGATGCCCAAATTGCGAAAAATACAAAGCTGCGGACTCGCCTTCTAAGCCTAAAACATCCTGCCATCTATTCGCGTTACCCACTTGCTTTTCAATCTGACGCAACTGTGGTAACACCGAATTATCCGCCTCGGCTCTCCGTAACAATACCGATTGATTATGTACCTTCGCAATGATAAACTCTCGAGCCAATCCCAATCTACCTTCATGTGAAGCAACATGCTGTTCCACCCGTTGATCACCGTTTGGGCCGTATGATGGCACCGACCATCCATACATGCGCCCTGAGCCACTGCACCATACAATCGATATATCTCGCCACAAGAGCTCACGGATCAAACCACTTGACAAATCTGTATTGCCGTATATCTGCAATCCCTGAATGGTATCGAGAGGTATTGAGGCAAGTTCTTCACCATTCTTTTGAACGATCATTCTCCCCGCTCGAGTAAAGGCTTTAGCTCCAGGAGTAGCGAGATGAGTAACTTGATTGTCAGGAGAGGATACCATAATGCGGTGTTGCACTGCACAAAGTTTCCGCTCTTCCGGAAGGCAAATGCCTACGTGTGAACATCGAAAACATCTCGCACTATCTTCTAACGGTTCCGGCGCACGATCCTGATTAATCAGCGCACGAGTCTCCTCTACCGCTCTACGAGCGTTTTCGAAATCTTCTTCATCTAATTCCACATCAACACGCCGATGATGTGTTGTGAAAAAGATTTCCGTTCCTGCAACATGGAAACCCATGTCTTCCAAACATGCAGCTTGAAGAGCAAGCTGGGTTCTCATCGCATCAGTGATAATCATGGCTCGTTTGACGGGAGTAGCTTTGTATTCACGAATGATTACACCGTCATCCGTCATACGTGCCGCATCTAGTTTCCCGGATAAGCCCCATCCCTCATGCCTAATATTCACCGCCTGATAGGAATCCGCATCAGGAGCTTTATCGAAACGATCAATCTTTCTATGATCGTAAGTTCCCTGCTCAATTTGAGCAGAATCGACTTTTTCTCCTGCTGATTCCAGCCATGCTCTGCGTGGGCAGAACATGTAATTGGCTACCAGACTGATTGGAATGGGGTCATCATCCATGGTTTCCTCCGTTATCGCTACTCCAGCACCTGTACTGGAATTATTTCTCCCTGTTCCAGCCAGCGTTCCGGAGCACTAGCATTATCTGAAACAAATTGGTTGAAGATGCAGCATGCAGCAACACCTTTCTCTTCAAGCCAATCAGATGAAACGTCCACCAGTTGCATCTCAGTATCAGTGGAAAGAATCTTTTGAATGCCGAATCTCGCAAGCGCTTCGCTACGAACAACGGAACGGTATTTTGCCGTAGTCCAATATTGATCAAACAATGGCAGAATCGCGAACCGTACCGGTCCCTTAATCTGGAATAGCGCCGCACTGCTATCACGAGCCATGTCATCCCCTCGTGTTGTTACACGTGTGGGAAAGGCAGCGACCCCCATCAGCGCACACCATGCCCTCGCATTATCGGTCTTAGCGGGAGCATGAAGTCCTGTCGCCGCACGACTTGTCGATTTATTATTACCGATTTCATCCTCGATCTTCGTTCCGAGTAGCCCATCACGAATATTCTCAACAGATCGCGCCGCAACACACTGAGATAGAGGCAACAATCGTCCACCAATGAATTCTTGCCCGCGATTACGTGTCACCATTTCCCAACGAGAAGCACCGAAATCAGAGCGTAACTTGTGGCTTTGCTCACCTGACCAGTATGAAGGCTGGCCAAGTGCGCCGAAATAACGATAGTCACCAAACGTCCGCATGGAATCAATCGCGGCTTCCCTATCTTTTTGCAGCTTGCGCCATCCACATGGGACGCTTAGACCGCTCAGTCTCGGAGACATAGTCGCATGCAAGGTCTTACCTGAAGTGTTCGATTCCGAGACAATGGTGTAATCATCTTCAGAATTCAACGGCAAGGATTGCGCCCATCGTTTTGCATGTTCACTAATGATTGCCGCCATCTGATCAATGTTCAGCTCATCGCTGGTTTCGAACTCGAAAGCGCGCAAAGTATCTAGCCAACGGAATCGACAGCATCGAGCGGTATCATCATCCTCAAGAATCGAAGCCAGTCCAACCATAAGTAAATGAGAGAATGCATCTGAGGCATCTGCCGAAAATTTAACGCTCATCACTGTCCTTCCTTCGAGCAAGTAATGTCAGCCGCACGGAGCAATGCCTCGAGATACGAGATACCCCAGAAACCATACCGTTGACTTGTTCGGTCAACTAGGGTTTCCCACTCACCCATCTCAAACAACCTATCCGAGATATCGTTCAGCTTGGGGTTCGCATCACGTGATGCTCCTCCCGCTTGAGGAAGCAGATATGCCGTTCCATAATGGAACGTCGAGCGGCCATGCCCATGTGACGTACCGATAAGTCGCTGGACCAACTGCTTATCGAATTCATCCATTGATTCCAGTTGTATGTATGTTTCGCATGCAAACCGGAACTCGGCAACGGAGCGTTGCTCATGTCTCCAACCGCGAAGTTGGTACGTATTACGAAACCTTTGCTCCCACGAACGTGATTGGAAGAGGCTTTTGGCCAGTGGCTCAGCATCTGCCGAGGATTGATGACCATACCGAAGCATTCTTTGGAAACGTTCGTCCTTCTTACCTTCATCGTGGAAATTTCCGGCTATACGCAGGTCTTCAACGATGGCGGGATCAAGTCCAATAAGAGAACCGAGCGCTTGCGCTCGTTGAGCCACATGATTCTGATGTCCGTCTGATCGTTGAGGTTCACCCATTCCACTCGGAACACCTCCCAAGTGCAAGGTTCGATTCGTCGTTCTTGTTGACAGAATCTCCTGATTTGACTCGGAATCCAATGAATCACTCTGTGCACTGCTTACGAGCCACTGAACATCATGCGGAATTACCCTACCTTTATTATCCTCGTAAGGAACATCGGGTTTTTCGCGGCGATACCAGACTAAAGAATATGCCTCTCCCCGCGTGCGTTCTGCCAAGAATGATGCTCCCGCCGCTTTCATACGGAGTAAACGAAGATCTTCCTGCATTCTCTCAGTTTTTTCATCAATATTCACAAAATCCCCTTCTTCAAGTTCTTGAAGTCGCCGAAATGCTTCAGCAACCTTCGGCTCACCGGAATTTAGGGAATCATACGACGTCACTAAGGTGGAGGAATCACATTGGTTGAATATGTCTTCAGATGTATCTGACCCCTCCGGATCAAAAATGGCAATATCTTCAGAGAATTTGGAAAAGACCCTTGCAAAATCGTCAAGAATGAGCACATCGCCCGATCTAACCGTATTCGTTGTACCCTCGTGCAGACATACAACACGATGATTTTCAGGTTCAGATGCTCGATATCTGAACACTCTGTGAGGTAGCCTGACAGAGTATTTTCTTTCTATCCCCTCATCATCAATGGCAACGGGGATTTCCACCTTATCACTTCGTTTATTCATCTTATCGAATAGATAATTAAAGCCACGCCATCTTCCGACAGGGAATAGCTCATCATTTTCAGGCTGAGTCACCTCCAGCAGCTCAATAGCCAACGCATCATCCCACGGCAGATGACGCACTACAACGTTGATGTCCGGCGTATCCAATTCGAGGTTGTCACGTAGCCAAAGATTGAGATCAGATCGTCCTTGTTGGAGATATTCTTCACTAATGTCAGCACATAAATCTTCATCCGTTGAGGAAAGATTCTCTACATCCCACGGCTCTAGCCGCTGGAACAGCAATCTACGCGGCTGTTCTCCCGGAATTGGCTGTCCATTTAACGCAGAGCGATACACGGACCATGCACTAATATCAGGTTTCTCGGAATTGGTTTTAGGCAAAGATGCCAACCACTCCCATGTTTTCCGGATATCGTCGGGCGAATATGTCCTGGGAGCGGAGGCCTGTTTTTTTTCGGTGAGCTTCTGCAAATCAAGTCCAAATACATATACAGAACCCTCAGACCGTAATCCACGACGGTTTACACGTCCAGACCTTTGGACCAATGCCGAGCCAGGTGCAATTTCAGTTACCATATCCGTGAAATCAACGTCTACACCGACTTCCAAAGTTTGTGTACCAATAATGCAACAAGGGGCATCATCTGGCTTAAGATAGGGTAAAGAATGGAGCTTTCTGGCAATTTGGCACTTGTCAAAAGCGCGCATTGGCCCGATATAGACATCAACAGGTCGACTAATTCCATGCTTTTTGCATTGCCGCTCAAGCTCCTTGGCAACAACCTTAGCATTCTTGACCGTATTCACGATACAGCCAAGCACGTGAGGATTCGAATCGTTTGACTTATCGGCCTCGATATTCGATAGGATCAAAGCAATGCACTGTGCAACAATCGCGTCTATTACGTCCTTGTCTTTTTCAAAATCGAAATTCGTGAAGACCGACTTCGGATTGTTGAGACGCCGGGCAAGCGCTGTATCGACTTCGAAATCCGATTCCAAAACTCCGACTCTTTCTTCGGCGTTCCCCGATGCAGGGGTCGCAGTGGTCTCCACAACCTGTAAAGGCGTCACCTGAGAAGAGAGTGGCGTTTCGGCCATATTTTCGATACGTGAGACCTGGCACGCGGTTTCTAACAGTTGACGACTTAAGTGAGCCTCATCCGCAATCAACACCGTGTCGTAAGCCAGAAGACCAGCCTCCATGGAGCGCATTGTTCTACTGGTCCCATATCCACGGAACAATAGACGGCTACCAAACATATCGGGTGTCGCGCAAATCACTGCGCAAGTTTGTGGATAATAACGCCATTCACGATTAGGGCTAATGCCACCCCGAAGCTCGGCAGTAATCATACGAAGGGATTTATTTTCTTGCGCAAGACCATCATCGACCGCAGAACGTAAATCCAGACCTCTCCTATACAAACGGAGACCGTCATCAGAATGATCGTCAGACTGCAATCTATCCCGTAGCATATCCGCTTCTTCAAACTGATCATCGACCAGAGATCTACGATTCACCGTCAGTACCAGACGACGCGGGATACGTTGCAGTGGCAGACCGCCGAGCTCTTGTGCAACCTCACTCCCGGCAACGGAAGCGATGCCAGCCATCGCATTAAGAAAAACATGGATATCAATCACACTGGTTTTACCGGATGCGGTTGGAGCACCAATACTCTGTGGCCAACGACCATGCTCAACGACATAAAGCATCAGTCTAATTTGCCACTGATACGGTTTACGAGCTGGTTGACCAGCCTCTCCGGGGTGGACGGTAGCAATAAAATCCTCAAACTTCGCAGTCAGATACTGCTGTTGACTCGAACTCATTTCAACCATATCGGAGCCCCTTTTCCAAAACATTCATCTGATTTAAGTGCACTTACGGAAAAGTCCATCGGTATGAGGAAGCCACCACCCAAATGACGGCTCTGCCCAATAGCCAAAGCTGCACAATCCAATGATTTTGCATCATCAGAAATCGCAATTAGTGCACTCACACCACGAAGGATATTGGACGCATTCGCATGATGCACATAATCCGACATATTGACACGATGGACGGCTCTGCAATCAAAGACACGAAAATTCGATCCCTTTGCTTTCACTGCATCCACAAGATCCCAGTAGCGCTCCTCTCGATTGTCATTCGACAATCGCGAAACATACTGATCACGCCAAACATGCCCTAACGCCAGACAAACATCCTCACGCACTTTCCATTTACGGCCGTGCCGTATGTCTGGAATAATGCGAGTTTCCGCTATTGCAAAAGGTCGCGGTGTCCAATAACGACACATACCCTCAACCGCAGGTCTCCATAAATGCTCGGCATCAATCGTCGTGAATGCGCCCAGACGTAGGGTAGTCTCATTCGACGTGTAGTACAATGTCTTACCTTTTACTTGCCTACAAATATTCTGAAGTCTTTGAATATCAGATTGCGGCATGTTGCGAGGAACCATAATCAAGAACCCTGGCCCCATCTCAGAAATATCTTCCCGCAGCTCATGCGCATATTGATTTTTCAATGCAGAGTCAATTCTTTTTTTGCGCTCGGAGGAATAGCGCCCAAACCAATAAGTGAACCCTTACCCGATCCTTCATGTAAAAAAGGTCAACGTGGATAGCACCACACATCTAGTTCCAGCAGCCCCAACACACTGCGGCAAACAAGCATTTCAGGCCCCGAAGCTATTCATTTAACCAACTCAGCTAAGTCACGCAAGCGCAGAACACGCCCATGCCGTGTCTCGAACCGTTCCTCGCCTCCATATACCAAAATTCTGTGATTCGTATCGATCTCCATGGCGTCAGCCAGCTTATCGATGTTGGCCCATGCGTGCACGTCGTAGGTACTGGAGGCCTTCACCTCGATTACGTATTGAGGCTTACCACCTTTTTCGACAATAAAATCAATCTCCAAACCCTTATTATCTCGCCAGTAGTAGAGTTTAGGCTCACTGCCTCGCATGTAATACTGCTTCATAATCTCCACCGCAACGGCGTTCTCGAACATATTTCCCCACATCTCACCATTGCGCAAATCGTCCGCAGCATCTAAGCCAATCAGATTCGCAGCAAGTCCCGTATCGTAGAAATACATCTTCGGCGCTTTTACCAACTGCTTGCCGTAATTCTTGTAATACGGCAACATACGGAACGCAATGAAACTCGACTCCAGTACCGACATCCAATCATTGGCGGTCAGTCTGCTGATGCCACATGCTTCAGCAAAACTCGTCGCATTAAATGACTTTCCGCATTGGTGCGCGGCATAATGCACGAAACGGTCGAAACCCGCAATCTTGCGCACACCTAATTCGTTACGCACATCCCGTTCCACATATGTCGAAAGGTAGTCGCCGTAGAAATTGGCGATTCGGATGTCTCCGTCATATAAACGCGGATATCCGCCTTTGAAAATCCAATTCACGGCATCGCAAGTCTCGTTGGATTCCGATAGTTCCGAATACGCAAGAGGCAACAGGTACCGTACCGCCACCCGTCCGGCAAGAGTCTGCGAAATAGTATTCATTAACAGGAAGTTTTGCGAACCCGTCAACACAAACTGCCCGGGTTCGTTCGTTCGGTCAACGACCTCCTGCAGATAGGAGAACAGTTCCGGCGTTCGCTGCGCTTCGTCGAAGATGATGTGATTCGAATATCTTTTCAGGAAATATCGTGGATCGTCCATGAATTCCCTACGTACATCCGGATTCTCCAACGTCACATACTCATAATCAGGGAAACAAGCCCGCACCAACGTGGTCTTGCCACTCTGCCTCGGCCCTGTAAGAGTAAGTACTGGCATTTCTCCGGCAGATTGTAACAGCTCCTGTTCCAGACCTCTTGAAATCATGGACATTCCAACCCCTCCAACACACTAGCCTACTATTCTTCGTTTTGCTACTTTACAAATTCTACCATTCCTACTTTACGATTTTTCCTTTTCCTATTTTACAATCTATACCATTCCCATTATGCAATTCCTACTGAGCCGCAACGCATGCCAGACCTCGCCGAACGTTCCCACAACAAAAAACAGAATCTACAAAAGAAAACCGGAAGGGCGGATACTGCGGAAATTAATCCGCAATAGTCCACGTCTTCCGGCAGTGCGACTGCTTCTCATATGTGTGCTTGACTCACATGGATGGTACTGAGAACCATTCGCTCAACGATCTGCTCCCGCATGCATGACCGAACATGCGCACGAAACACAAATCAAGTCGTAGGGCTTAAAGCCAATGCATAACTGTAGCCGCACGTTTGAATAATCACAAATCCAGCCAACAGGCATACAGATAGACGCCAAATACATACGTGGGAAGCCCCTATGCGAAAGGCGGCAAGTCGCGCCCACACGGAACACGACTCACCGCCTAGATTATGAGGTTATCAACCTCGCAGACCGGCTCAGGCCTTGGCAACCTCAACTGCCAACTCGGAGCCCTCGGCGCCGGCCACAACCTCGAAGGAGGTGGCAAGCGTTTCGGAAGCCACAAGGTCCTTGAATTGCTCGACCTTCGCCACGTCACCCGTCGGAACGGTCAACTTCAACGCAATACGGTCGGAGATCTCCAGATCGGCAGCCTTGCGGGCATCCTGCACGGCACGGATCACGTCGCGAGCATAGCCTTCGGCAATCAGGTCGTCGTTCAGCTCGGTGTCGAGAATCACGAAACCACCGGTCGGCAGCGCAGCGGACACGGAGCTGGCGGCCTCTTCGGCGTTCTTCTCCTCCACGCTGTTGATCAGCTCATATTCACCCTCTTCCAGTGCAATCTCACCGTTCGGGGTCTCGCACACCGGCACGCCGGAGGCATCGACATGCCAGGCACCGGACTTGGAAGCCTTGATGGCGAACTGCACGTCCTTGCGCAGACGCTTACCTGCGACTCGGGCGTTCACGCGCAGCTCGTTGACGATCTTCAGGCCGCGGGATTCGGCATCCTCAAGCGTGCACAGCTCGACATCCTTGACGTTGAGCTCGGACTTCAGGATTTCGGCGTAGGCAGCAACGGCATCCGGATCGGACACGATCACAGTCAGCTTGGAAAGCGGCTGGCGCACGCGAATCTGCTTCGCCTTACGCATGGACAGCGTGCTGGAAACGACCTCGCGTACCTTCTCCATAGCATCGACCAAGGCCGGATCATCCACCAGCACGCGACCAAGTTCGGTCGCCTCGCCAGAAGTCGGATCGGCCAGGAACGGCCAACCGGCCAGAGGCCCGGCCTCGCCGCCGGTCAGGCCACGCCACACGGCTTCGGCCTCCATCGGAGCAAGCGGGGCGATTACGCGCATGAATGCCTCAAGCACGGTGTACAGCGTATTGAACGCGTTCTCGTCCTCGTTCCAGAAGCGGTCGCGATTGTTGCGAATGTACCAGTTGGTGAGCATGTCGATGAAATCGGACACGGCTTCGCAGGCGTCGGAAATCAGGAAGTCATCCAGCGCAGCCTGGGTCTTCTCGATCAGACGGCGGGTGCGGGCCAG
>OBXE01000716.1_pt1 | contig 13401 bp, 10 predicted proteins | sample 1495391 | NCBI WGS metagenome assembly OBXE01 (sample SAMEA2580146, study PRJEB22360) | human gut metagenome | biome: human gut; feature: human-associated habitat; material: faeces | place: Denmark | collected 2008/2010 | reverse complement strand
TCATCAATCCATCGGCGGGAATGACCACAGCCGCATTCGAAATGAACGTACCATCCAAGTCGTAGGCCTGGGATCCATCTCCAGGACCAACTTCAATGGTGCCTTGATATGGCTCGCCATTCTCCAGCGTGATGCTCGCCGAAGGCACGTCCAGAATACCGGTGTTCACCAGCACCCGGTCCTCGCTACCGGCGATATGCAGCACGGTGGGTGCCACCAATCGGGCGTAACGCTCGTTCAGAATGCGTCGGATGGCGATGAGTTGGGCGCTCTCGCTGGAGGCGTCGATGCCCAGCGCTGCCAGCACCTCGATCAGGACGTCATCGTCTATCTCGTGGTAGTCATGGCTCATGCCCAAATAACTCGTGCCGACACCGACCAACTTGGCCAGTCGAATCAACGGACGGGCCAGACGCTCTTCACTCTCGGTAATCTCACTCATAGCCCCAGTCTAACGCCGTTTGATTGCGCCACACCGTAAGAAAAATGCCATGATTCCGCCAAATTATGTACTTTTTACCCTCACATAGTGAGATGTGAGCGCTCACAATGGTGGATAGGGGGTGATTGCCGGCCAAATTTGCGCGGCAAAACACAGCAATAGTGTGCTTAGCGGCGGCTTTCCACGGCGTGCCGCACCTCGGCCGAGGGGTCGTTGGCCAATTTGGCAAGCATCGCTTCGGACGTATTGGGGTTCAGTGCCACGGCACGGCGGACCATCGAAGAAAGCACCGCCGGTGCTCCCTCTTCGGATTCGGTGCCAAGTACGCCCAAGAATTCCAATGTCTCCGCATCCGCAGTGGGGTCCTGCGCACCCTCAAGCCGCATCTTCCAGCTGGTGCGCTTGTTTTTCAACGCCGTATCCCGGACCGCAGGCACCGGGTCCTTGGTCAGGCGGCCGACCAGCCAATTCTTGTCATCCCCGTTGGCGGCCACGGCTTGACGCACGGACGGTTCGGGGTCTTCGGAGAGTTTGACCAATACGTTCGGGAACGGCATGGTGTCGGCGAGGAACACACGATCGGCCACCGGGGTGTGCGGGTTGCCGGCCACAGCCTCCAAAAGTGCGGTGGCGCGGGAGAACGCCGCCTGATCGGCACGGTCAGGCAACGGCCGACGGGCGAATTCGGACAGTTCGGCCGGGTCGGTGGAATGGCGCAGACGCTCGTATGTAGCGGTCAGCGGTTCGAAATCCACCGGAGCGGCGGACTCGGCTGCGGACTGCGCGCCTTGGTCCTGCTGCTGGGCGTCCGTGTCGGTTGCAGTCTCGGCCGCGGCCTCGGTTGCGGCCTCGGTGGGCTGGGTCTGCTGGCTGGTGGTGTTCTCGTCGGTCATGATGCCCAGCTTAGTCATACAGGCGTCACGCGAGCGGAACCGGAATGTTGACCATGTCAATCGGAGCCGGCACCACAGCGGCATTGAACGCTTCCCGCACACGCTCCTCGAATCGCGCGCAATCATCCTGCGGCACCACCGCGGTCAACTCGACGTTCACCGCATACGATTCATCCTCCTGACTGCCACCAAGCTGCGCCAGGATCTGCTGGAATCGGGCCAACTGCGGGTATTCGAGGCGAACCCGGTATCGCTTGGCGGTCATGATGCGGGCGGCGCGGGCGGCTTTCATCGCCAATGATGCGGCGGATGAGTACGCGCGGACCAGCCCACCGGAGCCCAGCAGAATACCACCGAAATATCTGGTGACGGCAACCACGCAATCGGTGGTGCCCGACTGCTTGAGTACGTCGAGAATCGGCTTGCCGGCGGTACCGGACGGCTCGCCGTCATCGCTCATGCGTTCGGACAGTCGCCCATCCGCGCCTCCGCACACGGCGGCATACGCCACGTGTCGGGCTTTCGGATGCTGCTCACGGATCGCAGCCACGAACGCGAGCGCCTCGTCGAGCGTATCGACATGGGCGGCGTCGCCGATAAATTCGGACTTTTTTTCGACGAGCGAATCGTGGGCGGGATCGTCGGGCGTGTTGAGAATCGTCTGCATGAGCGTGTTCCGGTGGTCGACTGGCTGGGTGTTCGATTGAGCGCGAGGCTAGGCAGGGCTATCAGCGTTCGGAGACGACGACGTTATAGTCTTCGCCGGCGAAGTAGGCGGTCAGGCAGGCGATCATCTGGCGGGTGAGCTCCTTGAACGCGCCGTCGGCACGCCAGCCGACGTGCGGGGTCAGGACGATGCCGGGCACATGGCAGATGGCGTCGTCGGCGGTCAGCGGCTCATGGTCGAACACGTCGAGTGCGGCGGGAACATCGCCCTTTTGCAGTCGGGCAAGCAGCGCACCGGATTCGATGACTTCGGAGCGGGCGGTGTTGATGAACAGGGTGCCGGGCTTCACATGCGCAAGGTTCTCGGCGGTGACGATGCCGCGCGTGGCGTTGTTCAGCGGCAGATGGACGGAGATGACGTCGCTGGTTTCGATGAGCTTGTTGAGATCGTCGACCGGAGTGGCACCAGAGCGTTCGAAATGCTCGGGCGGCACATGCGAATTCCATGCGGCGACCTCCATGCCGAGGGCGCGGGCGATGCCGGCCACGGTGGAGCCGATGCCGCCCAGTCCGATGATGCCCATGCGACGGCCGGCGAGTTGCAGTCCATCGCCGCTGGCCCACGCCCAGTTGCCGGCCTTGACGTCCTTATCGAGTTGGCCAACGCGGCGGATGAGCTCGAACAGAAGGGCGAAGGTGTGCTCGGCCACGGCGTGATCGCCATAATGTTCGGCGTTGCAGACGCGGATCTTCAGCTCGCGCGCCTTATCGAGATTGAGGTAGCTGGCGACGCCGGTACCGCAGAACACGATGCACTTGACGTGCCCCTGCCCGCTGATGGTGCGCAGCAGATCGTCCGAAATGTGGTAGCCGCCCACCAGCAGGGCGTCGGCATCCTTCAGACGCTCGGCTATGGTCGCCTCGTCGGACGTGAATTCCTCGAACATACGCACGCGGGCAACGTCGTGGAGCGCGGGGAACTGGGCCTTGATGGGCTCGATCATCGAGTCAAGCACGGACGGCATCACGACGAGGGGCAGATCGGTGCGTTCGCTTTGGGTTTCGTAAATCTCGGTCATGGGCTCCACATTAGGAGGCCGACGGGAAAAGCGTCACCTTGCGGCTTCCCCTCCTTGAGACCAAGCCGAGCAACTATTGCTTTGCCGCCTGCTCCCGCGTGATGTTCCATTCCTTGACGACGTTCTGGTCCGCGTCCATCGAATAGATGACATCCCAGATGCGTTGGCGTATCTGAGCGTCGTAGGCTTCGTCCCAACATGTGCCTATGGGATGGTCGCTGGATATCGGGCACCATTGGTAGTTGCCTTGATGCACGTTGGCGGTGGGCACCCAGTCGATGCGGTTGACGCGCCACGACCCCTTGACGCCCTTCTTGCCGGCGAACTGGATGCGTGCGGTCACACCCTGGTTGTTGACCAAGGTTTCCGGCGTGTTCGCCGACTCGGTGACGGCGTTGCCCAGACCGTAGATAATCCACGTGCCGTTATAGTTCTCGATGGGCTGCGCACAATGGCAGCCGGCACCGTAGATAACGTCGAAGGCACCAGTGTCGGCAAGCTCATGGGCTTCCGAAATCTGCCAGGAATCGGCGTAATCAAGGTATTCCTGCACCGAGTGCATGGCGATGGCCACCACATCGGCACCTTGCTCGCGGGCCTTGTTGGCCTTGTCTACCGCGCGCTGGATGTCGCTGCCGTGATTCGGGTCGCCGTCTTCGCGCAGACGATCCACCTGCCAGTCCTCGTCGGCGGTCATGCCGTTGAGGGAGACCGTGCCGGTGACCAGACCCAGCTTGCCGCCGCCGGTCGGGGAATCGATGACCAACGGTTTGGTGGAGTCGGCTTCGGTTTTGTACGAGCCGGTCTGGGCGATGCCATCGGCCTCAAGCGTGTCCCACAGACGGGCGATGCCATCCGCCCCCTGATCCCAGGAATGGTTGGTGGCGTGTGTGCAGGCGTTGTATCCCACGTTGCGGGCGGCATCCGCCACTTCCGGCGGAATGTTGAAGATCGGGTACGCGGCATATGGGCCGCCGCGCTGGGCGATCGGGGTTTCGAATTCGCACACGGCGATGTCCGAAGCCTGAATGTACTGCTTCATCGGCGCGAACAGCGGGTCGAAGTTGAAGGCGGTGCCATCCGTGGCGTTGGGGTTCGGGCCTTGGAAATGGCTCCACAATCCCTCATGGAACAACAAATCGCCGTTGACCAGCATGGCGATGCAGTCCGTATCCGGGCAATCCGGTGAATTGCCGTGATGTTCGGTCACCGGTTTGGGCGTGTTCTTCGCTTTATTCAACGCGACGTCCGACACTCCGGCGTGTGCGGGGCCATTGCCGTCCGTGCGATGGGTTGCGAACCATGCGCCGATGCCCAGCGCAACGGCGAGCACGATCACGAACACGATAATCAGCGCCGCACGGTTGGTTCGTGTCGAGTTGGAGCGATGTTGCCCCTGCCCAGCGATATGGCTCATCTTTGCCCGCCCTTCGGAACTCTTCTTCTCTCTCTAGGGTACCGCCCATCTCGGTCAAGTACTGCGGGGAGGGAGGCGATGAGCAAGCGATTGGACAAGCAATATATAAACCGGTTAATCTTCAATCACCATTCACAAACACCACGCAAAAGTCTCACTTAGTGGACATTTTTCTTTCGTCGCTCGGACTTTTCCCGACGTGCCGCACTCGTTCGCCCACTAAAATGGCGGTTTGGAGGCGGACGGACAATGGCGTACCTCCGACTCCGCTTACCACAAGCGGAGACCGCCCGTCCTCGGTTATTTCAGGAGTTACTTAACCCGGAGTTTCCGGAAAACAAAAAAGTTCCGAGCTTTCACCCGGAACCTTAATCGGCGGAGTCAGAGGGATTCGAACCCTCGAGCCGTTTACACGACTAACACCTTAGCAGGGTGCCCCTATCGGCCACTCAGGCATGACTCCACGTTACGCAATAATGCGCAACAGCAAATTACTGTACCACGTCCTGCGGATACGGCGTGCCGAACGACACATTATTGAACGTCCGCGGGTGCGGCGTCGCCGGAGAACGTAACGATAACCGCGCAAATCACCAACGCCACACCGACGATTTCACCAACGCTGGGAATCTCGCCGAACGCCAGTCCCACGGCCACCGCCATGGCGGGATTGATGGATTGCATTACCGAAAATGCGCCGGATGTGGTGCGTCGCAGCGTGATCTGCTCCACCACATAGGGAATGAACGAGGCCATCAGGGAAATCACAAACAGCAGAGCCAGCAGCTTCAGCGAGCCGCCGGGCTCAAGCGCCCACGTGGCATCGGCCTTGGGGTGAACCACATGAGCCACAGCCGGCACGCCAAGGAACAGGGACTGGACCAGCCAGCCGATGGTCACGGCGATGCACAGATTATCCAGCGAATTGCCGCCAGCCGCCACGCGCCGGCCGGTGATGATATACATGCCCCACATCGACCCGCCGATCAAAATCGCAATCAGACCATACAAAAACGTGCCATTGCCGGACGGATTGGCCAATGATATGCCAGCTAACAGCACCACACCGACCGCCGCGATACCGATACCGACCCGCTCGCGCCAGCTTTTGCCGGTAATCACCGCCACCGAAAGCGGTCCCAAAAATTCGATAGACACGGCAATGCCCATATCCATATTGCTGATGGCCACATAAAACAGGGTATTCATCAGCACCAGCGAGCAGCCGAGCAGTACGACCAGCCCCCAGCTGCGGGCGTCGCGGTGAAACAGTTGCGCTCGCTTCGCCTTGTTCCAGGGCCTGCGCCACAGCAGCAACAGCACCGCCATGAATCCCACGCGATACCACACCGAGTACAGCGGATCGAGCTGGGTGAACGCAAGTTTGGCGACGGCCGTAGCCAAATAAATCACCAGTGCCTCACCAATCACGATAAGAACCACGGGAACACGGTTGAGGATACCGACCACTGCCTTCTTCATGAGGTTTACGCTACTCGGAGAGCCGGGACAGCGCGCATTGACTTGGAAGGCGTTACGGACAGTGACGCAATGTGGACGATTCCGTGGAATCGCACCCACCATGCGAAACAGCCGCACAGTGCGTAAACCCTTGGAATTCCGGCGATATTCGGCATTATGACAATGAGCGCCGCGTCATGCGCGCCACATAGTGAGCATGACCTCGTTCGGCATTCCTACAATGGTGGCATGAGCACCGCACCGAGACTTGAGGCCGCCAAACGCGATTGGGGCCACGACGAGACCGGATGCACCGTGCTGCATATCGACATGGATGCCTTCTATGCCTCATTGGAGGTGGCGCGCAACCCCGGGCTCAAAGGCAAGCCGGTAATCATCGGCACCGGGCCGCGCGCGGTGGTGTCCGCCGCGAGCTACGAAGCCCGGAAATACGGCATCAATTCGGCGATGCCGGCCGCGCGCGCCCATCGGTTGTGCCCGAACGGCATTTTTCTGCCAGTGGATATGGCGTATTACCGCATGATGTCGCACCGAATCATGCATGAGGTGTTTTTGACCGTCACCGACCGGTTCGAGCAGGTTTCGGTGGACGAGGGCTATATGGATGTGTCCGCCGCACTGCTGGAGTGGGGGCGGCCGAGCGCGATCGGCGCGTGGATTCGCGCTCAGGTGGCCGAGCGCTTCCACGTGACGTGTTCAGTGGGTATCGCCTGTAACAAACTGGTGTCCAAAATGGCCTCGACCAATGCCAAGCCGGACGGCATGCTGCTGATTCCCGCGGCCCGCTCGGCCGAATTCGTGCAGATGATGCCATTGCGTGGTATTCCGGGAATCGGGCCGTCTTTGGAGAAGCGGCTTAATGCTTGGGGCGTGCATTCGGTGGCTGAATTGGCTCAGCTGGATGAGGCTGCATTGACTCGTGCCACTGGCTCCCCGGCTGCGGCACGTGGATTATGGGCGGCCTCGCACGGGTTGGATTCCCGCGAAATTACCACGGTACGCGAGGAGAAATCCATTGGGTCCGAGGAAACCTTGGCCGAGGATACACGCGATATGCGCGTGGTGTGTGGGCTACTGCGTTCGGCCTGCGACGAAGTAACCAGCACGCTGCGGCGCAAGGGGCTGGTGGCGCGCACGCTGACGGTGAAGTTGCGGTTCGCCGACCTGAGCTATCAGACCCGGTCTTTTACGATGGAGCGGCCGACCGATACGGCCGGCGTGCTGTACCCGGAATGCGTGCGGCAGCTGAAAGTCATGCTGGGGCTACCGGCCTCGGCGGAGTCTGCCACTCCCCTGCCCAAAACTATTCGCTTGGCCGGTATGAGCACGTCTTCGCTCAGTAAGGCGGCGGCTACGGCCGTGCAGCCTTCACTGGATGACATGCTCGAAGAGGCCGACAATGCCCGCGGCCAGACCTCACAGGCGCGTTTGCATGATGCCGAGGCCGCACTGGACGCTGTGCGCCGCAAATTCGGCAACAAGGCCGCCCAGTTTGGGGCGTGAACGGCTCAACGCCACTTACGATCTCATTACGCCGTGAGACGTTCGCAGGCGGAACGGATGGCCTCGTCGGTGGCGGTGGCGGAGAAACGCAGGTAGGCGGGAGCGCCGTAGAATTCGCCGGGGCTGGGGATGATGCCGATCTTGGCGAGCTCGGCCATATCGGCCCAGCAGTCGCCGGACTTGGCCTTGACCCATACGTACAGCGCGCCGGAGGGCATTTGTGCCGAATAGCCATATGCCTTCAGTGCGTCAACCAGCGCGGATAGGCGGCGACGGTAACGCCCCCATTGCTCGCGCACAGCGGCTGTGTCCTTCAGACCTGCGGCCATGGCGGCCTGCACTGGGCCAGGGATAATCTGGCCGATCTGCTTGCGGTATTCGGCCATTTCCTTGACCAGCCGGTAATCGCCGGCAATTAGAGCCGTACGGTAGCCGGCCATGTTGGACTGCTTGGACAGCGAGTAGAGCACCAGAATGCCAGCTGCCGAACCTTCACACACATGTGGATTCAGGGCACATGGCGTGGCGGAGAGACTGAATGCGGTATCGGAGGCGGGCTCGTTGGATTCGGCCACCGGTGCGGCAGGCACAGACGCAGCAGATGCAGACGCGGCAGGCGCAGAGGACGCGGCTGTATTGCGGCGCACCGAACGCCAGTCCATTAACGCATAGCATTCGTCGGAGAGCACCACGGCACCGATGCGACGGGCAGCAGCCACGATGTCGGTCAGCCAGTCAGCGGAGATGACCTCGCCGGAGGGATTACACGGCGAGTTGATCCAGATGGCCTTGACGTTCGGAATATTCACCCAGGAATCGACGTCGGTCACATCATCGACTTTGACCACGGTGGCGCCGGCAAGTTGGGTACCGATTTCGTAAGTCGGGTAGGAGACAGCCGGTTGGACGACCACATCGCCTTCGCCAAGGTGCAGCAGGCTGGCCATCAGCGCCACGGCCTCCTTGGAACCCACGGTGGGTACGGCGGCAGCGTTGATGGATTTCAGATCCACCCCGCGCAGTTCGCGGAACCATGTATCGATAGCGGCCTTAAGGTCGGCGGTGCCGGCGGTGACCGGGTATCCATGGGCGTTGGGGGCGTCTGCGCCGGCAACCAGCGCCTGCTGGACACTGCTCGGCACCGGGTCCACAGGCGAGCCTACGGACAGGTCGATCATGCCACCCGGCACGGTTTTGGCGGTGGCTTTGAAGCCGGCGATACGAGACCAGTCGTATGGCGACGAATATGCGTGGAAGCCCATGAGAACCCCTTTCTTGGACGGTATGTTCCTAAGATACGACGAACCCTCGGCCGTGATAGACCGAGGGTTCAATCCGAACTATGCGCTGTGTGCAGCGCTTATCCGCAAATCAGCTTACTGGTTCTGCGGCGGCAGCGCGGCGACCTGTTCCGGGTCTTTGCCGATTGGACCATTGGCGGAAGCGCCGCCCAAATCGCCGACTTCAGCGAAGAAGTTGACAGCGGCATCCTTGTACCAAGCCCACTCGTCCGGCAGATCATCCTCATAGAAGATGGCCTCGGTGGGACACACCGGTTCGCATGCACCGCAGTCGACGCACTCGTTGGGGTTGATGTACAGCGAGCGGGAACCCTCGTAAATGCAGTCGACGGGGCACTCGTCCACGCAAGCCTTGTCCTTGACATCCACGCAAGGCTGAGCGATTACATATGGCATGGAATCCTCCTTAACAAATACTGATACAAGGGTACGCGCCTGTTGGGACGCTCCTCGCTCTCAGCCGTTAACGGCCTTATCGGTTTCGGCGGACAGCGTTTCGGTCAGGTCGCCCTTGCCGAGGCGCGCATGCCAGTAGCCGTAGCCGAAGTAGATGGCGAAGCCGACCACGAGCCACACCACGAAACGAATCCAGGTGAGCACGGACAGGTTGAGCATCAACCAGAAGTTGGCCACGGCGATGAGGATCGGAATCCACGGGCTGCCGGGCATCTTGAAGGCGCGCGGCAGGTCGGGGCGCTTCTTGCGCATAATCGGGATGGAGATGGCCACCAGCGTGAAGGCGGACAGGGTGCCGATGTTGACCATGTCGGAGAGCACGCCGATGTCGAAGAAGGCGGCCACGAGCGCCACCACCGCGCCGACGACGATCTGCAGAGCGGCCGGGGTGCCATGCTTGCCGGTCTTGGACAGGCCGCGCGGCAGCAGACCATCGCGGCTCATGGCGAAGACGATACGGGTCAGGCCGAGCAACAGCACCATAACCACGGTGGCCAGGCCCAGCACGATGCCGAAGCTGATGATCTTGGCGGCCCAGTCGGCGCACACCAGTTCGAAGGCGGTGGCCAGCGAGGGGCTGTCTTGCTTGGCGAGATCGGCATAGGAGACCATGCCGGTGGTCACCACGGCCACGAGCATGTACATGACAATGATGAGCAGCATGCCCACGCCGATGCCGAGCGGCACGTTCTTGTGCGGGTTCTTGGTCTCCTCAGAGGCGGTGGCCACCACGTCGAATCCGATGAACGCGAAGAACACGAGCGCCGCGCCCGAGAGGATGCCAGGAACGCCGTACACGGATGGGGTCATGCCGGTGGCGAACTGCCACAACGGCTGGGTCATCACGCCGGTGACGGCGGAGGAGCCTTCCACGGTGGAGGCCGGCTGGCTCGGCGGAATGAACGGGGTGAAGTTGGAGGCCTTGACGTAGAAGAAGCCGACGATCACCACAAAGAACACGATGGCGATCTTAAGCACGGTCATAGCACCGTCCACGCGGGCGCCGATCTTGGTGCCGAATACGAGCAGCGTGGTAAAGAACGCCACGATGATAATCGGGGCGATATCGATGTGGAAGGAGCCGAACGTCAGGTTGGTGTTGGCGTTCCAGCCCATCAGGCGCATGAAATCGTTGAGGTATACGCCCCAATATTTGGAAATCACGGAGCCGGCCATCAGCATTTCCAGGATCAGATCCCAGCCGATGATCCAGGCCATGATCTCGCCGACCGTGGTGTAGGTGAAGGTGTAGGCGGAGCCGGCCACCGGAATCATCGAAGCGAATTCGGCGTAGCACATCACGGCTGCGCCGCACACGATGCCGGCGATCAGGAAGCTGATGATCACGGCCGGGCCGGCGTGGAAGGCGGCGGCCTGCGCGCCCACCGAGAAGATGCCGGCGCCCACGGCTACGGCCACACCCATGATTGACAGATCCCACCAAGTCAGGTTGCGCTTGAGCTTGCGGCCCTCTTCACCGGTTTCGGCAATGGTCTGTTCGACGGATTTTGTACGGAACAGTTGCATAGTGCTCTTCTTTTTTCTCTGTTGTTTGCGCACCGAATGCGCACAATACCGACAATCGAGTATAGAAGAGCCCGCGTGTCTTGTCTATTAATAAGACTCAGAGTCCGCAATATATGGGATTAATAACCCACTCCATCAATCAATAGCGCGATTACAGCACACCGACGCAGACCGGTTCGGGCACCAAGTCCACTCCGAACGCGCTCTTGACTGCCTGCTGAACCGCACGCGCCAAAGCTGCGATATCGGCCGCGCTCGCTCCCCCACGATTGGTCAAGGCCAGCGTGTGCTGCGTGGATAGACTGGCCGGCGCGTACGCATCGACCTTATATCCCTTATGGCAGCCGGCATGGTCGATGAGCCAGGCGGCGGACGTCTTGGTGCCGGGAGTGCCGTCAGGCAGAGTCGCGTCGAACTTCGGCGCATCTTCGGGCAGGGCCGCCGCTTGGTCGGCGGTCAGAATCGGATTCATAAAGAACGAGCCGCAGCTGTGGCGATTGTAGTCGGGAGCAGGCAGACCGTCATCGCCAACGGGAATGCCGGCGGCCTCATTGAGGGAGGCCAGACGCTCCAGATCGGTCAGGATATTGGCCTCGCGCTTGGCGGTGGCCATGTCAGGCAAGGCGTAGCGAGTAGGGTCCTCGAGCATGCCCTTGGCGGCACGTACTGCGAGCACGGCTTTGCGGATGTCGGCGGTGGCCATACGGTCGCCCACTTCGACGCCAAGCGCTTTGGCAAGCTGTCCGTAACCTACCGTGCCTTCGGCCGAGTGGGTCAGGGCAAAGGTGACGGAAAGCACCACGTAACGTGGCGTCGGGAAGAATCGGCCGGCCGGCCGGCCGGGGCCGGCGTACATGCTGGTCTTCAGTGCGGAGTATCGATAGCCGAATCGAAGATCGGCGGGTGTGAGGTCGCGCGTTGTTTTGGTGTCTCGATCCCAGACTTCCACCGATTCGACCGAAGTGGCGACTTCCTGCCCGTAGGCACCGATGTTCTGCACCACGGAAGCGCCGACTGTGCCGGGAATGCCGGACAGTCCCTCGACGCCCTCGAGCCCGAGCTCTACGGTGAAGGCCACGAAATCATCCCAATTGGCACCGGCCTCGGCATTGACATGCACGGTGCGATCCTCGCCCTCTACCGGTGCAGCCTCGTCCGGCACAGTGATGAGGCGTCGGGCGTCTCGAACCACCACGCCGTCAAAAGGCTTATCGGAAACAAGCAGGTTGGAGCCGCCACCGACGACGACCAAGGGCAGGCCTTTGGAATCGGCTTCCTCCACGGCTTCGATGAGTCCCACGCGCGTGGTCGGCTCGATGAAATGGGCGATGGGGCCGCCCACGCCCATGGTGGTGATGTCTGCAAAGCTTGTCATGGCTTACTATCTTAGTGGCGCAGGTGCGATATCGAGGCAATCATCGGCTGAAACGGCAGAACGCCCGCGTCTGAACGAAGGTGGCGCGGGATTTCTGCCGTTTTGGCGGCCCGAAACGACAGAACGCCCGCGAGGGGTTCGTTCAGACGCGGGATTTCTGCCGTTTCTCACGCGATGCGGATACTGATTCCGCACCCTGCCACTCGCCTCCGGAGGCAATACGCAAAAACCCGGCCGAATGGGCCGGGTTTTGTAAAGCTGTGATACTTGCGATCAACGAGTCTCGCGGTGCACGGTCTGCTTGCCGCAGCGCGGGCAGAACTTCTTGAGCTCAAGACGGTCGGGCGTGTTACGACGGTTCTTAGTCGTAATGTAGTTACGCTCCTTGCACTCGGTGCAGGCCAGCGTGATGCCCGGACGGATGTCGGCGCTCTTAGCCATTGTCATTCACCTCTGTGTTCTTAGGTATAGTGCGCGCCCACCGGTTAGCGGGCGCGATTTGTAGCGAGGAAGAGGCTCGAACTCTTGACCTTACGATTATGAGTCGTACGCTCTAGCCAGCTGAGCTACCCCGCCAGAGAGCCCCGAGTGAGAATTGGACTCACGACCTCTTCCTTACCAAGGAAGTGCTCTACCACTGAGCTATCGGGGCGTGGCGGATAGTGGATTCGAACCACTGAAGCACGAAGCGGCTGATTTACAGTCAGCTCCCTTTGACCGCTTGGGAAATCCGCCAGTCTGTTTCCCGCCGCGGTGTTTGACCTCAACAGGCAACTTGGCTATATAACCACAGATTTTCCAGGTATGCAAATCGGCCCCCTACGCGAACCTTGTTTTACCGCGGAATTCTGCGGTTTTATCGGCGTGTCTCACAGCGTGTTTTCAGGGCCCGCTTCGGCCCTGCAAACAGCCCCGACCAAGGCTGCACCCCGCACTTCACCCAATCATTTTTTCTTATATGGTGCTCTAGAACCTTGCAATGGCGCGGTTTTCGAGCGATGTCGCCTGTTTGCGCGGCACGGCGCATGCTGGCATGCTGGGCGCATGGCTTCTGATCTTGTACATCACGGACAATCATTCGACGACCAGCCGCTCGGATTCGGCACGCTGGCCATTCACCTCGGCAACGGGGTCGACGCCGAAACCGGCGCGATCCGTCGCCCCATCACGCTGGCGAACACCTACGCGCTGCCCTACGACGCCTCGGCCTTGGCGATTGCCAAGCATCTCGAATCGCTGGATGTGGTGCGTTTCGTGGCG
>OBXE01000704.1_pt1 | contig 13681 bp, 9 predicted proteins | sample 1495391 | NCBI WGS metagenome assembly OBXE01 (sample SAMEA2580146, study PRJEB22360) | human gut metagenome | biome: human gut; feature: human-associated habitat; material: faeces | place: Denmark | collected 2008/2010 | reverse complement strand
CGCGGCAGTCTTCCTGGAACGCGTTGCCGTTCAGTGCACCAGCCATAGCGGATCGTCAAGGTACCGCTTGGCGCACATCACGCTGCCGGGGGCTTGTTGAGCCGCCAGGCCGTCAGGCAGTGCGTCCTCACGATGGTTGGTGGTCCAGCCGAGCATTTGCAGGCGGCGGATCATCGACAGTGCCGACATGATGTGCAGTTCGTCGTCGGTGAATGTTCCGGCGACCGCCTGATAGCCTTTCACCCATGCCTTGGCGAGGTCGGGCGCGTAGGATTCATGTTCGATGAAGCTCAAGGAGGATGCATAGTCGTAGAGGTACCAGCTGTAGCCGGCGTCGTCGAAATCGATGACCGTCAGTCTGCCATCGTCGCCGCGGATTACGTTCGAGGGACGTAGGTCGGCGTGGATCAGTCCCCAGGTGTCGTTGGTCCGCGGCACTTTCATCACCACGTCCATGGCCTTCCATAGGGCGGTGTCGCACAATGCCCTCTCGTCATCGGTGAGATTCGCACTTTCCCAGCGTCCCCAACGCGGGGCCGGACCGACCATGTTCGACAGGTCCCAGTTGAAACGGGTGAAGCCGTATGGCTTATTCCAGTTACGGGATTGTTCGTGGAACTTCGCCGCCCACTGGCCGATGGTCTCGTAGTAAGGTGCGGGATTGTCGAGATCCTCCAGCACGGTGCCTCCCACGTATTTGGTCGAGATGACCGTCCAGCCGATTCCGTTGAGGTCGTTGATTTTCGTCACGAACGTGCCGCGTACGGTGGGTACCGGATTGATCAGGCTGATGCCATCGATGTCATGCAACGCGTTGAGCCAACTGATTTCCGAGGCGACGGCCTCCGGTCCGCCCACGTAGCCGGGCTGTGAGACGCGCACCACGCCTTGCGGCTCGCCGTCAAGCAACAGCAGGAACGTTGCGTTTTCGGAGACGGTGATGAGATTGAGCTGGGCGCGGGAATGGTCGATGCCCCATGCGCCGCATACTCCCTGAAACAACCAGAATGGTGCCGGACACCCTTTGGTCAGCCCACTGAACGTGTCGAGGCTGACGGTCTGTGTCGGGTCGTCGAGCAGGCTGGTAATCTGCTGTGCCATAGTGACCTCGATTCATGACGCTTCGGAAAAACAACCAACGATAAGGTCTCTTATCGAAAAACCTTTGATTCACGTTGTTATTACCCAAGATTGTGCCGGAATCGACCGTCACACTCACCACCGCACTGTTACGTGCCAGTAAAGAAAAGCCCTCTGAAAATTAATGGCTCGTTACCACGGGACTCGACATGGATGAGAGTCACTAACGGTGTGGATTGACTATTTGCCTTGCCGGTGAAGGCTCCGTCCCCTACGCCGGATGATGAAACTTATGCATTGGCATCGTCTTGTCGGATTCGTCGTTGATGTTCCATATGGACAGGCCAATGCTCTTCCCCACGACGTTGCAGGCCAAACACACTTGCCTTGGCAGGCTCACCAACCCATACGGGTCCTCCCGTATGCGTCCACCTCCGGTTAGAAGAAGACGCCTTCCGGAACGATATCCATCAGCATGAGCGCAAAGCGAACGACAACGAGCCCGAAGAAGATGATGACGGCAGGACGGTTACGCATAATCAGGGCGATATATTCGCGGAAGAACGCCGCCGGATAGAAAAAGGCCGCCGTGTGTCCGCCTACGCAGCTTGCGTTGATGCCAAGACGTCGTGCGAACATCGCGGCGCGCAGGCAGTGGTAGGAGCTCGTGGCAATGGTGCAATGTGCGGCTCCACCGCGGGCATCCATGATGGCATGCGAGAACTTCAGATTCTCTTCGGTCGTTGAGGACTTGTCTTCCAAGAGAATGCTGCTTTCCGGTACGCCCTGCGAAAGCAGGTAGTTGGCCATGGCACGGCTTTCGGAAATCACCTCGTCATGGCCCTGACCGCCGGACGTGATGATTGTTGCGCGACGTCCGCCTTGCTCCCAAGCCGCGATCGCCGCATCCAGGCGCCCCCGCAGCAGCGGCGTGACCGTGCCGTCGTCGAGAATGCTACAACCCAGCACAATGATGTATTCGGTTTCAGGAGCCTTGCCGGACTTATAGCAGATGTCGTTCGAGAACCAGACACCAAAGAGCGCGATAGGAATGTAGTTCACCATCATGCTCACGAAGGTCATAACGCGGACGTAAAACTCCGAGCCCGACATGCCCTGCCCCGGCCCCCAAAGGAACCAGTAACCGGAAAAGAGCAACATGATACCCCAAGCGAAGGGAAGCGCACTGGTAAGGGAGAAACCTTCGCGCCGCACCCCGATGATGCCGTTGACCAACAGGGCGAATCCCAGAATTACGAAGAGAACCGGACGAATGTATGCGAGGACGTAAGCTACGCCCATCAGCCAAGGAGATGCCCCCATGTGAGCTGCCATCAGACCAAGGAGGCTTTCGAGAAGAAGAATGACGGCCAGCTCCAGAATAAATCCGTTCGAAATGCGGTTGGGGTGTTTTTTGGCCAGAAAAAAGGTGGCAATGCAGAGCATGACGCCCAAGATGCAGTAGCCAAGACTCAGCATTGTCATGTCATCCTTCCGAGGGGGAGGCAAAGTTGCGGAATTCATTGTATACAGCGATTGTGACGAACGCCGGAATCTCGTCGATTCCACAACAGGACCCGATATACCCAAGCTTTGGCGGAAGACCGAAAGAAGGAGGGGTAATGAATCCCGTCGGCGTGACCGACAGCGCCACGCTGGCCACGCCGACGGTATAGGAGTTGTTCGCATTACCCCATAACCGCTTCCATCAGCGGCGCAGCAGCACAGTCTCATTTACGGTACGTTCCGGTTGGGGTTCCAATGTGACGACAATTTCATCCGCAAACCAAGAAGACGCCCACCAATCGAACCAGGATTCACAACATCAAATACGCACAAACAGGGGGCACTCATTTGCCACCCTGAAAAGTTCAACTCACTCAAGATGCTCAGTCACCGTTGTCGTTAACGCACACTCCTCGTGGATTCACGAACAATAAGCTCACCTGGAATCTCCACATAACGATTCCAGTTCTCCGTATGTCCGTTCCCCTCCACAAGGTCATTGATCTTGGCTTCAAGAAGCTCAAAGGATTTCATGCCCACCAAACGGAAATCCTGCCTTATCGTAGTAAGTTCCGGATTCCAGATACTCCCAATCGGATGGTCATCGAATCCAGCAACGCTGACATCTTCAGGCACTTTGCGCCCGGCATCATTCAGACCACGGATAATGCCCATAGCCAACTCATCATTGCCCGCAAAAATCGCGGTTACCTCCGGATCGGCACCGAGTTTTCGCCCGATCTCACGACCGCTCCCGGGATTCCATTCAGCTTCAATGGGAACAGTGGTCGGCACGCCGGCCTCCTCGCACGCTCGGCGCCATCCGCTAAGACGCGTGTAATCACCGCCATCACCGGGAATCGCCACGTGATATACGGTTCTGTGGCCCAGTGAAAGAAGATACTTAGTCAGCTCATACCCGCTTTCCCTCTCACACAATGAAATCTGGGCCGTCTCTTTCTCCCGCCCACCGGCAATCAGTACCGTGGGGAGGTCGGATGGCAGATATGCGAACGCATCGTTGCCCACCTGATCGAAGTTGAGAAGGATCACACCCGCAGGATTTTGATCCAAGCTTGATTGCACACTTGCCCTAAGCTTGCTACGGCTGGTGTCCGACAAAATCTCGATGGCCAACGAATACCCGGCAGCTCTTGCACTTTCTTCAATGCCTTCAATGCAGTGTGATTGGCCGTACAGCGTCGTATTCGTAGACAGAACCGCAATCGATTTTGTCCGCTCCTTCACCAAGGCTCGAGCGATTGGATTCGGCCTATACCCTAGCATTTCTATCGCTTTGGCGATTTTCTCACATTTCTCGTCGCTAACGCGCTCCCGATCATTGAGGTAGCGCGATACCGTAGGAACCGATACTTGCGCCAAGGCAGCAACATCTTTGATTGAGGCTGCTTTCGTCTGCCTTGCACCCCGGGCCATACTTCCCCTTTCGCCATCGCGTCCCACTAGAAAATCCGTACCTATTCATCATATAGTTCCAAATTCAATGATGAAAAGCACCGAAAATACTACTGGACGGATTTGTAGGTGGGTATCGATATCTCACCCACAAATCTACTTCACGGCTCCGCCTGTAATGCCGCTAATGATCTTCTTCTGAGCCAGCGCGAAAATAATCAGGAGCGGGAGGCTCATCAAAATGATGTAAGCGAAAATCAAATGCCAATTGTTGAGATACAAGCCGGCGCTAGCCACGTTATACAGATTCAAAGGAAGGAGATCCATCTTGCCCGACAGGATAAACAGCGAATAAAACACATCATTCCAGATGTACAGGGTTACCAAAATCGTCGCGGTAGCGAGAGTAGGACCGAGCAACGGCAGAATGATGGTAAAAAAGATTCGTATCGGCTTAGCACCATCCACACGCGCCGCTTCCTCGAGCGACACCGGAATGGTACGGATGAAACCAGTGACGAAGAAAATTACCGTCGACATGTAGATGCCCACATATACGCCGACCATACCCACTGCGGTGCCGGACAGGCCGATGATCTTCAGCAGCATCATCACAGTGACCACGGCCGGAGGAAGAATCAGACCGGAGATGCCCAACGCATACACAACGGCAAGCAGCTTGGTCGTCCGTCTCGCGAGAATCCACGAGGCCATCGAACCGAACAGCAGTGCGAGGAACACCGACGGAACGGTAACAACGATGGATCCGAAGAACGCGGCAATCATTTTACCGTCCACCAATACCGTTTTGAAGTTCTCCAGAAGATGCCACTGACTTGGCAGACTCATATTAGGGACCACAGCTTCCGCTTGAGTTTTCCCTGCTGTAACCACCAACAGCCAGAAAGGAATGCCGAGAAGTACTATCATCACCACGAAAACCATGATGGCGTGGAAGATGGCATGCCCTTTGGAAGGTCTATTGACCGTGACGGAATCATTGGTCTTGGGCGCTGCGCCATACGTTGCGGATGTCATAGGATTTTCGCTTCCCTTCTGCGCAGATACCAAATGAGCGGCACTGCGATGATCATAACCATAATGAACAGAACAAGACTCATCGTCGTGGACTGCGAATACAGTCCTTGACCGAATGTTCTCCAGATGAAGATATTGATGATTTCGGTAGTGCTTCCAGGACCGCCCTGCGTTGTTGCCTGAACGATGTCGAAACCGTTCATGGAGCCAAGTAAAGACGTCGCCACATTAAAAGTGAAAGCCGGTGCAAGAAGCGGAAATTTGATACGCCAGAAGGTCTGCCTACGGGTCGCTCCATCAATGGCCGCCGCCTCTATTACGTCAGAATCGATGGTTTTGAGCCCAGCCAGAAAGATGAGCATTGACAGTCCCATCCACTTCCATCCATGGATTGCGGCTACGACGATAATCGTCCATATCGTAGATCCCAGCCACGCCACATCGATATTCGCACCAAGCAGGAAGGATAGAATCTGGTTCAAAGCCCCATCGGACTTGAGTACCGCCTGCCAAATATAGCCAACCGCCAAAGCGGACATGATGACGGGAATGAAGAACATAGTCCTAGCGAAGCGATTGATTCTAGTGTCCTCCTCAAGGAAAACCGCAAGCATTAATCCGAATGTGTTTTGGAAGATCGCGACCAGCAAAGCATAGATTAGTGTAATATGGAGGTCACGCAGCAGATTTCCCGACCTGAAGAGATCTACGAAATTGGAAAGACCTACGAACGATATCGTCTTGGAATAAGCAGACCAATTCGTGAAGGCGTAAATAAGGTTGAGAATAGTCGGAACAAAGAAGAAGATGAGTAGCATCACATAAGCCGGAATGAGATAACGAACTGGATAGTTCTGCCGCATAAGCACCTTTTGACTCTTGTTTCTTTTCTTCTTCTCTGGTCTGGGCACCGCACGTGCCACTGCTTGTGCTGACATTGTTCTTCCCCTATCGATTGTGGCTGATGGGTGTGGGGCACCAGATTTGCGGTGCCCCACCGTAATTACTTGGATTTCTTTCAGAACCCCTTGATCCCTTGCGCCTTTGCAAGTTGAGCAAATTGATCCTGAGTCGCTTTCGCTACATCGGTTGCGGACTTGGTGCCATTGATCATATCGGCCAAGTTGATATAGAGATCCGGATTCGCCACGGCCAAGGATTGCATGGAACCGACGGAATCCTTGATGGAATCTGCCGAGTCAAGCAATGCCTGCGGCACATTGTCAGGCGTGTCCACGTTTTTAATAACGGAGACAATGCCCTGATCCTTGACGAACGTTTCATAATCCTCAGTCATCCAATAATTGATGAACTGTCGTGCGGCGGCTTCCTTCTTGGAATCACTCGTCTTGAATGCGACCACCGAGTTATTCTGTTCCGGAATGACCGTTCCGATGTTGCCCTTGGCAGACAACGGGAAGAAACCTATGTTCTCATCAAGTGCCGCCTTGTCATTGTCCGCCAACGCGGCAATCTGGTTGAACAAGGAGTTCACGCAGACAATCATGCCTGCCTTGCCTTCCCAAAGGGCCTGAGCCTCATCGGTGTCCTTCGCCGAACCGGCATTCTTGTTATACAACCCCTCATCAAAGAGATGCTTGTAGTTGTCGATGGCAGTCTGAATCGTCTTGTCCGTAAACTTCTCCTTACCGGAATTAACACGATCCCACAAGCCGTCCTGAGCAGCCTCGGCAAGCTGAATCTGAACGGAGTACTGGGTTCCCCACTGAGATCCACCCATCTCGAACAGCGGAGATTCGACTCCGTCGATATTGGCGTCCTTGATCTTTTTGGCTACTGCCACGTACTCATCCCAACCTTTTGGAATCTCCGTGATGCCGGCTTTCTCAAAGACTTTCTTATTGTAGAAAACACCCATCACTGGCGGAGTGGATACCAGTGCCGCATAACGAGTGCCATCGACTACGCCGCCGGCATCGGCTATGCCGTCCGTATAATCGTCCACCCAAGGTGCGTTATCCAGCTTCTGTAGTTTGTCTTGGGCGATGAATCCAGCAAGCATGGACTGAGTGGGTTGCCAGAAAGCAAGATCGGGAGTGTCACCCGTTGTGATCTTGGTCTGGATGTTCTGCTCATATGGGTCAGGAATCGTTTCCAGCTTAACTTTGGCCCCAGTTGCCTTCTCGAAATCATTGACGACCTTGACCGGAATCTTGTTGGAATTCTGTGCAACCCACATGGTCAATTCCACACCGTCAAGCTTTTGTGTGGCAGACGGCCAGTAATCCTTCGCGGAGGTATCCACATCACCATTGCCATCTCCGGCCGTAGGGTTCGAACATCCCGAAAGAACCATCGACAGGGCCGCTCCCATAGCGACCGCCGTCGCAACGTGGGCCTTTGTGAACATCTTCATTGATATCACCTTTCTTTTCTCTTTTATTACAATCCATTGTGTTCGTGCAACGCACTCATACGAACTCACTACGAAAGAAGGGTTTCACCGCCTTTCTCAACGAGTTCGAAAGATCTTGACGCATACATTCCATGCGGAATGGACACGATAAGACTCGAATCAGCTTCTGACCATTTGGCATCCCATTCATCAAAAGCGGGACCAACCGGGAAAATCGTTCGGCATTGAACGCCCTCGCCGTGTAAGTGTGGCAAGAAGAGCGCAACCTCCTTCACCGTTTCCGGAGCGTTCCTCACCCACACGGTGACTATCGTCCGCTGAGAGGCCTTCACACCCAACGCCACCACCGCAGAATCCCACGATGGCAACCCAAGCGGCCAGAGGGGCACCGACTCCCCAATCATCGGCTGCACATGCTCTCGATAGGCCTGAATACCTTGCTGGATAATGTTCTTCTGCCACTCTTCCATTTGATTGATGTATCCGGAAAGGAAGAAACGCCCCAAGAACGTGGTATTGATATTGAACGCCGTCTGCTCCGCATCCATCTCGGCCTGCGGATACGCCCAACTGGCAGCCTGCTCCGGCAGTACCATCAACGGAGCCGTCGCCGCAATAACCGGGTACAAGCGGTAGTCCTGCTGATCAGATGTGGATTGCACCTGGAATCTGGACGTCTGGGCAAAGTCCTCACGCATTCCACCTGAAGAACAATTTTCAAGAATCAATTTCGGATATCTACGATGCAGACCATCAACCCAATCAAGGAAGGCTCGATTATGGCCAAGCAATCCATCCCCCACCGAATCAGCGTGGTAGTCGGTTCCAGCCCCTGGAGAGACGTTGTAATCCATTTTGAAGTACTGAACGCCGTAGTCACCGATCAGTCGATCCACAACGCCATCCAAATATCGGCGGGCAGACTCATCGCGCAGATCAAGGATATACCGCTCCTGCTCAACCACACGCTGCCCGTTGCGTTGGAAGAACGCAGAGTCAGGAAGCTCTTGCGCAACAGGTGATTTGATTCCAATGACTTCGGGCTCCAGCCAGAGACCGGGAACCATTCCCGCCTCTTTAATCGCATCAATCACTTCCCCGATTCCCCTAGGCCCCGGGAATCTGGTTTTTGACGGCTTCCACTCTCCGACGCTCGGCCACCAATCGCCGGAATCGTCATACCAGCCGCAATCTATGACGAAGACCTCGCAACCAACCTGCGCCGCGCTTGAAATCAGCGGCAACAGCTTTTCCGTGGTCGGGTCGCCATTTATCGTATTCATATAGTCGTTGAATATCACTTGGGAAACAGCGGACGACTCATCGACCAACCTTCCGATTCGCCGGTATTTCGTCATTTCCTCAACGGTGGTCTGCATGTCCCCACCCATGACGAACGACGCCGGCACAGTCGCGAAAGACTCGCCTTCCCCCAAATCCTTCATCCATGAATGATTGACGCTCGTAGGGCCGGACAACGCGAAGTATCCATCCACTGTGTTGTCGCCGATTTCCCAACGCCATGCGCCATTATGCTCAACCTGGAAAGCCCACACATTGCCCGTCTCCCGGCTCTCCAAGAATGCCATCGGCACCGATCCGCCCGTAGACCATGTTCCCGTGGAAACGACAGCATGCTCACTGCGCGGATTATGATTCGTAAGCTCCTGACGAAGCACTGGGAACAGATCCGAGCATTTCGTATAGGACCAACGCCCCTCGCCAAGCCAATCATAATGACCTTCAAGCAGGATCCATTCCTTCTTCCAGGTCTCATCATTAGACATCGACCCCATAGGAAGAACGGCACTGGTCACCGACTCAAGAAACACATGCCCCGCCCCCCTGTTGATAACCGTCGCATATGTGCAGACCACGGACGTTCCCGGAGAAATCACATATGTCACGACCACATCGAGAGCATGTTGCTCATCCCTCATTTTGACGTCAAGACATCGCGACTCCCCCTTAGTCCTCTCATCAAACGACAAAAGGACCAAATCCCTGCCGATGGTCGTATGTATCAGCCGATCACATGCGATCCAATGTCCCGTACCGGAGAGGATGATTTCCGCAAGCGGCAGCCTTTGTGCAAAAACCTTCTCCACCATCCCAAAGACGATGCGGGAAAGCGATACATGCTCGTCCGCATTCACTTCGAAGGCAAGAGACACGCTATCGTTTCCCCACATATATTGCCTTTCCATGGGACCGCTCCTTCGCAAGGTCATTCTGTATATTCACCCGATAACGTTATCAAGCAAGACAGTTGATTCAACATTCCCACCCGCACTACAACTTTGCAATAAATGCGAGCTTTTTTATTCGATGACTTAAGTGTACTTCGATAACGTTTTCACATCAAATCAGAGCAACATATTTCCCGCTTTCGCAAACGTTGGATTTACGCAGTTCCCACAGAAGGCGTTCCCAGTCCGACCTCTAGACCGAACCGGGAATGCCTTGGTATCGTTTTCACAAAACTACGACGTTCTTAAATCGCCCATCATCCAAGAGAGCGTCCGACAACCTCCCCAGCCACAATGGGATAGAACACGATCTTGTCGATATTTGGCGCGACACCCCACGATACCGCACCCTGGCCCAATCCCGGGGAATCCCAATTGCCGAACACAAGAGCACCGCCATCCGTCGTAACACTCAAAGTTCTATCAAGAAAATTGGTATCTGAATACGTGTATCTGAATGCATCCCTCGAAAGCTCCTCGCCTTCGTCGTTACCTGCGCGGATCTGCAATCCCAAATCCACAATCTGAGGATTGTAGTCATGGTTTCCGATGAACGCGTCGTTGGAGAAACTCACCACCGCCGAATATCTTCCTGCAGGAACGGTCCCTGCAGGAATCGTAAGAGTTCCCTTGTTTCCCTCAATAAGGTCAGGAGTATTATTCGAGTCCACCGTCACGACTCGAGTCTGGTCTCCCATGCCGGAGGCGCCACTCTCCTGCGTAACAAATTGGTTTCCAAGTCCGGAAACGTATCCATCACCAGAAGCATTGGTTCCCGAAGCGGACACGATCTGCGCACCACCGCCAAGCTGCATATCCTCCGCCTCAACGGATATCGCGGCGCCATCATCACTCAGATCCCTGATGACCATCACATCGCACACCAGAATCGACGAATCACCGGACACAGTGATTTCATTGATGCCCTCGGCCATTGCCACGTTGATGCTTGAACTCTGCAATCCATTCGATTCGGCAACGATCTCGCCCACAAGGTTCCCGTTAATCCGAAGACTCATCACATCACCCTGAGCGGCACGATATTCCAAAGTGACGGTATGGTATCCGCTCTCCCATGCATGCGCGAACACCTTGGCAACACCAGAGTTCAGTTGGGCAAAGCCTTTGGCACCGCTCTGGTCATAGGTAAGGGACGCACCGTCTGTCAGACGGAATTGAGAAGCAGGATATTCGGTCTTATCTATATTCCCATTAGAATCACTCACCTGATACAGGAGGAACTTATCAAGCGTGTTATCCATGGAAGACCCCTGAAGTTGAATTTGATGAACGCCTTCACTAAGTTGCAATTCAATCTCGCTACTACCTCGATACAACCATTTTGCGGCCGATTTCATGGCAAGCTCAGCACCGAGCCGCAGTGTCCCGGCACTGATGCCGTCCACTGCGACCCCGTTCGTTCCAGGGAATCCCGTATTTCCGCTAATCACCTGGAAACGATATGTTCCATCCGCAGGAACATCCACCGTCCAAGTAGCGGTCGAACCTGATTTGAAGCTGCCAACATCGCCGTTGCCTGAAGTCATGAAATAGTTCCATCCATCGCCCCATGGAGTCTTAACATACGTCTGCGCACCACCGGACAGAACGGCATTCTCAGCCTCTTCAACAAGTAGGGCCCGTCCGGTAGAAGCATCATCGACTTTCAGAGCACGATCACTATGAGGAGTGACCACCAGTTGATATGATGCGTATCGGTCAACACTCATTGTGGTCACGTCCAGAGTTCCATCAGAAATATCCGCTCCGGAGACCACATTCACAACTCTTGGCGTGGCCGCAACTCCGTCAGGTCCGGTGAATGCATTCTCCCTAACTTCCACATCTACTGAAGTGCCGAATCTCTCTGTACTAAGACCGGAAAAATGGACAGTGACCGGAATATTCGCCCCAGTGTTCTTTACTTGGTCAGAGTTATTGTCATTGGCACCGCCGTAAAGTACCGTGGCCTTTCTGTTGGTTTGATCTATGGCTGCAATTGCCTGCAGGCTGTCCGCTTTGTTCAGGTAATCGGATGATACTTTGACGGTCCGAGTCCCACGCAAGTCTCCATACCATTTGAACTGCCACCAGCCCGCATTGGCAGAATTGGCCTTGGCCATGTTGTCGGAAAGGTTTCCGGCGTAATTCCAGTACGCGGTTTCCGCCTGCACTTTTTCGCTTTCGAACATCGACTGCCATTGAATCAGCTGACCCGGTACACTCATATCCCGCAGTTCACCATACTCGGTGATGTTCACATCGAGTGGACTGATTCCGTTCTTCTTTTCCAGCGCACGATACTTTTCATAATGCGTACGGAAAGACGACAGACTTCCCTTGCCTAATTCATGCCATACGAACACATCAGGTAATGTGCCTTTCGACTTCGCATGTGCAAGGAAGGCATTGCTCCTGTTCTGCCGATACTCACAGTCGCCAGGCCCCGCAACACGGGCGTGGTCCGCCGTAGGGACGGTTTTGCCGACCTTTTCCCCGGATTTGTATTGGTTCCATATTTTCTGAATCAACTCGTACTCCGAGTCCCAGTCGCTGAGGAATGTCTTGAAGATCTTTGCCTTCGCATTGTCTCCTGACGCGTACCAGTTTCCACCGTCCGGCTCATTGAAAGGAATGAACGTGTACCGGTCGGGATATTCGGTGTTGGCCAGAATTTTGTTAACCACTATTTCGGTTATTTGAGCATAATCCCATACGCCATCGCCACCGGAAGCATAGGTTCCGTAGGTGGGATCGCTTACCGGTACGTCAAGTACATAGGTTCGGTCATCGGTACGAGTTGATGGGTCCGGTCACCGGCCGGCCGCCTCCCGCCGTTATAGCTCCAATCCGAGTAGTAATCCTGCATGTACACTGCCAGTTCATTACCACCGTTGGAAAAGAACTGATTCTCCAAAGACAACGCGTCACCGCTCGGATGCTGTGTGCCACTTGGAGGCTTCTGGGAGGAATTCTCCACCTGAGCACCGTCAAGTATGGCATTTGTTGGAGAACCGTCATCGCCAAGCCCATAGAGCGTCCCCGAAGCACCGCCACGAAAATCACCCGTTTCGGTCCCATAATCCACATTAAGAATTTGCACCGCCTTATTGCCCTCAGCAGCCATTGCGGACTGAACCACAACGGCACCTCCGGAAATTAACAGCGTAGCGCCAACGGAAACCGAAGCCACCACACGACTCCAATAACTCATTTTCTTCTCCTTTGAATACCCCGCCTGAGCAGAACACGACCATCACCATTGAAAGCCGTATCACAAGTATATCTGTAAAAACGTTATCATGAATTTCTTTTCTTGAAATTTCAAGAGAATTGCAGCATTATGAAATCGTTATTACGATTATTTTCATAGTCCTTCGAACGCTTATGAGATTTCCATGAAACTACGCCAACAGCACAGTGTTTCCAACACACATGCAATCAACCACCTTCAAAAAGAAAAAGGGCTTACTGAAAAATCCAATAAGCCCAAAGGCGGACAGAGCGAGATTCGAACTCGCGGAAGGTTGCCCTTCAACGGTTTTCAAGACCGTCTCTTTAGACCGCTCAGACATCTGTCCAATGTGCAATGCACGAAACGTCAATATAGCACAGCATTCGGAAATCTTCAGCATCGCACACACATAAACAGCGTCGTGAGACGACAATCTCGATTCGTCCATCCAAAAACGGAAAAAGAGGATTCCCAGCCAAGATCCGTAGCGAAACACCGAATCGTGAATCAAAAAACGACGCCAGCACCACGCTGACGCCGTTTTTATCTCAATCGCATGCCAAATTCAGCAATGCCTGAAATCAGGCCTCCCACTTGGTCGGTTCGATGACTTCCTTGCCGCCCATGTAGGCACGCATGGCCTGCGGAATGACGATGGAGCCGTCCTTCTGCTGGTGATTCTCGAGAATGGCGACCAGCCAGCGGGTGGTGGCAAGCGTTCCGTTCAGCGTGGAGACGGCACGGGTGTTGCCGTCCTCCATACGCTCACGGATATTCAGG
>OBXE01000701.1_pt1 | contig 13738 bp, 10 predicted proteins | sample 1495391 | NCBI WGS metagenome assembly OBXE01 (sample SAMEA2580146, study PRJEB22360) | human gut metagenome | biome: human gut; feature: human-associated habitat; material: faeces | place: Denmark | collected 2008/2010 | reverse complement strand
TGCAAATCCGAGTTGCGGCAGCAGAGGTTGCGGTCGCCGTAGCCGTTGTCGATCTTGGTTACGTAGGGGAAGAACTTGGCTTCGCGCACCCATGCGAGCGGGAATGCCGCCTCGGCGCGGGTGTAGGGATGCGTCCATTCGCCGGCGATCTCGACGGCGGTGTGCGGCGCGTTGGCGACCACGTTGTCGGCCTGCCCCGCGGCAGCTTCGCATTCGCGCTTGATGCTCACCAGCGCTTCGATGAAGCGATCCATCTCGGCCTTGGGTTCCGATTCGGTCGGCTCGACCATCAGCGTCTCATGCACGGGGAACGAGAGCGTCGGGGCATGGAACCCGTAGTCCATCAGGCGGTGGGCGATGTCGCCGCAGTCGATGTTGTAGTCCTTCTTGAAAGAGGTCAGGTCGAGGATCATCTCGTGTCCCACGCGGCCGGTCTCGCCCGAATAATAGGTGCGGTATTCCGGTGCCAGCGCCGAGGACATGTAGTTGGCATTGACGATCGCCATTTCGGTGGCGCGGCGCAGCCCGTTTCCACCCAGCATCTTGATATAACCGTAGGTTATGGGCAGCAGCATGGCGGAGCCCCAGGGGGCCGACGCCACGGCCGTGATGCCCTCGTCGCCGCCCGTCGGCATAACCGGATGCGAGGGGAGGAATGCCCTGAGGTGCTCGGCGACGCAGATCGGGCCTACGCCCGGGCCGCCGCCGCCGTGGGGCATGGCGAAGGTCTTGTGCAGGTTGAGGTGGCAGACGTCGGCGCCGATGTAGCCGGGGTTGGTCAGCCCCACCTGCGCGTTCATGTTGGCGCCGTCCATGTAGACCTGCCCGCCTGCGTCGTGCACGGCGTCCACGATCTCGCGGATGCGGCTCTCGAACACGCCGTGCGTCGAGGGGTAGGTGACCATCAGCCCGCACAGCTCCGAACTGTATTCCCCGGCCTTGGCCTTGAGGTCTTCGACGTCGATGTTGCCCTTGTCGTCACAGGCTACCGTGACGATCTTCATGCCGGCCATGGCGGCCGACGCGGGGTTGGTGCCGTGGGCCGAGGCCGGGATCAGCACCACGTTGCGGTAGCCCTGTCCGCGGCTCTGGTGGTAGGCGCGGATCACCATCAGCCCGGCGTATTCGCCCGCAGCGCCCGAATTGGGTTGCAGGGAGCAGGCCGCGAAGCCCGTGATCGTCGCCAGGTCGTTTTCCAACTCCTTGATTAACTGCATGTAACCTTCGGCCTGGTCGGCCGGGGCGAAGGGGTGCATCATCTGGAAGCCCGCCAGCGAGAGCGGCTGCATGAGCGCCGCGGCGTTGAGCTTCATGGTGCACGAACCTAAAGAGATCATCGAATTGGCGAGCGAGATGTCCCTCAGTTCGAGCTTCTTGATGTAGCGCATCAGGTCGCTTTCCGAGCGGTAGGTGTTGAAGACCGCCTCCGAGAGGTAGGCCGTGCGGCGGCGCAGGGCGGCCGGCACGCGGCTTTCGGTGACGGGCTTTACGGCCTTGGCTTTCCTGCCTTTGGCGGCGGCGAAGATGCGTATTACCTCGGCGACCTCTTCGGGGGTGGTCACCTCGTCGAACGACATGCGCACGGAGCCTTCGGTGGGGTAGTAGAAGTTGATGCCGCTTTCGAGTGCCAGCGACTGCACGACGGCGGCTTCGGCCGAGACTTCGAGCGTGTCGAAGAAGTCTGCGGCGGCGAGTTTGTAATCCATCGCCTGGAGTGCGTCGGCGACCGTTGCGGCGGCCAGGTGGGCCGTGTCGGCGGCGCGTTTCAGCCCCTCGGGGCCGTTGTAGACGCAGTAGAAGCCTGCCATCGAGGCCATCAGCGCCGAGGCGGTACAGATGTTCGACGTGGCGCGTTCGCGCTTGATATGCTGTTCGCGCATCTGGAGCGCCATGCGCAGCGCCTTGTTGCCGAGGCGGTCGACCGAGACGCCGATGATGCGGCCGGGCATGTTGCGCTTGTAGGCCTCGCGCGTGGCCATGTAGCCTGCGCCGGGGCCGCCGAAGCCCATCGGGGTGCCCAGGCGTTGCGTCGAGCCGACGGCGATGTCGGCACCCCACTCGCCGGGGGATTTGAGCAGCGCCAGCGAAAGCAGGTCGGCGGCGGCCGTGACCAGCACGCCCTTGGCATGTGCCGCGGCCGTGAAGTCCGTATAGTCGCGTACGGCGCCGTTGGCGGCCGGGTACTGGACGATGGCGCCGAACTCCTTGCCCGTGAAGCTGTATTCGTCGTATTCGTCGACGATCAGTTCGATGCCGAACGGTTCGCTGCGCGTGAGCAGCACGTCGAGCGTCTGCGGGAAAATGTTGCGGTCGACGAAGAGCTGGTTGCGACCCTCCCTGACCGCTTCGCGCGGGCGCAGCGCGAACATCATCAGCATGGCCTCGGCGGCGGCCGTGCCCTCGTCCAGGAGCGAGCAGTTGCCGATCTCCATGCCCGTGAGCGAGATCACGGCGGTCTGGAAGTTCAGCAGCGCCTCGAGACGGCCCTGCGAGATCTCGGCCTGGTAGGGCGTGTAGGAGGTGTACCAGGCGGGGTTCTCGAAGACGTTGCGCACGATGGCGGCCGGGACGGCGCAGGGGTAGTAGCCCATGCCGATGAACGATCTGAGGCAGCGGTTGCGGTCGGCCAGCGAACGGATGTGGGCGGCGAATTCGTATTCGCTCATCCCTTCGGCCGGCAGCGCGAGCGGCTTCTTGAGCCGGATGGACTGGGGGATGACCTGCGAGATCAGTTCGTCGACCGACTTTGCGCCGATCACTTCGAGCATGGCTTTGAGGTCTTTTTCGTTGCTGACGCCGATGTGGCGTTCGGAAAACTTGTCGAACATATTTGTCATCAATTGGTTATTGTGGTCGGATGCGCCGGGCGGCGCGTAATCTCCATGCAAAAATACTATTTTTACGAAGACCGCAAGCGTCTGCCGGGTTTATATTTTCCCCGTGGCGCAGGGATACGCCTCCGTCGGTCGTAGCCGGCCGCGCTGGCACCCGCAGGCCGCGAAACGGGGAGTTGCGGCGGACACCCGTGGGGCGGCAGGCGAGGGCGTCTGTCCGGCGGGGCTTGCCGGAGTCAGTACTTGAAACTGCTGCCGCCGATGAACTCCCGGATGATAGACGTGGGCGGGATCTCGTCGGGCGGGATGGGGGTGAAGTTTTTCAGGAACTTCAGCATGCGCCGCGCCTCGTCGTACTCGGGTACCGTGTCGGGAACCTCGCGGAGGATCTTTTCGGCATAGGGGCGCAACACCGAGATTTCGTAGAAGAGCGACGAGTTGAGCATGACGTCGGCGTTTTCCTGGTAGGGGAAGATGTGCTTCTCCTCGCCGCGGCGGACGGAGCCCCAGCGCGAAAGCGTCGCCACGGCATCGGCGCCGCGTTGCGTATAGTCGCGCGTGAGGCGGCGCAGCAGGCGGTTGTCGGTCGTGGCGATGCGCGAGAGGTTGTCCATCGCCACCGACGTGAAGCACGAGATGTAGATGCGGAATTTCTGCGCTTCGGGGACGCTCGGGGTGAGGCGCGGGTTGAGCCCGTGGATGCCTTCGACGATCAGGATCGAGCGTTCGTCGAGCGTCAGCGGGTTCTTGTGCCACGTGCGGCGCCCCGTGATGAAGTCGTAGCGCGGGATGTCGACGCTTTCGCCGCGCATCAGGCGGCAGAGGTGGTCGTTGAACAGGCCGAGGTCGATGGCTTCGAGTGCCTCGTAGTCGTAATTGCCGTCGGCGTCGCGCGGGGTCTTTTCGCGGTCGACGAAGTAGTCGTCGAGCGAGATCAATACCGGGTGCAGCCCCAGCACGCCGAGCTGGATGCCCAGCCGTTTGGCCGAGGTGGTCTTGCCGCTCGACGAGGGGCCCGAGATGAGCACCATGCGCACGCCGCGCGAGATGTTGGCGTCGTAGATCGTGTCGGCGACCCACGCGAACTTGCGTTCGTGGAATGCCTCGGCCAGTTTGATCATCCCGCCCGCGTCGCCCGCGAGCACCTTGGAGTTGACGGCGCCCACGGTGGGCACGCCCATGATCCGCACCCAGGACTGGTATTCCTGGAAGATGCCGAACATCTTTTCCTGCTCGACGTTCGTGTTGAGCCGGTCGGGCGCCGTGCGCAGCGGCAGGGCGAGGTAGAACCCGTTGTAGTAGGGTTCGATGCCGAACCGGTCGATGAAGCCCGTTGAGGGCGCCAGCGCGCCGTAGAAATAACCGTCGGTGTCGCCGAGCGTATAGAGGTCGCTGTAAAGCCGCGGGCGGGTGTCCAGCAGGGCGATCTTGTCGGTGAGCCCCTGGGCCGCATAGCGGGCGCGGACTTCGCTCGTGAGGATCTTCATGCGGCTGATCGGCAGGTCTTGCGCCACCAGGTAGCGCATGCGCCCTTCGAGTGCCGCGGCCTGTTCGTGTGAGAACTCGTCGATGCCTTCGACCTCGCAGTAAAAGCCGTTCTGTCCCATCGAATGGCGGATGTGGAGCGTCTTGCCCGGAAAGAGGTCGCGTACGGCCTTTTGCAGGATGAACCACGACGTCCGCTGGTAGACGCGGATGCCGGAGAAGGAGGTGATGTCCACGAAGCGGACGCTCACCGGGGTATATATTTTGTAATACAACTCCTTGATGCGGTTGTTGACCAGGGCGGCCAGGAACGGGTAGGGGCCCGGTGCGACCCGCTTTGCGACCTCGGAAAGCGGGGTGCCCATCGGCACCTCGACCTTGCCGCCGAGGTTTTCGCATATGATTTCGATGATATTCGTCATAGATTTTCAGGATTGAAACCATGTAAAGATATGAATAATTTATAACTTTGACAAACTAAAACCTGTGTTATGAAAGGAATGCTGAGGATGGGGCTGGTCGCCGTTGCGGCGCTCGCCGCGGCCTGCGCCCCCCGCGAAAGGACGCTCGTATTGCTGTCGACGAACGACATGCACGCAAAGATACAGAATTTCCCGCGGCTGGCGTCGGCCGTCGAGGCGTGCCGCGATACGGCCCAACTGGTGGTGCTGGTCGATGCCGGCGACCGCTGGACGGGGAATGCCTATGTGGACATGGCGCCGACGCCCGGTATGCCGATGATCGCCCTGATGAACGAACTGGGGTTTGACGTGGCGACGCTGGGCAACCATGAATTCGACCACGGGCAGGCGTTCCTGGGGCGGATGATCGACAGCATGGACTTCGAGGTGGTCTGCGCCAACGTGGTGAGCGACACCTGCACCTTCCCGCAGTTGCCGCCCTATACGGTCATCGACCGGGACGGGATCCGGATCGGGTTCGTCGGCGTGGTGACCAACTACGAGGGGCCGGGGCATCCGGCGGGCAATGAATCGAGTTTCGCGGGGCTGGAGTTTCCCGACCCGCAGGCGATGGCCCTGAAATATGCCGCGGAGCTGCGGCCCGAGTGCGACGTGCTGGTACTCGTGTCGCACATGGGCGACGACCGCGATGCGGAACTGCTCGCCAAGGGGCAGTCGCAGTACGACGTGGTGATCGGCGGGCATACGCACGAAGAGGTCGATACGCTCATCGGCGGCACGCTGCTGACGCAGACGGGCAAAGACCTGCGGAACATCGGCGTGACGACCGTACGGATGAAGGGGCATAAGGTGTCTGGGGTTGATTACCGGATCGTCCCGCTGGCCGATTACGAACCCGATATCCTCTACCAGAAGCAGGTCGAGGCTTACTATGCCGACCCGGAGCTGAACAAACCCGTCGGGCGTTTTGGCAATGCCGCCGACAAGTGGGGACTTGCCAACTGGATGGCCGCGGCGGGCGGCCGCAGGGGCCGTTGTCCGCCAGCAGCGTGCGCCGGCGGGGCCGATGCCGACGTCGGTTTCTACCACATCGGCGGCGTGCGCCTCGATTCGATCCCCGCGGGCGGGGTGAGCGCGGCGAAGGTATACGGACTGGAGCCGTTCGGGACGCTGGTGGCCCGGATGGAGATGACGCCCGCCCAGATGCGCCGCATGATCGTGTCGAAGTACAACGACCCGGTGAACGCCAAGGAGGCGCACCGCATCGACCTGATTTCGACCACGCCCTATATGATCGTCACCGATGCGGCGGACAACGCCCTCGACGTGCAGTTCCCGAAGCTGCGCGAGGGGCGGAAGTACAAGGTCGCCGTGAGCGACTATATCTACCGGAATTACAAGGATATGGAATATACCGGCGGGGAAATCACCGACGAGAAGGTGGCCGACATCCTGCTCGAAGAGCTCAGGGACGACAGCCCGCTGAAGATCGACAACACCCCGCGGCAGCGGGTGGTGCGCAAATAGGCGCCGCGGACGACGCCCGGAGGCTTCCGCGGGACGCAAATAACCGCCTGATTTTTTGCAGATTCGCAAAAAACCGTTACCTTTGTAGCCCTCACGTATGCGCATAAGGCGCGTAGGCGGGAGCTACGAGTTTAATTATTAATCATTTAACGAGCGATTGTATCGCAAAAAGAATTTCCATCATGGAAGAAACGAAAAATGTAGTCACGAACGAGAATTTCGACTGGAACGCGTATGAAAACGACCTGGGAGTCTATGACCATCCCAAGGAGGAGATCGCAGAGGCTTACGACAAGACGCTTTCGAACGTCAACGTCGGCGAGGTCGTGGAAGGTACCGTTACGGGCATTACCAAGCGCGAGGTTCTCGTGAACATCGGCTACAAGAGCGAGGGTGTCATTCCCGTTTCCGAGTTCCGCTACAACCCCGACCTGAAGGTCGGCGATAAGATCGAGGTCTATGTCGAGTCGGCCGAGGACAAGGGCGGACAGCTGGTTCTTTCGCACAAGAAGGCACGTCAGCTCAAATCGTGGGATCGTGTGAACGAGGCCCTCGAAAAGGACGAAATCATCAAGGGTTACATCAAGTGCCGCACCAAGGGCGGTATGATCGTCGACGTATTCGGCATCGAGGCGTTCCTGCCCGGTTCGCAGATCGACGTGAAGCCCATCCGCGACTACGATGTATACGTGGACAAGACCATGGAGTTCAAGGTGGTGAAAATCAACCAGGAGTTCCGCAACGTGGTCGTTTCGCACAAGGCGCTCATCGAGGCCGAACTCGAAGCGCAGAAGCAGGTTATCATGTCGAAACTCGAGAAGGGCCAGATCCTCGAGGGTACCGTCAAGAACATCACCTCGTACGGCGTATTCGTCGACCTGGGCGGTGTGGACGGCCTGATCCATATCACCGACCTCTCGTGGGGCCGCGTGAACCACCCCGAAGAGATCGTGGCGCTCGACCAGAAGATCCAGGTCGTTATTCTCGATTTCGACGACGCCAAGAAGCGTATCGCACTGGGCCTGAAGCAGCTCACCCCGCATCCGTGGGAGGCGCTCGACCAGAACCTCAAGGTCGGCGACAAGGTCAAGGGCCGCGTGGTCGTGATGGCCGACTACGGTGCATTCGTGGAGATCGCCCCCGGTGTTGAGGGACTGATCCACGTGTCGGAGATGTCGTGGAGCCAGCACCTGCGTTCGGCGCAGGAGTTCATGAAGGTCGGCGACGAAGTCGAGGCTGTCATCCTGACGCTCGACCGCGAGGAGCGCAAGATGTCGCTGGGCATCAAGCAGCTTACGCCCGATCCCTGGGAAAATATCGAAACCAAGTATCCCGTCGGCACGAAGTGCACGGCCAAGGTGCGCAACTTTACCAACTTCGGTATCTTCGTCGAGATCGAGGAGGGTATCGACGGCCTGATCCACATTTCCGACCTGAGCTGGACGAAGAAGGTGAAGCACCCCGGCGAATTCACGTCGGTGGGCGCTGATATCGACGTCGTGGTGCTCGAGATCGACAAGGAGAACCGCCGTCTGTCGCTGGGCCACAAGCAGCTCGAGGAGAACCCCTGGAACGAGTTCGAGAACCAGTTCTCGGTAGACAGCATCCACGAGGGTACGATCACCGAGATGACCGACAAGGGCGCAGTCGTCGCACTGGGCGAGAACGTGGAGGGCTTCTGCCCCGCACGCCAGCTCACCAAAGAGGACGGCACGACGCCGAAGGTGGGCGACAAGCTCGACTTCAAGGTGCTCGAGTTCTCGAAGGCTACCAAGCGTATCACCCTTTCGCACCTGCGTACGTACGAGGAGGCCAAGCGTGCCGAAGTGGCAGCCGAGAAGGCTGAGAAGCGTGCCGCCGCCGATGCTACGAAGTCGACCGTGAAGAAGATCAACGCTTCGGTCGAGAAGACGACGCTGGGCGACATCGCAGGTCTGGCCGCGCTGAAGAGCGCCATGGAGGCTGCCGAGGCGAAGAACGCCAAGAAGGCTGCCAAGGAAGAGAAGGCCGAGGAGTAATCCCCGTACGGAGGGACGGTGCAGCCGTCCGCCGATATATCGAAAGAACCGCAGGCATTGCGCCTGCGGTTCTTTTTTTGTGGGCGCGTTTGTGGGCGCAGGGGAAGGAGGGGCAGTTGGTCGCGGTTGGGAAAAGGATTGCGGGGCGGGGTGCGGGTAGACCTGGGCGAAGGATAGGCCGGGAGCGGTGAAGGACTGCGGCGGGTTGAGGCGGAGGACAGGGCTTTTCGCCCCACTCCGGGAAAGTTTGCCGCCGATTTCTTGGACGCGTGGCGATAACTCCGTATATTTCGGGCCGAATCGTAAAATATAATCAGGAACTAAATATAATCATGAACGGATACCGCGCCTTATGAAAAAGCTGATATTATCCCTGTTTTCGCTGTTTTCGGTGTTTGCGGGTGTCCCGCACTGCCTGGGAAATCCTGCCCCCGAGGAGGTTCGGGCGTCGCAGCCCAACCGGGAGAGGCGGCACGGGGCTTACTCGAAGGATAACTGGACGGTGTATTACGAGGGCAGGAAGGTGAAGGGCGCTTCGGCATCGTCGTTCACGGATCTCGGCGGTGGGTACGGTAAGGACGCCTGGACGGTGTTCTACCGCGGCCGGAAGGTGGAAGGGGCGTCGGCCTCGTCGTTCGAGAGCCTCGGGAACGGGATGGGGAAAGACAACTGGCATACCTACCACTACGGGGAGCGGTATGACGGGAGCGCGTTGTCGGGCGAAAGGCTGGGCGGCGGTTACTCGAAGGACAGCTGGACGGTGTATTACCGCGGCCGGAAGGTGGACGGGGCGTCGGCGATGACCTTCGAGAGCCTCGGGAACGGATACGGAAAGGATGCCTGGAAGGTATTTTACAGGGGCGGAGCGGTGAAGGGCGCCTCGGCACAGACGTTCGAAGAACTCGGGGAAGGATACGGGAAAGACGCATGGAAAGTCTATTACCGGGGGAAAGAGCTGCCGGGAGCGTCGCCCGGTTCGTTCGAGGTGCCGCGCGACAGCTGGTGAGAAATGGCCGCCACCGCTATAACGGCAGTGCCCTTCCGAACGGAAAGGCACTGTTTTTGTTTCCCGCAGGGTAAACCCCGAGACGGAATGAGCAGATTCAAGCCCCACATCGCCCTGCTGATATGCAATATCGTATGGGCCATGGATTACCCGTTTTACAACATCGTATTGCCGCACTATGTCCATCCGATGGCCATGGTGGCGGGGTCGCTGGTCGTCACGGCGCTTTTTTCGCTCGTGCCGCTGCTGTGGCAGAAGGCCGAACGGGTCGCGCGCGCCGACATCCGCAAGCTGATCGGCGCCGCGCTGCTGATCGGCGTGCTGCGCAAGGTATTCATCATGTACGGGCTTTCGATGACTTCGCCCATCGACGGCTCGATCATCGACACCATCGTCCCGCTGCTGGTGCTGCTGCTCTCCGTATTGCTGGGCATGGATCGCTTCACGAAGCTCAAGGTCGCGGGGCTGCTGCTCGGCATGGCGGGCGCCGTGGCAGTGGTGCTGACGGGCGCCTCGTCGTCGCATCAGCATTCGCATGTCTGGGGCAACGTGATGATCATGCTTTGCGCCTGCGCCACGGCGCTGTACATGGTCTGGTTCAAAGCCCTGGTTGCCAGGTACCGCATCACCACCGTGCTGCGCTGGGTATACTGCGTGGCGGCCGTCATTGCGCTTCCGTTCGGCCTGAAGGAGATCGTCCATACCGACTATGCCGCCATAGCCGTCCATGCGCTTTTCCCGACGCTCTTCGTGCTGACGGTGCCGACCTACCTGCCGAACCTGATGCTGAATTATGCGCTCAAGAGTGTGCCGGCCACGGTGTCGAGCATCTATACCTACCTGCAGCCCGTGCTGGCGATCGCCATTTCGGTCGGGATGGGGCTGGACAAGCTGCATGCCGATACGGTGGTCTTCGCGCTGGTGATCTTCGTCGGCGTGGCGCTCGTGCTGCGTTCCTACTCCGTGCCGCCGCGCCATCCCGATCCGCCGGCCGCGCCGCCGCACTGACCCGGGCGGGGAATCCGGCGGGATCGAACAGTCCGGAATGCGGGTTGGCAGGACACGCGGCGTGCCCGTCCCCGAATTCGGGGGAAACGAATATCGGGACGGAGTATTGCCTGAATGCAAAAAGGAGAGCCTTTGGCTCTCCTTTTTTATGGTGCGGTGAGTTGCAGGGCGGAAAGCCTTGCAGCCTCCTGCGGATTATTCTGCGGCGGTAACCGAGAATTTGATGACGGCCTTGACCTCCTTGTGGAGTTTGGCGGTCGCTTCGTACTCGCCGACGGTCTTGATGCCCTCTACGGCGATCAGCTTGCGGTCGAGTTCGATGCCTTTGGCAGCCAGTGCCTCGGCCAGGTCGGTGGCGGTAACCGTACCGAAGAGCTTGCCCTCCTCGGCCTTCACGGCCAGCGTGAGCGGCAGGTTGGCGATGGTCTCGGCGAGTGCCTGTGCGTCGGCAAGGATCTTGGCGTCCTTGTGGGCGCGCTGGCGGAGGTTCTCGGCGAGCACCTTCTTGGCGGATGCGGTGGCAGCCTTTGCGTAACCCTGGGGAATCAGGTAGTTGTTCGCATAACCGGGCTTTACGGTCACGATGTCGTTGGCGTAGCCCAGGTTTTCCATATCTTTGATCAGAATAACTTCCATTGTCTCTTCCTCCTTTAATTATTTCATGCAATCGGTTACGAAGGGCAGGATGGCCAGGTGGCGCGCACGCTTCACGGCCTGTGCCACCTTCTTCTGGAACTTCTGCGAAGTACCCGTCAGGCGGCGGGGAAGGATCTTACCCTGCTCGTTGAGGAATTTCTTGAGGAACTCCCCGTCCTTGTAATCCACGTATTTGATGCCGAGCTTCTTGAAGCGGCAGTATTTCTTTTTCTTGACGTCGACCGATACCGGGTTGAGGTAACGGATTTCAGACTGTGCCTTGTTCTCCTGTGCCATGGTTTACTCCTCCTGTTTGTTAGAAAGTTTTGCACGACGCTTCTCCGAGTATTCCACGGCGAACTTGTCCTGCTTGAAAGTAAGGAAACGGATGATGCGCTCATCGCGGCGGTACTGCGTTTCGAGCGTGCCTATGAGCGAGCCCTCGCCCGTGAACTCGACCAGGAAGTAAAAACCGGTGGTCTTCTTCTGAATAGGGTAGGCGAGCTTGCGAAGGCCCCACGACTCCTTGTTCACAATCTGACCGCCGTTCTCGGTGATGACACCCTGGAATTTGTCAGCGACCTCCTGCACCTGTGCATCGGACAGAACCGGCGTGACAATGAAAACGGTTTCGTAATTGTTCATAATACGTTTTAAAATTAGTTAATTGTCCCTCAATGGGGTTGCAAATATACGGATTATTTGTAAAATAGCAAAGCCGCGCACCTTTTTTTCGGTTTTATCGCCGTATCTTTGAGCCGATTCCGCCGCCGGGGTCAGTCCCGGGTGTACGGACAGCGGCCGCAAAGGCGGGGAAAGTGCCGGGGCGTGTCTGCCTCCGGAGCCGGAAACGGGCGGTGCCGGCCCTCGCCCTGCTGCGGGAAAGGGGATGGAAATGGAGCCCGGAACAGGATTTGCCCCGGGTTTCGGCGGTCGGCCGGCGGCGGCCTATTGCAACTGGTCGATCACGTCGGTGATGCGCGAGAAGACCTCCTCCATCGAACCCGTGCCGTTGACCGAGGCGTATTTGCCCCGGGCGGCGTAGTAGTCCGAGACGACGGCGGTCTGCTGGCGGTAGACGTCGAGGCGGCCGCGGATCACCTCCTCGGAGGCGTCGTCGGCGCGTCCCGAATCCTTGCCGCGGAGCAGGATGCGCTGGACGAGCTCCTCTTCGGGGACGTGGATGTCGACCATGATGTCGACCTTCAGCCCGTGCCGGGCGAGGAGCTTGTCGAACTCCTCGGCCTGTACCGTGGTGCGGGGGAAGCCGTCGAAGATACAGCCCTTGGCATGTTTGTGCTGGGCGACATAGTTGGCGACCATGCCGATGACGATTTCGTCGGGGGCCAGTTTGCCAGCCTCGATGTAAGATTCCATGCTGCGTCCGAGTTCCGTGCCGCGGCGGATCTCGTCGCGGATAACCTCGCCCGTCGAGACATGCTCGATGCCGTAGTGTGCTTTGAGCCGTTGTGCCTGCGTGCCTTTGCCGCAGCCCGGCGCACCGAATAAGACGATGTTTATCATATGTAGAAGCCGAATTTGGGATTTACCGGACAAAAATACGCTAAATTTTTGGGAAAGAGTAAAGAATCCGTAATTTTGTAAAAAAAATTATAATATGGAAAAGAAACGACGCACCGAAATCGCCGAGCTGGGTGAATTCGGTCTGATAGACCTGTTGACCAGAGGGTTCGATCCGGCGGACGCTTCGACGCTCCGCGCTGCGGGCGACGATGCGGCGGTCGTCATGCCGCCGTCGGGCGAAGCGGTGCTCTGTTCGACGGACGCACTGCTGGAGGGCATAGACTTCGACCTGACCTATTTCCCCCTCAGGCACCTGGGATACAAGGCCGTGACGGTGGCCGCGAGCGATATACTGGCGATGAACGCACTGCCTTCGCAGCTGATGGTGTCGCTCGGCGTGTCGTCCAAAATGTCGGTGGAGGCGTTGCAGGATCTGTACGAGGGGATTGCTTTCGCGTGCAGGGAGCAGGGGATCGACCTCGTGGGGGGCGATACGAAGGCTTCGATGACCGGACTGGTGCTGGGCCTCACGGCGCTGGGACATGCCCCGAAGGAGAAGGTCGTGTCGCGCGGCGGCGCACAGCAGAACGACCTGATCTGTATTTCGGGCAACCTTGGTGCGGCGTATATGGGGCTGCGGCTGCTGGAGCGCGAGAAGCGGGTGCTCGCAGACGTGAAAGACCCGGAACCGAAGTTCGCAGGGTACGAATACCTGCTGGAGAAGTATCTCAAGCCGCGCCTGCGCAAGGACATCGTGGAGGCATTGGCCGAGGAGGGCATCGTACCGACGTCGATGATCGACCTTTCGGACGGGCTTTCCAGCGACCTGATGCAGATTTGCAAGGCGTCGAAATGCGGGGCCCGCATATACCTCGACCGGATTCCTATCGCAAGGCAGACCTATGCCTTGGCGGAGGAACTGAATGCCGACCCGGTCGTGGCGGCGCTCAACGGCGGTGAAGACCACGAATTGCTGTTCACGGTGCCGCTGGCCTTGCAGGAGCAGGTGATGCGCATGGGGTGCGTCGATGTCATCGGCCACATAACGCCCGAGTCGACGGGGGCATACCTGGTGACGCCCGACGGCGCGGATATCCGCCTCAAGGCGCAGGGCTTTCCCGAAAAGGAGTGATTCCGGGGACGGATCCGGGTTTTCCGGGAAGGAGTGAGGCCGTCGGAGGATCAGGGGATCCCCGGGAAGGGTAGTGCCGCGCGGGGATGCCCGGCGGGAAAAACGGAAGCGGGCCGCCCCGAGGCGGGCGGCGGTGCCCCTGCGCC
>OBXE01000692.1_pt1 | contig 13876 bp, 10 predicted proteins | sample 1495391 | NCBI WGS metagenome assembly OBXE01 (sample SAMEA2580146, study PRJEB22360) | human gut metagenome | biome: human gut; feature: human-associated habitat; material: faeces | place: Denmark | collected 2008/2010 | reverse complement strand
AGTGCCAGTAAGACGCCGGCCCACTGGCAGGCGTTCAGCCGCTCGCCGAAGACGAGCATGGCCCCGACGAGCACCATGACGGGGCGCGTGGCGTTGATGGGCCCCACGATGGTGATGGGAAGGTGCTTCATGCCGAAATAGCCGAAGATCCAGGACGTGAGGACGATGACGGATTTGAGCGCCACCAGCCCATGGGCATGGAGCGTACCGGGCGACGCCTCCAGCACCGTACCTTCGAACCACCCGAGTCCGCATTCGGCCGAGAGGAGCGCCGGAAGGAAGACGAGCGACGAAAAGAGGGTGTTGAGCAGCAGCACGGGCAGTACGGCATTGCCGGTGAGCGACTTTTTCTTGGCCACGTCGTAGAAACCCAGCAGCGCGGCGGATGTGAATGCGAGGGTCAGCCACATAATGTAAGTTCGGCGGGAATAAGGTTCATGGAATTCGGGGGCGGTAAGAGCGGCAACCCGCAGGGTTTGCATTACGGCGTCTGCGATGTTGTCCGAACGGAGAATTCCCCTGAACCGCCACCGTTTTCAAATGGCGATTCGGGGGAATGTCCTTCCAACGGTTCCGGTATCGGGAAAAACCTATTATTGAATCTCGTCGCTGTAAACGGCGCCGGGCAGGTCGTGGAGGTTGTAACGCGAAGCCATCGACATGCCGTAGGCTCCGGCCGACTTGATCGTAAGCAGGTCGCCGCGGCGGGTCTTGCGCAGGGTGACGTTCTCGTCGAACACGTCGGTCGATTCGCAGGCCGTACCCACGATGGTATATTTGTCGCGCGCCTCGTCTTCGGAGGTGATGTTCTCGATGTTGTGGTACGAACCGTAGAGCGCCGGACGGATCAGCTCGGTCATCGAGGCATCGACGATCACCAGCTTGCGGCCCGTGGCGGTGGTCTTGTTGAAGAGCACCTTCGTAATCAGCTCGCCGCATTCGGCGACGATCGAGCGGCCGAATTCGAAATGCACTTCTCGGTCGCCGACCGAGAGGTGATTGTGCACGATCGAGAACAGCGAGGCGAAATTGGGGATCGGTTCGTTCTCGGGCACGTCGTAGTTGACGCCCAGGCCGCCGCCCACGTCGACGAAACAGAACGAACAGCCCAGCTTTTCGAGGTTCTCGACGATGACGTTGACTTTGTTGCACATGTTCTCGAAGACGTGCAGCTCGCGGATCTGCGACCCGATATGCAGATGCAGGCCGATTATATTGATATACTTGAGCGCGCGGATCTCCTTGGCGTGCTCGAGTACCTCTTCATATGAAATGCCGAACTTACTGTCAGCCTGCCCCGTATCGATGCAGTGGTTGGTCTTGGGGTCAATGTCGGGGTTGATGCGCAGCGCCACGTCGGCTACGCGCCCGGCCTCCCCGGCCAGGGCATCGACCAGCTCCAGCTCCTCGATCGACTCGCAGTTGATGGCCAGGATATCCTGCTCGATGGCGTAGCGCAGCTCCTTGTCGCGCTTGCCCACACCCGCATAGACGATGCCCTTGGGGTCGAAGCCCGCCTCGATGGCCTTGCGGAGCTCGTTGCCGCTGGCACAGTCGATACCCAGCCCGTATTCGCGGATGATCGCCAACAGGTGGTCGTCGTAGTTGGCCTTGATGGCGTAGTGCACCTTGTAACCGTATTTTTTCGACTCGTAGACGACGCTTTCGAGGGTCTGGCGCAGCAACGCCGTATCATAGAGATAGAAAGGGGTTTCGTAGCCCCGGAGCTTTTGTGCAATTTGTCTGCTTAGCATTTTACCTAACTTTTAACCTGTTGAAGTTGCAAATATAAGCGATTTGGTTTATTTGAGCAAATCCACGATCACGCCCGCAGCGAGCGAGAGGCTCGCCAGGCCGTTGAGCGTCCCGAAGGCGATGCCGATATTGCGCTGCCGCACGGGCGTGACGAGCAGGTGTTCGAGCACCAGCAACCCCGTGAAAACACCCGCCCCGAGCCAAAGCCACACCGAACCGGGGCAGTAGGTCATGAACCAGCCGAGGGCGGCAATGCTCACCGCATGCAGACCGCAGCTGACGCCCAGCGCCGAACGCGCCGAAAAACGCGCGGGGATGGAATGCAGGCCGTGCCGACGGTCGAATTCGGCGTCCTGCAACGCGTAGATGATGTCGAAGCCCCCGCACCAGGTCGTCACCAGCAGGGCGAGGATGAACGGTTTGACGACGACGTGCCCGGCCACGGCGATAAAAGCCCCGACGGGGGCGATGCCGAGCGAAAGCCCCAGCACGAGGTGCGCCAGCGGCGTGAAGCGCTTGCAATAGCTGTAAACGAGGATGACGGACAACGCCACGGGCGACAGGATGGCCGCCAGGCGGTTGATCGTCGCGGCGGTGAGGATGAAGAGCAGGGCATTGACTGCCACGAACCACAGCGCATGCTGCGCCGGGATTTTGCCTGCGGGTATTTCGCGCCCGGCCGTACGCGGGTTCTCGGCATCGATGCGGCGGTCGGCCCAGCGGTTGAACCCCATGGCGGCATTGCGGGCGAAGACCATGCACAGGATGACCTGCACGAGGACGATGTACGGCCAGCGGGGGTTATGCAGCGGGGCGTAACGGAGCCCGTAGACGAAGCCCACCATGGCAAAGGGCATGGCGAAGACCGTATGGGCGAACTTGACGAGCGAAGCGTATTTCAAAACGGCATTCATGTGCGGAAACGGTATTTGAGACCGCAAAGATAGGAAAAATTCCGCTCCGGCGCATTTACGGCCCGAGGGCGGCCACACCTTCCGTAAATCCAAAATATTTCGTATATTTGCACACATTTTTATGCGATTTATGAAAAACATCCGCAACTTCTGCATCATAGCCCACATCGACCACGGCAAGAGCACGCTGGCAGACCGCCTGCTCGAAAAGACCAACACCCTGAACCAGCGCGAAATGCAGGCGCAGGTGCTCGACGACATGGAGCTCGAACGCGAAAAGGGCATCACGATCAAAAGCCACGCGATACAGATGGAATACACCGCCCGCGACGGGCAGCAATATACGCTCAACCTGATCGACACCCCGGGACACGTTGACTTCTCGTACGAAGTGTCGCGCGCCATCGCCTCGTGCGAAGGCGCGTTGTTGGTCGTCGACGCCACGCAGGGCATTCAGGCGCAGACCATATCGAACCTCTACCTGGCCGTGGGGCACGACCTGGAAATCATCCCCGTGCTGAACAAGATCGATATGGATTCGGCCATGATCGACGAGGTGAAAGACCAGGTGATCGACCTGATCGGCTGCAAGGACGAGGATATCCTGCTGGCCTCGGGCAAGACGGGGCTCGGCGTGGAAGAGGTGCTGGAGGCCATCGTGGGGCGCATACCGGCGCCGCAGGGCGACGAGAACGCCCCGTTGCAGGCGCTGATCTTCGACTCGGTGTTCAACCCCTTCCGCGGCATCATCGCCTATTACCGCGTATTCAACGGCACGCTCCGCAAGGGCGACCACGTGAAGTTCTTCAATACGGGCAGCCAGTACGACGCCGACGAGGTGGGCGTGCTGAAACTCAAGATGCAGCCCCGCACGGAGATCAGGGCGGGCGACGTGGGGTATATCTGCTCGGGCATCAAGACCTCGTCGGACGTCAAGGTGGGCGACACGATCACCTCGGTGACCGCCCCGGCAAAGGAAGCCATCGCGGGCTTCGAGGACGTGAAGCCGATGGTCTTCGCGGGCGTCTACCCCGTGGAGGCCGACCAGTACGAAGATCTGCGCGCCTCGCTCGAAAAACTGCAGCTCAACGACGCCTCGCTGACGTTCGAGCCCGAAAGCTCGCTGGCGCTCGGCTTCGGGTTCCGCTGCGGGTTCCTCGGGCTGCTGCACATGGAGATCATCCAGGAGCGGCTCTACCGCGAGTTCGACATGGACGTGATCACCACCGTGCCCAACGTCTCGTACCGCATCACCACGACGCAGGGCGACGTGGTGGAGGTGCACAATCCCTCGGGGCTGCCCGAGGTGACGAAGATCGCCAAAATCGAGGAGCCCTATATCCTGGCGCAGATCATCACCAAGGCGGAATTCCTGGGCAACGTCATCAAGCTATGCATCGACAAGCGCGGCGTGATGAAGAACCAGACCTTCATCACGCAGGATCGCGTGGAGGTGAATTTCGACATGCCCCTCTCGGAGATCGTTTTCGACTTCTACGACAAGCTCAAAAGCATTTCGAAAGGCTATGCCTCGTTCGACTACCACCGCACGGGCTACCAGCCTTCGAAGCTCGTCAAGCTGGACATCCTGCTCAACGGCGAGCCGGTCGACGCGCTCTCGTCGCTGACCTATACCGACCATGCCTATGATTTCGGGCGCAAGATGTGCGAGAAACTCAAGGAGCTGATCCCGCGCCAGCAGTTCGACATCGCCATACAGGCCGCGATCGGCGCCAAGATCATAGCCCGCGAAACAGTGAAGGCCGTGCGCAAGGACGTGACGGCCAAATGCTACGGCGGCGACATATCGCGCAAGCGCAAGCTGCTCGAAAAACAGAAGAAAGGCAAGAAACGCATGCGTCAGATAGGCAACGTGGAGGTGCCGCAGTCGGCATTCCTCGCCGTTTTGAAAATGGATTAACCGGGAACAGACCATGAAGAAGACCATCATCGACCTTTTCGAGGACTCCGTCGTAAAGTACGGGGCAAAGACATTCCTGCTGGAGAAAAAACACCGGGCATTCGAACCCACGACCTATGCCGAGACCAGGGAGCAGGCGCTCGAGACCGGCGCGGGGCTGGCCGCGGCGGGCATACGCCCCGGGGACAAAGTGGCGATACTCTCGGAGGGGTGCAATGCATGGATCACTTCGGAACTGGGCGTCTTCTATGCCGGGGCGGTCAGCGTGCCGCTGTCGGTGAAACTCGAAGAGTCGAACGACCTGCTGTTCCGTATGCGCCATGCCGAAGTCAGGGCGCTGTTCGTATCGAAATACCAGCTCTCCAAGATCCGGCGCATACGCGCGGAGCTGCCGCAGGTGGAGCATATCATCGTCACCGGCCACACGCCGCTCGAAGCGGGCGAGACGGCGCTCGGGACGCTCCGGCGCATGGGCCGCGACTACCTGGCGGCAAATAGGGAGGAGTTCCTCGCAATCGGCCGTTCGATCCGCAACGACGACTACGCGACGATCACCTACACGTCGGGCACCACGGCCGCCCCAAAAGGCGTCGTGCTGACGCACCGCAACTACACGGCCAACGTCGAACAGTCGCTCTCGCGCATCGACATCCCGCCATACTACCGGACGCTCATCATCCTGCCGCTGGATCACTGCTTCGCGCATGTCGTGGGGTTTTATATCATGATCGCATGCGGGGCGACGGTCGCAACCGTGCAGGTGGGAGCCACGCCGATGGAAACGCTGAAGAACATTCCGCAGAACATCCGCGAGGTGCGGCCGCATTTCCTGCTGTCGGTACCGGCGCTGGCCAAGAATTTCCGCAAGAACATCGAATCCTCGATCCGCGCCAAGGGGCGTTTCACGGAACGGCTCTTCAATTTCGCGCTCCGCACGGCCTATGTCTACAACAGGGACGGGTACAGCAAGGGACACGGCTGGCGCATAGTGCTCTGGCCGCTGGTAAAACTCTTCGACGCGGCGCTGTTCCGCAAGGTGCGGGAAGCGTTCGGCGGGAGCCTCAGGTTCTTCGTGGGCGGCGGCGCGCTGCTCGACGCGGAGCTGCAGCGGTTCTACTACGCCATCGGCATCCCGATGTTCCAGGGTTACGGCCTCTCGGAAGCGACGCCCGTCATCTCGACCAACTCGCCCAAGTACCACTGGCACCGGTTCGGGTCGTCGGGCAAGATACTGATCCCGCTCGACCTGAAAATCATCGACGAAACGGGACGGGAGCTTCCCCGCGGACAGAAAGGCGAGATCGTGATCCGCGGCGAGAACGTCATGGCCGGATACTGGAAAAACCCCGAGGCGACGGCCGACACCCTGCGCAACGGATGGCTGCACACGGGCGACATGGGGTATGTCTCGGAAGACGATTTCCTCTATGTGCTGGGGCGTTTCAAGAGCCTGCTGATCGCCAGCGACGGCGAAAAATACAGTCCCGAAGGCATGGAAGAGGCGATCGTGGACAAGTCGCCCTACATCGACCAGATCATCGTACACAACAACCAGAGCCCGTTTACGGGCGCCATCGTCGTGCCGAACCGCGAGGCCTTGCGGCGCGAACTGGACAGCCGCGGGGTAGCGGCCGAAAAACGGGCGGAGACCGCGGCGGCGATCCTCGGCGGCGAAATAGACCGTTACCGTGCGGGCGGCATCTTCGGCGGGGAGTTCCCCGAACGGTGGCTGCCGGCGGGGCTGGCGATCGTAGACGAGCCTTTCACCGAACAAAACGGATTGGTAAACAGCACGATGAAGGTCGTACGCAACAAGGTCGAAGAACACTTCCGCGACAGGCTGGAATACCTCTATACACCCGAGGGGCGCGACCTGAAAAATCCGAAAAACCTGGCATCGCTGAAAAAAATTGTCGATTGATGTGAATTTGATACCCGGAAAACTTGAAAAATAAAAAAAAGCGGAGTATATTTGTACTCCGAAATGCGGGAGTAGCTCAGTGGTAGAGCATCAGCTTCCCAAGCTGAGGGTCGCGGGTTCGACCCCCGTTTCCCGCTCAGAAGAGGCCTCAAGGGGTCTCTTTTTTTGTGCACGGCGCCACGGCACAGCATGAGGCTGTCCTGCGAGTAGCCCAAAACAAAAATCACCCCCGTCCGCAGCATGTTCGGACGGGGGTGAAGCCGTAAATCGGGGACTTGTTACGCAGTCCCGTTCAATGGCAAGGCAATGTCGGCCTGTCAGAAAGTGCGGCCCTGGAAAATATTACCCTCGGAGGCGGCAGGAGTTCGCCCCGCAGCGTGATGCGCCGCGAGTTGAAATTGGGCGAGATGTCCACGCTGGCCTGGTTGCCCCCGTTAGGAAGGTTGATATAGACCTGTGCGGAAATCCCCGTGCCGATGACGTTCATCGACACACGGATGTTCCCCTTCTTGTCCACGCTCTGCCTGTAATCCGAGGTGCTGCCCGAGACCGTTACGCCGCCAAGGCCGTTGGGGCCGCTCACGGGGATGTCGAAAGCCACCTGCACGACGGCCTTGTCGCCCTGCACGGCGACGAAATTGGTATTGGACGAAACCTGCGCCGTCGAACCCGACTTGAAGCTCACCTGGTCGGCTTCGAGTACGAACTCCTTGGCCTCGATAGCCTTCCTGGCCTCCTCGAAAGCGAGCCGGTCGCGTGCGTCCTGTTCGGCCTTCATCTGCTTGCGGGCCATTTTCCTGGAATTCGCGTCCTGCGACTGGGCATAGCCCGTACCGGCACCGGCAAGCAGGATTGCAACGGTTAAAATCATTAGCCTTTTCATATCCGTTCTGTTTTAATCTATTCTATCTCATATACAATAGCGTTGCCGGAGTCGGATTTATTATATAAAAAGTCGATTTTATTGCCGGGACAACGGGCGGGAGTGCCGCCGGGGGCTGAAACCACATGCCGCAAAACCTCGCTGCCACCCGTCCGATGGCGGCGGCAAGGACAACAGAGGCGGCAGAGGCGGCAAGGGCGGCAAGGGCAACAGAGGCGGCAAGGGCGGCAAGGGCGGCAAGGGCGGCGACAGGGACAGTGGATTATGCCCGAAGCGATTATTTGATTATCTTTGCCCGGTCTGCCGGGAGTTTCGGCAGGCGCGAACTACTAAACACAAACCGATGTCAACGATTTCGGCGGCGGCATTTGCGGACACGAAGCCGCATTACGACATACTCGACGGATTGCGCGGAATTGCGGCGCTGACCGTCGTGTGGTTCCATATTTTCGAAGCCTTTGCGACCAGCCACCTGGATCAGAGGATCAACCACGGCTATCTGGCCGTCGATTTCTTCTTCATACTCTCGGGGTTCGTAATCGGGTACGCCTATGACGACCGCTGGAAAAAGATGACGGTCACGGAGTTCCTCAAGCGCAGGCTCATCCGCCTGCATCCCATGGTCGTGATCGGTGCCGTGATCGGTGCCGTCATGTTCTATTTCCAGGGCTGCTCCGTCTGGGACGTGACCAAAGTCACGGTGCCGATGCTGCTGGCGGCGACGCTGATGAACGCCTGCCTGATTCCGGCAAGCCCCGGCACGGAAATCCGGGGGCTGGGCGAGATGTACCCGCTCAACGGCCCGAGCTGGTCGCTGTTTTTCGAGTACGCCGGAAATATCCTGTACGCCTTCTTCATCCGCAAACTTTCGACCGGGGCACTTTCCGTCGTGGTTTTCCTGGCCGGGTGCGGGCTGGCGGCATTCGCCGTCTGGGGGCCGCTGGGCGACATCTGCGTCGGGTTCGCCATGACCGAAGAAAATATGATCGGCGGTTCGCTGCGCCTGATGTTCGCGTTCTCGGCCGGTCTACTGCTCTCGCGCGTATTCAAACCCGTGCATATCCGGGGCGCCTTCTGGATATGCGGCCTGTGCGTCGTCGCCCTGCTGTCGGTTCCGCGCATCGGCGGCAGTGAGAATTTGTGGATGAACGGACTGTACGATACATTCTGCGCCGTCGTCGCCTTCCCCCTGCTGGTTTTTCTCGGGGCGTCGGGCAAGACCACCGACAAAGTCACCGCCCGGGTGTGCAAATTCCTGGGGGACATATCCTATCCCCTCTACATGGTGCACTATCCCTTCATATACCTCTACTACGCCTGGGTCAAGAACGGCGACCTCACGTTCCGGGAGTCGCTGCCAGGTGCCCTGGCACTTTTCTTCGGTTCGGTAATCCTGGCATGGCTGTGCCTGAGGCTGTACGACGAACCGGTGCGCAAATTTCTGTCGAAGCATCTGCTGCGGAAGGGATAGCCCAGCAAGCGCCCCGGCCGGGAGCCCTCCCGCAACGCCGGGGAATTCCCCGCAAAGCCACCGGGTTTTGCGGGGATTATATATGTATATAGGTACACGGCGGACGGGAGAGGGCGGCAAGGCGACACGAGAAAGCGTACGGGAAAAGGCGACAGAAGAAGGCGGATTGGAGAGGAGGATAAGGAACGCCCCACGGAAGGTTTCGAAAAAAAACTTATCACTTTCGTTTCGAATCCCGGATATTTTTTATAGATTTGTAAAGGCCGCCGCAGGGTAGTCCCAGGCACGGGAACGGAATGCGGACAAAAGCGGCAACGACGCATCTATAACAACTCGAATATATGGAACAGTACATTTTGTCATTGGATCAGGGGACGAGCAGTTCCCGTGCGATCGTATTCGACCGGAAAGGGCAGATATGCTCGATGGCACAGCGGGAATTCACGCAGATATTCCCCAAGCCGGGATGGGTGGAACACAACCCGCACGAGATATGGTCGTCGCAGGCTTCGGTGATCGCCGAGGCGATCGCGGCCATCGACATCAACGGCCTAAACATCGCGGGCATCGGCATCACCAACCAGCGGGAGACCACGATCGTGTGGGATTCGGAGACCGAAGAGCCGGTCTACAACGCCATTGTCTGGCAGGATCGCCGCACCTCGGAGTACTGCGACCGGCTGAAGGCCGAGGGGCAGACCGAATTCATCCGGGAAAGGACGGGGTTGATCGTCGACGCCTATTTCAGCGCCACGAAGATCAAATGGATTCTGGACAATGTGGCGGGGGCGAGAAAGCGGGCCGAAAAGGGCAAACTGATGTTCGGCACGGTCGACTCGTGGCTCATCTGGCGCCTCACGCGCGGCGAGGTGCACGTGACGGACGTGAGCAACGCCTCGCGCACGATGCTCTTCAACATCCATACGCTGCAATGGGACGAGGATTTGCTGGAGTTGTTCGGCATCCCCGCCTCGATGATGCCACAGGTGAAGTCGTCGAGCGAGGTATACGGCGCGACGAAGACCACGATCTTCGCCCACAAGGTACCCATCGCGGGCATCGCGGGCGACCAGCAGGCAGCGCTGTTCGGGCAGATGTGCGTCGAGCCCGGGTCGGTGAAAAACACCTACGGCACGGGGTGCTTCCTGCTGATGAACAGCGGGGAAAAGCCCATCACATCGTCGAACAACCTGCTGACGACCATCGCATGGAAGATCGGCGACAAGGTCGACTACGCGCTCGAAGGGAGCATCTTCGTCGGCGGGTCGGTCGTGCAGTGGCTGCGCGACGGGCTGGGGATCATCCGCTCGTCGTCCGAAGTCGAAGCCCTGGCCACTTCGGTACCCGACACCAACGGCGTCTATTTCGTGCCGGCGCTCACGGGGCTGGCAGCCCCGTACTGGGATCAGTATGCCCGGGGAGCCATCAGCGGCATCAGCCGCGGCACGACGGCCGCGCATATCGCCCGCGCGGCGCTGGAGGGGATCGCCTACCAGACGCTGGACATCGTGGGCGCCATGCAGCGCGACTCGGGCATCACGCTCCGGGAGCTGAAGGTCGACGGCGGCGCGGCGCGCAACAACCTGCTGATGCAGTTCCAGTCCGACCTGCTGGACACGCGCGTCATACGCCCGGGCGTGACGGAAACCACGGCGCTGGGTGCGGCTTACCTGGCCGGACTGGCCGTAGGCTACTGGGGAAGCATCGACGAAATCCGGCAGCAATGGCAGGCGGAGCACGTATTCGAACCCACGGCCGACCGCTCGCAGATCGGGAAGGCCGTCGCAGGGTGGGAAGACGCCGTACGCAGGGTACTGCGCAACAGCAAAGACTAAAATACCGGGATTATGGAAATCACACTGTTTACCAAGTGCCTGTTCGAATTCATCGGGACACTGGTGCTCGTACTGCTGGGCGACGGGGTCGTCGCATCGACGGTACTGAAACAATCGAAAGGTTTTAACGGCGGATGGGCCGTAATCACAATCGCGTGGGGCCTGGCCGTGATGTGCGGCGTGCTGATCGCGGGCCCCTATTCGGGGGCACATCTCAACCCCGCGGTCTCGGTCGGGCTGGCCGTGGCGGGGTCGTTCCCGTGGGCGTTCGTGCCCGGGTACATCGCGGCACAGCTGCTGGGCGGCTTCTGCGGGGCCGTACTGGTCTATGTCTATTACAAAGACCACTTCGACGCCACGGACGACCCGGCGACCAAGCTCGGCGTATTCTGCACCATGCCCGCGATCATGGACAAGCCGCGCAACCTCTTCTGCGAATTCCTCGGCACGTTCCTGCTGGTGTTCGTGATCCTGGCCATCGGCAACGAACAGAACACCCCTGAAATCGGGATGGGAAGCCTCGGAAGCCTGCCCGTGACGATGCTCATCATGGCCATCGGCATGTCGCTGGGCGGCACGACGGGCTATGCCATCAACCCGGCGCGCGACCTGCCTCCGCGTGTGGCCCACAGCATCCTGCCCATCAGGGGGAAGGGCACGAGCGGGTGGGGTTACAGCTGGGTACCCGTAACGGGGCCCGTACTGGGCGCACTCGCCGCAGGGCTGATTTACGGATGCGTCTATATGTGCGGCTGACGGCAGCAGCCCCCATACCTCCTCCATGGCCGCTCCTGACAGGGGAGCGGCTTTTTCGTATCCGGCAGGAAGCGGGGAGGGGAGGCCGAAAGCGAATAATCATCATAAACCGTTACCGTGCCGGACATGACCGCGACGGAAACCGGTTTCCGGGGTGAATATTTCATTTAGTCCGCTAAATTTCAGATAAATAAAACAGGAGATGGATCCGGAGGCAAATCCGGGCATTAAATATTGCATTATCAGTATATTATATATAAATGACAGTCCCTGCAAATACGCTTCAAAGGCCACTAAAGCACACAATATCATCGACATAAATGCGGATAATTGGCTATAATTTTGTATCTTTGCACCCAGTGACCAACTCTTCTTATTAAATTTACTTGATTATGTATTCGCCAGATTCCGCCTTTACGGGGCGGCATCCGGTTGTCGGGCCATACCCGGCCAGGATGACACGCACCCGTAATTATGAATTCGACTTCATGTCGTGTTTCTCGAAACACATCTCCGACTACGAGAAAGCCGGGCGCAAAGGCTCGGCTGCGAACTACCGGTCGTCATACAGGCTGCTGCTGAGTTTCCTCGACGGCCAGCACCTGACGTCGCAACACCTCTCGGCCCGCTGGGCAGAGCGTTACGAACGCTGGCTCAGGGCACGGGGCGTGACAACCAACACGGTGACGTTCCACCTGCGCAACCTGAGGGCAGTCTACAACCGATCCGTAAAAAAACGGCTCATACCGGCCTCATTTCCCAATCCCTTCACCCATCTGACCGTCAGGCAGACCGTAACGCGCAAACGGGCGCTCTCACGCGAAACCATCAAACGGATATGCACGGCCGACCTCTCGGCGCTGCATCCCAAGTACTCCCTCGCACGCGACATCTTCATGTTCAGTTTCTTCACCCGCGGCATGTCGTTCGTAGATATGGTCTACCTGCGCAACAGCGACATCCATGACGGCGTATTGACCTATGCACGCCACAAAACGGGGCAGATGCTCTCGATGCGCATCGAGCCGCAGCTGCAGCACATCATCGACCGTTATAGCAATGCTTCGCCCTATATACTCCCCGTACTGGCAAAAGACGACAGCTACGGAAATTACCGCCAGCAGCAGCGCGAGCTGAATAAATTTATCCGAAAAATCGGAGTCCTGCTCAATATCCCGGAACCGCTGACATTCTATGTCGCACGACACTCATGGGCAACTCTGGCCCGAGATTGCGGCACACCGCTCACGGTGATCAGCGCCGGGATGGGACACACGTCCGAAAGGACGACGCGCATCTATCTCGCACAACTCGACCACAACATCATCGACAAAGCCAATCGAAAAATCATCGACCTGCAGTAAAAGGCGGTTTCGTATAATATCCGGATTTTTCGGTTAGAAGGAATAGAAACAGGCAACAAAAAAATCAAGACCCATTATTACCAATAATGTATCTTGAAATCGTAATAAGTTGTATTATAGACGTTTCAATTCATCCGCAAAAATAGAATTAATTATATTCATAACCAAATTTTTCAGAAGGAAAAAACGCATATCTCAGCGTAATAAACTGAAAATAAGAATATTGTATCGTTTTATTTATCTTTTTCATCCGGACAGACTGAAAATGTCCTGACAGCCCCCGCCATGCCTTCGGGAAAGTGTCCAAACAGCGTATTTACCGACTGGTAACCAGGTATATACACCGAGGAAGACCCATTATTGGTAATAATGGGTCACGAACAATGCATACAAGCCACTGGTTACTAACAATTTACATTCGATGTTTTCCGCAAGAATCCTGTGGGCGGTAAAGATACTGCTCGTACTGCACAAGGCGTCGGAAGCAGGGACTCCCCTGATGAAAGGACGCGAGTTGCAGGCTGCATGTGTAGGCCCCGATACGGACACCTATATGTACCGCCGTACTTTACGGGAACTTGCGGCCAAGACGGACTACCTGATTTGCGTATTCCAGTCGGGAAGAACCTTCTACCAATGGAACCCGAACCACCGCCCGACGCTGCACGACCTGATCCGCAGGCTGGACGGTGGCATGCATGAAGTCTCGCACACCTTCTGGACATACGAAAATACACGCACGATGCAGCCCCTCCAGAAAGTGTGCAAGGAGTACGACAACCTCATTCAAACCTATCTATCAAAGATATACATAGAAGAATTGGAATCACCAGCCCTGTCCAGGCAAAGCCGGTTCCGGTTGCCGCAGGCAACGCCCCAGGTCACAGGGGAGACAGGAACAGGCTTGCTTTAGCCCCCTCACGTCAGCGAACAAAAACACATTCATGGAAAAACAAACAACCACCGACCATTTTCATCCTGTCGCTACCGGCAATCGCCGCCCCGGCATTGGCGGGAGCCGGCGCCCGCCCCATGTACCCGGCCCCCGAAATAGAT
>OBXE01000684.1_pt1 | contig 14097 bp, 10 predicted proteins | sample 1495391 | NCBI WGS metagenome assembly OBXE01 (sample SAMEA2580146, study PRJEB22360) | human gut metagenome | biome: human gut; feature: human-associated habitat; material: faeces | place: Denmark | collected 2008/2010 | reverse complement strand
CCCCCGCCGCTTCGGCTGGGTCACAAACCATCGTTCGTGCTGCCGAGCAGCAATCCGCGCCCGTCAATCCCGCGAACTTCACGGGCGCTGCACGCAGTGACGGCGCATTTCGTCAGCAAGCGCCTGCCCGAGTTTACGGCGGCTGGGTCACCTTTGAACCCGGATCCCGGACGCACTGGCACATCCATCCGCTGGGTCAGACACTGATCGTCACTTTCGGTGCCGGCCTCACTCAGGTCGAAGGCGGTCCTGTCCGCGAAATTCGCGCCGGCGACATCGTCATTTGCCCGCCGGGGGGCAAACACTGGCACGGCGCCAAACCGAATCAAGCCATGCAGCACATTGCCATCGGTGAACGTGCTGAAAACGAACAGGTTCAATGGCTTGAAGAAGTTTCGGATGAAATCTACCTGCAGCCGGTCCAAGCACCTTCAATCAAATAAACGGAGACCATCATGAAGGAACTTTTTGAAATGCTAAATGGTTTGTCAAATCGAAAGCTCAATAAGCGCAGTTTCCTGGGCGGGCAAAGTGCCGCAGCTGCGGCAGCGGCGATTTCAGCCCCGTCGGCCGGTGCGGCCTCTGCGAATGAGCGCCGGATTGCCGTTATCTACTTCTCTAAGACGGGGCATACGCAAAGCCTCGCGGAATGTGTTTCGGACATGACGGGCGCCAAGCTCTTTCGCGTGGAAACGGTCGATCCTTATCCGGAGGAATACCGAGAAACGACGGAGATTGTGAAAGCTGAAATTGAAAACAATATTGCCAGACCGATCAAGCCGCTTCAGGTCAATTTGGACGAATTCGATGTCGTCATTCTGATGACGCCCACCTGGTGGCACCATGTCGCAAGGCCGCTTCAGACCTGGATGGAATCCGCGAAACTCGCCGACCGCACAAACCTTCTCATTCTGACTGCAAATACGCACGGGGGCGGCGGACGCATGCATACGCGCGAAGATTTTGAAAAATGGCTGCCTCAAAGCCGTCTCGGCACCCATTTCACCGTTTTTGGCGGGGTGAGCCGCAAAGACCGCGAGGTTCGGCGCTGGCTCGAAGAAAACAAAGTGCTTTAAGCGCGAAAACGCTCGGAGAATCATCCAAATTGCCGCATTCGACCCAATCACCATTGTTGATTCTCCGTTCTCCGACCTCAACAAACTGGAAGTCGCCGAACAGCTCAGCCAATGGCTGCACGCCAAACATTTAGATTGCTCTTGAATCGGAAGCCATAAAAATGACTCCACTCCAAATACCCTCTGCAACACTCTCTAACGGCGTCACCATGCCTAGACTGGTGTTCGGCACTTATCAAATCAAAGACCCGAAAATCTGTCAGAAGGCCGTTGAAGACGCGCTCGAGGCCGGCTACCGTGCCATTGACACGGCTCAAAGCTACGGCAATGAAGCGGCTGTCGGCGCCGCTCTGAAGGCCTGCGGACTTCCTCGGAGCGAACTCTTTATTACCACGAAACTCTGGGTGGAAGATGCGTCTGAAGCCGGTGCTCGCCGCGCCGCTCTTCGCTCCATGGAACTGTTGGGGCTTGATTACCTGGATCTTTACCTCATTCATCAGCCCGTCGGCGATGTTTTCGGTGCATGGCGAACGATGGAAGCGCTTTACCGAGATGGTCTGCTGCGTGCCGTGGGCGTAAGCAATTTCTCGCCGGACCGTTTGATGGACATAGCGCTCTCGAGCACTATTCGCCCGCAGGTCAATCAAATTGAAATCAATCCTTTTTGCCAGCAAAAGGATGCGCTCCCAGTCATGGCATCACTAGGCATTCTGCCTGAAGCCTGGGCGCCATTTGCCGAGGGCAGAAACGGGCTTTTCAGCAACGCAGTGCTCGCCGGCATTGCAGCCAAACACAACGCATCCATTGCTCAAATCGTTCTGGCGATGATTCTCAAAATGGGAACCGTCGTCGTCAGCAAGTCAGTAAACCCAGAGCGGATGCGAGAGAATATTCGTGCGGCGGAGGTGCGGCTCGACCAAACCGACATGACTGCAATGGCCGCGCTTGACACCGGGCGGAGTCAATTTTTCTCTCATCGCGCCCCGGAAATCATCAAGTGGTTCCACAGCCGTCACATCGAACACTAAAAGAATGCCCCTCTTTTGAATCAAGGATTTCGACATGACCCAAACAGCAGAAATTCTGAAAACACCGACGTCAGCTGCTCCGGAATCTATCAAAAAGTGTGCAGAACTCGCTCAGCTTGTCGAACGTTTCGTGGACACCAAAGGCGAATATGATGAACGCATTCCGGGGCTGCATATGTCCTCGCTCAAGGCGCCGATTTCCACGCCCAACTGCTTTTATGTGCTCTCGGTCGGAATGATTCTCAAGGGCTCGAAACGACTCCTGATTGGCGGAAAAACGTATGACTACGAAGCCGGTTCCATGCTTGTCACCTCTATTGATCTGCCGACATCGTATGAAATCGGAGCCGTTTCCAAAGACAATCCCTTTGTCTCGCTTTCTCTGAAACTCAGTCCCGCCATTCTGGCCGAGCTGCTCGCGGAGGATGTCTCTACTCTGAAGCCCGGTGAGCCATACGGCTTTGATGCAGCCCCGGAAGAACTTATCGAAGACTTTGAGCGGCTGCTGCGCCTTTTAGATCGTCCGGCACAAATTGCTGCGCGAGCGCCGCTTCTCATTCGAGACATTCATTATCTTGCCCTCACGAGTGCCGCCGGCAATTCGCTGCGCTCCCTTTATGCCCCCGGCTCCACCGGTCATCGCATCCGGCAGGCCGTCAAATGGATGCGGGAAAATTTTCGTGAAACCATCACGATCGAGCAGCTCGCCGGCATTGCCCACATGTCGCCGGCGACCTTTCACCGACAGTTCAAGGAACTCACCTCCTTCACGCCGATTCAGTATCAAAAACGGCTTCGGCTCTATGAGGCTCAGCAATTTTTAATGCGCGGTGACGGTGACGTGAACAGCGCGGCCTTCGCCGTGGGGTATGTGAGTCCGCAGCAGTTTAACCGCGACTACAAGCGCTTCTTTGGCGATGCGCCCGGGCGCGTCACGAAATCTTTTAAACAGTCGCTTCGTGACCGACTGTCAGCCGAAACAGACGCTTAAGGGTTGCGTTTGGTGAAGCCGCTCTGCGCAGCAGGCGCCGAGAAGCTTTGGGGCGCAATGGCGTCACTGCGGATTATTTTTCCCGAGTGCCCGGATTCTCTGCGGGCGCCGCCTTTTTTTCTGTTTCAGAGGACTTCGCAGCCTTAGTCTGCGGCTCGTCGCTGAAGTATCCCACCATTGCGCGCCAGTTGACGATCAGCATCAGCGCAAACACTGCAAGGCACTGGCCGGCATAGCCGGCCATGGCATAGGGCGTCATGACCGACGGCGAACCGTAAAAGGCATTGAAAAATGCCGGCGCACCGCCCGCAATTTCGGCAGCATGCAGTGCAAAGGCTGCCAGAGCCTCCGCATAGCATAGGAAAGCCGCCGCCATCAGCACCTTTTGGGCGCGAAAGCGCATCGGCCAAATCCTCGCACACATCAGAACGAAGATTGGAAGAATGGCGGGCAGAGCGGTAAGAAGCGTGCTGAGAATGAACTGCATAGCAAAGACACTGCACTTAGGGCAGCAGCGTGACATTCGAAACGGAGGCGCAATCGTAGCAGAGACGTTTCGTTGATTCCTGCCCGAAACGAGTGGAAAATGCCCGCAAAGACTGTCTGTTCTTTGCGGGCATTGCTGCCAGACCGGTACTTATTTTAGGTCAGCTGCCGATAAGGGCAGCCTCTCTCATTAAGCCTGCTTGGCAGCTGCTTCAGCAGCCGGCGACGGTTCGCGCAGCTTCATTACGCAGTGATAAACCACCAGAAGGGCCAGAATGATCAGCGCTACGGCGATGATCAGCTGCAGACCGCCTACCATGAAGACGAACGTACCGTCGGCCATGGAGCGGAAGATCCGCAGGCAGGCCTGAATCAGAGCAGTCATCGTCACCACAAACATGACGGTCATCGGACCATAAAGCATCCAGCCCTTGCGGCCGGTTGCCTTCAGGAAGACCGCGAGGCCAGTGAGCACCAAAGCCGAGAGAAGCTGATTTGCGGAACCAAAGAGCGGCCAAACCGACATGTAGCCCGCGAGGCAGAGCGCATAGCCCATGGCGAGCGTCAGGATCGTCGCGAAAACGGTATTCGTAAAGAGCTTCTGGATCGGTCCCATCGCTTCACCGGGGCCCGGGGTGAACAGTTCCTGCAGCGACATACGGCCGATGCGCGCCACAGCATCAACAGATGTCAAAGCCAAAGCAGAAACGCACATCGTAAGGATGCAGGCAGCAATGTCGGTCGGCACACCGAAGATATCGGTGAGGAATCCGGCGACGGACCCGGAGAACGTCTGGAAAGGCGTGCCCGCCGGAAGTACGCCGTTGCTCGCCGCGGCGCAGACGATGATCAGCGCCACGATGCCGAGAACGACTTCAACGCACATGGAGCCGTAGCCCACAAGACGCATGTCCTTTTCGTTGGCAACCATCTTTGAGGAGGTGCCCGAGCTCACGAGAGAATGGAAACCAGACACGGCACCGCAGGCGATCGTCACAAAGAGGATGGGGAAAAGATCCAGATTCTTGACTTCAAAACCCACGAAAGCGGGCATATTGAGCGTCGGGTTCTTGACGAAGACGCCGAGAACACCGCAGACAATCATGCCGATCAAAAGGAACATCGAGAGATAGTCGCGAGGCTGTTTAAGGAGCCACATCGGCATCACCGAAGCGGCAAACAGGTACGCAAACACCACATAGCGCCACGTAACGCTGTCCAGGTAGATCGGATTCGCGATGCCGACCCAGAGCATCAGGCACATGAGCACGATGCCGACCACGAGCTGAATGCCCGCTGTCGGACGGAACTTCTTCAGGTAGAGGCCAAAGAGCACCGCGACGAACATGTAAAGGAGTGAAATCGAACCTGCCGCCGCATTCGGCATGATCTGCGAGCCGTCCTTGGCAAACCCGTTGAAAGTGTTGGCCACCATGTCGCAGAAAGCCGCAATCACGAGCAGCGTGAAAAGCCAGCAAAAGAGCAGGAACAGACGACGGCCAGTGCGGCCGATGTAGTCCTCAATGATCATGCCGATGGGGGATCGTGCTCAATTAATTGTTCAACCCGATTGAACGGCCGCCATTCTTAACCGAGGCGTAAAGGGCTGTGAAGTCCTGTACGGCACCGAAGAAGATGCCGCCGATGAGCATCCAGAGCAGTGCGGGAAGCCACCCGAACATCGCGGCAATAATCGGACCCGTAACAGGGCCTGCGCCCGTAATGGACGTGAACTGGTGCGCAAACACCGTCCACTTATTGGCGGGAGCGTAATCTCCGCTTTTATTTTCAACAGCCGGCGTCGGCCGGTTGGGATCGATCCCCCATGTCTTTTCGAGCCAGCGGGCGTATCCGAAATACCCGCAGGCCAGAGCGACGAGAGCGATCAGCATGACTGTCAGCCCATTCATTTCTACTTTGCCTTGGTTGAGTGACTTTGAAAATAATCTCGCCGTCCTTCTGTTGAGACCCCGAGGTCTCCTTGACAGACAAACGGCGAATTGAGCCGCCGAAAACAGGGTCTTCCGGCGGCTTCACGAAATGAATGGTAGACAGTTTTCAATACGATAGCAAATGCAACTTTTCTTTTTTAATCTTTTATTAGCGTTGATTTATATGAAATAAATAATGCATTATTTTTTTAATTGAAGTGCAATATGACCATTCGTAAGCAAATGTCAATCTGCCTGAGCAAAAGCGCTTAAGGGCTTTCACTCTTCTTTAGAACCTCAAAAACAACTTACGGGCGGTATTCCCCGCAAGAGGAACACCGCCCGTAAGTCAAAGATCCTTGGGGCAGCATCGCTTGGGTCTGGACCGAGCGCTTGGGCTGCCCTATGAAAGATCGTATTTTTAGCCGAGGAAGTACACCCCTACCAAGCAGATGAACATCACGGGAGCCGTGCGTTTGACGATCTCAAAAGGCGAAACGCCAGCGAGCCCGGCAGCGATGATCATGCCGCCGGCGAGCGGCGAAGAAAGACGACCGAAATTGCCCGAAATAGCGGCAAGATAGCCCAGACTGTCAATGGACATGCCGAACTGAGCGGCATGAGGCGTCACGGCCTCATTGAAGGCAAACGTGGCCGCGTCGCCCGAACCCGTCACGATGGCCATGAGATAAGGCCCTAAAGCAGCGCCCAATTTGGCCACTTCGTTGGCATGCGTGAGGTAATTGACGAAAGCATCGATCACGCCGCAGGCGCGCAGCCCGGCAGCGAATACGCCGGCAGCAATAATGATGCCGATGATGCTCGCATAACCGCGCCCCATGCCGTCAAAGAACTTCTTAGTCACTTCTGCCGGGCTGGTACGAGTGACGGCGATAGCATAGATAGCGCCGATCAGCATGGCGGTAGCCACCGACATCTTGAGCTGCGGCGCCCAAATGCTTGCGCAAACGAGGATCACGACCGGAAGAAGCGGAGCAATGGCAAAGAGAATGTTGGGTTTTTCCGGCAGATCAGACTGCTTGCTCTCAGCGCCGTCAACCTGAGAAAAACCTTCGCGGCGGAAATCGCGATAGACGACGCAGACGATGACCATCAAAACAATAGAGGCCAACGTTGCGCCGACAGTGACCGGCATCCAGCGGCCGATGAAGTCCATGATCGTGATGTCGGCGAGCTTAGCGATGAAGGCGTTGTGCGATACGCCAGGGCTGAGATAAGCGAGCGTAATCGACCCCACCACGCTCGCGGCAGCGATAGCCGGATGGAAACCCGCACGAACCATGAGGGGAATGATCGTCGGACCGACCGCAGCTACCAGTCCTGAGGTCGAAGGGATGGCGATCGAAATCAGTGACACGACGAGCATGCAGGCGGGCAAAAGCATGAGGCCGAGCTTTTTGAGCGGCTTCGTGAGGAGCGCCACAAGATGCACGTCGCATTTCGTGAGCGAGACAACGCTTGCAAAACCCATCGCCGAGCAGATGGCAATGATGAGGGTTGCATTCGTCATCGACTTATCAAACTGCTTAAAAGCAATCATCGGTTCGAGCGAAAGCAGCGCCATCAAAATACCCGCGGAGAGCAGGACTAGACGGGTTTCACAGCGTTTGATAAGCGCTGCAATAGCGCCGATAGTGACGACAAGCGCCACACCCATGGACCATGTCATATTGAGATATACCTTTGGTTGGGAAGAAACGACCGTTGGCAGAGCGTTGTTTCGCTTCTTTTTCCAGGGCCGCAAAGCGGAGGATTCTAGCGAAATCTAATGACAATTGCGCTAAGGTATTTTTCCTTAGAAAACAAATTTTTTACCTGCTTTTTGAAAACAGCTAATCGACTGTTTGATGGGTATCGGCGAGGCGAACGCATAATCCCCAAAGCATAATCACAGCAGTGAAGAAAACGAACGGCGCCGTCCAGCCGCCCGTTGCCTGCAAAAGCCGCCCGAAGATGAAAGGACCTGCGCCGGCAGCCAGATACCCGATGCCTTGAGAGAGCGTCGATACGGCGAGCATGGCTTGACTGCCCTTCGTATGCGAAGCCATCAAGAGGAAGGCCGCCGAGAGCATCGCCCCCTGTGCAGCTCCAGCGGCAACAGAGGCAGGAAGGAGCCATGCGCCGCCAGCGAGCCAGCCGGCAAGTCCGAGCACATAAAGGAGCGAAAGCACGGCGCCGGCAGTACGATCGCTGGGACAGACTTTGAAGAACTTCGCCGTCATCACGGAAGCGGGCAGTCCCGAAAAGAGAAAGACGAAAATCCAGATGCCCGTCGTTTCAAAACTCATTCCCTGAGAACGCCAATACGAAGGCATCCAGGCTGCGGCCGTATAAATCAGTGTGGATTGGAGTCCCATCACCCCCGTGAGGATCCAGGCCAAAGGCGCGCGCAGCGTCCGGCGAAGCAGTCCCAGCGGTCTCTCCTTATCCTCCGCTGGCTTTGGTGCAGAGCACCGCGATTCGCTTGACTGTCCTTGCGTCCTGCACTGCATCAGGAGCAGCCAAACCATCAGCGCCAGCAGGGCTCCCGCGGTCCAAAAACCAAAGGGCCAGCTCAAGCTCCCGCCCCAGGCAAAAAGCGGCGCAGCCGTGAGCCCGCCCACCGCACCGGAAAGCCCGATCATGCCGGTATAAAGTCCCATCAGCATGCCGATTCTTCTCGGCCAGCGCGTTTTGATGACGACCGGCATGAGCACGTTGAGAAGCGCAATACCTGCGCCCAGCAGGAACATGCCGCCCGCAAAAGCCGCCAGATTCGCAATGAAGCGAAGCGCAGTGCCGAGGAGCAGCAAAGCGAGCGCAGCCGACGCGGCTCCGCAAAGGCCTAAACGCGCCTGAAGCGCCGGAGCGAGAAAAGAACAAAGCCCAAAAGCGGCAACCGGCAGTGCGGCCAGCAGCCCGTAGAGGCTCCAGGTCGTTCCGTAGGCGGCAACCACTTCTGCGGCTACGGGACCAACGCCTGTAACAGGACCTCGCATTACAAATGCTGTCAACAGCAGAGCAATTAGTGCCGGCATCAGTGCCTGAGAGGAAGTCTTTTGCGCTGAGGCATCGGATAATAGTGTCATTGCAAGATTCTTTATGCTGTCACAGCGCCCTTAAAGTGCATTGAAAACAAATACATGCACATCATCAACGCCTGCGCCTCAATCGTAGCGGATAGTTACAGTTCGCATATAAACTGAACAATTGTTCAGGCTATCCTGCGCTATCGTGTAGAGTGTAGATCAAATCATATCGTTCACTCGGCGCCCGTCGCCAAATGAACCCCCTCCTACCTACGGACAAACCACATGCAGAAGAAAGTTTCCGTCATTGCCTTGTCGCTCGCTGCGGCTCTTGCTCTTGCCGGCTGCGCCAACGACGGCACACGCTACCGCGCAGACACCTACTACGCGGGACAGGTCAATCAGGTTCAGGAAGTCAATACCGTCCAGATCATTGCAGTCAATGCTGCCCGAGTTGCCGTCCCCAATGATGACAACCGTGATACCGCGAGAATGACTGGTGCCATTCTCGGCGCCATTGCCGGCGCAGCCATCGGCAACCACAACAATCATTCGACCTCTTCGCGCGTGATGGGCGGTCTCGCTGGCGGCGCGGTCGGCGGTTTGGCCGGCGATGCAGTCGGCGGATCGTCGTCCACGAGCTATACCGACGGCGTGCAGATCGTCTTCCGTACGGCTTCCGGCAAGGTGCTTCAGAGCGCACAGGTCGGCCGTCCCTGCGAATTCAAGACCGGCACGGCCGTTATGGTGTCGCCCACGCCCAACGAAGCGCGCATTCAGCCCAACAACCCTTACGGCTGCGGCCGCTGATACTGACGCTTAGCAGATTAAAAAGGATTGAATGATGAAGCTTCATACACTTGCCGCGCTGCTCGCGTCGACCATTGCTGCTGCGGCCGTTGCCGCACCGAGCACTGCCACCTCGACGCTCCCGCCCGGGGTCAAAGACATGAGCCCGGATCAGATTGATTACAACCTTCAGGCGATTGACGCCGCTGCCAAAGAACAGCAGGAATTGGCTCGTCAGAAAGAGGCCGCCCGCGCTGCCGCTCAAGCTGCTGCTCAGGAAGCCGCCGCCAAGGAAAAAGCAGCCGCTGAGAAACGTGCGGCCGCTGCCGCTCGAGCCAAAGCCCAGCAGCAAGCTGCGGCGGCTAAGGAAAAAGCCGCTCGTCAGGCTAAGCTCGACGCATATGAGGACAAGGTTCGCGAACTTGAACTTCAAATGAAGGAACTTGACGTGACTGAACGCCGAGCTCAAGTTGAAGGAACCGTTTCCGATGCTGCAGCTCGCTCGGAACTTTCACGCGAAAAAGCTCAGGTTGAGCTCGACCGCATGAAGGCCGAAGTTGAGGCACTGCGCGGTCAAATGAAGACTGCCCAGTAAGCCCAGTATTGCAAAAGCGGCGCAAGTACGCCTGCGCCGCGCCTTTCAAGCGCTCCGCCATCCGTGTCGGAGCGCTTTTTTTCTGTTCAAAATTCGAACCGATAGAGTAGATCCAGCGCCTGATTGACGCCGGAGACCGCTTCTAAGTAGAGCCGCGGCATCAGTCGATAACGAAGCGTCAGCGTCGCAAGCGAATCAAAGATGCCGACGCCGTACTTCACCTGCAGACCAGGAAGCAGATAGGCGGACACCACTACTTGCTGGGATTCCCCGCTGCCTGCTGTATCGATACCCACGCCGGAAAGGCCCACCGCGTCGCCGATTTCACTCAAAATGCCGCCGCCCTGAGAGGTGCCCAGCCCAATGAGCATGCTCGTCATCATGGCTGAGCTGCTGCCGTCTTCCGAGCCGAGTCCCTCGCCTCGCAGGAGATAGGAAAGCGCCTCTTCGTCGGACATGGAAGGTGTTGAAAAGAGCTGTACCACCGGTTCATCAGCCGTGCCGGTGACACGAATGCCGGCCGTCACGTCGTCCTCTGTAGACTCCGGATTGCGGATCGCTTCCAAACGAATGCTCGGATTGGCCATCGGACCGGAAAAAAGGAATTCACCGGTTTGAATTAAAAGATCCTGCCCGTAAGCACGAAAACGCCCGCGCGGAATATTCATGCTGCCGAGGAGTCCCATGCGGCCGCCGCCCATCATGAATTTGAGTTTGCCTGAAAGCGAAGCATCCAATCCGTAGGCTTTGACACGCACATCCTTTTCACCAATCACAATGTCGACGTCTGCGCGTATCGGCAGACTTTCGGTCTTCGCAGCGATGGGGTTGAGATTGGCGTCGAGCATCACCTGGTCATCCGATACGGCGACCGCAGAAGCCGGGAGCTCATTGATTTCAATAAGCGCCGACGGAATCTCCACGCTGCCCGATGCGGATGCCGACTTGGGATCGGCCTCGGTCTTCACATCCGCTTTAACGTCCAGCCGAATGGAGGGCGGCAGGGTCAGCCGAAGTCCGTCTGTCTTGACTCGAGCACTGGCGTGCCAATCCGTCAGGCTTTCCCAAGAAGCACTGCCGGAGAGTTCAATCTTCTGCAGTGTGCGGTCGGATGAATTCGTTTTCCCCGTCAGATTGGCAAGCGACCTCACCTCTCCCGTCAGGGTAGAAGATCGGCCGTTAAAACGCAGCTCCAGTCCTGATGGCTCCATATCGAAAGGCACCAAGTCGGCATTCACCACAACGTCCTCAAGCGCTGCACTGCCGTATAGTTCCGGCTTGATGAGCGTACCACCGGCGCGCAGATCGGCGTTAACAACACCCTCCGCTTTTTCCCCTTTAGAGAGAAACGGCTGAATAAAGGAAGGCGTAACGCCCGTTAAACCAAATCGCCCTTCGAGCCGACGCGTCTTCATGGGGTCAATGACGCCGACCTCTCCCCAAATGCTGCCGTTTCCTTTGGGCTTGACATCCCACGCGAGTGCAACGCGCTTTTCGGACAACAATGCATGCGCGCGCAGACGTTCAAGTTCCACAGGAATCCGCACACCCTGCCAACGGGTTGAATAAGCCAGTCCGTCCCCATTGAGATCCGCCATGCCTTCGGGCATGCGGCCATTGTCAAGATCCCATTTCAGCCGCACGCCGCCCGTCAGCGCACCCTCCAAGGTGTCACTCTTGCGCCGCAGATAAGGTTTGAAAACCGACATCGAAAGACGAGTCAAACGCAGCTCTGCTTCACCGCTGCGGCCCAGCACCAAAGTTTTAGGCGCACAGACCTCAGCATCATCATGCTTCCAACAATGTCCGGCAATCGTCGCCTGCGTTTTTGCAGTACTCCAAGTCATGTCTGCAGGAGACGCATTGGACCAGACCCCTGCGGGCGTCGTAAGAGAGGCTCGAGTCAGTCTGCCCGTCCAGTCGAGCGTATCGCGGAAGAATCCGCCAGTGAGCGCAACGCTCCCGCTCACGGGCTCTCCGTCGAGCATCAGTTTCAGCGCGTGAGCCGTCTCACGCCCTTGGAGCGACGCCTCCAGCTGGGGCATATTGACGCCCGGAGCAGTGAGCTCCTTCAGATTGAGAAGAAGCTTTCCGACCACTTCGCCTTCAGAGAGGGATCGAACGATGAAATCGAATTTTTCCGCTGCAGAGCTGCCCGCTTTTGGCGGCACGAGTCTTCCCGGCGGCATACGGCTGCTGATTGCCGAAGTGTCTGCTGTTTTTACGGCTGCCGAGGCTTCAGCCGGCGCAGCCGAAACGGATGGGCTGCTCTTCTGAACCGGGCGCTTGTAGGCAGTGAACGCCTTAAGCTTCAGGCGCTCAACGTCGGCATCTGGATTTGGAGAGTTGCGAAGATCGGCATAGAGGCCAAACTGCTCGAGCGCAAAAATATCGTTGTAGGCAAGCTTTTCGGCCTTCAGATCTGCAAGGATCACTGGATTAGCCAGACTTCCGTCGACATGGACGTCCCCCTTGGCTCTGCCGCTCAGCCCCGGAATCGTGTTGAGGAGTCCAGGCGCATCGAGCTTCATATCGAGCTTCACGCCCCGAAGCTCTTCAATGGATCCGGCTGCTGAAGCGGTGTTGCGACCCAATAGGACGTAGAAATCATCCAATTGCCAATTCAGCCCGTTTTCGCCTGCTGCTGCCAAACGGAGTTCGAGCGGCGCATTTTGCTTGCCAATAGCCCCCTTTACCTGACTCTTGGCGCTGAAAGCAAAATTGCCCGCCGTTGTCAATGACCCGCTTCCCGAGGCCTCAGCGGCGAGTTTCAGCGGGAAAGAGACAACCCATCCGCCCAGGTCGATATTATCGGCCTTGAGCGTCCCGCTCCAGTCGAGATCCTTCGGCCACTCTGCCGATCCTGCAGCTTCAAGCCGTCCCAACGGGGTTTCTGCAACGAAGCGGTCAATCCGAGCCCCTGAGAGCGTTCCCGAAAGGGCCGCATCAATCACGCCGGCAAAAGTCTTTTTCCCAGCGAGAATGGCTTGAGAAGCTGAAACCTCGGGCTTACCCGAGAGAGTGAATGAATACTTCCGGGCATCTCCGCCGGCGTGAAAAGCCAAATCACGAATGGTCCAGAAGGCATTTTTCAATGCTTCGGAAGCACCCGCGGACGCTTGTGCCGCACCAGCTTCTTGAAGCTGCGCAATCTTGTCTTTTTGCGTCTGGGCTGCCGATGCGGCATCCGGCAACACAGCCTCTTTTGCCTCCGCTGCGCTCTGAGCGGTTTGCTTTACAGCCAAAGCCGGGATCAAGAGCTCAGACGACGTCAGTGAGGCATTGAACGGGAGATACGGTTTAGACGGATCGGCTGAGAGTGAAAACGCCAGATCAACAGCCCCTGCGGCAAAACCCGCGAGCTTAAGTTCGCCGATAACCTCTCCCGAAAGACCCATCACCAAAGTGCTCTGGGGCGACTTGAAACGGATGCCGAGCAGCTTTCCCCAAGGCTCGACGTCCGCACGAGCTTCAAGGTGAACGGAAAGCGGCCAGGCATCAGCCAGTTTGGCCTCTGCGGATGCGCTGATGGAGAGTACGGAAGAATCAATCGCCGCGGCTTCAACCGAAAGAGAACCGTCCTTCTGAACCGAAGCGTTTTTAATTTCTGCTTTATTCAGCACCAACGGTGCCAAACCGGGCAGCGCCTGATCTGCCGAAAGTCCGGCAATCTGCCAATCTGTCATCACCAGCGACGTCAGCTTGGCGTCAAGCGGCACGGCTACAGCGGGCAGCTTAGTGACAAAAGGCTTTTGGAGCATTTCATCCAGGGCTTGGGCAAAGCCTTGAAGAGCCGCTGCGGAGGAAGCGTTCGCTTGCGCTAAGCTGTCTGAGGCCGTTGACAATTCATCAGCCTTAACCGCTGCGGTCTCCTCTGCGGTAGACTCCTCTGAGCCCTTTGCAAGCGAGACTCGGCCGCCGGTCAAATGCATGGCATTCACAGTCGCCGCACTGCCGCCGAATTGAAATTCAGTCGCTTTGAAAGCGTTGGAAGACAAACTGAAGGCTGGCGCTTCAATCATTAGGTCGTTGTAGGCAGCTTCGGGCAGGCGCAGCTCGCCATGGATAAGTTCTGCCGAGGCTGCAAACTGGCCCACCGTCAGCCGCAGATCGTCGATCTCGGTCCTGATCTGCAGGAGTGCCGCCTGCTCCAGAATGACGGAGAACGGCAG
>OBXE01000681.1_pt1 | contig 14218 bp, 8 predicted proteins | sample 1495391 | NCBI WGS metagenome assembly OBXE01 (sample SAMEA2580146, study PRJEB22360) | human gut metagenome | biome: human gut; feature: human-associated habitat; material: faeces | place: Denmark | collected 2008/2010 | reverse complement strand
ATGCTGCCGGCAGCAGCCGATTTACTCCTTCTTTCTGCTGCCATTTTGGCCGCTCTGTCACTTGTCGGAAAACGACTCGCTGCGGCAGCGCTCATTGCCACCGGCGGCCTCTTATTCTGCGCAGCAGATCTTTTCTGGACGGCTGCAGCCCCCGGCATCAATCCGCTCTTGGAAGCGGCCAAAATCTACGGCGTCATGGGGCTGGCATTGGCATTAAGCAGCCTGGCGCTCTGCCTGCGCCGATTCTCCGGCTCAAGCGTCAAAATGTTTGGATTTGGCCTGCAGCAGGGCTTTGCTCTGGCTGCATTGATGATCACCGCAGCCGCAGTCGCCTTCACCGCCCTGAACCGCATTGACCTGCTCGAGCATGGCCAGTCCCGTATTGTGCGTTTGGTGCCTGCCGACCCGAGAGACATGCTCCTTGGGGATTTCATGGCATTGCGCTACGCATTTGATGATGAGGCCCTGCAGGTGCGACAGTCAGCTGAGGCGGCAGTACACGTCGAAGGCTTCTGCCTCAGCATGCGCAACACTCAAAACCCGCCGAACGATGCTTCTGCGCTGAATCCGGGGGAAACCGCCGGCAAACTGGATCAATGGGTCATTCTCGGCGCCAAACTTCGCCGCGACGGCACCGTTTCGGCCTGTCCCAAGGGAACACAGTGGGAGCTCGCTGCACTGGCGGGCGAACCCAAAGTCCCGCGCCGGTGGTTCTTTCCGTCCGGCGAAGCGCATCGCTATGAACCTGCGGCGGCAGCGGATTTCCGCTGTCTCGGCCGCAGCTGTATTCTTGCCGGGCTGCTTAACGCCAACGGGGAACCCATTGCCCGGCGCGCGGAATAAGTTGTCCGGCCATTCTTGATTTGACGCTCCTCGGGACCGAGGCATCTTCCGCTGAAAGGCTGCTGAGGCCCCGAAAACCTTTTTAACTCCTGCCATGAGCTTTCGATTTCCCTCCGCCGACATCTTTTGCCGCGTAATTGACAATTTCGGCGATGCCGGCGTCTGCTGGCGCCTGGCTTGCCGACTGAAGTCCCTCGGCATCGCCGTGCGCTTCATCACAGATCGCCCGGACGTGCTGCAGCTTATTGCCCCTCATGCCGCAGAGGAAGCTCAAATTGCCGCCTGGGATGATTTTGCAAAAGCAGCCGCTCAGCCCGGCTTTCAGCCGTCAGAACTCATCATTGAAACCTTCGGATGCCGACTCCCCGAAGCTTATGACGAAGCGGCGGCCAAACTGCGGGCTCAGCGTCTTGCTGCGCGCCAAAAACCGCCCTTTTACTTCAATCTCGACTATCTTTCCGCAGAAGACTGGGTGGAAGGCAGCCACAATGTGGTCGGTCTTCATCCGCGTCTGGACCTGCCGAAACTTTGGTTCTTCCCCGGCGTCACCGACCGTACCGGCGGCGTACTGATTGAAGACGACTATGAAAAACGTCAGAAGGCATTTGCACTGCAAAAGAAGGATTTTCTTCTTGAGCTCGGTGCGGATCCTCAGCGCACCACCGTCTTTATATTCACCTATCCGGTGAACGACCTGCAAACCGCTGCCGCCGCCCTTCGGCAGGGGGCCGCCAATCGGCCGATGAATGCATTGCTCGCGCCGGGTGAAGCCGGCGACATGCTTGAGAAACTCCTCTCCGGCGCGGGCAGTGAACTCCGTACAGTGCGCACGCCCTTCGTTGCGCAAAAGGATTTCGATAAGCTCCTGTGGGCTTCCGATGCCGCCATTATTCGCGGTGAGGACAGCTTCATACGCGCGCAGCTCGCCGGGCTCCCCATGCTTTGGTCTACTTATCCGACTGAAGATCATGCGCATCGCGTCAAACTCGACGCTTGGCTCGCCCGGTTTGCGCCCAAACTCGCGCCCTGGGGATTAAGCGCCTCGTACACAAAGCTTGCTCAAGACTGGCTCGAAGGTTCGGCAGCGAGCGAGGACATCTGCCGCTTTCTGCTTGAAGCCCGCCGCTATGCCCCCGGATTTGGCGTCTGGCGCAGAGAGCTCCTCGAGCGAGGTGATCTGGCACGGCATATGCTCGAACGGGCAGAATTGGGCATGTGAAAAGGCGATATACAGCGAAAGCCCCTCTCCGGAGATTTCTAAGCCGCGCTGAGTCGGCTATAATCAGCCGCTTAAAGATTTTTCGTCCTTGCGCACATTTCACAGCGCCGGGGCTCGCAAACTCTGCTACAGGGAATTTATTCAAATGAAAACCGCACAGGAACTGCGCGTCGGCAACGTCTTCATGGTCGGCAAGGATCCGATGGTCGTCGTTAAGGCTGAATACTCCAAGGGCGGCCGCGGTGCCTCCACCGTCAAGATGAAGATGAAGAATCTTCTGACGAACGCCACGTCCGAAACCGTCTTCCGCGCCGACGACAAGTTCGAAGACCTCGTGCTCGAACGCAAGGAAGTCACGTACTCCTACTTCGCTGATCCGCACTATGTCTGGATGGACGAAGAGTACAACCAGTACGAAGTCGACGCCGATGTGATGGCCGAAGCCCTCAAGTACCTCGAAGACGGCATGCCCGCCGAATGCGTGTTCTACGAAGGCCGTCCGATCTCGATCGAACTCCCGACGATCCTCGTTCGCGAAGTCACCTACACGGAACCCGCCGTCAAGGGCGACACCTCCGGCAAGGTCATGAAGCCCGCCAAGCTGGCTACCGGCTTCGAACTCGCCGTTCCGGCCTTCGTCAACACCGGCGACAAGATCGAAATCGACACCCGCACGAGCGAATACCGCAACCGCGTTAAGTAATTCTGCTTGATTAGCAAAGAGCGATTCCGTTCGTGAAAGCCCGATCTGTTATGGATCGGGCTTTTATTTTTTTCGTCGCCTGTCCAGTCTTCCCAATTCATCTTCAAAAGCCTTTTGCATCACAGGCATTACAGCTCATATAAGGCTTGCAGCTTGCGGCAAATAGTGTCCGTTGGATTCTGATTTGCCTTAGTGACCTAATTGCAACGCAATTCGGGTTTACACCATGCTCCCAAAAAGCCTGCACACGAAGAAATATGAAGATGATAGGGTTACCCCCCCCCCTATCAAAATAATTATCAGCTAGGCAAAGGCAAGGACAATGGTCTCTGTTTTCACGCTGCAAAGCAGCCTTATGAAGGAAATGAGATCATGAACGCGAATTATCGAGTTGTATGGAGCGCCGTCCGCAAAGCGCTGATGGTTGTGAATGAACTAAGTTCAGCAGGTCATGCGGGCTCCGTTGCCGCGGCTGCATCAGTGGCTGTGATGCTGGGGGCTGCAGCACTTCCGGCACAGGCGGCTGTTGATGTGAATCAGGTGTGCCAAGACGGGAAATGCGTGCTTGAAAACATCACAGAAAACGGCTCATCGAGCTTGATACTGCAGGGGCCGCATACGGCCTCAAATTCGTCAGCAAATAATGCTTCCATTATTTTGTCAAATAGTTCGTTCTCTAACGGGCAAAACGGCTATGCCGTGCAATTTTCCGGGTCCCAGACAATTGCAATCACCAATACGAAGTTTGAAAAAAATACTGGGGCCATTTGGTTCGTGGGACATAACAAGGCTACTGAAAAGGATCCAGCGATTAATGCAACGGATTTTCTGGCATCCAACATCACATTGACGAATGTCGACTTCGTCAATAACACGAAAACAGGTTCCGGCGGTGCAGTCTATGCATACGGCAAAGCGAACGCACATATGACCGGCGGCAGTTTTGACGGGAACAGCGTTACCCAAGCGAACAATCAGGCATATGGCGGCGCAATGGTTGTCAAATCCGGAACGTGGACATTTGAAAACGTCGCCTTCAACAACAATGTGGCGAAGGCAACCGGGAATAACGGCTACGCTACAGGCGGCGCAATATTGGTCGATATCACGACAGGTATCCAAGAAAAGGGATCCAATAGCGTCGGCAAGGTCATTTTTGATATTTCAAAGGACATGACTTATTCCGGCAATAAGGTCGAGTCGGAAAGCTCTGATTCAGGCAATACTTATGGCTGGTATGCCTACACGAGCGGCGGGTTCCTTTTCTTGGATCGCGCGTCAGAAGGCACCTTCAAGATTGCCGACGGGAGCACCCTCACCCTCGGTCTTGCAGACTGCACGGGCGAAGATGATTCGATTGCAAGTGCTTTGCCGTACTCCAACAAACAGGATCCTGCCTATTCAACTCTGACTAAAACGGGAGCAGGGACCGTTCAGCAGAATTCGTCCATGGACAACTACTACGGCATTTTCAATGTCGAAGAAGGGACGTGGAATATGGCGAAGACTTGGAAGAGCCGTGCACATACAACTGTCAGCGGCGGCACGCTTAATCTTGCCAAAGGTTTGATTCTCGACAATCTGCAGTCGACCAAAGCTTCGACTTATTACCAAGCAGGTCAGCTCACCATCAAGAGCGGCACGGTTCAGACCACGACCCTGACAATCCAAAACAGTGCCAATGCTACCGATTCAAGTGACCAAGCTTCGCTCACTTTGTCCGGCGGCAACCTCATCGTAACCGATGCGCTGAAGGTCTCGGATGGCTCTTTCAAAATGACTGACGGCATGCTGACGACCGGCATCGCCAATGTCTTCACCCATGGCTCAGCTGACGGTTCGTTGTCAGGCGTGACTGCCTTGCAGAGCGGGCTCACCATTTCGGGCGGAACACTGAACTTTACGGATTCGGGCGAATATGCCTACAGTCTGCTCAGCCAGATGGCAACGGCGATCAAGGATGCGAACGTCACCTACAAATTTGAAAATGCCGTTCTGAAAGTTGAGTCCACGGATATCAAGGATGGCAAGCTCGCTGTAACAGAGAACTTCACAACGGATGCCATTGACATTCAGGATGCTGATGTTGAAGTCGACGTTCAGGCCAACCTCACGCTTACCGGAACTGCAACTGCAGCAGCCGATACTCAAAAGCTCGTCGGAGAAGCCGCGAGCATTGTTGTTGCAGCAGGCAAAACACTGACTGCCGGCTCTGCCGAGCAGGAGATTTTTGCGGCAGAACTGCCCAAGGTGACGCTTGCTGACACCAGCAGCTTCAACATCCTCGGCATTGACCTGAATGTTGCCGAACTTGCCGGTTCTGGTACAACTTCAGTCGGCGACAGCACTGCGGCGGGTCGTCTGACCGTTGAAAAACTCTCCGGCACCGGCGTCATTTTCGTCGACCCGGCTTGGTCTGATACTGAAGAACTCAACGTCGTCGGCAATGCTTCTCACCTGGCCATTTCCACGATTAATGATGACAAACTTCAGGCGAAGCTGATTGCCGGTCAGAATGCTCTCATCGCATTGAATGCATCTTCTGCAGCGGCTGAAGATGGATTTGCACGGTTGTCCGCCCAGAATGAAGATCTTGTTTGGGGTCCCGAAGGCATTACCGCAGCCCTTTATCTCGGCAAATCTCTGACCCTCGACAATGGCGGCGTGCTGGTTCAAGGCGGCACCGATAAAGCTGGTACGGGGAAGGCGACGGCGTCTACTCCTGTTGTATCCGGCAGCGTTACCGTCGCATCCAACGGTCTCCTGATGATTAATCAGAGCGGGCTTTCGGGAGCAGCGATTGACGGCAGCCTGAATCTGCAGAAAGACAGCGTCCTTGGCGTCATCAATGCCGACGGCTCTTCGATCGAACTTGCGACAGGCACTGTGACGGACGGCGGCACGACAGTTGTCACTGACAATCAGTTTGTAGCTGCTGAGCTTAATGCGGCATCAAAGAGCATCGTCACAACCGTTAAGAGCGGAGAACTTGCGGCTGCTGCGGCTTCCATGGGTCTTCAAGCCATGGCGCAGCGTGCGGATTCGATCCTTGCAGACAACATCGCAGAACGCACATCGAGCACGGTCACCGACTTGGGACCCGCCCTCTGGGTCAATGTGGGCGGCGAAAGCTACGAGACAGATAGCCTCGGCAGAGGCGCTGCGCTCAAGAGCGATATGAGCTGGGGAATTTTCGGTGCGGATGTCGGCATCACACCCAATGACCGAATCGGTGCTGCCGTCCAGTACGGTTCTGACACTGCTAGAAGCTCGAATTACGGTATTCGCAATGAATTCGACAATGTTGGCTTCACTCTCTACGGCGTGCATGCGTTCACGGACAACATCAAGGTAACGGGAGAACTCGCTTACCTTCACGGTTCGAACGATGTAACCGCCCGCGGAGATACGAAGCTAAACAACAGCGCAAGTGTCGATGTGCTCAGCGCCGGTATGCGCGGAGAACACCGCTTCCAAGTGGGTGCCTTCAGCATCGTGCCGAGTCTGGGTCTGCGCATCTCCCGCGTCAAGACGGATTCATTCAATGTAGGTGCCGTTAAGGTTGATTTTGACGATCAGACCATCGTGCAAGTTCCGTTGTCGGTGTCTCTCTCCGCTGACGTGCTTGACTATGAGGGTTGGAAGATCGCACCGTTTGCCAAGGTCTCCTATGCGCCGATGTTCGGTGACAAAGAAGCAACAGTGTACGGCGTGGATCAAGACGTCTTCAGCACCAACCTCGTTACCGGCAGCCTCGGTGCAGCAGTTGAAAAAGGCGCATTCGCCTTTAAAGCTGCGGTAACCGGCGGCACTGGCAACAACGGTGCTTCTGTGATCGGAGGAAAGGTCGGCATTTCCTATGCCTTCTGATCACTAACACCCTGTTGAAATAGGCACCTTGAACGCTTGGATAACTGATTCATAAATCAGACGAGCGTTTTGGGCGCCGACCTCAATCCAACCTGAACTCCCGGTTAACTGATCCATAAATCAACGGAGAGTTTTAGGCGGCAGTTTCAATCCAAGCAGCGCGAGCATATCGCGCTGCTTTTTACTTAACTGACGCACCACCCAAGCATTGGCGTTTCTGCGCTTCTCAGCTTTGATGCCGCGCAGTTTTGCCATCAGCACATCCATGGAATCTTTGGGAATTTTCAAACCCGCAGTCTTGGCATTGGTCTGAGCACGACTCATCATCATGAGCCGCAGTGAGGCCGCTATCGTGCAGACAAAGAGCTTGCCCAGGTAGCTCTTGCTCGTGCAGCGCAGACGATCTCCGTCTACCCAATTTTTGTATTGGCTGAAGTCCAGTTCAACAATGTTCCGCTTTTTGTATGCCTGCAGCGCAGCAAAAGGATCGCTTTCGATATTGCTGCGAATGACAAACATTCCGGCATATCGGACTGCCTCACGAATGGCCTCATCATTGCGGTCCCAACGTTTCTTTCTGCCCTCGGCTGCCGGCAGTTCTTTGATGTAGCGCCTGTATGTACGCCAAAGTTCAGGCGGCACCTCTCGATTCTCTGCTTTGAACTTGAGAATCTCTGCCACTCTGGCAGCCAATTCAGTCATCTCGTCTTCATCAGCACCGGGGAAGCGGTACAGATGTACGAAGAGCTCCTTGTTAAGCGTTCCGCTGTCGGTTTCCAGCTTCCACGATTCCTTAACCGTTCGGGCATAGGCACGAGTCTCTGCGTCGTAAAACCCAATGTCGCGAAACGATTCTCGGTATTCATCGAATCTGAGCTTCATGACGTCTTCAACAATGCGAACGCCTTGAATGAACTTCAGTTCGAGATTGATCATTTTTTGGACATTCTGCAGTGAGGAATAACCTCGATCCGTCACCAAGGTAACGTTGGAAAGATCGAGATCTGCCGCTCGCATGCGGTAAATGATTTCTTTGAGCGCTGCGGCGTCATTGATGGAGCCTTCATACGTATAAGCAAAGACGATTTCTCCGTCTTTTTGATCGCATACGAAGGTGTAATTGATCTGCTTGAGATCGGGATCCCTCTTGGCATGACCATACGCCGCATCACCAATCGTTTTGGAGTATGTGGAGATGGATGTGTTGTCCAAAGCGTAGGTCAGACTTTCGACGTCTTCCGCTTTGGTTTTATCGAGTTTGGCTGCATGACGGAGCCTGAAAAATTCCTCGAAATCCTTGATGCTGACCGCAGAAAGCAGCTCACTGATACGCTGATCGCTAAGCGGGCTGGCGTTCTTAAGATAGACCTCCTTCCACCATTCGCCATAAGCGGCCATACTGCCGCCCTGGTCCAATTTGTAAATGGCGAGATGAAGCAGTTCACGTGCCTGTGCGTCACCGAAGATATCCGCCAATGAACGAAAAAGCCCAGCTTCTTCGGCAAGCGTCTCAATAGCCCAAGCGGCACCAACGTTAAGCACATCGTCTTTAAGGGCTTCTTCAATATCTCGATCCGGTCCCGGCCGCTCTGGGAAATCACGGCGATAGGTCTCTTCATCGACCAAACGCTTGTCGGCGCCATAAAAAAGCGGGAAGCCTGCGTACTGAGGAAATTGCTCAAGGAATGCTTTGCTGGGCACGACACGGCCGTCATCGTGCAGTCTGCCGACATGGCGGCGATTGAAACTGTGGGAACGCTTGCGCACCGGGTCCCATTTGGTTTGGTAGGCCTTGATGTAGGTATAGCCCTTGGCGTTGGTTTCGGCAGAGAAGTACCAATTTTGACTATCGGACATAAAGCCCCCTTATGATCTATATTTATGTGATATGGATCACATTATCATGAATTTAACCGTCTGCTTTCCAGAACTGTTGAAAATCAGGCTTTATGAACCGAAGAATAACCATAATGGATGCTGATCAATATAAATATGGATCAGCTATCCGGGAGTTTAGGGTCAAAAGGCAGCTGTTCCTCGGCTTCTTCAAAAATCCGCTTCGCGCCAACGGTTATTTTTGACCGTACCCAAGTAAGCAGCGGCGTATCAGAGCTGCGGTACCAAAAAAGCCCCGGGCGCCAAGGTAATTTGAGACCTCGCTCCTGCCGAAGGATTTCAACGGGGAAATAACGCGCGAGCTTCAACGCTGTTTCTCTTGGCATACGCATTAAAAGATCAGATTCAGAGCAAAGGCAGGCTCCGGCCACGAAATAAGGCATCTCACACGAAATTTTGTCAGCCAGATTGCATTGCTGACCAATAATGAACCGATTCTCAGTGGACCCCATCACCAGTGCAATACCGATATGTTTGAATCGAGCTGTGTCTTCGAAAGTCAGCCCGCCGTTATGCGCAGCAATGGCCTTCAGAGGATGATTGCGGCGTACAAGCAAGACATGGTCAGATGTGAAAAGCGGCATTTCAATGAATCCTGCCGGCACAGCCTTCCCTTCGGTTGAATAGATGGCAAGGTCTATCTTGGCATCGCGCATGGATTCAAGCATGTTCGAATAGCGATCGTAGATCTCAAACTTCACGCCGGGAACTGTCGCTTCTAATTCAACAATCAATGGCGAAAGCAGCGTAAGGAAAGCATTGTCGACAGCCACGATACGGATGACGCCTTCAGCCTTGTGAGGATCAAACGGGTGCGGCGAAGTAAAGAGTTCGTCTAAATTTTCAATCATGCGCCGGCACACGGGTTCAAGTTCAATCATTCGGCGCGTCGGAACCATACGGCCTGCAGAATAAATGAAGAGTTCATCTCCAAACCACTCTCGCGCGCGGGCAAGTCGTCGTGATGCCGTCGGAGTTGTGATGCCTAAGCTCTCCGCAGCGCGCGTCAAAACGGGCTCCCTTAGAAGTCCGCACATGAGTCTCAGAATTTGACAAAACGCTTCATCCCGAATACTCAAAGGCAGATCTGTATCTTGGTGGTCACTCATCATTTTATTTTTCGCAAAAAAGGATTGCAGTCTTTCATTTTTATATCGGATAAAAGAGTATGCAACATAACGCCCTGAATTAATAGACTTTTTATGTCGAATAAAGCTCAGCTTCGACGATGTCAAACCACCTCAGGGAGTCACGTTTATGCAATTTCAAAAGACGGCGTTTGCGCTTTGCGCTGCAGGTCTCCTATCACTGCCTGGCCTTGTTGCCGCAAGCGGCGGCCCCTCAGGTCCCGCGGTCACTTTTGCGGTTCAAGGCAACATTGGTGAAGTCATTGTCAACCCATACAAACTTGCCCCGCTCACGGCCATCATTCGCAACGGCGGCTATGAACTGCAGGATGTTGAAGTTCGGATTGTGCCCAAGCAAAACGGACAGGAAATCAAATATAAAGTTTCCAAACGACAGCTGAAAAATAATGCCGGCATTCCCATTTTTGGCCTTTATCCAGACTATCTCAATACGGTTGAGGTGAAATACACACGCCTATTCAATGGGAAAGCTGAAAAATTCTCTGAAAGCTATCAGTTCTATGCACCACCCGTTTTCACTCTGTCCAATGGCATGCCTGCACAAAAAGGCACCATGTTTCAAACTGAAGTTATCAAGGTAGATCCTCAGTTCAAGAATCGCCTCTATCTCGTCGACAATCAGCTTTCGCCGATTTCGCCGCACGGTGCTCGATTCACTTGGAATAATCCGTCCGGCGGTGCTCTGGAGTGGGCTTTCAACTCTCAGGTCGGCATTATTGATACCTCCGGTGATCTGCGCTGGTATCTTCTCAACGGCATCATCAATGACCCGGCGGATCCCTGGACGTCCGGGTTCATGATGGGCTTCCAACAAACCAATGACGGCGCACTTACCTGGGGCTTCGGTCAGCGTTATGTCAAATACGATCTGATGGGACGTGAGATCTTCAATCGCCGCCTGCCGGAAAGTTATTCGGACTATTCACACGCCTTCGACAATGCTCAGAATGGACACAGCTTCCTGCGTGTAGCCTCTTCTGACTACCGTCGTCCTGACGGCAAACGCGTTCATACCGTTCGTGATGTCATCGTCGAAATCGATCAGAACGGCGGTGTAGTCGACGACTTCAGACTGTTTGATATTCTTGACCCGTACCGCTCCAATGTGGTTCAAGCAATGGATCAGGGAGCCGTATGCCTCAATATTGACGAATCAAAGTCGGGGCAGACGCTATCGGCTGAAGACCTCGCCAAGATGGATGCCAACGGACAATTCGGCGATATCGCCGGTACGGGCCCTGGACGCAATTGGGCGCATGTGAACTCTGTTGACTATGATCCGACCGACGATGCAATCATTATTTCCTCTCGTCACCAAGGCATCGTGAAAATCGGCCGTGATAAGAAGGTCCAATGGATTCTGGCATCTCCGGAAGGCTGGAAGAAAGGCTGGGCAGAAAAAGTTCTGACTCCGGTCGACCACAACGGCAAACCCATCAAGTGCGAAAACTCTAAGTGCGAAGGCAGCTTTGATTGGTCCTGGACTCAACACACCGCCTGGCGAATTGATTCCAAGTCCAATAAAGACGTGCTGTACCTCTCGGTTTTTGATAACGGTGATGCGCGCGGCATGGAGCAGCCGCCGCTGCCCGACATGAAGTACTCGCGCGCGGTGATCTATAAGATCGATCAAAATAAGATGACGGTAGAACAGATCTGGGAGGTCGGCAAGGAACTCGGCCATCCGTATTTCAGTCCTGTGACGGGTCTCACAAAGTACATGGAAGATACCGACACGATGATGGTGTATTGGTCGACAGCCGGTCTCGGCGCTTCTCCGGAAAAGAAAGGCAATAAGCTCGGCCGCCTTAATCCTCATATCTGTGAATACAAGTGGGGAGAAACGACACCTGTCGTCGATATTGTCCTTTGGGATACGTTCGGTTATCAGGCTTTCCCGATTAATCTTGAAAAAGCCTTCACTCTGAACTAAGCGCAGACATTGAACTGCTCGACGCCTTCCTGACAGCGCTCTGGAAGGCGTTCGTTTTTTGCAAGACATCCAAAAAGCTTATTGAGCTCCCCTCTGAATCCCGCGCTTTGACTCGCTAGAATTCATTCTTCGCTTCGGCTCACCGCAACAGCTGTCATTGGAGCAATGGAATGGATATCGTCAAAGACAACCAGATGTATATGCGTATCGCACAGATTGCCGCGGAGCGCAGCTACGCTAAGCGACTCAAGGTTGGCTGCGTCATCGTGAAAAACCACTCCATTATTTCTTTTGGATGGAACGGTATGCCGACGGGGTACGACAACTGCTGTGAAATGGAAGTTGACGGCAAACTCGTCACCCGTCCGGAGGTCCAGCACGCGGAGCTCAATGCCATCGCGAAGCTCGCCGAAAACGGCTATTCCTCCAAAGATGCTGCGATTTTTATTACGCACAGCCCCTGCATCCACTGTGCACTCTTGATTCAAAAATGCGGCATTTCACAGGTTTTCTATCACGAACTTTACAGAAGCCGCGAGGGACTGGACTTTCTCGAGCGTGCCGGCATCAAGGTGACTCAGCTGTGACTTCCTCGCGAGGCTTTCAGCAGTGCGCTCAACTCCCCTAGCCTCTATCCATTCAAGAGGCTAGCCGCCCTTGATCTCTTTTTTTTGGGTCCTGAATATCCGGCCGTCCATGGGACGGCCGATAACCAGCGCGGCACTGGAAGCTTCGCCTCCCTAACCAATATGAGGGCTGAATTTTGGGCTTTGGGACATTAAACAACCCTTCGCTCGGAACCCATGGTCTTCAACTGCATGCCGCAAGCGAAAAAAAGCTGCAGTTGACTGATGAGCGATTCAGGCAGTTCTTTGACAGCAACCGCGCTTTCGCCGTCCCCGCCGAGCGGCAGAATACTGCTCAACAGTTCAATCTTCAAACGCCCTTCCAAGTGAAGGGGTTTGATGGTTTATTTCCTCTTTTAAAAAAATTCAGATCCCCATGGAAAACTACGATCTTTATCTGCCCACTCATCTCATCTTCGGCCGCGGACGCATTGATGAGCTCCCTTCTCTTTTGCCCGCCAAAGGCAGCCGCATCCTGCTTGCGATGGGCGGCGGCAGCATTCGCCGCATTGGTCTTTACGACAAACTGCGTGAGCTGCTCTCTGATTACGAAGTCTTCGACTTCTCCGGCATCGAACCCAATCCGAAAATTTCCACGATTCGGCGTGCTGTAGATCTCTGCAAAGCGCAAAAAATCGACTACATCGTTGCTGCCGGCGGGGGCAGCGTGATTGACGCTGTGAAGTGCATTGCTGCCGGCGCCTACTATGACGGCGACCCTTGGGATTTAGTGCTCGACCACAGCCGCATTGGCCGCGCCATTCCCTTCTGCGCCGTGCTGACCTTGTCGGCTACGGGGAGCGACTACGACAATTCCGGCGTCATCAGCAATTCGGAAACGAATGAAAAGATGTTCCTCGCCGCCTCAAATCTCTTTCCGCAGGTCTCCATTCTGGATCCGACCTACACCTTCACGGTGCCGGCCAATCAGACTGCGGCCGGATCGGCGGACATCATCTCTCACACATTCGAGCAGTATCTCGTTAAAGAAGGCAATCCCTTCACGGATGCCATGTGCGAAGGGGTTCTGCGGACTGTTTTTGAGTATACGCCCAAGGCCATTGCGGCTCCCGACGACTATGAAGCCCGCGCCCAGCTCATGATGGTGAGTTCGTTTGGCTGCTGCGGCCTCCTTTCGATCGGCCGTACGCCGAGTCCCTGGCCCTGCCACGGCATGGAGCATGAGATTTCTGCCTTCTACGACATCACCCACGGCGTCGGTCTCGCTATTCTCACGCCCAACTGGATGCGCTGGAGTCTGACGCCGGAAACGGCTCCGCGCTTTGCGCAGTATGGCGTTCGCGTGTGGCATCTGAATCCCCAGGACGACGTCATGACAAACGCTCAAAAGGCTATCGAAAAAACGGCCGAATTCTTCAAATCCATCGGCCTGCCTTCTAAGCTCTCCGAAGTCGGCATTGACGATAAGCACTTTGAAGAAATGGCCGATCATGTGGCCAAGATCTGGTGGTCCTTTGACGGCGCACTGCGTCCGATCAGCCGCAGCGGCGTCCTTGAGATTCTGCGTATGAGTCTTTAATCCTTCTGCCGGCGAATTTAAAGGCCGCAGTTCAACTAAAACATGAACTGCGGCCTTTTTTCATGCCGCCTCCGGCTTCACTGCGCCGGAACCAGGTCATTCAATCGCCCGAAACGCCGCTCAGCCGAGATGACGAAGCACAACGTTTTCAAAAACGGCCACGCCGAGCGGCAGCAGCGTATCGTCAAAATGCATCGTGGAGGCATGAAGTCCCGGCGCTGCTCCAACACCCACGCCAAAATAGGCGGCCTTGATTTCAGGACGAGCCAGTTTGTAGTTATGGAAGTCTTCCCCGCCGCCGCCGCAGTCAGGCGCGAGCTTATCTGGGCCGGCGGTTTCCTTGATGGCGTCAGCCACTTCCGCCACAAAATCGTCGTCATAGAGACAAGCCGGGCTCTGATCACGCAGAATCACTTCCGCCTCGGCACCGTAGGCTGCCG
>OBXE01000674.1_pt1 | contig 14394 bp, 10 predicted proteins | sample 1495391 | NCBI WGS metagenome assembly OBXE01 (sample SAMEA2580146, study PRJEB22360) | human gut metagenome | biome: human gut; feature: human-associated habitat; material: faeces | place: Denmark | collected 2008/2010 | reverse complement strand
ACAGGTGCTGGTGCTCGGGCACCACCCACGCCTCGGCCACGGCGAAGCGCGGCGGAGTGTATTCGTTGAACACCTTGCGCCATTCGCGGTAGATGTCGTGCACCTCGCGGCGGTCGAACAGCGGGTGGCTGAAGTCGTGGTTCAGCACGCCGACCACGCTGTATTCGCGGCCGAGCTCCTCCAGCGGCTTGGATTCAAGGTCTTTGGCCAGGCCGTGCGCTACGTCGATGCGGAAGCCGTCGGTGCCGTGGTCGGACCAGAAGCGCAGGGTCTTTTTGAACTCCTCGTGGATGTCCGGATTCTTCCAGTTGACGTCCGGCTGCGCCTTGTCGAACAGATGCAGGTACCACTGGCCGTCGGGCACGCGCGCCCAGGCCGGGCCGCCGAAGAAGGATTGCCAGTCGTTGGGCGGCAGTTCGCCGTGCTCGCCGCGGCCGTCGCGGAAGATGTAGCGGTCGCGCGCCGGGGAGCCGGGCTCGGCGGCGAGGGCCTCTTGGAAGAACACGTGCTTGTCGGCGGTGTGGTTGGGCACGATGTCCACGATCACTTTGATGCCGGCCTCGTGCGCGGCCTCGGCCATCGCGTCGAAGTCGTCCATGGTGCCTAGGCGCGGGTCGACGTTGCGGTAGTCGATCACGTCGTAGCCGCCGTCCGCCAGATCCGAGGGGTAGAACGGGGAGAGCCAGATCGCGTCGACGCCGAGGTTCTTCAGGTAATCCATCTTCTCGGTGACGCCGGCGATGTCGCCGAGTCCGTCGCCGTTGACGTCCTTGAAGCTGCGCGGGTAGATCTGGTAGACGACGGCCTGCTTCCACCAGTCGTCATTGAGGTTGTTGGCGGTCATGCCGATTCCTTCCTGTTCCGGGTGCGTTGTGGTTGGGTTGTTCCGGTTGTGCTCGAACTGCTGTGTGAAGGCCCAACCGTTGTATTGATGATGACAACGATATCATGTGAATTACGCATGCAAAAGTCGATTTATCGGCGTTTTGCGGTGGTAACGTAGTCACGCCTGCGCGGACGCTGCTGTTGCGGCAGGCGGCGCGGTGGTTTCGCGCAGTATCAGCGGAGTGTCCGGCCGTACGAATGCCGGTTCGATTGACTTGCCCGCAATGGCATCCAATACCATGTGCCCGGCGGCCACGCCCATTGCGAACGGGTCCTGATGCAGTGTGGTCAGTCCCACGGCGGCGGACAGGGTGGAATCGTCGAAGCCGATGATGGAGATGTCCTGAGGTACCCGCCGCCCGTATTGACGCAGGCGATACAGCACGGGTGCGGCCATTTCATCATCCTCAAAACAGAAGGCGGTGATGCTGGGGGAGGCGTTCAGTACGGCGTTCAATGCCGCGTTGCTTTCGCCAAGACCGCGTTGAATGCTCAGGGGCGTTAGCTCGATCCCCGGATGGGCGGCAGCGGCATCAATGACGCCCTGCAAACGAGCCTCGGCACTGTAGCGCATGTTGGTTTCGGTCGGGGCGCTGCCGACGAACGCGATATGCCGGTGGCCGAGTGCAATCAGGTGCTCGATGGCCGAACGTGTGGCGGCGTAATCGTCAATGCTCACGCCTGCGTCGAACCCATCGGTGGAGGGAATGTTGATGCCGACAATCGGCACGTGCATATGCTTCAGTCGCTCCACTTCAGCCGGCTCAATGTCGAAGGAGCTGACAATCACCGCATCCGCATTGCGTCGCACGGGCAAATCCGCAAAGAAGTCATGGCGCTCGGCGGCGTTGCGCATGGGGTAGGGCACAGTGTCGTAGCCGGAGGGGCGCAGCGCCGAGTCAAGGCCGGCGAAGATGTTTGCATTGAACCAGGTGGTGATGGTCTCGCTGGCCAGCAGCGCAATGCGGAACGACTGGCCGGACTTCAGTGCGGCGGCCGAGCGAGAGACGGAGTAGTCGAGCTTTTCGGCCGCGGTCATCACTCGGTCTCGAGTCTCTGGAAGCACTAGATCCGGCTTGGCGAAGGTTCGGGACACCGTGGATACGGAAACGCCGGCCTCGCGGGCCACTGCCTGAATGCTTGCCTTGGTCATATGCCGTCGCTCCTTTACCGTCGCGAACAATCATTGTCATGACAACGATAACATGCCCATAACAAGTCGTCGTCTTCGGCTATCTCGATTGCGAGGGGGCTGATTTAGACCAATTTCCCATTGCGGAATCGATCACCGCTTCTCTCGGCGCATCACGGCGGCTAGGGACTGCACGCGTGGCAGGTCGAAGACCTCGTCGGTATGTACCACGTGGCCTGAGCTGTCCGCCAGCGGCACGCGCCAGTTCGAATACTCTCTGGAAGTGCCCGGCTGATTCTGGGAGCGGCATTCGCCCACGCCGTCCACCAGCGCTGCCTGCAGCAGCAGCGACGGCGCATCGGTGAGCATGGCGTGCATCGCTTCCACGATTTCCTGCACATGGCCTTCCACATCATCCGCCACGGTCTGCGAGATATAGCCGTTCTCCACCAGACGGTTCATCATGGCCGTGCGCTCGGCCATCGCCGAGGCGGCGAATGCCTCCACCGGCTCGCTCAGGAGATGCAGCTCCTCGCGCAGCTTGACGTGTGCGAAGTTCAGGTAGCCGGCGGTGGGTGGCAGATCGTGCGTGGTCACCGAGGCCAATGCCTGTTTGCGATAGTCCTTGGGTGCGCGGTACGGGTCGCCGGCGTTCGGCGAATCGTCCACGCGGTTGAACCATTCCACGTCAGTGCCGAGCACGCCGTGATCGGCCAGAATGCGGCGCACGTAATCCGGTACGGTGCCCAGATCCTCGCCAACCACCATGCCTCCGGCGCGCGTGGCCTCGATGGCCAGTACTCCCAGCATCGCCTCGTGGTTGTACGTCACGTATGCGCCGTTGCGGGCACCGAGCCCCTGCGGAATCCACCACAGGCGGAACAAGCCCAGCACATGGTCGATGCGCACCGCGCCCGCGTGCTCGTACATCGAATGCACCATCTCGCGGTACACCTGGTAGCCGGTGGCCTCCAGGTAGCGCGGGTTGAACGGTGGCTGGCCCCAATCCTGGCCCTGCTGGTTATAGAAGTCCGGCGGGCAGCCGACCGTGACGCCACCTGAGGCGAAGCGTTCCGGATTGGCCCAGGCATCCGCGCCGAGCCCGTGCACGCCCACGGCCATGTCCTGCATCAGCCCCAGCGTCATGCCGTGGTCCAGCGCCTCCTGCTGCGCGGCGTTCACCTGCTCGGCAGCGATCCACTGCAGCCAGCGGTTGAACTCGAACAGGTCGTGGTGTTCCTCGACGAGCTGGCGCACGGCCGGGTCGTCGATGGTCTTCTCGAAGAACCAACGGTTCTCGCCCCACGGCGCGCCCCATACCTCGAAGCACAGGCACCATGTGGCGAAGGAATCGAGGTCCGGGCCGGCGGTGGTCTTGAAATGCTCGAATTCGAGCTCGCGCTTGTTGTTGCGGCCCGCTTCGAAGATCAGGCGCAGCGCCGGGCGCTTGGCCTCCCACGCCGCGTTGATGTCCATCGGGGTCGATTCGTCGTTGCGCGCGGCCACCGAATCATGCAGCGCATCCACCTGCGCGCGCACGTCGGCCGGCAGTGTGGCATATTCGGGGATATCCTGCGGCCGGATGTACGTCACGTTGAGGAATCGGCGCGATTCCGGTAGATACGGCGATGGCTCAAGCGGCGGAATCGGCGCGCCGGCGTGAATCGGATTGATGAGCATGAAGTCGGCCTTGGACTTCTCGGCGGCATCTGCCAAAAGACGCTTCAGATCGCCGTAATCGCCGATGCCCCACGATTCGCGGGACCGCACGGAATACATCTGCGTCATCCAGCCCCACCGCTGGTGCTCGGCGACCGCCTCCGGCACGGGAATGCGCGCGGGGGCGGCGATGATGGCCGCCTTGCCCTCGCGCCCGTCCACCGTGACGGTCAGTGTGTGGTAACCCATCGGCAGGTCGGGTGCGATGGTCAAGTCCGGCTTGCCGGAATTGAGGTTCGGCAGCAGGGCAAAGTGGCCAAACGCGGTGCCGTCCTCCAGTTCGATGGAGGCGGTGATGTCCGCGTCCGACGAGCAGTTCAGGGTGATGCCGGTCGGTTTGCCGGTGGTGGCGACGATGGTGGAGGGGAGCAAACGTTTGCTGTTTTCCACCTCAAGTTGGGTCATGGAGCGTACGATGGCCTCGTCGCTGGATGCGTCCACGTCGAGGGCCTTGAGTACGGCGACCAAGGCCGCGTCGCTGATTTCGGTGTAGGTGCCGAGCTGGTCGATGAATGAGGTGGCAAGTCCGCAGGCTTTGGCGAGCTTGATGAGCGGGCGGGCGAGTCGTTCCGTGCTTTCCGCGCGCTGCGGGGCACCGGAAGCGGCGTTGTTGGTGGTGTCTGCGATGGTGCCGGTGCTGGTTGCTGCGTCGTTGCCGTATGCGTCGGTCATGATGACTCCTTGCTTGCAAATCGGGTACTGCTAGTCGTTTGCATTGCTGTTCGAGGGCCGCTCTGCGTTGAGGTTCCGGCAACCTGACAGACCAATGTTCGAGCTGTTCTGCCTCTACCGTAACTCATATTGACAACGATTGCAATACATTCGGTGAGTTGGACGAGGCTAGAGGTGTTGGTGTTTGTCGTGATGGCCCGTTGACTATCCCCAGTCGACTTTGCCGACAGCCTCGCCGGCGGAGGTGAGGTCGAACGGGTTTAACCAAACACGACGAACGATTGCGGGGAGAGCGTCAGCTGCCCGCCGCTCACGGCCGGTTCACCAAGACTGAGCAGCACGTCGGCGTCGGAAGAGAGCTCGTCCGGCAGGTATTCCGTGAGGAATGAGGCGATTGAGGCACCTGAATCGGCGTTGAAATAACTGGAATCGCCTTCGTGCTCCATAGGCGTGTCGGTATTGCGCAGCAACAGGTTGTAGCCGTTCGGGTGGCCGTCCCGGCGCCAGTCGAGGTAGAGGTCCATGTCGAAGCCGGCCTGCATCGATTCGTTCGGATGGCCTGGACGCCATCGGCGGACCGACCTGGGTGGATTCCGATAAGGCGGCCGTATGGGTGACCAACTGGGACACCGAGCGCAACGGCTCCTCGCTCACCACCCGTGACGGCACCAGCTACCTGCTCGCCAACGCCTTCATGCTCGCCTACGATTACGGCCAGCCGCACATCTTCTCCGGCTACTACTACGCCGGCGTCGACGACGGCGCTCCCGGCGCCACCCGCACCTCCGTGCCGGACATGACCTGTCCGACCGACGGCATCGAAACCGCCGGCATCTGGCACTGCGCGCAACGCTGGACCGCCATCCGCGGCATGATCGGCTTCCGCAACGCCGTGGCCGGCACCTTCACCGCCACCGTGGCCAAGGGCTCGGCCGTCGCCCTATACGCCGGCGCGACGCCCGCAAACTGGGCCGGCACCCGGAAATACGATCCGTCCGATCCCGCCTGGTTCACCGGCGAAACACCGCATAAGGGCGATGACACCGCCGCCAAGTCCGCCGATTCCGCAGCGTCCGCCAAGTCAGGCGACGCCAAGTCCGGAAAGGCAACGTCCGATGCCATCCGCCGCGCCGCAACGCTCGCCGCCATCCTCCTGCCCGTCATCGTCGGCGTCACGTTCATGGCGATAGCTCGCAGGAACGGCAAAGCCCAGTCCGACAACAGCGGCCCGAATAGCGACTGATTCGGCCCCGCTCAGCCGCGCACCCGCGGCGCGGCGGTGGAGTCGCGTACCAGCAGTTGCACGGGGAAGATCTCGTGCGGCTGGTCCAGGGTGCGCCCCTCGATAAGGTCCAGGGCCTTGCGCGCGGCGGCGACGGCCATGTCGTACGGCTTCTGGCGCACGGTGGTCAGCCCCACCTCGCCCGAGAACGTGCTGTTGTCGAATCCGGTGACGGACAGGTCGGTCGGAATCGCCATGCCGCATTGGCGCAGGCGGAAGAACAGCGGAATCGCCAGCGAATCCTGATGGAAGCACAGGGCAGTCGGGGCGTCGTCGCGCGCGAGCAGCGCGGTGAGGGCGGCGTCGACCGGATCGTCGCCGGCCTGCATGTCCATCGTCTGGCCGGTCACGCCGTCCAGTTCGCTGCACGCCTCCAGGAATCCGGTGACGCGGTTGTGCGAGCTGAAGCCCATCGTGGCATCGAACGTCTCGTACAAATACAACAGGTTGCGGTGGCCGAGCGTGGTCAGATGGCGCACGATCAGCCGGATGCCGGCCTTGTCGTCGATGCCCACGGAGGCGGTGAACCCCTGCGAGGCCGTGTTGATGCCGATGAGCGGGATCCGCGTGGTGTTGAGTCGCCTGATTTCGGCCGGGGTGATGGCGAACGACGAGACGATGACCGCGTCCGCGTTGCCGCGCACCGGCAGTTCGTCGAAGAACTCCTCGCGCGCGCCCGCGTCGCCGATCGGTTGGATGACCAGATCGTAGCCGGCCGATCGCAGCACTTCGTTGAGGCCTTCGATGATGCGCGAGGTGAACCAGTCGAGCTTGCTGCTGCCCACCAGCAGCGCCACGCGGTGGGAGCGGCCCGATTTGAGGATGCCGGCCATGCGGGATACCGAGAAGTCGAGTTGTTGGGCGGCCTCCATCACCTTGGCGCGCGTTTTGGCGGAGACCATGTCAGGGCGGGAGAACGCGCGGGAGACCGTGGCGGTGGAGACGCCTGCTTGCCTGGCGACGTCCTCGATGCTGGCTTTCATGGCCCCTCCCGGTTTTTCAAAGTTGACGGTGTGACAAACTTCTCTTCATTGTAAATCATTGCAGTACGTTTTACGACAGTCATAGTGCAATGGGTTGCGATATTGCGACACGCCGAAAATATAGACCAATATGGTCTCAATAGCTTTGGAATGTAACAGGTTGCAAATGTAACGGTTTGCATGGCTGAGAAAGCCGGGTTGCCGAACTAGTTCGACACCCGTATGCTGAACCGTGTTCACTTAGAGCTTGCGAGGAAGTAAGGGAGATAATGAAGATCAAGAAATCTCTCGCCGCGCTGACTGCAACCGTGAGCATTATGGCACTTGCAACCGGTTGCAGTTCGAGCGGTTCGTCAGGCGTCGTCGACACCCAGGCCGACAAGGGCCTGGCCGTCATGGGCGACACCATCACCTACGACCCCAACCACTTGGTCAACGACGGCCAGCCCATCGAACTGGGCTACTGGTCCTGGGGCGACGAAAGCACTGACCCGGTGATCTCCATGCTCCACGAGTACGAGAAGATCCACCCGAACGTCACCTTCAAGATCTCGCAGGTGGCTTGGAGCGACTACTGGGTCAAGACCCCGCTCTCGCTCAAGGGCAACAAGAACGCCCCCGTGCTGTTCAACGTCCACAACTCCGAGGATGCCCTGCTCCGCCCGCACGCCGTCCGCCTCGACGGCGCCAGCGACTGGCGCATCTTCCACCAGGTGGTGCTGCCGATGAGCCGCAATTCCATCGCCGCGCTCGCCATCTTCACCTTCCTGTGGAACTGGGAGGACTACCTCTGGCCGTTCCTCATGATCACCGATGACGACAAGCAGCTGTTGTCGGTGGGCCTCAAGATGTTCTCCGGCCAGTACGGCACCGATTACGGCGGACTGTTCGCCGCCACCTCCGTGACCATCATCCCGGTGGTCATCGTCTACCTGGTGTTCCAGAAGCAGTTCATCGCCGGCATCGCCACCGGCTCTGGCAAGTAAACCCGGCCGGTTTCGGCCGAATCCGAACCGCGCCGCAGTCTCCCACCAGTCCCGGGGAGCCGCGGCCGCATCACTCGTATCATCGTGAATAACCGTACAGAAGGGGTAACCATGGCACAGTCACCACAACTCAAGCAGTCGTCTCCGACCTCGCCCGATCCGCAGGACTTCCGCCTCGACGCCACGCCGGCCATGCGCGCCGACAATGTGGTGTCCGGCGAGCACTGGCGCATCGGACTCATCACCGATTCGCTCGTGCGATTCGAATGGTCCGATTCCGGCGTATTCGAGAACCGCCCGACCCAGACCGTCCTGAACCGCGATTTCGGTAGCCCAGTCGAACGCCGCGTCACCGAGCGTGACGGCCGCGTCATCATCGACACCGCGGCCCTGACCATCGTCTACGACCAGCAGCCGTTCAGCAAGGAAGGCCTGAGCGTGGTCGTCAAAGGCGTGGCCGACACCCAGTTCAACACCTGGCATTACGGCGACGCCCAGCGCGGCAACCTCAAAGGCACCGCCCGCACGCTGGACGAGGCGGACGGCGCCATCGAGCTTGACAACGGCGTGATCTCGCGCGACGGCTGGGCCGTCATCGACGATTCCGCCGCCAACATCATCATCGAAACCGACACGGTGAACGGCAAGGCGAACCCGTTCGGCACCTGGGTATCCCCGCGCGCCACCGCCGAAACGGACTTGTACTTCTTCGGCTATGGCCACCGCTACATCGAGGCCGTACGCGACTTCTATCGCCTGACCGGCCCCACGCCGCTCCTGCCGCGCTTCGCCATGGGCAACTGGTGGAGCCGCTACTACCGGTACACGCAGGACGGCTATCTGGCCCTGATGGACCGCTTCAAGCGCGAGGGCATCCCGTTCACCACCTCCGTGATCGACATGGACTGGCATCGCGTGGACGACGTGGACCCGAAGTACGGTTCCGGCTGGACCGGCTACTCGTGGAACCGCGAACTGTTCCCCGACCCGCCGGCCTTCCTCGCCGACCTGCACCGGCGCGGCCTGCGCACCACACTGAACGTCCACCCGCGCGACGGCGTGCGCGCGTTCGAGGACGCCTACCCCGAAGTCGCCAAGCGCGTCGGCATCGACCCGGCCACCGAGGAGAACGTGGAATTCGACCTCACCAACCCGGACTTCGTGGACGCCTATTTCGACATGCACCACCGCATGGAGGCCGAAGGCGTCGACTTCTGGTGGCTCGACTGGGAGGGGGGGCGGCGGGCCCCGCCAGAAGGGTCTCGACCCGCTGTGGATGCTCAACCACATGCACTACCTCGACTCAGGGCGCGGCGGCAACTGGCCGCTCACCTTCTCCCGGTACGCCGGCCCCGGCTCCCACCGCTACCCGGTCGGCTTCTCCGGAGACACGATCGTGACCTGGGAATCGCTCGCCTTCCAGCCGCAGTTCACCGCCACCGCTTCCAACATCGGGTATGGCTGGGCGGGTCACGCCCCGAAACCGGCGGCCACAGTTCCGGCTACCGCAACGAAGAGCTGGAGGCCCGCTGGTACCAGCTCGGCGCGTTCAGCCCGATCAACCGACTGCATTCGTCCAACTCGCCGTTCTCCGGCAAGGAGCCGTGGAACTTCAACCGTGACGTGAGCGCCGCGATGGTGGACGCGCTGCGTCTGCGCCACGCGATGATGCCGTACTTGTACACCATGAACTACCGTGCCGCCGAAGCCGGCCGTCCGCTGGTCGAGCCGATGTACTGGCAGAACCCGGATACGCCGGACGCCTACGAGGTGCCGGACGAGTTCCGCTTCGGCACCGAGCTCGTGGTCGCGCCGATCGTCTCCCCGGACGATGCCGCCGCCTGCCGCGGCCGCGCCGACGCCTGGCTGCCGCAGGGGGAGTGGTTCGACTTCTTCGACGGCCGCCGATACGTCTCATCCGACGCCGCTGGCCGCCGACTGGAGGTCTGGCGCTCGCTCGACCGCACGCCGGTGTTCGCCAAGGCCGGCGCGATCGTGCCGTTGCAGGACGTCGCGGAATCCGGCGAAGCGATCAACTCTATCGCCAACCCGCAGGCCCTGCGCGTGCTGGTGTTCCCTGGTGCCGACGGCTCGTTCGTCATGCGCGAGGATCGCGGCACGTGGGGCGCCCCCAGCGCCGACACCGCGATAGCGTTCACGTGGGGCGGGGCCGATGCGTCGCCCAGCGCCTTCACCGTCGCGCCGGTTACCGGCGATACGTCCGCCGTACCCGAGTTGCGCGACTGGACGGTCGTGTTCCGCGGCGTCGCGCCGGTTGACGCGGCCAGCGGCGTGCGTGCATGGTCCGGCGAGGCTCCGGTCGAGGCGACGGTGGCGTACGACGAGGCGACCATGAGCCTGACCGTGTCCGTCACCGGCATCAGCTCGGCTGCCAGTCTGCGCATCGAGATTCCCGGCGGTCTGCGCATCGCCGACAATCCGGTCGAATCGGACGCGATGGACCTACTGCTGCACGCCCAGATGCTCTACCGCACCAAGGAGCTCGCGCTGCAGGCGGTCCACAAGCTCGGCATCGGCGCGATCGGCGCCCTGCGCACCATGAACCGTGGTCCGCGCTACGCCAACGATTTCTGGATCACCGACATGCCCGATGCGGTGGCCGGCGCGCTCGAAGAAATTTTGCTGCGCAGCTGAGCCCGGTTGCAGCTTTCTGCAACATCCGGGTGCGCCCCGGTATGCGGCGATAAGTTCGGCATGGTTGCCGAAGAGCGTGGCATACCGGGTGCAGTGCGTGGGATGGCCTTCGCGATTGCATTCATCGTGCGGTCAGTGGAAAGGAACTTTTCATGCACAAGGTGAAACAGCACAAGGGCGTCGCGGTGGCCGCCGCGGTCTGCGCGGTCGCGATGGCGGCCTCGCTCGCGACCCACGCCGGCGCGGCCGGGGACCGGCGTTATTGACTGGCTGGCGTTATCGAGTGATTGGCGGTATCAATTAGCCGGCGTTATTGATGAGCCGGTGTTGTCGATTAGCCAGCGTTATCGATCGGCACTGAAGCATGCAGTACCCACTGCCCGCGTTTCTCCCGCACATCCCAATCCCCGTGCGCATGCAGCACACGCTCCCGATAGTACGCAAGCCCGGAATGCCGCCCCCTCAAACGTCGCGTCACCTTGACGCGGACGGTCCGTCACATCAATGGTGACGCGGTCCTGAGCGGCGGAAACCAGCACCACGTAACGCTGCGTCGAATCGGCATACCTGGCGATATTGCCAAACAATTCCCGCAGAAAATCGGCGACAAACACTGTGTCTGAGTTATTCAGCGCATCGATGCCCCCAGCGACAATAACGTCGCCGACACACCCCATGCGCCGCAATCGCGCGCCGCCGCTGGCAAGTCTGATGGCAAGGCTGATGGCGCGCCCCAGTCACCCCTTGCAGTTTTCTGTATAAGTGGATTTTGGCTCCAAACGCACCACTTCGTCATCGCCGTCAGTCACTCCCACAAAAAACTTGAGCCAAACATACTCAACTTTTTGTGTTGAAATTGGGAATAGAACTTGCCAAATGGAAGTTGAGTGATGTAGGCTCAAGTTTGGAAGGTCCAAGAGACGACCAATCGGAACTTGGGCAAAGAACGTAAGAACAAACGAGTAATTAAGGAGCACACATTATGGCACGTGCAGTTGGTATCGATCTGGGAACCACGAATTCCTGCATCGCAACTCTTGAAGGTGGCGAGCCCACCGTTATCGTCAACGCTGAAGGCGCGCGCACCACGCCGTCTGTGGTGGCCTTCTCCAAGTCCGGCGAGATCCTCGTCGGCGAAGTGGCCAAGCGTCAGGCCGTGACCAACGTTGACCGCACTATTTCTTCCGTCAAGCGCCACATGGGCTCCGACTGGACTGTCGACATCGACGGCAAGAAGTGGACCCCGCAGGAGATTTCCGCGCAGATCCTGATGAAGCTGAAGAGGGATGCTGAGGCCTACCTCGGCGAGCCCGTCACCGACGCCGTCATCACCTGCCCGGCATACTTCAACGATGCCCAGCGTCAGGCCACCAAGGACGCCGGCAAGATCGCCGGCCTGAACGTCCTGCGTATCATCAACGAGCCGACCGCAGCCGCTCTGGCCTACGGCCTTGAGAAGGGCAAGGAAGACGAGCGCATCCTGGTCTTCGACCTCGGCGGCGGCACCTTCGATGTCTCCCTGCTGGAGATCGGCAAGGATGACGACGGCTTCTCCACCATTCAGGTTCAGGCCACCAACGGCGACAACCACCTCGGTGGTGACGACTGGGATCAGAAGATCATCGATTGGCTGGTTTCCGAAGTCAAGAACAAGTACGGCGTCGACCTGTCCAAGGACAAGATCGCGCTGCAGCGTCTGAAGGAAGCCGCTGAGCAGGCGAAGAAGGAGCTCTCCTCCTCCACCTCCACCAGCATCTCCATGCAGTACCTGGCCATGACCCCTGACGGCACCCCGGTGCACCTGGATGAGACTCTGACCCGTGCGCACTTCGAGGAAATGACCTCCGACCTGCTGGGTCGCTGCCGCACGCCGTTCAACAACGTGCTGCACGACGCCGGCATCTCCGTGAGCGACATCGACCACGTGGTGCTCGTCGGTGGTTCCACTCGTATGCCCGCCGTCAAGGAACTCGTCAAGGAGCTCACCGGTGGTAAGGAAGCGAACCAGTCCGTGAACCCGGATGAGGTTGTGGCTGTCGGTGCCGCCGTGCAGTCCGGCGTCATCAAGGGCGACCGTAAGGACGTCCTGCTTATCGACGTGACCCCGCTGTCCCTCGGTATCGAGACCAAGGGTGGCATCATGACCAAGCTCATCGATCGCAACACCGCCATCCCGACCAAGCGCTCCGAGGTCTTCTCCACCGCTGAAGATAACCAGCCGTCCGTGCTGATTCAGGTCTACCAGGGTGAGCGTGAGTTCGCTCGCGACAACAAGCCGCTGGGCACCTTCGAGCTGACCGGCATCGCTCCGGCTCCGCGTGGCGTCCCGCAGATCGAGGTCACCTTCGACATCGACGCCAACGGCATCGTGCACGTGTCCGCTAAGGACAAGGGCACCGGCAAGGAGCAGTCCATGACCATCACCGGTGGTTCCGGCCTGCCGAAGGACGAGATCGACCGCATGGTCAAGGAAGCCGAAGCTCATGAGGCTGAGGACAAGAAGCGCAAGGAAGACGCCGAGACCCGCAACCAGGCCGAGGCCTTCGCCTACTCCACCGAGAAGCTCGTCAACGACAACAAGGACAAGCTCTCCGACGACATCGTCAAGGAAGTCACCGACAAGGTCAACGCTCTGAAGGAAGCCCTGAAGGGTGACGACACCGAGAAGGTCAAGACCGCTCAGACCGAGCTGATGACCGCCGCCCAGAAGATCGGCCAGGTCCTCTACGCCCAGCAGGGTGCCGAGGGTGCTGCCGCTGGTGCTGACGGTGCCGGCGCTTCCGCTGGCTCCGCCTCCGGTTCCGACGACGACACCGTCGAGGCCGAGGTCGTGGACGACGATGACGACAAGGACAACAAGTGATGTCCGAGTTCAACAAGGACGACTACCTGAACGACCTGCCGGATCCCTCAGATGCTGAGGCTGCCGCTCAGGCCTCTTCAGGGGCTGACGCCTCCGCCGAGTCCGGCTCTGCGCAGGATTCGGCTGCCCAGGCTCCTTCCAATGAAGGAGCCGACGCGGCTCCTGCCCCCGCTGAGGGAGAGAAGACTGGCGAAGGCCAGTCCGATTCCGCAGACACCCTCACCCCGCTCGGCAAGGCCAAGAAGGAAGCCGCAGACTACCTCGAAGCCCTGCAACGCGAACGTGCGGAGTTCATCAACTACCGCAATCGCACGCAGAAGGAGCAGGAGCGCTTCCGCCAGCACGGCATCATCGACGTGCTGACCGCGCTGCTGCCCGCCCTCGACGATATCGACCGCATTCGCGAACACAGCGAGATGGACGACTCGTTCAAGGCCGTCGCCACCAAGATTGACAAGGCCTTCGAGAAGTTCGGTGTCGAGAAGTTCGGCGAAAAGGGCGAGGACTTCGACCCCACCAAGCATGACGCGATCCTGCACAAGCCGGACGCGGATGCCGAAAAGGAAACGGTTGACACCGTGGTCGAGGCCGGCTACCGCATCGGCGATCGCGTAATCCGCGCTGCCCGAGTAGTAGTAGCCTCCCCGCAAAACTGACGGCCAGCTCGCTGCAATGAGTTGATATTTACCTTGGCTCCCCTCTCTGAGGGGAGCCAATCATAAAGACTTTTCTAGAAAGGAGACATGAATGGCTGAAAACGAATGGCTCAGCAAAGACTTCTACAAAGTCCTTGGTGTCTCCAAGGACGCTTCGGACGACGACATCAAGAAGGCGTACCGCAAGCTCGCCCGCAAATACCATCCTGACGTCAACAAGACCAAGGAAGCCGAGGAGAAGTTCAAGGACATCTCCGAAGCCTATGACGTGCTGAGCAAGAAGGAAGATCGCCAGAAGTACGACGCGATTCGTCAGTTCGGCATGGGCGGTGCCCGCTTCGCCGGCGGTTCCGGCGGCTTCGATGCTTCCGGTTTCTCCGACATCTTTGGTTCCATGTTCGGCCAGGGTGCCGGCGGCAATGGCTCGCGCATCCGCTTCTCCACTTCGGGCGGCGGCCCCAACAACATCAACGACATCTTCTCGATGTTCGGCGGTGCTGCAGGTCAGGGCGGCCAGCCGTATGGCGGCTACGGCCAATCGCCGTCCCGCGGTGCAGGTAC
>OBXE01000670.1_pt1 | contig 14521 bp, 18 predicted proteins | sample 1495391 | NCBI WGS metagenome assembly OBXE01 (sample SAMEA2580146, study PRJEB22360) | human gut metagenome | biome: human gut; feature: human-associated habitat; material: faeces | place: Denmark | collected 2008/2010 | reverse complement strand
ATGAGTTACGATTACAATGTTAACCAAGTTAATACTAACTACGGTGGTGACGGTTCGTGGCGAAACGCGATGCCCCTTACTCCCGAGAATAGGAGGATTGTCGTGCCTATGATTGCTCGCGGCGTACCACCTCAGCGTATCCAAGAGTTTTTGGACAACGCCGTAGTTTCAATGAATCCGTCCGCTGTAGATTTTGTTGATTCCGAATCTCGCGGCGTCCACATTCCGCTCATCGAGGGTACCAAGACACCGGTTCTCCCCGCCGAGTACGCCGAGATGTGGTGGGATGTGAAGAACGGTTGGCTGCGCGTCGGCGACGACGATAAAACCCTTTACCGCCGAAACTTCGACGAGAACGAAGGCGTGCTCAAGAACACATACAAGAAGGTAACGAGCGTCGAAGCCGAGTATGAAGTACCCGCCAAGAAGTTCATCAAGGGCATGAAGAGGGAAGCCGCCGCAGTGTTGAAAACCCTCTCGTTCCCGAGGGTTCACGCAGGTATCCAGTTCGGTTCCACAGCGTTTATCCGTGAGTACACGAGTGACACCGAGAGCTGCGTAACCCAGCTTCCGGCGGAAGACCGGCGGAACTTGGAACCGTTTGAAGTACACTTCGATTGCGAGTTCGACGCGAAGCTCGCTGCTGAAGCACGGCGCTGGATTGAGTGGATGACTGTTGATGAAAAATCCGCAGATAACCTCGCCCGCATGTTCGCCACGCCCGTTCTCGAACGTCACAAGGCGCTCACGTTTATCGGATACGGACGAGGGAGGAACGGTAAAGGTACCATCGTGAGCAATATGATGGACGACCCCACCACCGCAGCGTTCACCACCACGTTCAATAGTAGAATCATGTTTCCGACGGGCTCGCCGAGTACGATTCAGGAGCAAGCGCCGTTGAATCTCGTCGGAAAACTGTGGGCCTTCGAGCCCGAGTGCGCACCCATCGGCTCCGCGCAAATGACCGCTCTCAAGGCGCTCTCGACGGGCGATAGCATCACCGCCCGACGGCTTCAGCAGCAGTCCGTTAACGTGAATAACACAGCCACGTTGGTCATCTTTACGAACGAATCCGTATGTCTCCCAGATACGGAAGCTGGCGACCGCCGGTTCGTTAATATCAGGTTCAAGGACGGTCATACCGACGCCGAGTTCGCCCCGCTTTGGGCATTTTTCAACAAGTACGGTGTAGCACCTTTCATGATGGCTTCGTGCTTGCTTTGGCTCGAATCGGAAGACCCGCACGTGGTGAATATCAATGACGGCGACGCTATGAGCGAGTACGAAATGGCGCTCGCCGACGCTATCGTTACCAAGGGTTACGCCACTCGTGAAGACCTTCCAACGTGGAATGTGAAGGCTGCGGAAGACTCTCGTACACGGCTTGGCGTGGGCATGGGACGCGAACGAATCGTGAACCCCGACGGTTCGACAAGTAGCGTGAGATGCTTCAAAGTGAAGAACGAATCTCGCTTCGCACCGTTCCGAGCTCGCGTTCTCGGCGATATCGCCAAGGCGAACGAGGTAGCCGACGCCGCCGATTCCGCAATAGCTGAAGTCGTGCGGAAAACGTTCAAGAACCTTCAAGATATGAAACTCGGAGACTCCGCGGACTTCGCGAATCTCGCCTACTGGTTAACGGCGAACGGTACCGTCGCCGACGTTGAGGAAGCAAAGACTGAGATTGATAAGCTCGTGGCGGCGAACGTGCTCGCGTTCGACGGTAAGGCGTACACGCTGGTAGGCTGACGTCTATCTAAAGCCCCTTAGGGGACGGTTGAGACCGTTCTCCGAGGGGTCTTTTTTATGCGTGGAGAACGGTTATCGCGGGCGGCTGGGCACGGCGAATACGGTGGGATACGGTGGGTTCGACCAGCACGTTTATATACGTATGTCGAGAGCTAGAGTGTAGGTGGGGGTGCGTAGTTCTCGTCTAATAACCGTCGGCTGCTGAGAGCATTGAGAATAGGACTGATACATTACTGGTACCTAGTGGTACATGTACCGGTTGTGTACCACCCATGTACCACCCTCTGAGCCCTACTCCCGTAAGGGTTTCTGGGCTTTTGTACCAGATTTACCAAGATTTTCTCCCTACTATATAGTGGTACATGCATAAAAAAATAGGCCAAAAATAGTGGTACAAGTGGTACATAGTCCTCTTAGCCCTACTCCCATAAGGGTTTTCGGGTGGTTAAAAAGTGGTACATTACTGGTACATAGGTGGTACATGTACCACTTTAGACGGTTTATGTACCGTTTTTATGGCTTCATGTACCGTTTTCGGCGGTACAAAGTGGTATCCGAGTGGTACATGAGCGGTACATGTACCGGTACATGTACCGGTGGGCTGGTTCTTGAATAACCGTTAATGGTCGTCGCGTTTTGTATAGTAGGGGGTACTTGCGAAAAGGGGAGAATCATGGAAAATATTAAGAATACCGAAGCCGTGCGGGACGACGGTGAGGAAGCGACGTCTGGCGAGAAGCACATCAAGCCGAGCGTGAAAATCACGGTTATCGCTGTTGCGGCGCTTGTCGTTTTCGGCTGCGCTGGGGGCGGTTACACGTATGCGTCCACTCGCGCTTACGGTGATTATGAGGCTCAGGTCAAGTCCGCGAAGACCATCGATGCGAAACTCGTCAAGAAGGTTGAGTCCGCGCAACAGCTTGCAAAGGCGACGAAGGATACGGACGTATTGGACAAGACCGTGCTGGATTCATTGAACGCGAGTGTCAAGTCCGGCGAGGCTCAGAAGGGCAGTCCGAAAGCCGAAGACGTCAACAAGTGGATGCTGTGGGACGTGAGCAAGGCTAAGACCACGGTTGCCGATGACATCAGCGCGGCTACCAAGGCCATCAGTTCCATCGACGCCGCCATGGGCAAGGTGGATGCGTCCAAGACGGCGAAGCAGGTCAAGGATGCGAAGGACGCGCTCAACAAGACCGTCAGCGACGCGGAAACCCTGTATAAGGATTCCGAAGGCAAAGTGGCCGATGACAAGACGCGTGAAAGCCTGAAAGCAGCCATCGACACGGCAAAGAAAACCTCCGATGACAAGAAGTCTGACGTGAAAGCCCTGAACGCGCAGAAAGACGCCGTATCCAAGGCCGTCACTGGTGTGAACGACTCCAAGACGGCGAAGGAACAAGCAGACGCGGAAGCCAAAGCCAAGGCCGAAGCCGAGGAAGCCGCACGCCAAGCCGCACAACAGCAGTCGCAAGCCCAAACCCAAAACTACTCGAACACGAACTACAATCGCACGAACAGTGGCACCAGCACCTACAGTGCTCCAACACAACAAGCCCAGACCCAACAGTCTGCGCCGCAGCAAAGCCAGACGCAGAATAATAGCTCTTCTAGTTCTAGTGGATATGCCAATTTCTGTGGCACGGTGGATACAAGTGGAAATGAATCAACCTTAACTCCATGTGATTAACACATCACTTGCGGGGCGTCTCTGACGATGGAAAGCACTTCATGCTCTCCATCGTCAGAGTAAGCGGCTAACACCATTTCCGGGGCTAATTTAACTCGATAAATATTCCCTTGCTTGCCAAAGCGACTGGCGAACTTTTTCGCAATTTCGAGACTGCTTGTCCAGCTCAATCCCATGTGTACGCTTTTATCGATTTCCCCACGATACACAGTGATTGGCTTATCCACAACCATTTCCAGTGGTTCCTCACCATCAGTGCAAGGGCTTGTCTGCTTTAGCAATTCAACTAGGTTTTTATCGAACTGTTCGCTTGGGTATTCCTCGTGCTTGCGAACAGTCAATGCGATTTGACGTTGGAACTGCTTATCTCCTAGTTTCTCCCAAGGCATGAGCTCGTAGACCAGTTCAGCCAATGCTGTAGGCGCGAGTGCCGTTCATGAACCGTTCTTCAACGTTGACGCCCCCATGTTTTTCACAGATTTTCTTTCACCAAACACTTTTAGAAAAATCTAAAATATAAGTATCTCTTCTAGAGATGGCGGGGACGCTGGAATGGGTTCTTCCTCTTTCCTTTCTTCTCATTTCAGCCCCGCCAATATTGCCGACGAAAAACGGAGGTGAGAGCTGTGAGCGAGCAACATGTGGGACTGCTTGTCGCGAACTCTCATCTCCGTTTTCGATACTGCGAAAGCTGCAAAAAGGGCGTCTTGGACGACACCGAAGGCGGCTTCATTGAAACCTATGATGCCGTTCTTCTTGATTACAAAACTGCCGCCGCCGCGCACTCTGCCGGTGGCGTTTTTGTCATGCTCGGGCAGTTCAAGAAGCATTGGCCTGTTCGCGCTTACAGCGTTCTGAAGCCCGAAGACAAGCAAGCCGTCTACCTTCGTTTTCATGACTGTTCACAGCCTGACGTCGCCGGGCATGTGAACGCCGACGCTCTATTTTCTCTCGCGAAACTCGACGGCGTAAACCGTCCCGTAATTGCAAAAATCCCATCCCGCAACCGTCCGAGCGAGGACGTAAACACCGTCGAACAGCTCGAACTGTTCGCTTAAAAACTAAGGAGACTCCCTTGGCTTCTCTCGCTAACAATAAGCGCAAAGGCGCGGCGTTCGAAACAGCCGTTGCTGCCTACCTCGCCCAGCATACTTCACAATCGGTTGAGCGCCGTCACTTGAACGGAACACAAGATAGGGGAGACCTCTCGGGCCTCACTTTTGTAGGTCATCGAATGGTTATCGAGTGCAAAAATACGACGAAACTCGAGCTCGCAGCACACCTTGCAGAAGCCGAACGTGAACGGTTCAATGATGGTGCCTTCGCCGGTGTTCTCGTCCAAAAACGTAAAGGCGTCGGGCTTGACTCAGACGAAAAAGTGGGCAAGTCGTTCGTCGTTATGGACTTGAAAACATTCGCCGACATGCTCAACATCGCGCAACAATCGGCCATCAAATAATTCTTACGGAAGGATAAGTTAACAGTGAAACGCACAGCTCACCACAAGAAGAAGACAGACTACGCCTCTGAGGTTATCCCGGAGACCCCCAAGCACTTCGTCGCTAAGATTCTCTCGCCATCCCGTTATTGGCTCTCTCGCAAAGTCTCTTCACCGTCTTTTGGACTATCGAACACGTTCATAGTGGAGTGCAAATGTGGAAAAGTGTTCTACAGCAAAGAGTTCGCAGCTCACCTCGAGAAACATGGAATGACGGTTCACCATCACCTCGGCGCAACCGTTCATTATCTGCTCGGAACTAAGTACGCTTGCGCTTGCGGCGAACTGTTCGATTCCTTCGATGGTCTCGCAAGCCATATCTCTGAAGCTCAAGCTCTCGAGTCTGAAGCCATCGCGGAAGGCTTCGCCGAACTGAACGATACGCTACTCTCCGTCGTCCAACAGCTTCGTGCTCTCAACGAAAACGATTATCAATATCTCTAAGAAAGTGAGGAAGGCTCGAACATGCAACGTTCCGATGAATCCATCAAAACGTACCCACTTTTGCAAAACCCTTTCGATGAAGTCGGTACGGTACGCCTGAAACTGTCAAAAACGCAAGAAACCGAGCTGTTAGAAGCCCTCCGGCAGATAACCGCTCTGTCGCGTCCCGTCTACCAAATCGCCATGCGCGAGGTGTCTGTGAACCGTCGCAATTGCGAACGTTCAGGTAATAAGGCCACCGCACCTTCGCCTATCAACGAGAAGGCTTTCGAGCTCTACGATGAAGCCGCCGCGCTCGTGCTCGAAGCCGCTCGACTATGCAACGAAGGCGGCTTCGTTCAGCTCGGGCGGGTCGATGGAATGACGGTTGACTTTGCGTTCGCTCGTATGATTATTATGTCTAACCCCGCGCCCGTCACGTCGTTTTGTGACGAAAAACACGGCGACCCGTTCCAGCGATTGACGGACTTCAAGCGCGTAGCTAACGCCATGAAAACCGTTTGCGTGGCCGAACCGTCCCGAAAAGTCGTGGGCGATTGCCCACTTTGTGGCAAGGCAGTGTGGGCGGACGAAGACGACCTCGTGGGGCATTGCGTCGGTTGTCGGAACCGACGGCTGTGGCTGCGAGCGAACTACTCCACCGTCTGTCTCAGGCGGACGTGTGGCGAAGTCAGTCTGACACGTCCCGATTGCTTGGCGTTGCGGGAGTGAATGTGTCGCAGTCCACAATCGCCACATGGGTGCGGCGTGGGAAGCTTGAAACCGACAACAAGGGGCGCGTCTGCTTCCGCGAGGTGCTTGAACGTTTTTTAGCGAATGCCGGGCGGGGATGTTGAATCGCGAATCACCGTTTCCGTTCGGTAGTATCAAGAGGTCTGTAAAGGAAAACGCATACGCTCTCGCGACGGTCAAGGCGTGCTGTCTGCGCATTGACGGTGACTGCTGGGTTTGGAACGGTCGAGACTACCCGAGAGTTCAACAGGGCGAGATTCATCGGCTTATCGCGCAGACTGTGTACGGAAAGAAAATTGACGGTTCTCTGCAAGTCCACCATCGATGTGCGAACCCCAAATGCGTGAACTTCACGCACCTTCAGGTGGTGACTCCTGAGCAGAATCTCGCCGAGATGTTCGAGCGTAAAGCATACACGGGCTTCATCGCTTCGTGCGTCGTCGTCATTCGTCAGCTCGACCCCGCGAACGACTTGCTCTCTCGAATTCCGGCGGCGTGTTCACGGCAAATCCTTAATGAGAATGATTTGCAATAAGGAATGCAATAAGTTAATGTAATAGAGTCGAGAAACGTATAACGAAAATGAATCTAGATAGACGGCGACTCTCCGACGACTGCGCCGCTCGCGTTCACCTCGACGTTTGCCGGGTCTCTGTCTCTCCACTCGGCTTCCCAGCCCGCCGCCGCATGAGCCTAGTTAGCGGTTCCGACGGTGGGCATTTTCTTTTTAAGGGGAGACGACGACAAGGAGATGACGATGGATTTCATTAAGCTATTCAACTCGCGTGGCTACTTCATCACGCCGTACGTGGATGAATTCGACGGCCTTGGGCGCACTTTTACGTGGCGCTTGAGTGCGAAGCAGCGAGCATGTCTTCGATACAAGATGAACGGTGCTACGAAAGGCTTCTATCCGCTTATCGAGACCGACGAAGACGCCGAGTGGCTACGAGATGTCGCCGAACACATTGACGACGCGTTGAGAGCCTACGACGCCGGTATAGACATTCACGAACTACTCAAGCGCGAAGACAGACTGGCGAAGCCCATTCATTACATTCCGCGCGAGCCGAAGAAGCCGACGAGGGGTCGAGAGTAAATTGATGACGGTTGATGAACGGAAACGAAAGCTTACGGCTGAGCTTATCGAAGCTCAAGACCAACTCGTGAGCAGTATTGGCGATTTTCGTAGATACTTCGACGCTGACGAACGGATTAGACGTGTTCGCCGCGAACTGCGCAAACTCGAGCGAGGTGAGTGAGTGATGGTTAAGGTTAGTTACTACGATGGCGTGGCTGATATGACGTCCGTTGAGTTCGCTCAAGCGAAAGGCTTCAGGACGAACCGTCACGGCGAGCTTATCGTTTTTGACAATCATTCTCAAACAGTAGCCATGTTCTCTTCAGGGGACTGGGCGTTTGCCGAACGGGTTGAGTAGGCATGTCCCAGCGTGTGAACGTTCGACGTCAGAACGGTGCGGCTCGAGCTCGAATCAAATCGAGACTAATCGCTGAAGCGCTCGGTAATCCCGTGTGTCATCTGTGCGGACTTCCGATTGATGTGAAGCTCCCGGCTGGACATCCGTACGCGTTCGAGATTGACGAGCTCGTCCCCGTATCAAAAGGTGGAGACCCGCACGACGTGAGGAACTGTGCGCCGTCGCACCGACTCTGCAACCAACGCAGAGGGAACAAGAGTATGAACGAGCTCGCGTCGAACTCAACTGAAGCTCGACAACCGAACATGCCACTTCGCAACTCGAGACATTGGTGACACGACACGCCGACTGATTTGACATAAGAAGACCACGGGTAGTGACCCGAGCTTCTCGAGCGAGCCCACCCAGCGGTTAAGGGCTGAATATCCCCCCGCGAATTTCAGGAGAATTTCATGGAACAGCCGAAACTGCCGTCTGGGGTGAGTTGGGGCGAGCGAACACGTGCTTGGTGGGCTAGTTTGGCATCTGTCGCGGGTGTTGACGGTTGGACGTCTGCCGACTGGCAGTTTGCCATGGACACTGCACTCGTTCATGATGCCGTGTGGAACGGTGGTGAACTGAAGTATATGCAGGAGCTTCGCCAACGCGAACAAGCCTTGGGGATTACTCCCGCTGCTCGCCCAGCAAAGAGCAGTGTTGAAGTCGCCGTGGAGAAGGTGACGGAAACACCGTTGCAGAGAATCACTGAGAGAAGAATAGAGAGACGTAATAATGCTTCGCGGAAGTCAAGCGCCAACGTTTAAGCTTGAGCCGAAAGCGTCTTCACATGATGACGCACGAGACTGTGCTGATTTGTCTGAAAGCTACGGCTTGGTTTTTGATGAATGGCAGCAGCTCGTTGTGAACGCTTGGCTAGCGACTGATAGTAAAGGACGGTTGGCGGCTACCGACGCCGCCGTGGTATTACCGAGACAGAATGGCAAGAACGGTGTTGTCGAAGGCGTTGAGTTGTTCAAGACAACCGTTCAGTGCCGAAAGATTTTGCATACGGCTCACGAGGTGAAGACGTGCCGCAAGCATTTTCTGAGAATGTGCGATTACTTCCAAAACGACGACTACCCTGAACTGAAGAGTCTTGTCAAGTACATTAGACAAACCAATGGGCAAGAAGCCATCGTTCTCAAGAACGGTGGTTCAATAGAATTTATCGCACGCTCGAAGTCTTCAGGCCGTGGCTTCACGGTAGACGACCTCGTAATGGACGAAGCGCAGGAACTCACCGACGAGCAGCTCGAAGCTCTTCGCCCAGTCATATCCGCCGCACCGTCGCACAATCCGCAGACAATTTATATGGGGACGCCTACGCCGCCGTCCTCGCCGGGAACCGTTCTGATTCGCTTGTATAAGAAAGCGCATGAAGAGAAGCCGCCGAAACGTTTGGCGTGGTTCGAGTGGTCTGTTGATGAAGTAGGCGACATTCATGATAAGAAGCGTTGGGCTCTCACTAACCCGGCGCTCGGTATTCGACTTTCTGAAGAAGTAATCGCAGGTGAAGCTGATAGCTTCACGCCCGAATCGTTTGCTCGCGAACGGTTGGGCTGGTGGGATGTGCACATTGATTTCGATACGGACATGAACATCGAAGCTTGGAACAAGTGCGCTACCGACGACCCGCCGACGGACGGTTACGCTGCCTACGCCATCAAATTTGCTGTGGACGGTTCGCGTGTATCCCTTTGCGCTTGCTTGAAGCCAAGCGATGAAGACGCGAAGCCTCACGTTGAGCTGATTGACTATAAGCCGCTCAAATATGGGTTTGACTGGCTGGTTGACTGGCTGACTGCCGACGACCCGAACCACGAGGGTTTAAGTCGATGGCGTGCTTCACTCGGTATTGCGATTGACGGGCGCGCGGGTGCGGCAAACATGGTTGCAAAACTGCACGATGCGGGCGTGAGTAGCAAAGTCTTGCGAACCTCCGGCGCTTCGCTCGTAGGTGATTCATGCGCCATGTTCGAGCAAGCCATCAACAACGGTGAACTGACACAGTTCAAACAGCCAATTCTGGACACGGCGATTTCTTACGCTAAACACCGTCCGATTGGACGTTCAGGCGCGTTCGCCTACGAACCGTCACGCGAATCCATCGACACAGACCCGCTGGAAGCGTGCGCACTCGCGTACCAAGTTGCTCGCACAAGCAAACGCCATCCCGGACGTGTACAACGCGCGTGGAGATAGACATATACATATATATATAAGGAGAAGACATGATTGAAGATATCGACGACACCTCGCTCTCTTATGAACTGTTCCTCGCAGAGAACGGTCATCATACCGTTTGGATTTGCCCGAGTTGGCTTCAGGTGCATGAGCTATTGAAGGAAACTGAAGCTGCACCGATTTGGGTTGAATCGTTCTTCCATTTTGATAAAAAAGACGGTTGCGTTTCTGTCGGGCTCGCCGAGTCATTCCGTGATTGGGCTGGGATTGACCGTGTTATCGTGGACGCGCGTGACGGCGGCATTTGGGTTAAGGAGCTTGCCCCGCTCATTGAGAGCGCAAAGCATGTAATCATTCTGCACGATTACGACGACGAAGAGTCCTTCGTCTATGACGATTACGACGATTACGAGGAGTTCGCACTGTGAGTGACGAAGGTATCTTTAGTTCAGCTACCAAGTACCCGCTCAAGCGGTTCTCGATAAACAAGGCTGAGGGTCTCGAGGACGCCGCCGACCTTGCAACCGTTAATGATTTGATTCGAGTATGGTACGACCACTACCCGCGTAATCTCATTCGCGGCGGCTATTACTCGTGCTCGTATGGGCTGAAGGACTTCGGTATCAGCGTGCCCGCCGCGATTCGTTCGCAGGTCACGGCGTGCATTGGCTGGCCGTCCAAGGCTGTTCGTTCGCTTGCTGATTTGACGGTGTTCGACGGGTTTGACGTCGGTGACTACGACGAGTACGACGTGTCTACCTTGGTAGACGAACTCGACCTGTGCGACGCTGTAGACCAAGCTGTGGTCTCTGCTTATATTTACGGTTGTGCGTTTCTAACGGTTACGTCTGACGAGGATGGTCAGCTTGTTGTCGTCCCACGCTCCGCTGAGAATAGCGCAGCCATCTGGGATGGGCAGCGTAACCGTATCGCTTCAGCGATGACCATTACCGACGCTACCAGTAAAGGTATCGTGACGGCGTTTAACGTGTTCTTGCCGTATCGAAGCTATCAGTTCACGAAAGTAGGCGGCAAATGGTTTGCCGAGGTCAGCGAGACGAACTATCCAGCGCCAACTGTGGTGCCGTTCGTGTCTGACCCTCAGCTCAGCCGTCCGCTCGGTAATTCGCGAATCTCGCGTGCTGTAATGTCGGCAACAGATATGGGCTTTCGTACGATGGTGCGCATGGAAGCAAGCGCCGAGTTCTACTCCGTCCCAAAGCTCTGGTTCTTGGGTGTGAATCGTGATGCTTTCGACGCCGACACATGGTCCAATCTCGTCTCGGCGATTAACGGTATTAACTCGGACGAGGAAGGCGAGAAGCCTACCATGCAGCAGGTGTCGCAAGCGTCGATGACGCCACATAGCGACATGCTCAAGACTATCGCTCTGCTCGTTGCTTCGGACACTGACCTTCCCGTCGATTCGCTCGGCATTACCATGAGCAATCCGACGTCAGCCGAAGCGATGGCGGCGGCGGAACGCAAGATGACCCGTCGCGCTGATAGGCAGAATCGTATTTTTGGTAAGCAGCTCAAGCATTTGCTTCAAATGCTTATCGTTCTGCGAGATGGCTTGACCGAGATTCCTGACGAGCTAAAAACGGCTCGACCGGTGTTCACGCCGCCCCGGGAGGTTTAGCTTCCTTCTGATGCCTACGTGAAAATCGCGGGACTGAACAGCACCTACGCCACGTCGTCCGTGGCCTATCACCGCTTGGGCTTCTCCACTGCTGAGATTGAATCCCTGAAGCGTGACGAATCCAATGCGAGGGCGACGAGCGTGTTGGACGCGCTGGTGGCAAGGAGTAAGGCTGATGACGGAACCAACGCTGACGAAAGCTGACGTCCAGACCCTTGCCGACGCGCAGAAGGAAGCTATCAAGCAAGCCCAACGCGAGCTTGGTATGGTATGGCGTGAAACCGAAGACCTTGCGCCCGCCGCTCGACGTGACGCGCTGGTTGACTTAACGCAAGCTATCGTCCATCGTTATGGGAACCTCGGGTCGAGTGCTGCTGAGGAATGGTATAACACCGTTCGGCTCCGGTGGTTCGATGACCTTTTTGAAGTCAATCCGTTCGAGCAAGACCCTAACGACGACTATCAGCTCAGACGTATCATTCGTGCGAAGGCCGATATGCTCTTTCCTGAAGCCGAACGCTACGACCCCGAGGGTTTTCTCAAGTATCTGAACAATGTGGTCGAGCGCAACGTCCATCAGCATGGCCGAACCACTATCGCTCGAGCTGTCGAGAAAGAGCCCCATAGGGGTGTCCGATTTGGCCGAGTTCCGACGGGTGCTACGACGTGTATCTTCTGCTTCATGCTCGCGTCGCGCGGCTTCGTATACCGTTCTGCCGACACAGCGTCGTTCAAAGCCCACTTTAAGGATGACTGCGAGATAGTCCCCGAGTTTAAAGCTGGGGCTAATCAGATTGAGGGCTACGACCCCGACTCGATGGCGGATATGTGGGCTGAAGCTCGAGCTTCGCTTGATAGTGACGACGTGGACACGTCCCGCGCCAAATCGAAAACGACTAATCAAGTCATGTCCGTCCTTCGCCAACAGCACCCCGAGCTGTTTGAGGGTTCAGACGGGCGAGTTCACTAACTTATGGGTAGGCACATGACGCCTACCCTCTTTTATCTTTTTTGACGGTTCCCGCACGGGTTGCCGTCGTATCAATTCACCGTCCCGAACGGGACTATATATAAGGAGTCACACATGGCTGATGAAGACGCTGAAGATGTCGAGAAGGGCACTGATAACGGTGCTGACGGTGGTGCTGACGAGCTGACCGCCGAAGACTGGAAAGCGAAGTACGAGGAAGCTATCAAGCATTCTCGTGAATGGGAGAAGCGCGCTAAGGCAAACAAGAACGCGGCTCGCACGCTTGACGACGCGAATGCCGCCGCGAAGAACGCTGAAGACGCGCTTGCCGAAGCTGAGAAGCGAGCGAAGGACGCTGAAAGCAAACTCGCCGACTACAAGCATTCCGCCGAGGTTGCGGCTCTCAAGGCCGCTGTGTCAGCTGAGACTGGCGTTCCAGCCGGACTACTCCAAGGTGAAACCGAAGACGATTTGAAGGCTTCCGCTGAAGCTTTGATGAATTGGAGTAAGGGTCGTCCCCGCGCACCGTTCATCAAGAATCCAGCAGGTGCCCCCAATAACAAAACCAACGAAACGTCGGACGCTGCTAAGGCGATTGCCAAAGCGCTGTTCGGCACGAACAAGTAAGGATTAGCATATGGCTACTCTTGATACGTCCAAAATCATTCTCCCCAATAGCGTAACCACCGAGGTTGCGTCCAAGCTGCACGACACCTCTGTCGTGGCGGCACTGTCCCCGGCTGACACCTTGACGGGTTTTACCGACGACGCCTACAACTATTTCACTGGCGGCGCTGTCGCTGAGGTTGTGGCTGAGGGAGCTCAGAAGAGCTCTCACGACACTGCTATTACTCCGGTGCAGGGCAAGCGCTTCAAGGTGCAGTGCACCACCCGTCTCAGCTCTGAGCTGAGCTGGGCTGACGAAGAAGACCAACTGAAAATCATCGACGCCATCCAGATGGACCAAGCTGGCGCTATCGGTGAAGCCCTTGATTACGTTATTCTCCACGCCATCAACCCGGCGACCGGCACTAAGCTCACCGGCTACACTGCCGTGTCTTCCGGCGCGAACACCGTGAACGCTACCAACGACGCTCTCGCTGACTTCGACAGCCTGATTGACGGTGCTATGAACGCCGATATTACCGGCGTTGCCCTCAGCCGTACTTGGGCTTCGACTCTGCGTAAGCTGCGCACGTCCACCGGTGCTCGTCAGTTCCCGGAGATTCCGGCGAGCTTCGACACTGGCGTTCTCGAAGGTATCCCGGCCTCCACCTCGAAGACCGTTTCCGCACCGCTCGCCAAGACCGATACAAAGGTGCTGGCCTTCCTCGGTGACTTCAGTACCATCAAGTGGCGTATCGCCCGCCCGCTTGAGGTGTCCGTGATTCCGTTCGGCGACCCGGACGGTGCTGGCGATTTGCAGCGTTTTAATCAGGTGGCCTACCGTTCCGAAGCTGTCTTCAGCTACGCCGTGCTGGACGCAAAGCGTCTCGCCGTTCTGAAGTCCGCTACCGCCTGATAGGAGCTCTCGTGACCGATTATCAAGTTTTTGCTTCTCTTGCTGACTTGGAGAATCGGTGGCATGTAGTGGACGCAAGCTTGACGACTAAGGCTCAGACGGCTCTTGATGATGCGTCGGCTTTGATTATCGACGAGTGTAATTTGGCGGGGGTAGAGGTTGGCTTTATCTCCGCCAATACACTTCGCGCTATCACATGCGCGATGGTCATTCGCAAACTCACTACCGATGACGACCACCTCGGAGTCACGAACAGTTCCCAAACGGCGGGCTCGTTCAGCGAATCGTTCACGTACACGAATCCGATGGGTGATTTGTATTTGACGTCCGCCGAGAGGAAACGGCTAGGCTTGCGTCGTCAGCACGCGTTCGCGTTCGATACGTCCACGACGGCGACGCCTACTATTACATTCCGTCCAAACCCCGAGGGGGTGGCGTGAGTGCGTGGCGAAACGATAACCGTTCTTCGCCGGGTTAAAACCGGTGTTGACGCCGGGAATAACGCCATTTACAAGACCACCGAAGAGCTTGTGGGTAACGTGCTCGTGTCCCCGCCAACTACGGCGGACGCGGGCGGGGGACGCCCCGACGGGATAACCCGTTCACCTC
>OBXE01000668.1_pt1 | contig 14588 bp, 9 predicted proteins | sample 1495391 | NCBI WGS metagenome assembly OBXE01 (sample SAMEA2580146, study PRJEB22360) | human gut metagenome | biome: human gut; feature: human-associated habitat; material: faeces | place: Denmark | collected 2008/2010 | reverse complement strand
TGATCTCTCAACATATTTCGTATACTGCGGCGCCAGTAATCCAACCAAAATTGCCAGGATAGCAACTACGATTACCAACTCAACAAGAGTGAATCCCTTGTTATCTTTCTTTCTGTCTTTCAGAAATTTAAACATAACTCATTCTTCAAAACTAATTTAATTTTTTCAATCCGGATAGAGTCATATCGTGTCGAAAGATACAAGAGCAGCACATTTTACATGCCAGACAATATATTCAACTTTTCGATGAATACATAACTCTCCTGTTGCTGTCATCACGAATGTCACTATCCGATGATTGATTCAACGAGCGAGAACCCTGACGGGCTCTCCACCCCCCCCCTGTAAAAATCGCTTTTCCAGGAGGGAGGGAGTTATGTTTATAAACTCGTTATTCAGTTTTCATGTTACATTTTGTCTTTGCTTTATTAAAAGAAGAAATATCATTTACTGAGATATTACCAATACCAGCTCCGAGATGTAGATGTATTTGCCTACATCTGCAGGAGTCTTAGTCATACTTAGCATGACTGGCCCCGAAGCCGTAGGCAAATACATCTACGTCTCGGAGCGTCCACCCGGTAATATCATTTCTTCTTTTAATTTCAAAAATCACTTAAATCCCGCTTTTTCCACGCGCCCCCTTCCATGTCATTAAGAAAACACGACATTTACATGATTTCTATGATGAACACAGCCCCTATGCAAGCTGTGAAACATCCAAATTCTTCAGAAACTTTTAATGCGGTTCCCAATCGCAAGAAACTTACAGATTATCCAATCCATTATACATAGCCCCAATCGGTGAAATAACCGCGATAACCAGCGTACCAACAACCAGCGCCATAAATACAATAATCAACGGTTCCATAGCCGCCAGCACGCTCTGAGTAGTCATCTCAACTTCTTCATCATAATAATCCGCCAGCTTCTCCAGCATGTCCTCAATATTACCAGTCTCCTCACCAATTCCAGTCATATGACATACCATCGGAGGAAAGATCCCGGATGCAACCAGAGGCTCGGAAAGTGGAATACCTTTCATAACTTCCTCTCGTGCTTTCATCAGCGCATTTGTATAATGAATATTGTTGACAATCTTCGCTACTGTTTCCAGCGCATCAATCGTAGAAATACCCGATGACAGCAGCGTACTCATAGTTCTCGCAAACTGCGCACATGCGGTCTTCACTGTCAGCTTACCGAACAGTGGCATCTTCATCTTGATTTTATCAATGGTAAGTCTGCCCTGTTCTGTCTTGTAGATCAGCTTGTATGCCACAACTACAATAATAATTCCTGCCAGGATCAGGTACCAGTTAGCTGTTACCCATTTGCTGGTATTCATAACCCACATGGTAATTCCCGGCATCTCCACATCCAGATCTGCAAACATATCAATGAAAATCGGGATAACAAATAACATCATAACTGCAACAACACCGATCGCTGCAATGATCAGAATGATCGGATAAATAGTTGCTTTCTTAATGGTAGCTTTCAGCTTGGCTTCCTTCTCAAACTGTACTGCCATTCGTGAAAAAGCCATCTCCAGACTACCGGAGTTCTCACCGGCTTCTACCATGTTGATCAGCATCGGCGGAAATACATCCGCCTGTCCTCTCATGGAATCTGCCAGCGTATTACCTTTCTCCACGCTGAGAAGTACTTCCGAAATCGCCCGTTTCAGCCATTTATTCTCAGTCTGCTCTGAGAGCATCTGCAAGGCTTCTTTCATCGGCACACCCGCCTGGGTAATGCTGACAAACTGGCGACAGAATACACTCAGATCTCGCGGCTTTACTTTCTTTCCTATGGAAAAATCTATTTCTTTATTCAAGGCTCCCTGTTCTTTGACAGAGACCGGGATGAGACCGTCATTCTTCAGAATGTCTACAACTTTTTCCCTGGTATCAGCCTCTATACTTCCTCGCTTCTCTTTTCCTTTTTTGTCTACTGCCACGTAGGAAAAACCTGGCATCTTATCACTTCTTTCTGTCCAGTCAATTATTTGTCGTCTGCCAGATCATTCTCTGTCAGAAGTCAAAGTTGACTTTTTTATTCATGCTTACCGGATCCTGAGCATAAGTTACCGCATTATCCGCATCAATAAGCTTTCTCATATATAAGTCATACAGCGCATCATCCATGGTCTGCATACCTGCACGTTTATTGGTCTGCATGATGGATGCGATCTGATACGTCTTACTTTCACGGATCAGATTTCGCACTGCATTGTTTGCAAAAAGTACCTCCAATGCTGCCACACGCCCACTTCCATCTGCTTTCTTAAGAAGCTGCTGGGACACTACGCACTCCAGCACAGAAGCAAGCTGAATACGGATCTGCTGCTGCTGGTTTGGAGGGAAAACATCGATAATTCGGTCAATGGTCTTATCTGCTCCGATCGTATGCAGAGTGGAGAAAACAAGATGGCCTGTCTCTGCTGCTGTGATCGCAGTGGAAATCGTTTCCAGATCTCGCATCTCTCCTACCAGAATCACGTCCGGATCTTCTCGAAGTGCTGCTCTTAATGCCTGGGCATAATCTGTAGAATCACTTCCAATCTCTCTCTGGTTTACCACAGATTTATCGTGTCTATGCAGATATTCGATTGGATCCTCCAGTGTAATAATATGGTAAGGATAAGTCCTGTTGATCACATGAATCAATGAAGCCAGTGTAGTTGATTTCCCGCTTCCTGTCGGTCCTGTTACCAAAATGAGACCTCTTTTCCGCGTGGTCATCTCCACTACCTCTGCAGGAATACCAAGCTCCTCAGGTTCCGGGATATTGAAAGGAAGGCTTCGCATAACGGAAGCAAGTGTTCCTCTCTGTTTAAACACATTTACGCGAAAACGTCCCACACCTGAGATGGCATATGCGAAGTCCGTCTGTCCATTGTTCTGTAATTCTTCTCTGTGACGGACATCCATCAGGGGCATGAGAATGTCTTCAAGCATCTGCGGGGTAAGGCGTTCTCCCTCTATGGGGGTCAGTACGCCATCGATCCTGTAGCTTGGCGGCCGACCGGTTGTCAGATGGATATCGGAAGCCTTTACCTTCACTGACTGTATCAGTATTTCGTCTAAATTATACATATTTCCTAATCTGCCTCGTAACTCCCTGAGAATCTCCGGAGAACTCCGGTTCCGCGGGAATTCCTTCTATATTAATAGTCGTAAAATTAATAATCTATAAGTCTCAATCATTCATAAGATGCCTTAAGCATCTCTTCCACAGAAGTGGTACCGTTCAGCACATAGTTGATACCATTCTCTCTCAGTGTGCGCATACCGCTGTTTCTGGCTGCACGCTCCAGTTCCTCTGTTGTGCCATTCTCTGCGATCAGGTCGCGGATCTCGTCATTGACCTCCATGATCTCAAACACACCGATACGCCCGTAATATCCTGTATGGCTGCAGAAATCACAGCCACAGGGTTCATAGACATTTACGTCCTCCTGTGTGTTCATCCTCAGCACTCTCTTCTCCTCAGAGGTGGCAGGGCGCATTTTTTTACAGTGGCTGCACAGCTTACGCACAAGGCGCTGTGCGATAACTCCTACAACAGAATCTGCGATCAGATATCTCTCCACTCCCATGTCCGCCATACGGTTCAGAGTACCTACTGCGTTGTTGGTATGTAATGTAGATACAACCAGATGTCCTGTTATGGAAGCCTGTACTGCAATAGCAGCAGTCTCCCTGTCTCGGATCTCACCGATCATAATGATATCCGGGTCCTGACGGAGAATGGAACGAAGGGCTGACGCAAAATTCAGGTCTACTTTGTTGTTGACCTGTACCTGATTGATGCCCTCAATATCTGCCTCCACAGGATCCTCTACTGTTACGATATTGACTGCTTCTTTATTTAATTCACTTAATGCTGTATACAGGGTAGTGGATTTACCGCTTCCTGTCGGTCCTGTTACAAGAATGATCCCGAAAGGACTAGCCAGCATATGGTTGAAACGTTCCATCTCATCGGGTGGAAGTCCCAGATCTTTCTTGTTACGTGTAAGGTTCAGTTTTGAAGAGAGTCGCATTACGATCTTCTCTCCGTGTACAGTAGGCAGAGAGGAAATTCGGATATCATAATCCTGTCTGTCTACCATAATGGACATACGTCCGTCCTGAGGTTTCCTTTTCTCTGAGATATCCATGCCTCCAAGGATCTTGATGCGGGTGGAGATTGCAGGGAGAAGGCTGTTGTCATATACCATACGCTCATAGAGTGCACCGTCGATCCTGTAACGGATACGGACTTTGTTCTCCAGAGCTTCGATATGGATATCACTGGCCCTCTGGCGGATTGCCTGTTCAATAAGGGAACGCACCAGCTGCACAATAGGTGCATCACTTACATCCGTATCTGTATCGTCGTCTGCTGCTCCTCCACGAAGCTGTGCTCTCTCCTGAGTAAATCGTCTGGCTGCATCCAGTGTCTCTGATGCGCCGTAGCATCTGTCGATTGCCGCAAGAATATCTCTGGTTGTAGCAATGTAAGGCTCTATCTGCAGGTTTGTCACGATAGAGATGTCATCGATTGCAGCCATATCCATCGGATCTGCCATTGCCAGATGAAGGATATTGGCGTTGTAGGGATCCAGTTCAAAAGGAATGCAGGTATATTTCTTAAGAATGTCCACACTGACCAGGTTTCGGACTTCTTTCGGGATCGTCACGCCTGTCAGCTGAACGACTTTAAGCCCCAGCTGCATCTGGAGGGCACGAACGATCATATCCTCAGTGATAAAGCCATTATCTACCAAAACTTCACCGATCTTCTTGCCGCTTCCCTTCTGCAATTCCAGGGCTTTCTTTAATTCATCTTCAGTCAGTACATTCTGCCTGATGAGCATGTCACCAAGCCTCATTCTCTCACGTCTTAATGCCATCTGTGTATCTCTTTTCCGAACACAACAGTGTGTTCACTGTTTACAGAACAAATCATCTGTTGGTGTTTCATCTTCAGATTTTACTGTAATATCAGCAACAAAAAAAAGGAATTTCTCCTTTTTTTATCTGACATTATATTATTGGTTTAAAGTTAACATATTTCGTACACTTTGTCAATTTTTGTTTCCATATTTTCGAATATTTTTTTCGCTTTTGAAGCATATTCCGCAGACCAATAAGCAAATTCGTCAGTTTTTACTTGATCGTTTAAGTTAACAGATAAAAAAGTTTACACACGAAAAAAGAAGGGAAAGCCAGACTTTTTTGTATGACTTTCTCCCTTCTTTTATCCATTTTATTTTGCCTTAAATACAGCGACTTTCTCTTTTGACAGATCAATCTTATCCGGAAGGATGGAAGTCTTCTCAGTGGATTCCGATGTTGTGAATCCTGTTGAGTCGGAAGTATTTGACTTCATCGCATCCTGCAGAGTATTGTTTACTGTCACATTTGCAGAAAAGATATCTGTTCCTGCGGAAGCTGCTGCATCACCTGTTGTTGTGCTTACCGTACTGCTGCTCTGCATTTCCTGAACCTGTTCCTGTGTCGGGTAGAAGGATGGCTGGCGGATGTAACGGAAGCTTGCACTGTATGCTTCGCCTACTGTTACTCCATTCTTGCCGGAGGAGCAGTGTACTGCGATCCAGTCACCTGCGTCTGTTTTACCGCAGAGAATACCTACATGATTATCGCTTCCTGCTTCCGGTCCTTTCTGGAACACCAGATCTCCGGGCTGTGCATCTGCCTCAGTTACCACGTTTGCTTTCTCCCACTGATCGGAAGTTCCGTCGCCTACAGCTTCCTGCATTGCTTTATCCTGATATCCGTTGATCACTGCCCAGGTGACAAAACCACTGCAGTCCAGTCCGTATGCGCGGATGGTTCCGGTGCTCTTGCTTCCCTCGGCTGACACCTTCTCGCTGGTTCCCCAGCCTGGATCTTCACCGATCACTGTGGATTTGCCGCCCCAGAAGTAACCGACTTTACCAACCAGTGAATAGGCTGCGGAGATAACATTTACTCTTTCCTCGGAAACATCATCCCCTACACTCTCGCGGACAAAACCGTTGGCAGCTGTTACTACCGCGCAGAGGAGTTTGCAGTCTGTTTCCACATATTTCTTAAGGATCGTACGATCCTTCTTTGCGATTTTATCCTTCTTAATATAGTAGTTGATTTTACGATTAGCGTATGTAACGTGAGTGATATCCTGCTTGTCCCTTACGATCGGGTTCATCTCTGCAAAGATTTTCGCAAGGTCTTTCTTGCAGGAGGAATCCAGGGTAAATTCTGTTTTTCCGTCCTGGCTCTGCTGATATACATAGACTGCAAGGATATCCTGCCAGTTTCTTACCAGAAGACTGTCTGCAGATGTGGTGGTCTTGCTGCCGTTTACATCGCTGGCATCTGCTACTTTGTTCTTCTCTTTATATTCCTTCTCGATCTCATCCATAACAGAAGCGAAATCATCTGAGAAGGTCAGATTGTAGTTATTCTTCAGGCTGTCCAGATAGAAATCCTTACCTGCGTGGATATTGGACGCATAATATACCGGAGTTCCGGTCTGTGCAGCACTGGTATTACTCGTAAATGGATTATTCGTATTCGCATTGTTCTTCTGCGCTTCCAACTGAGCAATAGTCGCTTCTGCCTGAACCAGCAGATTATAATTAGAAACCTGTGCCTTCTCTGTATCAGACAGGGCATTATATGCAGTGCGGATGCTCTGAACAGTGGCTTTCTTCTCCAGCGTGATGGTCTGTGCGTTCAACTCATTGATTCTGTCGATCACATCCTGGGCTGCCTTCGTAATCTGTGAAGACGGTGTTGGTGTAGGATTCGCAGGTGTCGGAGTCGGATCTGTTGGTGTCGGAGTCGGATCTGCCGGTGCAGGTGTTGGCTCTGCAGGTGTTGGTGTCGGATCTGTTGGTGTCGGATCTACCGGTGCAGGTGTCGGGTCTGCAGGTGTCGGATCTACCGGCGCAGGTGTTGGCTCTGCAGGAGTCGGATCTGCCGGCGCCGGATCCTCTGATCCTGAATCAAAATCACCGGAATCGCTGAAATCAGAACCGTCTGCTGTATACGCAGCAGTATCCTCTGCTGCAAGTACGGACGCAGGACCGGATAATCCCATTCCTGACATCAATGTCAGACATAAGAATCTGCTAAGATACTTGTTTTTCATATATCTAAATTGCTCCCTTCTTACTGTGAGCATGTCCTTACCCCCTGTTTATAAGGGCATACTGTCTAAATTACTTTTCACATTATTATGTTATTTCATAAGTGAATTATCCCGAAATATTAACCTGTTTTATTCTAGCATAATCATTTTTTGAAATCAACAGCTCAGGGCAGGGAAATTCCAGATTTGACCAAAATTCATTTTTTTGTCACATTTTAACCGAATCAAGTAAGTCCCCCTGCAGAAGTTGCGAAAAGCAACAAGCAGTGAGGAAGATATGTTTCAGAATGCAGGAAGGCTGTGCGGATATGATTTCCACACAGCCTTCCTGTATTCTTAGCGTATCTCTGTCAGGCTGCCTGAATGGCTCCTGCAAAGTTCTTATTACCAATGCAGATCTGTATCAGTCCCTGCACTACCTGAAAACACATATTCAGGATAAAGCGGATATCCTCTTCCACGCTGCGGAGCTTGTTGAGATATTTCTCATGAGTAGCTTCGATATAATCGATCAGGGTGGGGAAATCTGCGAAGCGGATGGCCGGTTCCAGATATGCATGAGCTTCTCCCTGCTGTATACATTCTTTCAGTCTGTTCTTAAGTACTTTCTCATAATGATTATGCTGGCTGAAGCTTCCTGTATATGTTTTGTTATGAGGAAAGGTAAAATAATCCGCCATATAGTGGATCACTTCGCCGAACCGCCGCCAGTAAACTCTCTGGTTACTCTCATCCGGTCTGATATCTGCCAGTTCTTTCATCCGGTTCTTGACATCTTCAAATGTTCCGTAGAACTCGTGTCTCCTGGTGATAAAGGACGGTTTGATATCCGGCAGAATGCTGCCCAGGCAGAAAGCCTTTCTGTGAGACTGCAGGCTTGCTGTGGTCTGCATCTGATCCGCAAGGTATCTTGCTAATAAAATATGTGATTTTTTACGCAATTTTCTTCCTCTTCTTTCTTTTGAGAACCTATCATTCTTATATATGGGAACGAATAATAATCAACTTAACCAACATAGAATACTATAGCAGATTTATACCTGTTATTCAAATAAAATTTTTGTAAACTTTTTCACATTTTCAGGTCAGACAACTGTTTCAGTAATTCCAGGTCACTGTCCTTTACTTTCAGGTTTGTCTCTATCTTCTCTCCCTCAGGAGTGGTGATCGCAATTTCAATAATGCTTCCTTCTTTAAGTCCTTTGCGTGAAACTGCCTGACAGAATGCCGGGAACTTGGGATGATTGCTCTTAAAAGTGTTCCATGCGCCTGTGATCTTCATGATATTTCCTATATTGTTTCCTATGTTCATATGATTGTTGTGTCCTTTCTTATCTCAACTGATTATTCTACATTCTCAAACATCTCTGCAAATGTCATGGAGATTTTCGGAAAATCTTTCAGTGTCACTACTGTATCTGCATTGTACTGCTCAGTTTTGACACCATTTTCTCACATGTTTGACCTCATTTTTACTCCATTTTTGCGTGAAATCATGTAAAAATACGGTAAGATACGTAAAATTGTAAATTCCGCAAACCCTTTAGATCTCGCTGAAATCCGGTGTTCCATACAGGTCGAATGGAGTTGACTGGTAGACATAGTAATTCAGCCAGTTTGTATACAGGTTGTTCGCATGTGCTCTCCACATAAGGAGCGGTCTGTTTTCCGGGTTGTTGTCTTTGTAATAATTCTCCGGGATTTCGATGGGCAGGTTTTTGCTGACATCACGTTTGTACTCACCGTCAAGAGTCACACGATCATATTCCGGATGTCCCATTACAAAGATCTTGCGGCCGCCGTCTGCCATTGCAAGGAAAAGCCCTGCTTCATCGGATTCAGCAAGCACTGTCAGCTCTTTACAGTTATGGATATCCTCGATGGGAACTTCCGTATGTCTGGAATGAGGTGCAAGGAACATATCGTCGAATCCGCGTACCAGCGGAATCTTACGGTTCATCACTTTATGCCAGAAAAGACCGAACATCTTCTTATCAAGTTTGCGCTTTTTCAGTCCATAGTGGTGGTAGAGTCCTGCCTGTGCAGCCCAGCACAGATAAATGGTGGAGGTAACATGGGTGTTTGTCCAGTCCATGATCTCTACCAGTTCCTTCCAGTAGTCTACCTCTTCGAATTCCATCTGCTCTACAGGAGCACCTGTGATGATCATTCCATCATATTTGTTATTTTTCAGTTCCGGAAATGTCTGATAAAATTTATTCAGATGACTCACAGATGTATTCTTCGCTTCATGGCTCTGTACTGCCATAAAGGTGACATCTACCTGCAGCGGTGTGTTGGAAAGGGAACGCAGAAGCTGAAGCTCTGTCTCCTCTTTCAGAGGCATCAGGTTCAGAATGAGGATCTGAATGGGGCGGATATCCTGATGGGATGCACGTGACTCATCCATCACGAAAATATTTTCTTTTTCCAGAATCTCTTTTACGGGCAGATCGCTCTGTATTTTAATTGGCATTATCTTATCTCCTGTTCTTATTATTTTATTGTTGTGCCATCTTCAGGAAATCTTCTTCCGAAAGGATTGGAATTCCCAGTTCTTTGGCTTTTTTATTCTTTGAAGAATTGGAAGTTGTGTCATTATTGATCAGGTAGTTCGTCTTCGATGTTACTGATCCGGTCACCTTGCCTCCCAGAGACTCAATAAATTCCTTTGCCTGTGCTCTGTTTGCAAAGTGCTCCACACTTCCTGTGATAACGAAATTCATGTTCCGGAAAATCTGCTCACCTGTCTTTTCTTCTTTCTTAACAGTCAGATGGCTCATCAGATGATCCAGTTTTCTGTTATTATCCTCGTTTGAAAAATAATCAGTCAGACTTCCGGCAATTACCGGTCCGATGGTATCAATAGAGCTGATCTCCTCTTTATCTGCATGACGGATCTTCTCCAGATCATCATCAAAATGCCTGCAGATCACTTTTGCATTGGCAAGACCGATATTGGCGATTCCAAGGCTGTAGATCACCTTCGCAAGAGTAGTCTCCTTAGCTTTATCAAGGCTGGTCATCAGGTTCTCAAAGGATTTCTCCCCGAATCCGTCCATCTCCACGATCTCATCACGATGCTTTCCAATCTCAAAAATATCTCCGAAATCATGAATAAAGCCTCTTGCAATGAATTTCTCCAGTGTTGCTTCTGACAGTCCGTCAATGTTCATGGCATCCCTGCTTGCAAAAAGTGCAAAGGATTTGATCTTCTTTGCGGCACAGTCAGGATTTGTACAGTAAAGTGCCTCCACATCATTTACCTTCTGTATCTGTGTTCCATGGCCACATGCAGGGCAGGTATCCGGAATTTCCAGTTTACTGCTGCGTGTGAGGTTTTCTGCAATCTGCGGAATGATCATATTTGCTTTATATACAGTGATCGTATCCCCGATACCAAGCTGCAATTCTTTTAGAATGCTCACATTGTGTACGCTGGCGCGGCTCACAGTGGTTCCCTCCAGCTCAACCGGTTCAAAAACAGCCACCGGATTGATCAGCCCTGTTCTTGACGGGCTCCATTCGATCTCCAGAAGATGGGTTTCTCTGATCTCATCTGCCCATTTGAATGCAAAAGCATTTCTGGGAAATTTCGCCGTTCTTCCAAGGGAATCTCCGTATGCAATATCATCATAAAGAGCAACCAGTCCGTCCGACGGAAAATCATTCTCAGTGATCGCAGTTGAAAAATATTCCATGGCTTCATCCAGCGTTGAAGCTGTGACTGTCCTGTATTCCACTACATCAAATCCCTGTTCTTTCAGCCATTCAAACTGCCGGGCTCTTGAATTATGGAAATCAACCCCGTCGGCGCTTACCAGTGTAAATGCGTAGAAACGCACATTCCTGCGGGCTGTGATCTCATTGTTTAACTGGCGGACAGAACCGCTGCATAAGTTTCTCGGATTCTTGTATTTCGCATCAACGTCTTCTATAGATTCATTGATCCGTTCAAAGTCTGAATAGGTAATGATTGCTTCCCCACGCAACACCAGTCTTCCCTGATATGGGATTCTAAGAGGAACGTTCTTAAATACTCTGGCATTATTGGTGACAACCTCTCCTGTCACACCGTTTCCACGTGTAACTGCTTTGGCAAGTCCTCCATTCTCGTAGGTAAGAACGATCGTCAGTCCGTCCAGCTTCCATGACAGAAGCGTTTTGTGTTCCCCGATAAATTCCCTCAGAACTTCTCTGTCCTTAGTCTTGTCCAGAGACAGCATGGGGGATTCGTGTTCTTCTTTTGGAAGCTGGTCAACTGCCTCGTACCCTACGCTTACGGTTGGGCTGTTTGCCAGAACAGTGCCTGTCTCTTTCTCCAGAGCCTGAAGCTCGTCGTACATCTGATCGTACTCTCTGTTGCTTATGATCTCTGTGTCCTGCTGGTAATACGCCTTTGCTGCCCTGTCCAGCTTTTGCACCAGCTCTTTCATTCGCATGATCGCTGCTGTTTCCATTCTGTTCTCCTGTTCTGATCACTGTTTCACTTGTGGAAGATTCCAGTAAATGGTTCAGTTCTTCCCATTCCTGTGCTGTGATCTCTCTGTATTCGCCTTCTCTGATCCCGTCCAGAGTCAGATTCATGATCCTGAGCCTTTTCAGCTTCTGTACCTCATATCCCAGATACCGGCACATTCTGCGGATCTGCCGGTTCAGTCCCTGTGTCAGAATGATCCGAAAGCTGCATTCTCCTGTCTGCACCACTCTGCATGGTCTGGTCACTGTATCAAGAACAGGGACTCCCTTGCTCATCCTTCGGACAAATTCACTGTCCACCGGCTTATTCACTGTCACAAAATATTCTTTCTCATGATAGTTTCCGGCGCGCATGATCTTATTGACCAGATCTCCTTCATTTGTCAGAAGGAGAAGGCCCTGTGATTCTTTATCCAGTCTGCCCACAGGATAAACACGCAGAGGATAATCCAGATAATCTGTTACCGTCGTCTCATCAAACTGCTGCTTTGTGCTGCACACGATCCCTCTGGGTTTGTTAAAAAGAAGCAGTACTTTTTTTTCATTTTTATGGACAGGTATATTGTCTGCACAGACCTCATCTTCCAGGCTGACTTTCTGACCGCTTTCTGCTTTTTTTCCGTTTACCGTAATCCTTCCCTCTTCGATCATCCGGTCGGCTTCCCGTCTGGAGCATATGCCTGCCTCGCTTAAATATTTGTTTATTCTGATTTTTTCGTCCATTGTTCTATTATATAATTTTTTGTACATCTTATCAACGGTGAAATTTTGATGGAATTTTTCTGGAATTTTTTTCAAAAGGGCAGGAATGGGGAATCGCCTTGTATTTTGTCAGATTTTATTGTATGATATCGAATGACAGGATATCTTTTTTGTCACTGATTTTATCAAAAAGGAGGCTTTCATGTCAGATAATTTACCACGTACAAACCGGTGGCTGATCGCACTTTCTGTTATTCTGTGTCTGATACTTGGAGGAATTTTCACCCGTTCTTCCGCTGTGACTTCACAGGCAGATGCCATCAGCGATGCCGGAGCTTTCGTGTCAGAAGATCAGGATTCTGCGGAGTTTACTTCTGAGGAAACATTGACTGATAGCAATGATAATTTTACGGATTCTTCTTCCGGGAAACTGTTTGGACGCACTTCTTCAGATTCATCTGAAACTTCTCCGGGCGGTCCTGCATTAAGCACTGATATCTCGCCTGAGGCATCAGAGGGCAGCTGGGCTTCCAGCGGAAGTAACTGGATGTTTCTGGTGGATGATAAACCATACACAGGATGGTTCACAGATACAGATGGGAAACAGTACTATATGGATGAGACCGGTATTATGCAGACAGGCTGGACAGATATCGGAAAGAAGCGGTATTATTTTGATATGGATGGCATTCTGCAGACAGGGACTGTGATAATAGATAAGAAAACTTATGAACTGGATACAGATGGTTCTCTGAAAGATTATACACCAAAGAAAAAATCCTCGAAGAAGAAATCTTCAGGTAAGTCAGACACCTCTGACAAGTCCGGTACATCTACGGCAAAGAAGTCGGTCGCCCTTACTTTTGATGATGGTCCCAGTTCTTTTACAGACCGTCTTCTGGACTGTCTGGAAGAAAATAATGCAAAGGCAACTTTCTTTATGGTGGGTACTGAGATTGCCAGTTTTCCGGACGAAATAAAACGCATGAAAAAACTGGGCTGTGAACTTGGAAACCACACTTATGACCATAAGGATCTGGCGACTCTTTCTTCGGATGAGATCAGTTCAGAAATTGCAAGAGTGGATGAACAGCTTGTAAATCTTACAGGTGAGGGAGCTTCGGTGGTCCGCCCGCCATATGGATCTGTTAATGATACGGTAAAATCAACTGTGGGAACCCCGATGATTCTGTGGTCCATTGACACTCTGGACTGGAAAACGCAGGATGTGGAATCTACGGTTGAGGAAGTCATGAATAATGTAAAAGATGGTTCCATTATTCTGATGCACGATATCTTCAGCACCTCTGTAGATGCAGCCGAGATCCTAATCCCGCAGCTTATCGAAGAAGGCTATCAGCTTGTAACAGTGCACGAACTGGCTTCCCTGCATCAGACAGAATTATCGACAGGAGTTACATACGGTGAATTTAATCGAATCAAGTAAGTCCCTTGCGGAAGTTGCGAAAAGTAATAAGAACAGCAAAATCTCCAGCAGAAGCTGACAAGAACAATGTCAGAAAAACGGAACGTAAAAATACAGGCAGTTACCACAAGGATAACCGCCTGTATTTTTTACGTTCCATATTCAATTTTATTCAAGTAAATCTCCTCTGATGTATCCGGTCTGACCGTCGTAGTCGATCTGAACCCATTCACCATCAGTACCTGTCTTCTGAACCTGATCACCTGCTGAGATCACGCCAAGGATATCAGCATCTGTGCTGGCTTCTGCGCGTACATTACATTCCTCCGAAGCAGTAAGCATCGTGCCATCTTCTGCCTCTGTTGACACACCTGCTTCCTCCCCAAGACCATTCAGGAATTCTTCAAGAGACGGATCAGATTGCTGTGCCTGATCCAGTTCATTCTGCACCTTCTTTATAAGAGCTGAAACATCACTGTCTGATAACTGTTTTTCCATATATGCGGAAATCTCAGAATCCTGTAAAGCTCCGTTATTGATCACCCAGTTTCCTTCGCTGTTCTTATATACATAGAACTGAGTCAGTGCAGGGGCCTTGGTCTCAACGCCCTGACAGATATACGAGAAACAGGCGTAAACCACGTAAGAATCATCTGTCATACCTTTCTTCGTGTACACATCGCCTACTTCATACCCTTCGATATAATCTTTCAAATTTGTGACTTTTGACTCATCAGACGGTGTGAAATCATCTTCCAGAGTCTTCAGCGTTGCAATATCTTTTTCCCCCAGAGCCTGATAATAGCTCGTGATCAATGCAGTAACGTCTGCA
>OBXE01000661.1_pt1 | contig 14757 bp, 11 predicted proteins | sample 1495391 | NCBI WGS metagenome assembly OBXE01 (sample SAMEA2580146, study PRJEB22360) | human gut metagenome | biome: human gut; feature: human-associated habitat; material: faeces | place: Denmark | collected 2008/2010 | reverse complement strand
GCGACGACCAGGGGGTGGGGGGGTGGGGAGCAAAACCCGCCGGCATTGGCTTCGTGAGCCGGATCGGATGTTTCGCCGACCTGCACGCAGTCAATGTCGAAGCGAAAAGCGGTGACGGGGCCAGGCCGCCCAGAGTCCCAAATGCCAACGGCGCCGGTAAAGCCGTCGAGTTCGCTGAGCAGCTCTTCACTGACGCCTTGCCTTTTGGCTCGGGCAATCGCCTCGGCGACGAGAAGAGGATCGCGTCCCATGACGAAGTCTGGATGGATGACGGCACGTCCGCAGCGGACTTCGAATTGAAGGCTGCGCAGATGATTGACAATCAGTGCTGTCGTCTCAAATTCGGTCCAGCCTTCTTCGGGGCGTCGGTGAACACGGCGGCGAAGCGCTGACATTTGGTCTCGGTAGACGGATACGCAATGCATGATGGACCTCTGCAATGAGTTTCGCGGCGCGGTGCTGCGGTGAAGATCTTCTGGCTTTAATTCATGCCGGACGATTGTGCTAATTCTGTTGGTCGTTTGGCGGAAGGACTGGCTCTAAGGGCTTATCGGCTTCGGGCGCTGCGGGTGATTCACCGATCGCTTGGCGAGCGCGCTTCTGGACGGCCTCAAGGTATTGGGCATCGCGGTCTTCAAGCTCTGAGGCGAGCAAAGACACTGCCGCAGCATAGAAGTAGCTTCGGTTGTAGCGCAAAATGGCTGCAAAGGAACCCGTGCCGAGGTAGTAGTCGACGCCGCGTTCGTTGTTGCTTTTGATCCAAGGCAGATCAACGAGAAGCGCCGGTTCATCGTCTTTGAGCGGAATGGCTTCGAGCGGCTTTACGCCCGCCTTATAGAGCGCGCCGGTGGTGGTATGCGTTTTAATGCCGCCTGAGCCCGTGGCTTTGAATATGGCGTCAGTAGCGGATACCCGATAGAGCGGCCGTTCACCGCGTACCCAGCCGTGCACCGCCAGGTAATTGGCTACTGAAGCGATGCCGTCGGCAGGGGAATTCACCACGTCGATGTGACCGTCGCCGTCACCATCCTTGCCGTAAGCGCGAAGCGACGCCGGCATGAACTGACCGAGCCCCATGGCGCCGGCGAAAGAACCGGTGACGGAGACCGGAGAAATCTGCTGCTTCCAGCAGAAATCGAGGAAATCGGTAAGTTCCGAGCGGTAGTACTTGGCTCGCCGCGTGTAGTCAAAGGAGAGCGTCATCAAGGCGTCGAGCACGCGGAAGCGCCCCATATTGCGGCCATAGATCGATTCCACTCCGATGATGGCGGCTACGGCATAACGGCTGACGCCGGACTCCTCTTCAATGCGCGCAAAGACTTCTTGGTGGTCGCGCAGAAAGGCGGTGCCGCGCTCAATGCGTTCGGCATTGACGATATTGCGTTCGTAAAGCAGAAAGTTCTTTTCCGCCGTCGTCTTCTTGTCTGCATTGGGACGCGGCGTCGTGTAGCGCTCGGACAAAGGCGAATAGCGAGCGAGCGCCACTTCATTCATCAGCCATTCGAGCGGAATGCCTTGTTTATTCGAAATGTCCTTGAGGTATTCCTGCACATCAGTGCGTTCCACATAGTCGCTTGCTGCGGGACTGCCCTTTACGGACTCGGCTGCGGATTTTGTCGGCATGCGCGGCGCGGGCGCTTTTGGCGCTTCAGCGGGCTTAGAAGACGTCGATTCTGCCGGCGCGGCTGCAGGGATAGAGGGCCGGTTTTCCCGCCGGGGGGCCGGCGCCAGCCGCAGGCGCTGCTCCTGTGTCTGTCGTCTCAGGAGTGGGTGGAGCTGACTTCACCGTGGTGCAGGCCGACAGCGCGCACAAGGTGGTGAAGAGGAGCATGAGGCGCGAGGCGTAAGGCAGCGGGCGCAGAATATTAGACATCAGCGGAACTTCAAAGAAGACGGAATACTTCGGCGCATTGTAGCGGGGCAGCGTGAAGCGGCTGTTATACGTTTCTGGCGAAAATGTTTCGGAGCTTATGCAGATTTGAAGTCTTTTGCGGTGTTTCAAGAGCGGCGGCGCTCATGTGCTAGCCTTTCGGCACTACCAACTCTTTGCAGAGCGAAACTGCATCCGCGCAGCTCCACCCGAAGCGATGATGCAGATTCCTCAGCTCCATAAACGCATGCCAGATACGCTCCCAAAAGACTTGAGACTCCTGCCGACAGGTTATTTCACGCATCAGCTCGTCGGGCTGCCCAATCCCCTTGATGATGCGCCTGAGTCACCGGATCGTATTGAAGCGATTGAGGCCCGACTGATGCTTGCAGGCTTGGAAGGGCGCGTGCGGCGTGTTGAATGCGGTCCGGCTCCGCGCGAAGCGGTGCTGCTCGCGCACGATTCCCAATACGTTGACGATCTTGAACACGCTTCGCTGGGCGACCCCGAGGCGCTTAAGCGCTTTACCGAACCCGATACCCGGGTGGGTGAGGATACCTTCAGCTGTGCGATGGCTTCAGCGGGCGCCGTGGCGCGTGCGGTGGATGCTATCTACGGAAGGTCAGTTAAAAATGCCTTCTGCGCCGTTCGGCCGCCCGGACACCACGCGTCCCGCAGCCGCGCGAGCGGTTTTTGCTACCTCAACAATGCGGCCATCGGCGCGCTCTGGGCGCAAAAGCGCTGGCGAGCCGAGCGCGTGATGGTGCTTGATTTCGACGCACATCACGGCGACGGCACGGAAGAAATACTGGCGGACCGCCCTGGGGTTCGGTTTTTGTCGCTTTTCCAATGGCCGCTTTTTCCGCACAGACGCATGGAGCCGACGCCGAGCAATGCCGTCCTTTCACCGCTCCCGGCCGGTGCCGGCGGAGAGGATATCCGCAATGTGGTGGAGAACGTTTGGCTGCCCGAAATCGATAAGTTTCAGCCGGATCTGATGATTCTCTCGGCCGGATTTGACGCGCATTGTGAAGAGCGGATTGCACAGCTTAAGGCTGGTGAAATGGACTATGCCTGCGTGACGCGTCTGCTCGTTGAAGCTTCGTTCGCTTATTGTGAAGGGCGTCTGGTCAGCGTGCTCGAGGGCGGCTATGAGCTCCGTTCACTCGCGCGAAGCGTCTTTACACATCTGCAGGGACTGATCCGCAATCCGCTCCCGGCGGAAACTTGCAAAGACCCCAATTGAAGATGACTCCAACGATATTCTCGAAAAATGATTGATAAAAGCGCATTGATGCCGGGGGTGTCCCGCAGAGAAGTCTGGGCTTGGTCGGCCTTTGACTTTGCCAATTCGGGCTACACCACGGTGGTGCTCACGGCGGTCTTCAACGCTTACTTTGTGAGCGTTGTGGCCGCTGATGCCCCCTGGGCGACCTTTCTCTGGACGCTCATTATTGCGGTGAGCAATGCGGTCGGCATTTTCGTGATGCCTGTCGTAGGCGCCATCGCTGATGCCTCGGCGCAAAAAAAGCGCTGGCTTTTCGGGGCGACGGCGATCTGCATTCTCGGCACTGCAGGACTCGCCTTCTGCGGACCGGGAACGATTGTTCTGGCGGCCGTGATGGTGATTCTTTCGAACCTTGGCTACAACGTCGGCGAAACCCTTAATTCGGCTTTCCTGCCGGAAATCGCTCGTCCGGAGGCCGTCGGCAAAGTGTCCGGCTGGGGTTGGTCGTTCGGCTACTGCGGCGGACTGGTTACCTTGGGTGCATCGCTCGCTCTGGTGCAGCTGGGCGGCAGCTGGGGACTCACTATGGATGAGCGCATCGCGGGCACCATGCTCATTACGGCCCTTGTTTTCGCCGTTGCTGCCGCGCCGATTTTCCTCTTTCTCAAGGAGCGGGCTCAGCCGCGAGCGTCGAGCTTAGGGGCATTAAAGTCCGCGGATGGTCTCTGGACGCTCGCCGGTCAGAGCTTTCGAGAAATTTGCAGCACGCTCAAAAGCCTTGGACGCTTCAGAGATTTTGCCTGGCTTTCGCTCTGCGGCTTTCTCTATCAGTCGGGCATTGCCGTCGTGATCACGCTCTCGGCGGTGTATGCCGCTGAAGTGATGGGGTTCACGACGGTGGATACGCTGATGCTGGTGTTTCTTGTCAACATCACGGCTGCCGTCGGAGCCTTCGGTTTCGGTTATCTGCAGGACCGCATCGGACATAAGCGCGCTCTGGGCATCACGCTGATAGTGTGGGTGCTGATGATTGTGCTCGCCGCCATGGCTGTGAATCGGCCGGTCTTTTGGACAGCTGCCAATCTGGCCGGTCTGGCCATGGGATCTTCACAGTCAGCGGGGCGTGCCATTGTGGCGATTCTGTCGCCGAAGACCCGCTCGGCCGAATTTTTCAGCTTTTGGAATATGGCGCTTTGGCTCGCAGCTATCGTGGGGCCGCTCGCCTATGGCTCTGTGACTTGGATCACCAACAATGATCATCGTCTGGCGATTTGCGTGACGGGGCTCTTCTTTGCAGCGGCCGTTTTGGCGCTTATTCCTGTCAACCTTGAGCGCGGCCGGCGAGTTGCTGAGGAAACAGATGCCGCTTCACGCGGCACGACGTCTGACCATTAATACGGTCGGCCGTCCATATCTGCCGAAAGGCAGGAAGGACGTTCGATCCTTTGCGGGCAGCGGCCGATCTCGCCCGAACGGAAAACGACAGGGGACGGCGTGATCCGTCAGCCGAATGCAAAGAAAGCGCGTTTTTTGCCTTTCTGCGATCAATAAAAAGGCGCAGTCAGAAAACAATCTGCTGCGCCTGCGGATAGGGTTCAGAGCAGTTAACGCGAGGGCTGAGCGATAGTGCCGTTTTTATTAAGTTCGATGATGCGGCGGGTGTCCGCAGCCAGCTCGGTAAGCTTCAAAGCTTCGTAGCTTTGTGCAATCAGCTCGAGCGCATCGTCGCGCATCGGTGTGTTTTGGAATTCGCGCACGACGCGCTGCGCGCGTTCAATGGCCGCCACATAGGCATTGCGTACGAAGTAGTAGCGGGCGGTCTTGAGTTCATGCTCGGCCTGAGCGAGCACGAGTCCGTGCATGCGGCGGCGCGCTTCCGGCGTGAAGCGGCTGTCGGGATAACGCATGACGAGTTCTTTGAAGATGTCAAAAGCTTCGCGCGAAGCGTTGGCATCGCGTTCGGCAAGATCTTCGCCCGCGAGCTTATTGAACCAGCTGTCGGTTTCGTTCAAGGTCGCAAGCGCCTTCAAATACATCACGTAGTCGGCGTTGGCGTGGTTCGGGTAAGTCTGCAGGAACCGGTCGGCAGCCTGCACGGCGCCCGGTGCGTCGCCATCCTTCCATGTGGCATAAATCAGTTCAATCTGCGCCTGCTGGGCGTACTGACCAAAGGGATAGCGGGCTTCCAACTTCTGATAGTAGTCCTTTGCCTGCGTCCAGTTGCTATCATCGAGGGCTACGCGCGCTTCGCTGTAGAGCTTCTCGGCGCTCCAATCGAGCGTCTGATCCTTGTCAAGGCTCTGCAGCCATGAGCAGGATGCCGTGGCGAGCGTCACGGAGAGGAGCGCGCAACCGCGCATCAGGAGCCTTTTGAAGGGATTGGCAGAATTCATGACGACAGAAAAGGTCAATTTAGGATTGGACGATTATAACGATGAAGATTTTGAGGATGGTTTCGAGGAAACGCAACCTCAAACTCTGTCACAAGTAGACTTGCCGAAATTCAGGGTGGAAGGGTTCTGGGGAGAGCGGCTCGACAAGGTGCTGGCAGCGCATCTGCCCGACGTTTCACGCGCGAGATTGGCAAAGCTTATCGAAAACGGCTCCGTAAAGCTCAACGGCGCGGTAACGACGAAAATCCGCGCCAAGGCTACCGAAGGAGACGAAATTGAACTGCTCGAGCCGCCGAAGCTCGACGACCATCCTCACCCCCGAGGCCGGACGAAGCGCTCGCATTCGAGCCGCAGTCATTCGTTGAGTTCGAGGTGATCTATGAAGATCCCTCGATCATTGTCGTGAATAAGCCTGCCGGCCTCGTGGTTCATCCCGGCGCGGGCAACCCCGACGGAACGCTTCTCAATGGCCTCCTTTACCATTTCCCGGAATTAAAAGACGTGCCCCGTGCGGGCATCGTGCATCGGCTGGATCGAGATACCACCGGCCTCATGGTGGTGGCGCGCACGCTCGCCGCGCAGACGAATCTGGTCCGCCAGCTTCAGGAACGCACGGTCAAGCGTGAATACTGGGCGCTGACGATGGGCACCGCGGCGGAGGATTTCGTGGTCGACGTACCGATCGGACGCGATCCGAAGAGCCGTATTCGCTTCAAGGGGTTCCCGGGTTCCACGGGCGTGCGTGCCAAACCGGCGCGCACCCGCGCCCGCGCAGTGGGCTGGTCGTCGGTGGACGGCATTCCGGCCTCCTGGGTGGCATGCCGCCTGGATACCGGCCGCACGCATCAGATCCGTGTGCACCTTACCGGAGAGGATCTGCCGCTGATCGGGGATCAGCTCTATCGCGGCCGTGCGCCCGGCATCGCCGTGAAAGTTGAGAACTTCCTTGAATTTCACCGCCAGGCGCTTCATGCGTCTCGTCTGGGGCTGATCCATCCGGCCACCGGTGAAGAAATGGAGTGGTTCGTCGAGCCGCCCGAGGACATGATTGATCTGATGGAGCAGCTCGGCTTTGGTCCCTGGGATCGGCCGGTTACCGTTTTTGAAAAGAAGTAGCGGATTGCGAGGACAGTTGTCATGGCGGAACTCTTTAAGCCGGAGCTTGAAAGCATTCTTCCCAATTGGACCAAGGGTGCTCCGAAGCACGTGAAGGCTTTTTTCACCTGCCGTACCGGCGGGGGTTTCAAGCGGCCCTTACGGCGGCCCGAACGGCATCATGGGACTCAATCTCGCGCTCCATACGGGCGACGTTAAGTCCTGCGTGATGATGAATCGTTCGATTGTGACGCAGTGCTGTCCGAGCGAACCAAAGTGGCTCACTCAGGTTCACGGCACGACAGTGCTCTGCGCCGACGATATTGATTCGGCGCAGTCTGCGCCCGAAGCCGACGCGCAATGGACTTCGACGAGCGGGGTTGTGGCCTGCGTGATGACGGCAGACTGTCTGCCCGTCTTTATTGCTGACCGCAGCGGCCGCATTGTTGCTGCTGTGCACGCTGGCTGGCGCAGCCTTGCCGACGGCATTCTGCAGAGAACCGTTGAAGAAGTCCGCCGCCACTGTTCCGATCTGAAGCCTGCCGTTTGGCTTGGACCGCGAATTGGGGCAGATGCCTTTGAGGTGGGAGAAGATGTTCGCGAAGCCATGTGTCAGCACCTCCCCGAGGAATCGGTCGCCCGCGCTTTCAAACCCGCTGCGGCGGAAGGAAAGTTTTATGCCGACCTGGGCGCATTGGCTTACGCCGCGCTTGAATCGGCCGGCATTGATGCTTCAGATATTGCTGACTGCGGGCTTTCTACTTATAGAGATCCGAAACAGTTCTGGAGCTTTCGCCGTGATGGTGAACGCTCAGGCCGTCATGCCGCACTGATTTGGATCGATCCGAAGCCTTAAGCAATGTCTGCCTTTGGTGATGAAGGGCGGTCATTGATAAAGAGCGTCTGAATTCACTGCGGCGCCGCAGATCTTCAACTATGATCCGCGGCGCAAAATTTTTCATTCCGGGCTTTTTCCCCAAGGCCCGCTGACTCCCATAAAAAAACATGACCTCACGCCATATTCCCGTCGTCGGCTTCGTTTCACTCGGATGCCCCAAAGCCTTGGTCGACACCGAACGGATCGTTACCGAACTGCGCGCCCGCGGCTATCGCATCGGCTCGACCTATAAAGATGCCGATGTGGTGATCGTTAATACCTGCGGGTTCGTGAACGAAGCGGTTGAAGAGTCTCTGGGCGCCATTGCTGAGGCACTGAAAGAAAACGGCCGCGTCATCGTCTGCGGCTGCCTCGGCGGCCGAACGGAAGCTGACGGGTCGAACTTCATCATGGCGCGTCATCCGAAGGTGATCGGTGTGACGGGACCGGACAGTGTGGATGAAGTCCTCGCCATGGTTGAGGGCGTGCTGCCGCGCCCGCACGATCCCTGGGATGATCTGGTGCCGGCGGCAGGTGTTCGTCTGACGCCAAAGCACTACGCATATCTGAAGATCAGCGAAGGGTGCAACCATCACTGTACTTTCTGCGTGATTCCGCACCTGCGGGGCTCACTGAATTCGCGTTCGATGGATTCCATCATCCGCGAGGCGATGAACCTCAAGGCCGCGGGCGTCAAGGAACTCCTCGTCATCAGTCAGGACACGGCTGCCTACGGCGTCGACAAGCGCTACAAACTCGACTTCGCCTGCGGCCGGCCGGTGCATACGAAACTAATTGATCTTTGCCGCGAACTGGGCAGACTCGATCTTTGGACGCGTCTGCACTATGTCTACCCGTACCCGCACGTTGATGACATCGTGCCGCTGATGGCTGAAGGACTGATTCTTCCCTACCTCGATGTGCCTTTCCAGCATGCCCATCCGCGGATTCTGAAGCTGATGAAGCGTCCGGCCTGCGGCGAAAAGAATCTTGAGCGCATTGCGGCCTGGCGCAGAGCCTGCCCGGACATTACCATCCGTTCAACCTTTATCGTGGGCTTCCCCGGAGAGACAGAGGCGGAGTTTGAGTATCTGCTCGACTTCCTGCGTGAAGCCATCAGCGGCTGTTTTGCTTATTCGCCGGTCGACGGAGCGGCTGCCAACGATCTCCCCGGCGCGCTGCCCGACGAAGTGCGCGAAGAGCGCCGCTGCCGCTTCATGGAAGTGCAGGCGGAAATTTCGCTTCGCAAACTCGCCCGCCGCATCGGCCGGATTGAAGACGTGATCATTGACGAAGAGCCTGATGAAGACGGCGTGGCTGTCGGCCGCACCAAGTCGGATGCGCCGGACATTGACGGCGTCTGCTACGTCACGACTGACCGCAAGCTCGTTCCAGGCGATATCGTTCCGGTGCGCATCACCGCCAACGAAGAGCACGATCTCGTCGGGCGAGAAGTTGTGGCATAAGCGTTTCTAAAATCCCAAATCGCAGGGCCCGCGCCTCAAAGCGCGGGCTTCATTTTTTCCATCAAAAAAGCCGTTTCGCAATTAGTAAACCGATTGACTTGAGCCCTGGCGGCGCCGACCGCGAGAGAACGCACGGCTTTTCTGGGGTGAAGTGCCGCTCTCGAGGGTGCAAGGCCCTGCGGTATCATTCACAGGATCTCCTGAAGGCGCTTTGCAGCAGTTCTGCAAAGCTCAAAATTTTCTAGGCTGTTCTGTTCAATGTTTCATCAGAAGCTCTCCATGCTTGCTGCGGCTGCGGCCGCAGCGCTTGCCGTTTTCCCTTCACTGAGCCAGGCCGTCGAACTCGGCGACCTTAAAGTGGTGAGTCAGCCTGGACAGCCGCTTGAAGCGGTGCTCGATGTCAATGACGTCGACATCACGATTTCGCCCCTTCTGGTGCGCGTGGCGCCGCCAGCCACTTATCTGCGTGAAGGCGTGGAGTGGCCCCGTGAAGCGCAGGATTTGAAGATGGCCCGCATGGGCGGCGAAGCCGGCAAGGTCCGCGTTAAAGTCGTGGGCGGCCAGAGTCTCTCGGAAGGTTTTCCGCTGCTTATCGAAATGAATGCCGGCGGAAAGGTCACCGTGCGCAGCTACCGGCTTGATCCGGTCAACGGCACCTTCCGCGTTTCAGCTGCAGAGGAAATGCCGGCATCGGAGCCGAAGGCGGCCGCCGGGGGAGAGTCGTCTGCTGTGCCGGCTGCGAAATCCGCCGAGACCGCTCCGCAGTCGATGAAGGCTGTGGATAAGTCTGTTGAAAAGGTCTCTGAGACTGCCGAAAAGCCTGTGGAAAAAACGGCTTTTGCGGCTGCTGAAGCCCACCCAAAGACGACGCAACGTATTGAAGAAAAAGAAAAATCGGTTAAGTCTTTTGAGGCCGGCAAGAAGGGCGGGCATCGTACTGGACGTTATGCACCGAATGTTGTCCGCGAGTATGTGGCTTTGAACGGATTTAATCCCAATGATGCGTTCACGGTGCAGCGCGACATGACGCTTTGGTCGATTGCGAAGCTTTACTGGCCGAGCTGCCCGGGCGCCCTTCTCGAACAGGTTGCGGTTGCGCTGACGCAGAAGAATCCGAGTGCTTTCGTTGACGGCGATCCGTCGCGCATTGTGATTGGGCAGTCGCTTTCGGCGCCGCTTTCCGACGAAGTCTTTGCCATTGATCCCATGGAGGCGTTTCGCGCTGTGCACGGCGCTTCGGCAGCGGTGCCGGGACCGACACAGAATTTGATTGATGCGCAGCACCGCTCCCGCGAAGCTGCCGGCGAAACGGCTGCGGCGCAAATTGCTGCACTGAGCCGCGGTGAAAGTGTGGAGCAGGTGGCGGAGACCGGCCGCAAGGCGCTGGATGCTTGGGAAAGTAACCAAAAGAAGGCGGCGGCTGCAGGCGCTCCGACGGCTGCAGTGAATGCTCCGGCTGAAGCCGCTCCCGCTCTTCCTGAAGCCCCTGAGTCAGCGGCGCCTGCCCAACCCTCAGCCGAAGCTAATCCGCCGTCGGCCGCGCCCGTTTCGGAGGCCGAGACAGCCGCGGCCAATACGGGTGCTGCAGCCCAGCCGACAGCAGAAAACGACTCGAAGACGGAGGCGGAGGCTCCGTCGCCGACCGAATCGGCGCCTGCTGAGGACGCCAAGCCGGCTCAGTCTGCCGCTGATGCGCAGCAGCCCGCAGCCGAAGAGAAGCGCCCCTTGATTTCATATCTCCTCATTATTGTCGGCATCGCCATCATTGCTTCCATCGCCTGGCGCAAGCGCCGCGAGAAGGCCGTTAAAGAGGCCGAGGAAGCGGTTGCCGCGGCCAAAAAGGGACAAGGTGTCGTGGCTTTTCAGCGTGACGTGGCGCCCGCGGGCGAAGCTCAGTTGAAAGCGGTGGAGGCCACCGTTGATGAAGCCGTGAAGAACGGCACGACGGCCGGAGCCATGGGGGTGGGCGCGATGGCCTACACCGAGGCGCAGATGAAGGCCGATGCGCAGGCCGCAGCTGCCGAAGCCGCTGCTGCCACCGCGAAAAAGCAGGTTGAGGAGCAGCCGTGGCTCAAGGCTGATGATAACGATCAGGAGCTGCCGCCCCTTTCCGACGAAGAGCGCGAAAGCTCAGAGCGAACTGCCAAGCAGACGGCAGGCATGACCGCAGAAAAATTAAAGCGTGTCGACCTCAATCTTGATGCACAGACGCCCGCCTATGTGCCGCCTTTGGCGCCGGAACCCATTCCGACGGAAGCTGCCGCCGCACCCGTCAAGGCGGCGCCGGTCCCGCACCCCGCGGCTCAGCCGGCAGCGCCAGTGCCTAATGAGAAGGAGCGCGCGCGTCTCGAAGCCATTGATGCCAAACTCAATCTGGCGAAGTCTTTCATTGGTCTGGACGCCAAGAAGGAGGCGCTCGAGCTGCTCGCGGAGGTGAAAAAGGAAGGCTCGGAAGTTCAGCGTGCCGCCGCACAGCGCCTCCTCGATGAGGTGAACGGCAAATCTGCTGGTGCCCGCTGATGGCCTTGGTCAAGAGCGACCCGAAAACGCTGGCGCTCGGGATTGAGTATCGGGGTACCGCCTTCAATGGCTGGCAGGTGCAGCCAGATCACCCGAGCGTTCAGGCGGCGCTTGAGGCGGCGCTTTCGCAGTTTGCAGATCATCCGATCTCTGTAATCTGTGCCGGACGAACGGATACCGGCGTTCACGCCACTCACCAAGTGGTGAGTTTTTCTTCCGCTGCTCGCCGACCTTCGGCGGGATGGATCCGCGGCGTCAATGCCATCCTGCCCGAGAGCGTTGCCGTGCGCTGGATGCGCGAGGCGGACGAAAAGTTTCATGCGCGGTTTTCCGCGCGTTCCCGCACCTACGAATATTGGATCTGGAACGATCCCGTCCGTTCGCCGCTCTTTGAAGGCTCTGCCGGGTGGGTGTTTCGGCCGCTCGACGAGGCGCTCATGCAGCGGGGGGCGGCGGCGCTCATCGGTGAGCATGACTTTACGAGTTTCCGTGCGTCAGAGTGCCAAGCCAAGACGCCGGTGCGCACGATCAGCGAACTCAAGATCGTGCGGCGCGGCGCATTGGTGGGCGTACGCATTACGGCCAATGCTTTTTTGCAGCACATGGTGCGAAACATCGTTGGCGCGCTTATTTATGTGGGCACGGGGCGGGAAAAGCCAGAGTGGATTGCCGAAGTGCTCGCCGCCAAATCTCGTGATGCAGCCGCGCCCACCTTCAGTCCGGCCGGGCTCTATCTCACCGGAGTGGGCTATCCCGAGCATCCGCATTTGCCTCAGCTTTCGTCGGGACCTTTTGGCAAAGTCTTTTGACGGAGGCGTTTGGAGGCGCATCCGAACGCGGGATGGTCGACCAAACGTGCTAGCCTCAAGCGGCACTCAATGACGCGTGTTTGAAGGTCTGCACCTCGTATAATTTTTGCTTCGGTTTTCTGTTTCGAGCAAACGTCGATGAGCTGGATCAATCACATTCTCCCCAAAATCAAGCGCGAAGAAGCCCCGAAGAAGCCTAGCCCCATTCCGGAAGGCGTATGGACGAAGTGTCCGGGCTGCGAGCAGGCGCTCTATACCGAGGAGCTTGACCGGAGTCTGCGCGTTTGCCCCAAGTGCGGGTATCACTTCCGCATGGGCGCCCGCGTGCGTCTGCATGCCTTTCTGGATCCCGCTACGGCGGTGGAAATCGGCGCGGAGATCCGCACCAAGGATCCGCTGCACTTTGTCGACAGCAAACCCTACCCGGCGCGCCATGCGGCTTCGGAAGCTTCGACGCACGAAACAGATGCGCTTGTCGTGATGTCGGGTCTTCTTCGTCGTGAGCCGATGGTGGCTGCGGCCTTTGAATTCGGTTTCATGGGCGGCTCCATGGGCAGCGTCGTCGGTGAACGGTTTGCGCTCGGCGTGGAAGAAGCGATTCGCCGCCGCGCACCCTTCGTGGTGTTCTGCGCTTCCGGCGGAGCCCGCATGCAGGAAGGGCTTTTCTCCCTCATGCAGATGGCCAAGACGACCAACGCTGCGCGCCGTCTTGCGGATTACGGCCTTCCGTTCATCACTGTGCTGACGGATCCGACGATGGGCGGCGTCTCGGCTTCCTTTGCCTTTATTGGCGACGTGGTCATTGCTGAACCCAAGGCGCTCATCGGCTTTGCCGGTCCCCGCGTGATTGAACAGACCGTGCGTGAAAAGCTCCCAGAGGGTTTCCAGCGTTCCGAATTCCTGTTGAAGCACGGTCAGGTGGATAAAATCGTCGACCGCCGCGATATGCGTGCGCAGATTTCTGTTATTACGCAGCTTCTGATGAAGAAGCAGCCGATCAACGGGATTTGACGCCGATCGTCTGCAGCGGCGCTGTTCCTCGATTTCAAGCGGCAGGCACATCTCCCGCCCGTTCGTTGGGCGGACGCAGCTTTTTGACGGGTTTCTGAATACGTCAGACATTCGCTGAAGCGGGATACGGCTGCCGATGCGGTAAGTTTCTTTGACACGGGCATGCATCCGCAGCCCGTGTCTTTATTGTTTTTTCGATGAGTTGGATTTCACTGCTATGACTATCCCCGTAGTCTCTGTTTCTGCGCCGCATCAGGCGCCTGCTGCCGGTGCTTCGCTTAATCAATGGCTCGAGTTCATTGAGAAGCTCCACGATAAGCCCATCGATATGGGGTTGGAGCGCATGCAGACGATGATCGCCCGCATGGGCATTAAGTTTGAATGTCCCGTCGTCACGGTTGCCGGCACAAACGGCAAAGGGTCCACTTGCGCCGTCATGGAGCGCATTTGGCGCGAAGCAGGGTTCCGTACGGCCATGCATACGTCGCCGCATCTCATTCGTTTCAATGAGCGCGCGCTCCTCAATGGTGAGGAAGTCTCGGACGAGGCGCTGATCGCTGCCTTTGGCGAAGTGGAGTCCGCACGAGGCGGGATGACGCTCTCGTACTTCGAATACACCGGCCTCGCGGTGCTCAAACTTTTTCAGAATGCGCATCCAGATGTGGTGATCCTCGAAATCGGCTTGGGCGGCCGGCTCGATGCCATGAATGCCGTCGATCCGGACGTTTCCATTGTGGCGGCGATCGGCATTGACCATACGGCATTTCTGGGGAACACTCGAGAAGCAATCGCCCTCGAGAAGGCGCATATCTACCGCTTAGGGCGGCCGGCTATCTGCTCGGACCCCAATCCGCCGTCAACGCTGGTTGGCTACGCTGCCGAAATCGGCGCGAAGCTTCTGCTCATCAACCGCGATTTCAGTGTGACGGAACATCCTGACGGTTCGTTCCAATTCCGCATGGGCGACCTCAGCTGGCAGCTGCCGCGGCCTGCGCTCAAGGGCGAAAATCAATACCGCAACGCGGCGGGCGCCCTTGCGGCGATTGTTTCGCTCCTCAATCGTCTTCCCGTTACGGAAGCCCCCCCCCCCCCCCCCAGGCAAGCCGCCGCTGCCGGCCTCACTGAGGTACGCATCACGGCGCGTTTTGAAGAGATTACGACCCAGCCCTGCACGACGCTCCTCGACGTGGGGCACAACCCTCAGGCGGCGGGTGTCTTGGCAGAAAACCTTCATGCCTCCCGAAAACCAGGAGAAAAGACCTTGGCCGTTTTCGGCATGCTCGAAGATAAGGATCGTGCTCAGGTGGTCCGACTGACAGCGCCGGAAATCGATCGCTGGTTCATTGCCGGCTTGCCTGGTCCGCGAGGGGGCTCGGCCGAGGCGCTCAAAACGAAGATGCTCGAGGGCGGCGTAGGGGAGCGTGCGATTGAGTCCTTTCCGGCCATTGCCGACGCGCTCTATGCGGCTCGCCTCTTCGCCGAGGACGA